>Ga0315293_10005317_pt1 | contig 12116 bp, 15 predicted proteins | sample YL17G13_20_MG_FD_203071 | JGI IMG/M metagenome (GOLD analysis project Ga0315293, IMG submission 203071) | Sediment microbial communities from Yellowstone Lake, YNP, Wyoming, USA - YL17G13_20 | ecosystem: Environmental > Aquatic > Freshwater > Lake > Sediment | place: USA: Wyoming | collected... | reverse complement strand
ACAGCGGCGACGATCTGGTGGGCGCGAGAGGGCTCGAACCCCGTTCGGGCCGGCGCCCGCCGCCCCTTTCGCTTCGCTCGAGGGATCTCCGAGGGCGAACGGCCTCCGACCTCACGGATGTGAACTAGCTCTGTCGGAACCCCTACTCTGGACCTTACGGTACGACGATTCTGACAACCTTCGCGACAGCAAAGTACTCGTAGCTTTGAGGTCTATGGTGTGCTCTCCAGGACCCCTCTGGCCTCGATTCTGACGCGTGAATCGATTCCGATAATTGAATGTTACCAGAATCGATTGGAGGGGGCAATCCGTCCCAGGGCAGGAAAGTATTCCGGTGAGGCAGGCAGGAATCAGTCTCGCGGTCCGTCCAACTACACACAGGCAATCGCCGCGTGCTATCTGATCCTCGGGCCCGGAGACGTGGACTGTGTCGTGTCAACCAGAGTGAGACAAATCGGGGCTCCAAGTTAAGACACACTTCTGCGGCCTGGGCTTCCATGGTTGTCTGTCTATTCCGCTTGGGCAGACTTGGAAGCACTTGCGGATGGTGCGAGTCCTTTGTACAGCCGTGCGCATAGATAGCCAATAGCTATTCCAAGAGCGAGAAACCTCAGTACGTTGAATGCTGTGCCGACGAGAAAGTAGCGCAGGTCATCGCTGGTCGTGAGCGAGCTTGCGGGACCTTGGAGCAGGATTGTGACAAGGACTAGGACGATCAAGCTTAGTACTACGGACTTTAGGATTGGGGTCTTTGTTGGGATCTTGTCAAAGAAGCGAAGCAAGAGATAGCTGACGCAGAAGCCGATAACCAGACCACCAACCAAAGACTCAACAAGCATTGGAAGATAGGCAATGGAAAGAGCAGCTCTATACTCCGCAGCGATGGGAGTCAGAGAAATCGCAAAGGTGGCTACCCAGAAGCCCAATCCCCCCGCAATAGCCAGTACTAGAGCCTTTGTCCAGGTTTCTCTTGATTGGATCATCTTCTTCTTCTCCTTGTCTTGTTCATCCATGCAGCGCAGCCTGATCGACCTCCGGGCCCGACCTGCCCCCCGGGAACTGGTCCAGTTGTTGGGGGGGGCAGGTCGAGTGGACTCGGCCTATTCTGAGGGATGCCAAGCCGCTTAGCTACTGGTCTACCTCCGATATGCCTTTGATCAAGATCCAGACTGCGATGGCCAATTCAAAGGGGACATAGGGCACGTAGAAGATGAACGGGATGGTATAGCCAAATACCTGTGTCATTGTTCCAATCAGCATCGGGAAGACTGCAATGAGACCCCAAAGAGACAGAGCGCGCGGAACCAGGCCCGATTTGTAGAGCAGGGTATAGAAGAGGATTCCGCCGGGGCAAAAGGCCAGCATGTGCAGCGTATTGCCACCGTATTCCATGGAGTCATAGGCCACCTGCCCCATCATCTGCAGGGCGGGGTTAGCTGCGAGTGCATATTCCTGGCTGATGCGTAGGAGCGAGAAAGCCTCGGTTCTACTCACCGCTATGAGCGCCCCCTCCAAGATGTAGAATCCCATGGCGATCAAGGCCGTCTTTTCGTTCTGCTTCCTCAGGGTGAGGAAGAGAATGCCGCCTAGAAAGATGACACCCAGGGCCGTGAACATATCCAGCAGAATGGTCGTTCTAATCTGCCAGGGGTTACTCGCAATCTTGAGCATGGTTTCGCTGATGTTTCCAGAACCAAACCAGGCCTTCTTCAGAATCGCTGAACTGATGAATGAAGTGACAAACTGAAGCAGGAAGGCAATGCCTAGAACTCTCGATGTTCTGTTGACCGTGTTCATCTTCCATCTCCTTGTGTGATTGATTGGGCGCAGACAAGCCGCCTGCGCCTATTCATGATTTGACATCTGACGTATCTGCCTGGCCCGGTTCAACAGGACTGACCGAGACCAATGGCAGACCCAAATCACGGACCTTCTTGAGCAAGCCATAGAGCGCGGCCTGATCGACCACCGGGCCGGTCAAGAGCGTGTCGCCGTCCTCTTCCAGCGTGATGGTCAGGCCCTCAAACCAGTCTGTCCACTCGCGGTCCAGATGTCCCTTGATCCTGATCTGATAGGCCATGGGTTGACCTGGTGCAGCTCTTGGGTCGAGTTCGTTTGACATTGCCCTTCACCTGTGATGGCTGGTGATAGCCACCGGTTGCGTACTTGCCCAATGCACAAGCAGCATAGGGCCTTCACGGTGTTACCGTATAGACACTTTGGTGTTGGTCAGTGGTGTTGTTCTTGCTGTTGAGGGGAGAGTGCTGAAGGATCTTGGTCTTGCTACAACAGGCCCAGCTCGCGAGCGCGTGCTATGGCCTCGGTGCGGCTTTGAACTTGCAGTTTGTCGAAGAGCCTGCGGTTATGCCCTTTGACCGTGTCCAGGGCGAGGAAGAGCCGCTCGCCGATCTCTCGATTCGACAGTCCCTGGGCAATGAGTTGTAGTATTCCCAACTCGCGTTGGCTCAATGACTCAACAAGGAGCTGGGCAGGGGGTGGAGCAGGTTTGGCTTCGCTTCTTCGCTTTTCAGCTTCAAATGCTGCCAGTAGGTTGTCTGTGTACTCTGGCATGATTCCACGTGCGGAAGCTTCGCGAAGCAGCTGCTTCATGCTTGAGCCTTCGTCAAGGAACATGCGGACGTAGCCCTCCGGCTCGGCCAACGCAAGAGCGTGCTGCAAAGGCAAGAGAGCAGGAGGGAGGTCACCTTGCGCGTGACAGGCTATCGCCTGCAATACCAGGATTTCGATGACGCTCGCATTCCTCCCGCCTTCTTGCGCCGCTTTCAGCAGACGTTCCAAGAGCCCCACCGCCTCGGAAATGGAGACATCGGGGCGGCCGCTCCGATAGCGGGCCAGGAGCACCCTGGCCAGGGTGATGTGATCGAATTCGTGCAGGTAACTGAGTTCGTCGTCAACGGTAAGTCCCTGCGCGCGCGCCCAGCCCAGGGCTTCATCCAACCGGCCCTGGGCCACCCACACCCGCGTCTTCCGCGCCGCGATCGGACGCACATTCGGGGAAAAGGCGCCATCGTACAGGCGCTCGGCCTGGTCGAGCAGGTCGAGCGCGCCATCCGGATCGCCCTGGGCCTCCTGGATGCGCGCCATCGCCGCGCGCCAGCGAGACGGGTTTTGCTGCAGCGCGGCATGCTCACCCAGAGCCTGGCTTGTGAGCAGGAGCTGCGCGGCGGTCTCTAGATCGTTATGCTCACGTTGAAGCGCGCTCATACCCACGTACATATCTGCTGCACCTTGCAGGACTGGCGCGCCCAACTCCGTCGCCCACTGCAGTGCCCGCTCATAGGTGGCCATTGCCTCGCGGAGACGGCCTTGCGCAATCTGAATATCCGCCAGGACGATGGCGCCGCCGATAGCGGAAGAGATGTACCCGGCTAGCCGCAGATTCGCTGTGGCATCGGCAGTCATCCGGCGGGCAGCGTCGAGATCCCCGCTCGCCCATGCGGCGAGCCCCAGCTGTGAGGCTGCCCCACCGAGCATCAGATGGTCGTCCTCAGGTGCGAGATCGAGTACCCGTTGAGCGTGTTTCACGGTTTCGGGCATGTCGCCCCGGGCCAGGGCCTGCCCGCCACGGTGAAGGGCGATCATACCCGGCAGACGGCGGAACTCCTCTTCGTCTACGACGACCATCCCCGCCGCCGGGGATTCCGTTCGCTCGCGCATGTCGGCCGTCGTGTCCAGCCACCGTTCGGCGTCCTTCAATCGGGCCTCTGCGGCTTCCATCTCACCACTATGAAACAACGCATAGGCATGCCAAACCGTGAGCACTGGCCGGGCCTGGACCAACTCTCCCGGCAGTGTCTTCACCCAGCCAAGCCATGTGGAGGATTGGTTACTGAGGCTCATTGCTGACCAGGCCAGTTCGATCAATCCCGCGGCGCGCTCGAAGTCCTCGGCGGCCAGCGCGTGGCGGATAGCATCTTCCGGCGAACCATTGTGCTCGTGCCACTCGCTCGCGCGCCGGTGCAAGGCAGATACCTGATCAGGTTGCCCCGCCATCAAGTGCATACGAAGAACATCGGCAAACAGATGGTGATAGCGGTACCATCGCCGCTCGTTGTCCAGGGGGACGACGAAGAGGTTGGCGCGCTCGAGGTTTGCCAGGGTTTCCTGACCGGAAGCCGAAGGGTCGAGGAGGACGGAATCGCACAGGGGGCCGCACAGGCGCTTGAGGATGGACGTGCGCAGCAAGAACGACTGAACGGTTTCGGGCTGCCGTTCCAGGACTTCTTCAACAAGATAATCCAGCACGAAGCGGTGACTGCCAGTGAATGACTTGACGAAGCTGGCGGCATCTTCGTGACCCTGCATGGAAATCGCAGCTAGCTGCAGGCCGGCAATCCAGCCTTCGGTGCGAGTTTCCAGTGCGGAGATGTCTTCTGCCGAGAGGTTCAGGCCCATCGCCCGATTGAGAAACTCGGCGGCTTCGGCAGCCGTAAACCGCAAGTCGGCGGCACGCAGCTCGGCCAATTGACCCCGGGCACGCAACCGGGCCAGGGGCAGATCTGGATCCTCACGAGTGGCGATGACCAGGTGCATTTGTGGTGGCAGATGCTCGAGCAGAAAGGTGAGGGAATCGTCGACCGGCTTGGAATCAATCACATGATAGTCGTCCAGGAAAAGGACGAGATCATCCGGGACGGAAGCGATTTCATTGAGCAGGGCAGTCAGAATGGATTCGATTGGGGGAGGTTGAGGGGATTGGAGGACACCTGATAGCCCTGCTCCGATAGACGGGGCAATCGTCTGCAAGGCAGCGACGATGTAGATCAGGAACCGTGTGGGGTCGTTATCCCCTTCGTCCAGCGACAGCCAGGCAACCGGTCGTTCACAAACAGCGACCCATTCGCTGACTAGCGTGGTCTTACCAAAGCCGGCGGGGGCAGAGATGAGGGTCAGCTTGCGGCTCGCAGAAAGGCCCTCGTTCAGCCGCTCCACCAGCTGGGGGCGCAGGACGGCCTTTGGCCGAGGCGGGGGGACATAGAGCTTGGTGGCCAGGATTGGCTTGGGCACGGGTCAATTGTAGAACGGAAGCCCCCCAAGTATCCGGGATCGGGGGAAGATCTGAGGGTCGCGAGATGGATCCTGGGAGAACGCCGATAACTCCGACTGCTCGGCTAGGCCCTGGAGAGCATCTCGGATCCGTCACAGCGAAGCCGGTCTGACCGACCCGATCGGGAGTCGACATCGTGAACCGCGGTTGGATGTGGTCGACCGCGGAGTCCACGCTCAGTAGGCCCTAAGGCGTGTTGTCCTGTATTGCCTGTCGTTGTCTGGCGTTGCCTAGAGGCGACGATGGGATTTGAACCCATGATCAGGGTTTTGCAGGACCCGACAGCGGCGATTCAGACCCTTGCTCGCCTTTGGCCGGATCCCGTATAAGGGTCTGCTGATTCTGGGCTGCCTGGCGGACCCAGACCCTTGACCGTCTTCTGGGGCCAGGCAACAGACATAACTGCCGCGTTCCCTACCTTGTCATTATCGAGCCAAGTCATCTGGCGCACAAGCCCGATGTCTCCGAATGGGTCCAAGTCTCCTGGACTTGCGCAGTGGGGATCCATTCAATGCTGCTGCCGGGAATGCCGTCTGCAGGAATAGCGCGAGGCGATGGGCAACGGAGGAGGTGCGCAGAGCATCTGCCCCAACTCACACGACCCCTCCCCCGGTCATGCCGAAGACATTACATTCATCTCTTTGCATGAATTCCGGATAGGCCTATAATATTCATAAACCTGAATGGGTGGCCCATGAATGCCTATCTCCAGACGGCTGAGTTCTTGAAGGCGCTGGCGCATCCGGCTCGACTCCAGATCGCTGAGTTCCTCCGAGAGAGGGAAGCCTGCGTGTGTCATCTTGAGGCGCACCTTGGCTACCGCCAGCCCTACATCTCCCAGCAGATCATGGTGATGCGCAAGGCGGGGCTCCTCACAGAGCGCCGGGATGGCACATACGTCTTCTACCGGATCGCCGATCCGCGCGTTGGGGTGCTCCTTGACACTTTGGCGCCGGGTGGATCCAGGAAGAAGGCCCGCAGGGCAGTGGCGTGCTCATGCCCGGATTGCGCACCCGTTGCTGAGGCGGTCGCATGAGCGACCAATTCCGCGCGGGTTGGCTTGAGACGGTACCCTCTTCTTTTCGCTCGGATCATTCAATAATCGGAATGAACCGCGAACGACTTGTGGTCGGTGGACCCGTGGGAGGGCCCGGAATAGTGGCGGTGTCGGGATCTGATTCCTGGCTACGACGCCGGTGCGGATCGCAGGCGCAGCTAGTTGCTGTGCGGGGGAAGCTGAGGGGACGGACATCGAGGCGGCGACAGGTGTTCCTGGATAGTCAAGGCACACGCGGTACTGATCCGATGGCAGCAAGAGGAACCCGTCACCCCGTTTCTGGGGTGCGGTGACGCGAGGCGCAAGTGGGTGCGCCGGAATCGCAACGGAGGGAACCAGGCATGACAGAGTACCTTGAGACCACGGTCGACAAGTTCATCTTCCGCGTGGCGACCGACCGAGTGTACAGCCGCGAAGGGCTGTGGGCATTGGCGGAGGGCAGTCGCGTGCGGATCGGACTTACGGACTTTTTGCAGCAGAGAAGCGGTGACATCGCCTTCGCTGAGGTCAACCCCGTTGGCACGACCCTGTCCGCCGGGGACGAGGTGGCGACCATCGAGACGATCAAGGTCAATGTCGTCCTGCCCTCGCCCATCGGCGGCAGGGTGGTTGAGGTGAATCCATCGATGGCCACCTCCCCGGAAGTCATCAATCAGGATCCGTACGGCCAGGGTTGGCTGGCTGTCATCGAGGCGGATGCGTGGGGCACGGATCAAGCCAAGCTCCTCAACCCGCAGGCCTACCTTGAGGTCATGCGTGGTGAGGCTGAGGAGGAGGCAAAGAAGCTATGAGCGAAGGCAGACGAAAGGTTGTCGTCGTCCCGTGCAGCGGGATCGGGAAGACGTACGGGACAGTGAGCCGCGAGGCAGCCTTCGAGCTGACGGAGAACTTGCGCCCGGAGACCACGCAGGTGGTCCCTCTGTCGCTCTTGGTCCTTGGTGATGAGGCTTCCCGGGCCGCCGTCGCGGGAAACCCGGCAGTCACGATCGATGGCTGCAAGCTTGCCTGCGCCACGAAGATGGTCAAGGAGAGTGGCGGCAAAGTCCTCCAAGACTATGCCGTTCTGGATGTCTACCGCCGCTACAAGCAGTTCAAGCCGCAAGGCATCGCAGAGCTGAACGAGGGAGGTCAGAAACTGGCCGGGGCACTGGCGGGTGAGGTCGCCTCCTTGGTTGATGGCTTGGACCCCGACGGGGAAGGGGGACAGAATGCCTGAGTTGCCCAAGAAGAAGGTGGGGATTGTCGCGTGCTCGGGCGAAGAACTCCCTGAAGGCACAGTGACGCGACTTGCCGCCCTTAAGGTCCTGGAGGAGTTGAGGCCCGGGGAGACGGTCACGATCTGCCTGCCGCTCTTCCTGGCCGGCGGGGAAGGCGATCGCGCCTTCGCCCGGTTCTACCCGACCATCGCGCTCGACGGTTGCGAGAAGCGTTGTGCTGCTCGAGGGACGGAGATGTACTCGGGCAAGCCGGCGGCCAGCCTAGTGGTTCGCGACTTGATCCAGCAGGCTGGGCTTCCACAACCCGCCGGGATCCGACGTCTTGATGAGGCAGGACGCCAGGCAGTGGAGGTTACAGCCCGTGAGACTGCCAAGCTGGTGGATGATCTGCTGGGGACACCATGGAGCAGACGAACAGGGGCGGCGCTGGATCTCGCCGAAGGAGAAGCGGAATCGCCTGAGCCCTCACCGGTGACATGCTCTTGCGGCTCTGGGATTCCTGTCGAGAAGATGACGATCGATGGCGACGAGGTGACGCTGATCGCCCTGCCGCTGATATTCGAGCAACTCCGCGAGCAGGGGAAGACTCCCGGCCCGGAGATGGCTGGCGAGTTGCTTGGATCCGTCAGGATCTATAACCCGATCCCCGCAGGGAAGGAACGGGTGTACGAGCAGGCGCTTCTGAGCAAGTATGCCGCCTTCTGCCAGGAAAAGGAGCCCGCCCGATGAGCCGAACGGCGACCTATCACACCCACGTGGCATGGAAGGGTGAGCATTGGGGGCACATCGTAATGGGCAACGGTCCGGAGATGGATTTCTCCGCGCCGCCCGACGCCCAAGGACACCCGGGGGTGCTCACCCCTGAGGACGCATTCGTGGCTGCGGCCAACACCTGCGTGATGATGATGTTCATCTGGGCCGCGGAACGCTTCAAGCTCAAGCTGCAGTCCTACGAATGCCGCACGGAGGGCACCAAGCTGATCGAGCTGGACCGAACAGAGATCTTCACACAGCTGCATTTCCGGCCCATCATCCGCATCTCGGCCGGTGGGGAAGACAAGGCGGTCGTCGAGGCCCGGGCACGGCGGGCACTGCAGGCCGCCCAGAAATACAGCCTGGTGGCCAACTCAGTCAAATCCGAGATTGTCATGGAACCGGAATTTGAGGTAGCGGGGTGATGAGAGGAAGGCCGGGCTGGACGGCCGAAGTGGACGATACCGGGAAACTGGTCCTCCCGGATGAGGCGCGCCTCGCGGGAGGGCTAACTCCTGGCACGAGGTTGTCCGTTGAACTAGAGAACGGGCGGTTACAGCTGCGACGGCCGCCGACGCAACTCGCCAAGCTGTACATCGAGCCTACGACCAGATGCAATCTCGCCTGCCGGATGTGCGTCCGCAACACCTGGACCGAGCCCATTGGTGAGATGAGCGAGTCGTCCTTCCAGGCGATTCTGGAAGGGCTGCGGGCATTCGATCCATTGCCACGGATTGTATTCAGTGGATTCGGCGAGCCCCTCGCACATCCACGGTTGGCTGCGATGGTGGCGGCCGTCAAAGGCCTGGGTGCGCCGGCCGAGGTGGTGACGAACGGGACATTGCTCACGAAGGAACTGTCGGCAGACCTGCTCGAAGCCGGGCTGGACAGACTCTGGGTGTCTCTGGACGGCGCGGGCCCGGAATCCTATGCCGATATTCGGTCGGGTGCGAGCCTGCCTCTGGTCCTGGAGAACCTTTCCGGGTTTAGGCAGTTGAGCGGCCACTCGCCAGGCGCCAGGTCCGAGGTGGGAATCGTCTTCGTCGCCATGCGTCGGAATGTCGGCGATCTGCCGTCCCTGGTCCGGCTCGGATGGCGGCTGGGAGCTTGGCGATTCATGGTTACGAACGTGCTCCCGTACTCGGCGGAGATGTGCAGCGAGAGCCTCTGCACGTGGGCTAGGAACTATTGGCCCAGCCGGCCGAGCCCATGGATCCCGGAGATCCGTTTGCCCGACATTGATTTCAATCGCGACACTCGCGAAGCGTTGATGTCACTCCTCCAGTCTGTGGCAAATGTGCGCTTCCTGGATCTCGGGCGGCATGATGCCCACGACCGCTGCCCGTTCATCGAGGACGGTGCGGCTGCTGTCGGCTGGGATGGGTCCTTCAGTCCCTGCCTGACGCTGCTCCACGATCAGGTGACGTACCTGGATGAGCAGCGCAGACGCTCGTCACGCCGTTATGTCCTCGGGAACGTGGACCACATGACCCTCAAGGACTTGTGGCTCGATGCGTCTCATCTCGCCTTCCGCGAACGCGTTCGCGCCTTTGAATTCTCTCCGTGCACGGCCTGCGGCGGGTGTGACCTGTCCGAAGCCAACGAGGAGGATTGTTTTGGGAACACCTTCCCCACCTGCGGCGGCTGCTTGTGGGGGCAAGGCGTCCTTCAATGCCCGTGAGCGCTGAAACCATCCTGAAGGAGGACAAGGGAATGCTTACGATCAGAGTTCTGGGCCCCGGTTGTGACAACTGCAAGAAGGTCGAGGCCGCCGCCCGCCGGGCGGTCGCCCACCTTGGGGTCGGGGCGGAAGTGATCAAGGTGACGAGGTGAAACCTCGGCTCGACGAGCGGAAATGCCCTATGCAGGAACAAATCTGCAAGGCCATTCCGGCCTGCCCGGAAGGGGCGATTCTCTACATTGCCGATGAGGCCGCTCCCTTGGGCGGGCGGATCGTGTTCGATTACGAGAAATGTAACGAGTGTGGCATATGCGTGACGGAATGCTGCGGTGCCGCCATCGAACTCAAATAGCAGAGAGGAGAAGTGATCATGCTCACCATCAAAGTGCTAGGCCCTGGCTGTGACAACTGCAAGAACGTCGAGGCCGTCGCCCGCCGGGCGGTCGCCCAACTTGGGGTTGAGGCGGAAGTGATCAAGGTGACGGACTATGGCGAGATGAGGAAGTACCAGATCGTGGCCACACCTGGCCTGGTGGTCAACGAGAACTTGGTCTGTGCCGGCCGTATCCCGAACGAGGCCGAGGTCACCACCTGGATCGCCACTGCATTGGAGGCAGCCTGACATGACCGCACTTCACGATACCGCTGTCGCTCCCCCGGCCGCACAGGAGGGAGCCGCACGCCGCCTGTCGACCCTCGACCGGTACCTGACGCTGTGGATTTTCCTGGCCATGGCGATTGGCGTTGGCCTGGGTTATCTGTTCCCGCGCGCTGTCGAGGCGTTCAACCAGGCGGTCTCTGTCGGGACGACCAACATCCCGATCGCCATCGGGCTGATCCTGATGATGTACCCGCCGCTGGCCAAGGTGCACTACGAGGAGCTGGGCGACGTCTTCCGCGACTGGAAGATCCTCGGCTTCTCGCTGCTGCAGAACTGGGTCATCGGCCCGATCCTGATGTTCCTTCTGGCGATCGTCTTCCTGCGCGGCTATCCAGACTATATGGCCGGGCTGATCATGATCGGGCTGGCGCGCTGTATCGCCATGGTGATCGTGTGGAACGAGCTGGCCAAGGGCGACACGGAATATGCCGCGGGCCTGGTGGCCTTCAACAGCCTGTTCCAAGTGTTCTTCTACAGCGTGTACGCCTACGTCTTCATCACCGTGTTGCCCTCCTGGCTCGGGCTGCAGGGCAGCACCGTGCACGTGACCATCGGCGAGATCGCCAAGAGCGTGTTCATCTACCTGGGCATCCCCTTCCTGGCCGGGTTCTTCACCCGCCTGATCCTGATCCGCGCCCGGGGCAAGGAGTGGTACGAGCAGGCCTTCGTGCCGCGTATCAGCCCGCTGACCCTGATTGCCCTGCTGTTCACCATCGTCGTCATGTTCAGCCTGAAGGGCAACCTGATCGTCACCATCCCGCTGGACGTGGTCCGCATCGCCATTCCGCTGGTGATCTACTTCGTGGTGATGTTCCTGGTCTCGTTCTGGATGGGGCGGGTGATTGGGGCGAACTACGCGAGGACGACGACGCTGGCCTTCACCGCGGCCAGCAACAACTTCGAGCTGGCGATCGCCGTGGCTGTGGCCGTCTTCGGCATCAACTCGGGCGCGGCCTTCGCTGCGGTCATCGGGCCTCTAATCGAGGTGCCGGTGATGATCGGGCTGGTCAACGTCGCCTTTGCCCTGAAGCGCCGGTACTTCGGGGACAAGCCAGAGCCGGCGTCGGCTGAGGCCACCTGAGAGGAGAGGGACCGGGCCTGGCTGTGCAGAGGTCCGGTCTCCGAATCAGATACATGGCCGAATGCGCGACAGAGATCCTAAGGTCTCGTCGGTGGTTCGCCGTCGTTGCTGCCTCGCGGCCTCCAGAGAAATGCAGGCATGGGGCACGCGGGGCAGGGCGATGCCCGTCTGAGCTAGGCCGCCGCTTCACCGGCGCGAGAGGGAGGCAGGCATGAGCGGACCCCCGCCGGGGAGCGGCGCCTGCTGCGCGCCTCGATCGCAAGGCATCACATCTCTCATGATCGGGGACGTGACGGTTGGGATGGTCGGTCTGGAGACTGTCTTCCGGCAGTTGACGTCGATGGGCCGACGGCCCGAGGAGGCAAGCGACGCGGAGCTGGTCGGCATGGCGCGGGCGTCCAACTGGATCCCCCACAAACCTGCCGTCGAAGCCGAGTACGGAAGCGCACTTCGAGGGGCGTACCGGGCGTATGTTGCCCGGCAGGAGGGAAGCCGTGACCGGTCTACGGGATAGTCGGTTAGCCCTTGTCGGGGCGGGGAACATCGGCCGGATCCTGGTGCAGCGCCTTCTGGCGACGGGCGTCCGGGAAGCTCGACT
>Ga0315293_10005314_pt1 | contig 12117 bp, 7 predicted proteins | sample YL17G13_20_MG_FD_203071 | JGI IMG/M metagenome (GOLD analysis project Ga0315293, IMG submission 203071) | Sediment microbial communities from Yellowstone Lake, YNP, Wyoming, USA - YL17G13_20 | ecosystem: Environmental > Aquatic > Freshwater > Lake > Sediment | place: USA: Wyoming | collected... | reverse complement strand
CTGTAGGGAAAAAGATTAAATCTTTACTTTCCTCTCAAAAAGAAAAAATGATTAAGGGGATGATGGGAAGAGGAATTAAAAAAGAAAATGGCGAGAAGATTTGGGAATGGATGGAACCTTTTGCCCGTTACGGTTTTAACAAAGGACACAGTTCTTCTTATGCCAGAATCACTTATCAAACTGCCTGGCTCAAAGCTCATTATCCCAGCGCTTTTATGGCAGCACTTTTAACTTCAGATTTTGGTAATCTTGATCGAGTTGCCATTGAAATTAAAGAATGCGAAAGGATGGGGATAAAAGTTATTCCGCCTTCAGTTAATCAATCTTTTGTTGAATTTGGCACTGATAAAGAAACTGGCAATATTATTTTTGGTTTGTCAGCAATAAAAAATGTGGGTACTGGAGTGGCGGAAATGATTCAAATAGAAAGACAGCAAAATGGTCAATTCACAAATCTAATCAATTTCTTTAAGAGAATTCCTCGCCAAGTTTTAAATAGAAAAACCTTAGAAAGTTTAATTAAATCAGGAGCCTTGGATTGTTTTGGTTCCAGAGAATTAATGGCTGATAATTTAGATAAAATTTTAGAATGGAGTTACAGTGTAAATAATCATAATAACTTCCAGATGGGATTATTTAAGGAAGGTTCAGATGATATTTTATCTCACTTAGGACAGAGCTTTCCTCCAGATAAAACAAAAAGATTAATCTGGGAAAGAGAATATTTAGGTATATATTTAACTGGGCATCCTCTTGATGATTACAAAGGAATTTTGGGAAAAATTGCTTTGACTGTTAGTCAATTAGGATCTCTTCATCTAGGAAAAAGAATTAAAGTATGTGGTTTTGTCTCCAGAATTCAAAGAGTCAGAACCAAGATTGGTAAGCCGATGGTTTTTACTCAGATTTCTGATTATGAGCATTCCATTGATGTAGTTTTGTATCCAACGGTTTTAGCTAATTATATGACGAGTCTTTCCGAAGACAAGGTTATTTTAGTAGAAGGAAGAATGGATAAAAGAAACGGGGAGTATCAAATTATTGGCGAGAAAATAGAAGAAATTAAGCCGATGGAAGCGTAAAAAAGAAGTTGCTTTTTTATCAATTTTGTAGTTAAATAGTTAAAAGTATAAATTTATGCCTCAAAAGAAAAAAGGATATTCTTTGGATACTTTGCGTCATTCTTTTGCCCATGTGATGGCTTTAGCGATTATAAGACTTTATGGAAAGGTTCTTTTTGGTGTGGGACCAACTATTGAAGATGGTTTTTATTACGATGTTGCTGTTGAAAAATTAGGAAAGACCGGTCTACCTTTAGAAGATTTACCCAAGATAGAAAAAGAAATGCGTCAAATTATTAAAGAAGGATTAGATCTTAAAAAGCAGGAAAAGTCTTTGAAAGAAGCTAAAAAGATTTTTAAGAAATTAGACCAAAAATATAAATTAGAGTTACTCAAGGATTTAGAAAAATATGGAACCACGGAGATGGAAGAAATAGAGAAAAAACAGAGTAACAAATCAAAAGTGCCTAAAGTAAGAACTGTTACCATTTATCAGACCGGAGAATTTATTGATTTATGTCGCGGCCCTCATGTGAAAAATACCAAAGATTTACCTTTGAATTTTAAATTAACAAAAGTGTCTGGCGCTTATTGGCGGGGAGATGAAAAAAATCCCATGCTCCAGAGAGTTACAGGTTTAGCTTTTAAGACCGAAAAAGAATTAAAAGATTACTTATATCAATTAGAAGAAGCAGAAAAAAGAGACCATCGAATTTTAGGCCAAAAATTAGATTTATTTCATATTGATGATAATCTTGGGCCCGGTCTTATTCTTTGGCATCCCAAAGGAGCGATTTTAAAACGCCTGATTGAAAATTATGCCCTCAACGAGTATTTAAAAAACGGATATCAATTGGTAAATACTCCCCATCTTGCCAAACTCCAGTTATGGAATACTTCTGGGCATACTGGTTTTTACCGCGAAAGTATGTTTCCGGCAATTCATTTAAAAGACATTAATATTGAGGAAAAAGATGATTATCAGATAAAACCGATGAATTGCCCTTTTCACATTTTAATCTATAAGAATCAAATTAGAAGTTATAAAGATTTACCATTGCGTTTTACTGAGTTAGGGACTGTTTATCGTTATGAAAGATCAGGCGTTTTGCATGGATTAGCTCGAGTGAGAGGTTTTACGCAAGATGATGCCCATATTTGGTGCACACCAGAACAATTGGAGGACGAATTGAAAAATCTCTTAGAATTAACATTTAAAATCTTAAAAGATTTTGGTTTTAAAGAATATGATGTTTATATTTCTACCAGACCAGAAAAATATGTTGGAAGTTTGAAAAATTGGCAAAGAGCCACCAAAACTTTAGAAAAGGTTTTAAAAGAGAAAAAAATAAAATATCAAACTGATAAAGGAGGCGGCGTTTTTTATGGCCCCAAAATAGATATAAAACTAAAAGATGCTATTGGCCGCTCTTGGCAATGTACTACTATTCAAGTGGATTTTAATTTACCAGAAAGATTTGAAATGTTTTATATTGATAAAAATGGAAAAAAGCAACAGCCAATTATGATTCACCGCGCTTTACTTGGCAGTATTGAAAGATTTATGGCAGTTTTAATAGAACACTACACTGGAGAGTTTCCTTTTTGGTTAGCTCCTGTTCAAGTACAAATCCTTCCAGTTTTAGAAAAGAATCTTCCCTATGCCAAAAAAATACAGAAAGAATTAGAAGATAAAAATTGGCGGGCAGAACTCAACTCTAGTGGAGAGACTCTATCTAAAAGAATTAGAGAAGCGGAAATGCAAAAAATTCCCTATATCTTAGTCATAGGCGATAAAGAAGAAAAAAATAAAACTATTGCTGTTAGAAAAAGAGGAAAAGGGGATTTAGGAGCAATGAAATTAGAGGAATTTGTTAAAGAGATAAAGAAATTAATAGAAATTCAATAGAAATTCGTAGAAATTTATTGTTTAAAATTTAAAGATTTTTTTAATATGCGGTATCAGCCAAACAAAATTGAAAAGAAATGGCAAAAAATTTGGGCAAAGAATAATTACAGGATTTGGCATGCTAAAGATCTTCCTAAAAAGAAGCATCTCTATATTTTAGATATGTTTCCTTATCCATCAGGAGAAGGATTACATGTTGGTCATGTGGAAGGCTATACTGCTTCTGATATTTTATCTCGTTATTATCGCATGCAAGGCTATGAAGTTCTTCATCCCATGGGTTGGGATGCTTTTGGTTTACCAGCAGAAAATTATGCTTTAAAAACAAAAAAACCTCCTCAAGAAATAGTGCCTAAAAATATCAAGCGTTTCAGAGAGCAATTAAAATCGCTGGGTTTTAGTTATGATTGGTCAAGAGAAATTAATACCACTGATCCTAATTATTATCATTGGACTCAATGGATCTTCTTGCAGCTTTTCAAAAAAGGATTAGCTTATGAAGAAGAGAATTATGTTAATTGGTGTCCAAGTTGCAAAACGGTTTTGGCTGACGAAGAAGTAGAAGAAGGGAAATGTGATCGTTGTGGAACAGAAGTGGAAAGGAAAAAACTAAAACAATGGGTCTTACGGATTACAGCTTATGCTGATAGATTACTTAAAGATTTAGATTTATTAGATTGGCCAGATAGAGTCAAAACAATGCAAAAAAATTGGATTGGTCGGTCTGAAGGAGTAGAAATTAATTTTAAAGTGGCAGATGCTGAAAAATATATTAAAGTCTTTACTACTCGGCCAGATACTCTTTTTGGGGCTACTTATTTAGTTTTAGCGCCAGAACACCCCTTAATTGTTGGAATTGCTTCTTCTAATTACCAAGCAGAAGTAAAAAAATACATTGAAGAGGCCTTAAAAAAATCTGATTTTGAAAGACAAAAAGATATTAATAATAAAACTGGAGTTTTTATTGGCGCTTATGCCATTAATCCAGCCAATAAAGAGAGGATTCCCATTTGGGTTTCTGATTATATTCTCATGAATTATGGCACTGGCGCTATTATGTCTGTACCAGCGCATGATGAGAGAGACTTTGCTTTTGCTAAAGAATTTCATTTAGCTATTAAAGAAGTGGTTTCCTCTGATGGTAAACCTCATTTAGAGATGGAGAAGTCTTATTCTGGAGAAGGTATTTTGGTTAATTCTGGACCTTTCGATGGCATTACATCTCAAATTGCTCGAGAAAAAATTACTTTGTATGTTAATGGAAAAAAGATTATTAATTATAAACTGCGAGATTGGATTTTTTCTCGACAAAGATATTGGGGAGAGCCTATTCCTATCATTAAATGCGAGAAATGTGGAAATATTCCTCTTAAAGAGAAAGAACTGCCTTTAAAATTACCAATTATTAAAAAATATGAACCTACTGGAGAAAACGAATCGCCTTTGGCTGATATTTCTTCCTGGGTAAGAGTCACTTGTCCGAAATGTGGTGGTCTGGCTAGGCGAGAAACCAATACCATGCCGCAATGGGCTGGTTCTTCCTGGTATTATCTTCGTTATCTTGATCCTAAAAACAAAAAAGCCCTTATTGATCCTAAAAAAGAAAAAAAATGGTTGCCAGTTAATATTTATATTGGAGGAGTAGAACATGCTGTCTTGCATCTTTTATATGCCAGATTTTGGCATAAATTTCTTTATGATTTAGGAGTTGTTTTTACTCCGGAACCATTTTATAAGTTAGTCAATCAGGGCATCATTTTAGGCGAAGATGGGGAAAAAATGTCCAAATCCCGAGGCAATGTCGTTAATCCTGATAATATTATTAAACAATATGGCGCTGATAGTTTAAGGATGTATGAAATGTTTATCGGGCCATTGTTTTTTGCTAAACCCTGGAATTCGCAAGGCATTATTGGGATTTATCGTTTTTTGAATAGAGTTTGGGATTTAGTTTCTTCTTCGAAAGAGCAAAAAAGGGAAAAAGAAAGGATATTGATAATGACTAAAGAAGCCAAGAAAAAATTACAAGAAGATTTAGAAGAAATAGAGAGAATGCGGCATCTCACTATCAAAAAAGTGACTAAAGATATTGAGGATTTTCATTTTAACACTGCCATTAGCAGTTTAATGGAATATGTGAATAAGATTATTGAAATACCTGTTGAATATTTAGATGTTAAGCATTTTGACACTTTAATTTTACTGCTTTCGCCTCTTGCTCCTCATTTAGCTGAAGAATTATGGCATAATTATTTCAAGCGAAGCGAGAAAAAAGGTTCTGAGCGAAGCGAGGGTTCTTATCTTCATCATCGCAGTTCAGTGTCTCAAAATCAGTGGCCGATTTATAATCAAAAATTAGTCGAGGATAAAGATTTTACTTTAATTATACAGGTTAATGGAAAAACTAAAGGAACCACAAAAGCAAAAAAAGGAATTTCTCAAAATCAGGCTCAAAAATTAGTCACTCCCTTAATAAAAAAATCTTTGGATAAATACAAAATCAAGAAAATAATTTTTGTTAAGGATAAATTGATAAATTTTGTTATTAAACTCAAATGAAAAAAGTTGTTGTTATTGGCGGAGGCACAGGAGTGTTTACAGTTTTAAGCGGTTTAAAAGAATATCCATACCAACTTAGCGCCATTGTCACCATTGCTGATGATGGAGGTTCTTCAGGAATTTTAAGAGAAGAATTTGGAATTTTACCTCCAGGTGATATTAGAAGAGCTTTAGTAGCTCTTTCTTCCTCCTCGCCTTTTTTAGCTAAATTATTTCAATATCGTTTTAAAAACGGCAAGGGATTAAAAGGACATAATTTTGGTAATTTATTTCTTACGGCCTTAGAAGACTTAACAGGAGATTTTAATCAAGCAGTGAAAGAAGCTGGAAAGATTTTGGGCATTAAGGGCGAAGTCATTCCAGTTTCTTTAGACAATACCAGGCTTTTTGCCCGTTTGGAAAACGATTTTTTAGTGATTGGCGAATCCAATATTGATGCTCCCAAGCATGATGGCAACTTATTAATTAAGGAAGTCTTTCTTAATCCTCAAGCTAAGGCTAATAAAGAAGCTTTGCAAGTGATTAAAAAAGCTGATCTAATTATTATCGGGCCAGGAGATCTTTATACCAGTATTATTCCCAATTTTTTAGTTAAAGGGATTAAAGAAGCGATCAAAAAATCCAAAGCCAAAAAAGTGTACATCTCAAACATTATGACTAAGTTCGGTGAAACTAATCATTTTACTGCCGAACAATTTTTAGCAGTGATAGAAAAATATCTTGGCAAAGGCATTATTGATTATTTTTTAGTTAATGTTGAGAAACCTAAAAAATCATATTTGGACAAATACGAGAAAGAAAAAGCAGAATTAGTTAAATATAATAAACAATATTTAAGCGCTCTGAAAAAACCGAAAGTAATTTTTACTAAACTGGTTCGTAATAGTTCGTTTTTAAGACATGACCCAAAGAAATTGGTGCAAGCAATAAATAGAATTTTTAGATAGAATTTTTAGATTTTAGCCAATGACTGAACAAGAATTTACTCATTTTTATAATAATAACATTGATAAAGTTTTTCGCTTCATCTATTTTCGGGTAGATAAAATTGAAATTGCGCAGGATTTAACTGCTCAGGCTTTTTTAAAATGTTGGCAGACTAATAATAATTCCAAATCTGTAATAAAAAATCCCCAAGCTTTTATTTATCGAGTTGCTAGGAACCAAATCATTGATTTTTATCGCCAGAAGAATAAAACACCAATATCTTTAGAAGAATTAAAAGAAAAAGGCATAGAAATTCCTCAGAAAAGTTTTGTTTTTAAGATTGAATTGAGTTTTGAAATGGAAAGCTTAAAAAAAGCCTTACAAAGAATTAAACCAGCTTATAGCGAGGCGATTATCTGGCATTATGTTGACGATTTATCAACCAAAGAGATTGCTCAAATTCTTAATAAAAACGAAAATAATATCAGGGTATTGCTTCATAGGTCTTTAGAAGCGTTGAAAAAAGAAATCAATAGAGAAGTGTAACACTTTAACCCTTTTATCGTCTTAAATAGTGATGCCTGAAAAAGAACTTATTGAACAATTAAAACAATTACAAGAAGTTAAGCCCAATAAAAATTGGGCTAATTGGCTTTTAAGCAATATCTTAACTAAAAGCCATCAAGAAGGAATGATCAAGCCAAGAGTAAAATTGGTTTCTTTTTCTTTTATTCACCAGTATCAAAAAGCTTTAGTTTCAGCAGCTTTTGTTGTTCTTTTTGTTTCTACTTTTGCTTTTGCTCAGACTACCTTGCCTGGCAATCCTTTATATCCTGTTAAAACTTTAACTCAAACAGCAAGAATTGCCTTGGCGCCTAAAGATTATAAACCAGTGGTTCGTTTGCAAATTGCTAAAGCAAGATTAGAGGATATCGCAAAAATTACTGATCAAGAACAAGCAATCGCTTTAATGAGTCAGGATATTAAAAAAGATTTAGAAACAATACCTCAGGAATTAAAAAATATTCAAAAGAAACAAAAGGCTTTGGATATTTCCAAACAAGTACAAAACGAAGCTAAAGATTTAAATAATATAATTGCTAAAACTCAACTTCAATCTCAAGATAAAGAAGCTTTGGAAAAAACAACTCAGGATACTCAAGCTCAAGTTTTAGCTTTGATTATAGAAACAACAGAAGAAATGAATCAATGTCCAAGTTATCTTCAAGATAAATTAGCTAATTTACAAAAATATTTTACTGATAATGTTCAAACTCTAATCCAATGGCCTCTTGATGATATCACCAAAGTTAGAACTTTATTAGCTGATATTAGTAATGACATCAAAGCCGGGAATTGTTTAGAATCACTTGAGAAGATGGAAAGTATTAATCAAATTTTGCAAATCCACTCTCTGGATATAAAGGTCGAAACTTCAACTCCAGAGAATTAGGATTGTGATTCTTCTGTCATTCCCGCCCCTGCTTTCGCTGGGGTAAATTCCAACGGGAATCTCTAGGAGAAAAAGGTTATTAGCCTCAGCAATTAATGGGTGCATTACAAAGAGCGCTCTTCACTAATTGTTGACCAGGTCGATAATAATCATAAAGTTAAAATAAAATTTAAATTAAAATGTCTAAAAAATTAATTGCAATCGCTTTAGCTGGAATTTTTGCTTTTTCAGCAGTTTCAGTTAAAGCTGATACTCTTTCAGATCTTCAAGCTATAATTACTAGTTTGACTGCTCAAATTGCTGCCTTGCAAGCTCAGATAACTGCTTTGGGTGGTGGTACAACTACGGTTTGCTTCAATACTGATTTGTCACAAGGAATGACATCCAATGATGTCAAAAACCTGCAAATCAAGTTAGGAGTAACACCAACTTCTGGTTATTTTGGACCTATCACTTTAGCTGCTGTTAAGACCTTCCAGACAGCCCATGGAGTTATTAATACCGGCTATGTTGGTCCTTTAACCAGAGCTAGCTTGAATACTTTGTACTGCACTCCAACAACCACAACCACAATTGCTACAGGCTATCCTGCTGGTTGTACTTCAGCCGTTGGCTTTAGTACTACAACGGGACTATCATGCGCTGGTACGGTTAGCTATCCTGCTGGTTGTACTTCAACTGCTGGCTTTAGTTCAACAACCGGCCTGTCGTGTGCTACTCCAGTTGCTGCTACAGAAGGAACCTTAACTATTACCCAGAATCCAATTCCTGGATCTGGAACAGTAATCGTTTATGGTGGCAATGTTCAAAAAGAAATCTCTGCTTATAGAATCAGAGCCACGAATTCTGATATTCGGGTAAAGAGAGTTGTTTTACAGTTTAATCTTGTTAATAATTTTCCTTGGAGAGATTTAAGCGCTATCTCTATTTGGGATGGCACCACAATACTCAAGGAAGTTACAGCCACTTCAGCTTATTTCACTGAAGCTACTTTTGCTACTATTTATACCATGACTCTTGATGGCCTTGATGTCTTAGTGGCGAAAGACACTGAAAAAGTGCTTTCTGTGAAAGCTACGGCTGTTTCTGTTCCGGCGACTGGGGGTATTGCTATGACTGTCCTTATTCCAGCCCTTGGCGTCAGAGGTGTTGATACTACCAGCTTAAATGTTTATGGTCCAGCTGCTGGTTTAGCTGCTCAAATCTTTACTACAGCCCCAGCTCAGGCTCCTACTCTTACTGTAACTGCGGCTACAGACAATCCTTTGGCCGGAAACGTTATTGCTGATCCAGCCAACATTACTCGTGTTGATCTTCTTAAAATTGCTGTCAAGGCGGATAATATTGATATGACCTGGAAAGGAGGATTGGTTAATGTGACCCAGAACGCTGCGACAGGCAGTGTATCAGCTGTTGAGCTCTATGATGGCACTACTCTCTTAGCCAGTGCTGCGGGTCCAGGACTTAATACTACTGCTACTCCTTGTGCCTTTGGTACTTATACTTTGGCGCAAGCTGCTGGCACTACTAAGACCTTAACAGTAAAAGGCGTGATTGTAGCTAATCCTTCAGCAAATACTATTATTTCAGCAGCTTTACCAGCTAACACTGGTTTAACTGGTATAGATAGTAATAGTGCTGTTCGAACTAATGGCGTTGCTGGCGCTGTTGCTGGTAATAACTTGCGTGTTTACCTGAACGCTCCTATTTTCGCCTATGTTAGCTCAACTGCGACTGTAACAGGTACTAATAGCACAACTCATCCCCAAGATACTGGTAATACTGCTATTACTTTCTCTGTCACAGCTAAAGGTGGTGATATCTACATTCCTCAAAATGGCAATGCCACTGCTACTCTTGGTATGATAGGACTTCTTACAGGACCTAATGCTACTGCTACTCAATCTGTCACTTGGACTTGCGTTAGTCCGGCTCTTGCTGCTGGCAGCGCTAGTGATCCAGCTCTTACCCAGCTTTGGAGAATTCCTAATGGTCAAACAGCCAATTGTACTTTCAATGATTTAGTTACTAATACTACTGGTACTGCTGGTTTCTTTAGCGTGGCCTTAAACAGCGTTGATTGGGATGTTAATACCACTGATGATGCTGGTGTGATTAATCAGACTTGGGGCTTGACTAATATCACGACAGCTAATTTTCCTCTTGGTATCTAACCTTTCCTTGCAGGTTAACAGAAAACCGCCTTCGGGCGGTTTTTTGGTTGGATGATTGACTCTTTTGAGTTTTACGTTATTATTTGTTATTATAAAGCTAATGTTCTCTTTTAAGAAAAAAATAATATTTCTTTTAATTTTCGGAATTTTATTTCTGCAAATTCCCTTCCTTTCTTTAGCGGCTTGGACTAATACTGTTATTTTTAATGTTGATTTTAATTATGATTCAATAGGCCGTAGCCAAATAGAGACCCAACTAATAAAAACTACCAATAATTTTTATTTTTATGCTGATAAAGATTGGTATGAGAAGATTGCGGATAAAAATCAATTGGATAACCAATTATATAATTTAGCGAATGATTTTGAATATAAGACTTATCCTACATTGACTAACCTTTTAGGTTCGGAAGATAACCCCGGAGTGGATAATGATTCAAAGATTGTTATTGTTTTAGAACCTTTGAAAAATACTTTTGGCGGTTATGTTAAAGTTGGGGATCAATATTTAAAAAAAGATTTTTCTCAATCCAACGAAGGCCAGATTATTTTTTTAAATGCTGATAATATTATTAACATGCCTTTAAGTTTATTGGATTATGAATTAGCTCATGAATTCACTCATCTAATAATTTTAAAGCAAAAACCTGATGCCGAGACTTGGTTTTCTGAATTAATGTCAGAATTTAGTGGAACATTATTAAATTATGATGTTGATAATATCGTCTTAAAGAAGCGAGTTCAAAGCTTGCTTTATTCTACAGAAATTAATCTCAAAGATTGGAATAATATGGAAAAAGATTACGGGGAAATAAAATTATTAGGTTTATATTTGCAAGAACAATTTGGCAATCAATTTTTTGCTGAGGCTCTAAAATATCCTTTCAATGATGGAGTTATTTCTTTTAATGGGGCTTTCAAACAATTAGGAATAAATAAAACTTTTGATGATGTTTATTTAAATTGGTTGATTACTAACTTGGTGAATAATTGCCAAGCGAATGTCCAATATTGCTACAAAAATCCGGCTTTAAGCAGTTTTCAAGCCATTTCTTATACTTATTATCTGCCAGCTCAAAGCAATAGTTCTTTGTCAGTGTCCGATTCCTTAAAAACCTGGGCCGGAAAATGGCAAAAAATCACTGGCGGTCAAGGTATCCTCCAATTAAAATTTACTATTCCCGAAGAAACTCCTATTCAAAAAATTCCCTATATTATCGAAGACAATACAGGTGCAAAAACCGTCGGATTTTTGGATTTTACCGCGACTAATATTCAAAAAGTTTATATTAATGATATGGGCAGTAAAAATGTAGCTGTTTATTTTGTTCCTTTTATCGGCTTGTCTGGTCAAGAAGGTAAGACTTATTATTATTCTTGGAAAGCGACTAATCTGGATTCCAGTTCTCAAACAGACAAGCAGATAATAGACACCTTATTAAAGAGAATAGACGAGCTTAAAAAGGAAGTAGCCAGTCTGCAGTTACAATTGGCAATGTTACAAACTAACCAAGGAAATTCCAGTTGTTCGGTTTTTTCGCAGGATTTATATTATGGTATGAATGCATCAGAAGTAAAATGCTTACAGCAATTTTTAGTTAATTTAGGGGAAAATATTTATCCAGAAAAATTAATTACTGGTTATTATGGACCTTTAACCCAAGCAGCAGTAAAAAGATACCAGGCATTAAAGAAAATCATCACCACTGGCTATTTTGGACCTTTAACCAGAGCCAAAGTAAATTCTGAATTAACGAATTAACGAGTGAACTTTAGAATATGTTTAATAAGTTGAATTTAAAGCAAGTTATTTTCTGGCTGGCGATTGCGGCATTATTTACTCCGTTTTTAGTTAATAGAGCCACATATTTTCCCTTCATCATTACCAAAGCTACTGTTTTTCGGGTGATAGTGGAGCTAATGCTGGTAATATGGGTGTTCTGGTTGATTAAAGAGAAAAAAACTTTGCCTAAGTTAACTCCCTTAACTAAGGCAGTTTTAATTTATGGCCTAGTGATTTTTATCTCTGCTCTT
>Ga0315293_10005312_pt1 | contig 12118 bp, 8 predicted proteins | sample YL17G13_20_MG_FD_203071 | JGI IMG/M metagenome (GOLD analysis project Ga0315293, IMG submission 203071) | Sediment microbial communities from Yellowstone Lake, YNP, Wyoming, USA - YL17G13_20 | ecosystem: Environmental > Aquatic > Freshwater > Lake > Sediment | place: USA: Wyoming | collected... | reverse complement strand
GCGCCGAGGTTTACCGATTCCCGCTCTTGGAAGCAGGCGGCTATCTGCCTGACCTGAAGGCGTTGCCCGCCGATGTGCTCGGCCGGGCGAGGCTCCTTTTCCTGTGCTACCCGAATATGCCGACCGGCGCGGTGGCGCCGTTGGAGTTCTACCGAGACCTAGTGGAGTTCGCGCGCGGCCGCAATCTGCTCATCTGCCTGGACATGGCCTATTCAGAGCTGTACTACGATGGAGAGAAGCCCCATAGCCTCCTCGAGGTCGAGGGTGCGAAGGAGGCTGTGATCGAGATCCATTCGCTGTCCAAGACCTACAACATGACAGGCTGGCGGCTGGGCTATGCAGTGGGCAATGCGCAGGCACTCGACGCGCTGGAGAAGCTGAAGTCGAACGTGGATTCGGGCGCCTGGCTCGCCATCCAGCAGGCGGGTGTCGCCGCCCTCACCGGTCCTCAGCACTGCACCGATGAGATGCGGGCGATCTACCAGCGCCGTCGCGATTTGCTGGTGGACGGACTGAACGCCGCTGGCTGGAGCGTGCCGAAGCCGAAGGCGACCTGCTATGTCTGGGCGCCGCTGCCCGACGGCCGTAGCTCCGCCGACATGGCGGAGGCGCTGCTGCGCGACGCGGGCGTGCTCGCCACGCCCGGGAGCGCCTACGGGCAGAAGGGCGAGGGGTATGTCCGCTTCTCTCTCACCGTGCAGGGGGAGCGCCAGGAAGAGCGCATCGTCGAGGCCGTCGCTCGGATCAGGGACAAGGTGCGCGTAGCATGACGCTGAGGACGGAGGCGCGCCCACACCAGCGGGCGCTATTGGTGGCGCTCGAGCGACCCGGCGAGTACTGGCAGGAATCGCTGGCGGAGTTGACGCGCCTGGCCGAGACCGCCCGCGTCGAAGTCGTCGGGACGGTCACCCAGAAACGCGACGCACCCGATCCCGTCTACTTCCTTGGCAAGGGCAAGGCCCACGAGATCCGCCAGATCAAAGGCGAGCTCGGGGCCGATGTGCTGTTGGTGGATGGCGACCTCCGGCCGACTCAGCAGCGCAACCTGGAGGAAGCGGCCAACATCGGCGTGCTCGACCGCACCGGCCTGATCCTGGACATCTTCGCTCAGCGGGCGCGGTCGGGAGAAGGCAAGATCCAGGTGGAGCTTGCACAGCTAAGCTACCTGCTGCCGCGGCTGACCGGCAAGGGAACCGAGCTGTCGCGCCTTGGCGGTGGCATCGGCACCCGCGGCCCCGGCGAGACGAAGCTGGCGGCGGACCGGAGGCGGCTGCGCCAGCGCCTCCGACTGCTGAGGAAGCAGGTCGAGCAGATCGCGAAACGCCGCTCGCTCGAGCGGAAGCACCGACAGGGGGCGGGTCTGCCGGTGGTGGCGCTCGTGGGGTACACCAATGCCGGGAAGTCCACGCTCCTCAACGCGCTGTCCGGCGCGGGGGTGTTCGTCGAGGACCTGCTCTTCGCCACCCTCGACCCGACCATCCGCCGGGTCGAGATGCCGGACGGCAGGGCGTTCCTCCTCGTGGATACAGTTGGCTTCATCCGCAACCTCCCACACCAGGTCATCGCCGCCTTCAAGGCAACACTGGAGGAGGTCGTCGAGGCCGATGTCATCGTCCACATTGTGGACGCCAGCCATCCCCATATGGCGGAGCAGATCGAGGCCGCGCGGCGCGTGCTCGCGGAACTCGGCTGTGCCGAGAAGCCGACCGTTATGGCCTACAACAAGCTGGACCTCGTGACCGACCGGGAGCGACTGGTCGAGCTAATGGCGCGGGAGGAGCACGCGGCCGCGATCTCTTCCCTGACCGGCGAAGGACTGGATGAGTTGCTGCGGCTGGTGGCCGAGCGGCTGGAGCAGGAGCTTGTGTCTGTTGAGGTCACTCTGCCCTGGGAGGCGCAGGATCTGCTCCCGGAAGTGCACCAGCGAGGGCGCGTGCTGGCCGAGCAGTTCGCCGAGCGAGGGATCGCCCTTCACGCCCGCGTGCCTATTGATGTTGCGCAGCGGCTGCGGCGAGCCGCGGGCGAGGAGACGAGCGCACCGGAGGAATGGTGAGCGCCCATCTGCTCTACCAGGACTTCCTCCGGTTCCTCGACGCCCTCTCCGCTGGCAGCGAAGATCCGTGGGCGCTCTACCAGCGTCACTACCTCGGCAAGCATGAGACTGCGCTCAGGGCATGGTGGGACCAGTGCCTTGGCCTGCCGGAGGATAGCTGGGCAGATCGGGTCCGGCGCGTCAAACCACCGGAGTACGGCCTGCTGAGCCTGCTCGTGCAGCAGACCGATCTCGACGGCATGTCGAGAGACGCGCTCGACCGCTGTCAGGCAGTCTTGCCGCTCACCCCCGAGCCCGAGGTGTACCTGATGGTCGGGTTCTTCAGCCCCGACGGGTTCGCTTTCGAAGTCTCCGGCAGGTGGACCATCGGGATCGGATTGGAGCGACTCGCCAGCGCGCGGCCGATCCCGATCCTGATCGCGCATGAGTATGCGCACTGCTACCGGCGGCGCTTCGCACGGCCTCGCACCCTGGGCGATCGCTTGGTTGAGGAGGGCTTCGCCGTCGAGTTCTCCTCGAGAGCCTTCCCGGAGCGGCCGGAGGCGGAGCATCTGCTGATGCGGCCGGGGCAGGTGGCCGCCATTCGCGATTACGAGCCCGCGCTGTGGAGAGCCGTGAAGGCGCACCTCGACTCGGAAGATGAGACCGTCATCACCCGCATGGTGTACGGTCGCGCCAGTGAGGGGTGGCCGTCCCGCGCCGGCCTGTACTTGGGCTGGAGGCTGGTGCGAGCCTTCCTGGGTACGGGCGCAGGTGGCTTCGAGGCGCCGGCCAGCCAGCTTCTTGCCTGGGCCGCAGAGACATCAGGCCTTGCCTGTGATGAGCACGCGAGCGCAGCCTGACGCGGCTACGGCGCTGGCGCTGCGGCTGCTTTTCCTACTCGAAGCGGCGCGCCTCGAAGTGCTGCCGCCCGGGCTCCACGAAGACGCTCTCCGGCTCGCGGCACTCGGCCCGGATGTTTCCCGCAGCCAGCGTTCGGTGGCGGACCTGTGCGCTTCGCTGGTGGACAGCCGGGAAGAGCTCGGGCTAGCTGGCCTGAAATCGCTGAATGCAGGCAAGGCCGATGTGGTCGAGGGCCTGCGCGCGGCGATCGCCGAAAGCGGCGGCCCCGCGTCGCCGCGGGCGGCTGCTGAACGATTGGGCCGGCTTTGCCAGGGCGGAACTCGCCTGGAGCGCAAGGGCACGGGCAGTTTCTACACGCCCAGGTGGGTGGCGAACCTCGTCGCCAGGGCCACGTTGCGCGGGGTTCTTGATGGGCGCGGCCTTGGCGCCGAGTCGGCGCTTTCGCTTCGCGTTCTCGACCCGGCGGCGGGCGCGGGCGCATTCCTCGTGGCAATGGTTGATGCAATCGCCGAGGCTATAGGGGAGGACCCGAAAGACAACACCATCCGCCGGGCGGTGGTTCGCGATTGCCTGAGGGGCTTCGAGTTGGACTCGCTGGCGGCCGAAGCGTGCCGGCTTGCTCTCTGGCTTGTCGCCTCGCGGCCGGGGAGGCCGGCGGCGGTGCCGGCCGCGACAGTGGCGGCTCGCGATACGCTGGCGCGCCCGCCAGAGCGCCGAGCTTTCGACGTGGTTGTCGGCAATCCGCCCTGGGGAGTGAAGCTCCCGAGCGATCTCGCAAGCGCGCTGGCAAGGCGTGCGCGCCCGCGAGAGGGCGGGCACCCGGCGCTCTCCGGCCATCGCGACTCGTTCCTCTACTTCCTGGCTCTGTCGGTGGATACGGCTCGCGATGACGGCGCGGTCGGCCTGGTGCTGCCCGACGCGCTCCTATGGCAGGTGAAGTACGAGGCGATTAGGCGGCATCTGCTCGTGCGGTTCCGGCCGCTGCGCGTGACGTTGCTGGGAGACGCGCTGTTCCCGGGCGCGACCGCGCCGGCCTGCGCGCTCTGCCTGGTCGGGCGCGAGATCGCACCCCGCCGCTTCGCGGTCGCCGACCTCCGCAACGCCCATCGCGGAGCGCGCAGTTGGTCGGCCGCCTGCGAGGTCCCGACTGGGGCGGCGCACCACAGCTTTCTCCCGCCTCCGCCGTGGCTTGACCGGCTGGAGCGGCGGATGGCGGAGAAGCATCGCACGCTCGGCGACCTCGGGCAGGTCTTCCGCTTCCACGATGTCGGCATCAACTATGCCACCGCCGCTCTCGGCCAGGCCCTTCTCTACACAGGGCGGCGTCAGCATCGCGCCGATATGCCGGTCACCCGCGGCCGTGACTTCGCCGCGGTGACGGTTCCGGGGAGCTCCGCCTGGCTCCGACATGACTGGCGGGAGCGCGTGCCACCAGGAGGGGAGGTATCGGTCCGCGAGGACATCTACCGCACCGTGCCCAAGCTGCTGTTGCGCCAGACGGGCGACCGACCGGTCGCCACGGTTGACCGCGTCGGTGTCTACTTCGGCCGCAGCGTTATCGCCATCACCGCCCCCTCGCAGGATGATCTGCTCTGGCTCGCCGCGGTGATGAACTCAGCGGTGTTTGCGGCCCTCTACCGGGCGGTCGCGCCGGAAGCTGGGCGCACCTTCGCCCAGGTCAAGGTGAGCAAGCTGAAGCTCGTCCTGGTGCCGCAGGTTGGCGCCGATCCAAAACTGGCCGAGCTTGCGAGCGACCTGCTTGACGAGGTGGGGGAGGAGCGGCGACAGGAGCTGATTGCGCGGATGGATGAGCGCGTCGCCGCAGCATATGGGCTGACCCGACAAGAGTGGCAGCGCGTTACGTCATTCGTCGCGCCCGGCCGGGGTGAGCGAGCCAGGCGAAGGCGGCGCGCGGGTAGGCGGTCAGCGCAGCCATGAGCACAACCGCCCAGTAGCCCGGTAAGCTGACCTTTCCCCGGTAGTGCTTGCGGTAGAAACGGACGAGGCCGCGATGCGATTCCAGCACCGCCCGCGGCCTCGCTTGGGAAGTGCTGCCCCCGTGGTGGTGGAGCACCTGGGCCGCGGGCTGGAAGACGATCTTCCAGCCCGCCCGGCGCAGCCGGTAGCATAGGTCAACATCATTGAAGTAGAGCGGGAAGCTCTCATCGAACAGCCCGACCTCTTCGAGCGCGGCGCGCCGGAGGGCCAGCGCCGATGCCATCGGCTGGTCCACGTCGCGGCGGGACTTGTGATCCCAATACGTCATCCGGTAGCGCCCCAACACCTCGCTCCTGGGGAACAGCCGCGGCAAACCGGCCGCGTCATAGAGCACGGCCGCCGGCTCCGGGAAGCTACGGCAGGATCGTTCCACCGACCCATCGGGGAGGACGAGCTGAGGTGCAACCGCGCCAACTCTCGGCTCATCCATCATCTCCCGCAGCAGCGCCGCCAGCGCGCCTTGTCTCGCTCCGGTGTCCGGGTTCAGCAGGAAGACGAAGGGGGCGTCACCGGCGCGGATCGCCTGGTTGTTGGCGGCCGCGTAGCCGCGGTTCTCCTCGTTCGCGACGAGGTGCACCTGGGGGAACTCGGCGCGGACCATCTCGACCGTTCCATCACCTGAGGCATTGTCCACGACGATGACACGAGCAACCTCCTGCTGCCCCGCCACACGGCCGGCTGGCAAGCCCACGACCGTTTGCAGGCAGGCGCGCAGCAGCTCTCTCGTGCGCCACGAGACGATGCAGACGTCGAACTGGGCGAGCAAGGGATGGGTCACTCCGCAGCTCCACAGTCACACTTCCATGTAATGCCGCGAGCGTCCTCCAGCAGCCAGGCCGCAGGAGGGGCCGCCATCGCCGCCGAACTCTGGACGGCAGCAGCGAGAGAGCGACAAGGTGATCATTCAGACCGAAGTCCACGCACGAGCCGGTTTCCTTGGCAACCCGTCAGACATGTACGGCGGGAAGGTCATCTCGTTTCTGATCCGCGACTTCTCGGCTCGCGTACAGCTCTGGGAAAGCCCGAAGCTGACCTTCCTCCCGCATCCGCAGCATGACCGCACCGAGTTCGCCGACCTGGCCGACCTCGTTCGCTCAGTGGAGCGGCACGGCTACTACGGCATGCAGCGACTACTCTTCGCCACCTGTAAGCGCTTCGCTGGATACGCGCAGGAACGCGGCCTGAGAATGCGCCGCGCGAACTTCACCATCGAGTACGAGACGAGCATCCCGCGGCAGTCGGGCCTGGGTGGCTCTAGCGCGATGATCATCGCCGCGCTGCGCGCGCTGCTGCGGTTTCACCGCGTGCCGGAGAGAAGCGTGCCGCCGGCCGCCCTCGCCGAGCTGGGGTTGAGCGTCGAGACCCAGGAGCTGGGGATCGCCGCTGGACCGCAGGACCGCGTGGTGCAGAGCTTCGGCGGCCTTACCTACATGGATTTCTCCACCGGCAGGCGATCGTATGAGCGACTGGATTCCAGGCTCCTGCCGCGCTTCGGCCTCGCCTATCTTGCCGAGCAGCACCTTGGCACGATGGAGTCGGGACGGGTGCACTCCCAGGTTCGTTACCGCTGGGAGCAGCGCGAACCCGAGGTGCGCCGGGCCGTGCGCGCGCTGGCGCGAAGCGCGGAGCAGGGGAGAAGCGCGCTGGAGCGCGGCGATCGGAAAGCGCTTGCCCGCCTGATGAACCGCAACCATGACCTGCGGGTCCAGTTGTTTGGGGAAGCGTTGGGCGCGCATAACCTCGAGCTGGTCGAGATAGCTCGCGGCCTCGGCCTGGCCGCGAAGCTGCCAGGATCGAGCGGCGCCGCGCTGGTGCTGCTGGATGACGCGGCGGAGAGCGCGCTCGCCGGTGCATACTCGGCAAAGGGATACCGCTACCAGCCCATTGAGGTGTTCTAGCGAGGGTGATATGCCTGGGCGGCTGAGCAGAGCGAAGCAGACGGGGGAAGCGGCCATCACCAAGGCGGTCGTGCCGGCGGCCGGCCGGGGCACTCGCCTCATGCCTGCCACCCGCTCGCAGCCAAAGGAGATGCTGCCGGTGGGCCGCAAGCCCACCATTCAGCATGTGGTCGAGGAGCTTGCGGCCAGCGGCCTGCGCGAGGTGCTGCTCATCTCCGGGCAGGGAAAACGGGCGATAGAGGACCACCTCGACCGGGATGCGGCGCGCAACGAGGAACCACATCAGCCATGGATGGATCTGCGCTTCTTCCACGCCCGGCAAACGCAACCGCGCGGCCTCGCGGACGCGGTGGCGATTGCGGAACCGTTCGCCGGAGGACAACCCTTCGTAGTCGCGCTGGGAGATTCGATCTTGCTCTCTCACTCGCGCGAGCCGGTGCTCAAGCGGATGGTCAGCGTGCACCTGCAGCGCCGACCGGCGGCAACGATCGCGGTCGAGGAAGTGCCGTGGGAGGTTGTGAACAGGTACGGGATCGTGTCACCGAAGGGGAGGCCCGCCTCACGGCCGGCGGGCAAGCCCGACAACGTCTTCGCCATCAGCGGCTTCGTGGAGAAGCCGTCTCCCAGCAAGGCGCCGAGCAACCTCGCCGCGGCCGGGCGCTACGTGCTCGAGCCGGTCATCTTCGATGCAATTCGGCGGATCAAGCCCGGCGTTGGCGGCGAGCTGTGGTTGACCGACGCGCTGCGGCTGCTGCTAAAAGAGGGGCACGAGATCTTGTGCGTCAGGCTGCGCAAGGGCGAGCGCCGGCTCGATATCGGCGGGTTCCTCAGCTACTACCAGGCCTTCGTCGAACTCAGCCTCGCCGACCCGGAGCACGGCGCGGCGCTGCGAAGTTGGCTCGGCAAGCGGCTCCGGCGGCGCGGGTAGGGCAGGCTTGAGCCTGCCCCGCATGGGCTCAAGCCTGTGCTACTCTTCTGCCGGAGCGCGCGGCCTGGTCACCGCTCGCAAGCTATCAACCACCATCATCATCGCCAGCACTAGCAGCGCGCCACAGATACCCGCCAGCAGCAGCTTGCGCTCCCCGAGGAACTGGCGTCCCTGGTAGACAAGGGCGGCCACCGTCGTCGCCAGCATGAAGACAAAGGGCACCAGCGCGTAGATGAACCGCGCCCCTCGCCGCCACAGCACGACTGTGACCACCAACAGCGACAGCGCGCCGATGAGCTGATTCGCGCTCCCGAATACGGGCCACACGGTCTGGAACGGGCCCAGCGCCAGGTAGAAGGCGAGCGCCACCACCAAGAGAGTTGACAGGTAGCGGTTCCTAAGCGGCTTGATCGCCAGGCCGCCGGCGAATAGCTCCTCACCGATGTAGCGGGTGATGCGCGTTGCCGTGTCGAGCGTGGTAAGCACGAAGGCATTGAGCACTGTCAGCGCGATCAACGCGCCTACCGCGCCGAAGATAGGGGCGGTCATCGTCGCGTAACCGGTGGCGAACGTCACCAGAGGACCTTTCTCCCTGAGCAGCGTGCCATAGGCGCTGGCCCCATCCCCCCACCGCAGCCCCGCCGCCACCGCCATCAGCGCCATGACGCCGACCGCGCTCTCGACGATCATCGCGCCATAGCCGACCTTCTTCGCATGCGCCTCGCTCGGCAACTGCTTCGAGCTCGTTCCGCTCGCCACCAGGCTGTGAAACCCGGACAGCGCCCCACATGCGATTATCACGAAGAGCATCGGCCAGAGAGGGCCTGCTGATCCGCTGAACGCAATCACCGGCGGTGACTGCATCGCCGGCCGCGTCAAAACCAGCCCGAGGAAACCTGCGCCAACACCGAAGATCAGCAGGAACGTCGCGAGGTAGTCCCTTGGCTGCAATAGCAGGTTGACCGGCAGGATCGAAGCGAAATAGCAGTATACGAGCAGCAGCACCATCCAGACTAGCTGGCTGTGCTCCCCCCACGGCAGGCTCACAGGCCTGCGATAGCCGAGGTAGATCAGGCCTGCAAGCATGGCGAGCCCCATCGCCGTCGCCAGCCACGCGGAGACATTCCAGCGGTACATCATGCACCCGACCAAGAGGGCGACGGCGATCAGCCCGAAGGTCGGGATGACCATACGCGGCTCCGTCACGAATGTCTGTGCTGCGAGCTGGGCGAACACGGCCACCACCAGCACGAGCGCAAGCCACAGGAATCCCCCAAAGATCACGCGCACGCGATGGCCGAGGTGTTCCTCCGTGATCTCGGCGATGGACTTCCCCCGCGCCCGCAATGACGCCATGAGGCTGGAGAAGTCGTGCACCGCGCCCATGAAGATCGAGCCCAGCACCAGCCAGAGCAACGCCGGCGCCCAGCCCCAGACCGCGCAGGCCAGGGTGGGGCCGATGATCGGCCCCGCTCCCGCGATGCTGGCGAAGTGATGGCCGAAGAGCACCACCCAGTGCTTCGCCGGCACGTAGTCAACGCCGTCGTAGAGCTCGGTCGCCGGCGTAGGCCGGTCCGCGCGTACCTCCCACAGCCGTGACAGCACATCGCCGTAGAAGCGGTAGCCGAGGTAGAGGGCAGCGCAGCTGACCGCGGCGATGGCGAGGGAGCTCATCTGCCCGCGACTCCCCTGCCCATCGCCTGATAGGCCGCATGCATCATGTACTGGTCCAGCAGCACGATTGCCATGTATGCTTCGGCGACCGGCCAGACCCGCGGCACGATGGTGGGGTCGCGGCGCGTGACAGCGGCCAGCTCCTTGTTCTCGAGCGATACCTTGTCTATGGTGTGCTGAGGCCTGGCGATGGTGGGTGTCGGCTTAACCGCCAGCCGCACGACTATCGGTTGCCCCGTCGCCAGCCCACCGGTGATCCCGCCCGCGTTGTTTGACCGGAACCTGACCCTTCGACTCTGCTCAGGGCAGGCCTCGCCGCCCTCGACGTGCATCTGGTCGTTGAACTGCGAGCCGGTGCTGTCCTTCGCCGCCATGCCCGCCCCGATCTCCACCGCCTTCACCGTGCCGATCCCCATCATCCGGCCGAGTTCAGCATCGAGCTTCTGGAAGACCGGCTCGCCCATCCCCGCCGGAACCCCGGTAGCCACCACCTCCACTACCCCGCCGCTCGAGTCGCCGCTTTCCGTGATCGCGATTATGCGTCGGTACATTTCATCCGCGGTGGGCAGATGCGGGCAGTTCAGCTTCGGATGGATGCCGTGCTCTTTGCGGATCGCCTCCTCATCCATCGCTGGCCATTTCAGCTCCGGAATGTGCTTCTCGAACTCCGCCAGCACCGTCATCTTCTCGAGGAAGCGCATGCCCTGCCGTATCCGGCCGGAGGCGAAGATCGCCTGGTAGACCGGATCGTGCAGCCGCCGGACCTCCTTGTACGCCGCCACCTTCGGTCTGATCTCCCCCAATGGCAGCTCCGGCATGCGCACGCCGGCCGCCTCTTTCACATAGCCAGTCACCTCGATGCCGTGGTCGCGCAGCACCCGCTTGGCTACTGCTCCTGCCGCGACGATGGTGGCGGTGTAACGGCCGCTGAAGAAGCCCGCGCCGATCGCATCATCCCACTCGCCGTACTTCCGATAGGAGGCATATGACGCATGCCCCGGCCGGGGGGTGCGGTTCGTCACCTGGTACTGCTCGATATGCTCGAAGTGCCGGTCCAGGTTGGGGATGAGAATCACCAGCGGCGTGCCATTCGTGTAGCCGGCGTTCGCGAAACCCGGCATCGTGTCGGCGGCGTTGACGCCTGAGTAGATGATCGGGATGTCCGGCTCGCGTCTGGGAGAGGTCAACTCGCCCTGGCCCGGCTTGCGCACGAGCAGCTCGCGGTAGATCTCCTCCTCGGTGATGAGCAGCCCCGGCGGCACTCCCTGGAGGTGGGTGGTTAGCCCTTCCTGATAGGAGCCTCCGGCCACCGCGACTTTGAACAGCGTTCCCATGTCGCAACCGAGCATGCGGCCTCCCTTGCCCTACGCAGGCTCAAGCCTTGCTCCGAGCGCTCGCAGGTGATCCGCGAACTCGGGGTATGTCACCGCCGCCGCCTCCGCGCCATGCACGATCGTGGTTCCAGGGATGGCGCATCCGGCCACCGCAAGGGCCATCACGATCCTGTGATCTCCATGCCCGTCCACCTCGGCGCCGCGGAGCTTGCTTTCGTGCACGATGATCCCGTCCTCAAGCTCCTCGACGCGTCCCCCCATCTTCCGCAGCTCCTGCGCCATCACCGCGATGCGGTCGGTCTCCTTAATACGCGCCTGAGGGACGTTCGCAAGCCGCGTTTCCCCGCGGGCGAAGCACCCAAGCACCGCCAGCATCGGCAGCGCGTCGGGAGTGTTGTTCAGGTCGAACTCGCGCCCGATCAGCTCCTTGGCTCGAACGCGGACGACATCCTCACCAGCCGTCACATCCGCGCCCATCTCGCGAATGTAGTCCACCGCCGCCTTGTCGCCCTGCGTGTCGGTCATATCCAAACCGCGCAAGGTGATCTCGTTGCCCTCCAGCGCGCCCGCGCCGAGGAAGAACGTTGCCGATGACCAGTCTGCCGGAATGGCGCGGTTGAAGGCCCGGTACTGCTGTCCGCCGGGAATCCGGAACTCCTTCAGATCGTCCTGTTCGAGCCTGATGTCGTGCCGCCGAATCCAGTCGAGCGTGATCTCGACGTATGGCGCTTCGTTGAGCAGAGGCACGTGGATGACGGTGTCGCCATCGGCCAACGGGCAGTTGATGAGCAAGGCGCTGAGATACTGGCTCGTCACTGCCTCGATAGTCGTCTCGCCGCCCCGCAACCGCCCCTCGACCACGAACGGCGCCGCGCCGGAACCGGCGCCGGTGCCGCGGGTCGAGCGCACCTTCGCGCCCAGATCGTTGAGCGATTGCACGAGCGGCCCCGCCGGCCGCCGCCTGATCTGCTCGTCTCCCGTTAAGACCGCCATGCCCTCACGCAGCAGCGCGCACGACCCCATGCCGGTGCGAAGGGTGACGCCTGAGTTCCTGACATCAATCACGTCCTCGGGCGTCGTCAGTTTGCCACCAGTGCCCCGAACAGCCCAGGCCTCCTGCCGAAGCTCGATGTCAGCGCCCAACAGGCGATAGGCATCTACCGCGGCGCGGGTGTCGTTCGAATCCAGAGGAAGGCGAATGGTGCTTTCGCCCGAGGCAAGGGAGGCAATGGCGACTGCCCGGATCGTGTGGGACTTCGACCCCGGAATCCGCACCTCGCCCTTAAGCCTCGATTGGCGGCAGATCAGTTTCATCGCATGACCGGCAGGCGACCCTCGCCCGGCAGGCGAGCTTCGCTCCGACTGAGGGAATATGCACCCGCGCGCCTCG
>Ga0315293_10005310_pt1 | contig 12118 bp, 9 predicted proteins | sample YL17G13_20_MG_FD_203071 | JGI IMG/M metagenome (GOLD analysis project Ga0315293, IMG submission 203071) | Sediment microbial communities from Yellowstone Lake, YNP, Wyoming, USA - YL17G13_20 | ecosystem: Environmental > Aquatic > Freshwater > Lake > Sediment | place: USA: Wyoming | collected... | reverse complement strand
GGGAACACCGGGTACCGCTGACCGACATCATGGGCGTCATGGGGTTATCCGAGGAGCAGATCAAGAGGTCCTTCCGGGATTTTACAAGCAAGTTCAACGCGACGGCGCATATCCGGCAGTTCCCTCCGTCGCCGCCGGAATCCTGAAAGTCAAAGGAAATTGGCGTTGTCGTTAACAAGGGACCCATCGCGTTCCAGCGAGATCGTCGGCCATGACGCACGATGCGGCGTAAGAAAAAACGCGACTGTTCTCCCCAGGCCGATGCGAGGACGGCATGACGACGATTAACGCCAAAACACGACCTGACTACGTGGTCGTCACACCGGCGCATAACGAATCGGAGACCATCACAGCCGTGATGGAGTGCTTGGCTGCCCAAAGCCTCCATCCGGCCCGTTGGGTCGTCGTCGACGACGCCTCCACGGACCAGACCGCGGACTTGGTGCGGACGGCCCAGGCCCGCTTTGCTTGGATCGACCTGATTTGCCTTCAGCGAGACGGCGATAGGAATTTCGGCGGAAAGGCGCGCGGTTTCAATGCCGGCGTAGATCATCTGCGTGATCTTTCCTTCGACTACATAGCCAACCTCGATGCTGACGTGACGTTCCCGCCGGATTATTTCTCTTATCTGCTGACCTGCCTCGAAGCGGATCCGCGGCTCGGAGTTGTAGGCACGCCCTTCCGGGAAGACGGATTTGAAGGGTACGACTACCGGTTCACTAACTCGGAGCATGTCAGCGGCGCCTGCCAGCTCTTCCGGCGGGCCTGTCTAGAGGAGGTGGGCGGCTATCAGTTCATTCCGTCCGGCGGCATCGACTGGGTTGCCGTGACGACCGCGCGGATGCTCGGCTGGAAGACACGGACTTGCCCGGAGAGGCAACTCATGCACCATCGCCGCATCGGTACCGGCAATCGGCATTGGGGCAATCTCCAGCTTCGGCAGGGCCGTAAGGATTACATGCTGGGCAATGGGCTGGGATGGCAGCTGTTGCGCTGTCTCTATCAAGTCCGGTACCGCCCTTACGTCACGGGGGCCTTGCTAATGATGGTCGGGTACATGCAATATGCTCTGCTCCGCAAACCGCGACCCATATCCGCCCGTCTCGTTGAGTTCGTGCGCACGGAGCATTCTACCAGAGTCCGCGCGTTGATTGGCCGTCTGGCCGGGAGTCGAAAATGAAAATCAGTATCTTTGGTTTGGGGTATGTCGGGAGCGTCAGCCTCGCCTGCCTCGCCGAGAACGGTCATGAAGTCATCGGGGTCGACGTTAATCAGGCCAAGGTGGATTGCATCAATCGCGGCCAATCCCCGATTATTGAAAACGGACTCGAACAGATCATTCGGGAACAACGGGCCAAAGACCGCATCTCCGCTACGATGGATATCGAAGCGGCGGTGCTGGGCACCGACATATCCTTTATCTGTGTGGGCACGCCGTCGACCGGGCGAGGTCACTTGAACCTCGACGGGATCATGCGTGTCGGCAGGGATATCGCCGGAGGAATCGCCAGAATAGACCGTTTCCATGTCGTTGCGATCCGCTCGACGGTTTTGCCCGGGACGAACGAGCAGATCACCGAGATCATCGAGACCGTCTCCCATAAGGTCAGCGGAAAGGATTTCGCCGTCGTTTCCAACCCTGAATTCCTGCGCGAGGGGACTGCCATCAAGGATTATCTCAATCCGCCCTATACGCTGATCGGAGCGTCCTCTCCCCAAGCTGCAGAGATGATGAAGGCGGTCTACGAGGGTGTCCATGCCCCGGTCATCTTGACGGGAATAAGGGTCGCCGAGCTGATCAAGTACGTCAATAATTCGTTCCATGCTCTGAAGATCAGTTTTGCGAACGAGATCGGGAACATCTGTAAGCATTTGAACATCGATTCCCGTGATCTCATGGATCTTTTCTGCCGGGATACCAAGTTGAACATCTCGCCCTATTACCTTAAACCCGGATTCGCTTACGGCGGATCCTGCCTTCCTAAAGACCTCAAGGCCTTATGCACGATAGCGCACGACGGCTATCTGAAGTGTCCCGTGCTTGAAAGCATCGATCCGAGCAATGAGCATCAGAAAGATACCGCACTCGGGAGGATCCTCGAGTTCGGCAAGCAACGGATCGGGTTCTTGGGGCTCAGCTTTAAGGAGGGTACCGATGATCTGCGAGGAAGTCCGATCATCGACATCCTGGAGAAGCTGCTGGGCAAGGGTTTTGATATCAGGATCTACGATAAGAACGTCCAGTTGTCGAAGCTGGTGGGCGCCAATCGGGAATTCATCCTCCAGCGCATTCCCCTTATTTCACGGTTCATTTTCGATGACGTCCGAGACGTGATCGCGAATTCCGACCTGATCGTCGTGGTCAATGACGACGCCGGATTCCGATCCGTCCTGGACGAAGTCCCGAGGGACAAGATCATTTATGATCTTGTGAACATTCCTTTTCGCGGCCGGTCGGATAATCCCAAATATTTTGGCATCGCCTGGTGAGTAACAAGCACATTCTTTTCATCGTCGAGAACAACTCCGTTCCTTTTGACATGCGTGTCTGGAACGAGGCGCGCGCGGCGCGGGAATTCGGGTATGACGTGACGGTCATCTGTCCTTCCGATGCCCGCAAGAAGGACTCCCGTTCCCTAATCGACGGAATAAGGATCCTCAGGCACCCTCAGGTTCCGGAGGGAAGCGGAAAGGCTTCGCTGATCCTGGAATACCTGAACGCGACCTTCTGGGAGTGTCTGCTCAGCCTCCGGGTGTTCGCTACGCATCCGTTCCATGTCATCCATGGAGCCAACCCCCCGGACCACGTTTTTCTTGTCGCCGCCCCTTTCAAGCTTTTCGGCGTCAAATACCTTTTCGATCATCATGACATCGCGCCGGAAAACTACGAGGCAAAGTTCGGAAAAAAGGGCGCGCTTCACAGACTCCTCCTCCTGATGGAACGGCTCACCTTCAAGAGCTCGGACCTCGTTATTTCCACAAACGAGAGCTACAAGAAGATCGCCATGGGGAGAGGCGGGAAACGAAGCGAGGAGATATTCGTTGTCCGCAACGGGCCGGATATCGAACGCATGCCGGAGACCCTTCCCGATCCTAAATTGCGGGAGGGCTTCCGCTACCTCGTCGGGTATGTCGGCGTCCTCGGACAGCAAGAGGGCATCGATAATCTCCTCCAGGCCGTCGATCATATCGTCAGGGAAAGAAAGCGGACCGACATCAAGTTCATCATCGTCGGATCCGGCCCGCACTTGAAGTCCCTGATCAAGCAGTCCCGGGATTTGGGGCTCGAGACATACGTCCAATTCACCGGCTACGTGCCGGACAGGGTTCTTCATGCCGTTCTGGCGAGCTCGGACGTTTGCGTCAATCCTGAATTCGGTAATGAATTCACCGACAAATCGACCATGATCAAGATCATGGAATACATGATGTTCGCGAAGCCCATCGTCCAATTCCATACCACCGAGGGCGAAGTGTCCGCGGGTGAATCGGCCGTCTATATCCGGGAGAACAGCGTGCCGCGCTTCGCCGCGGCCATCCTGGACCTTTTGGACGATCCCGAGCAACGCGCCAAAATGGGGGCTTGGGGGAGGAGAAGGATCGATGAGCGATTGGGTTGGGCAAGACAAAAGCAGCAACTGGCCGACGCGTATCGGACCATCCTTAAGACCTAGTTTATTGGTCGGCCGTGCGGATCAAGGGCGCCGGCGCGGGGAGAAGGTTGAATGACGGATTCCGAGCAAAAGATCGAACGGGGGCTGGAACTTGTTGAACAGTGGGTGGAACGACATGATTATCGGGGATATGAGCCCTTTGACGGTCTGACATCGTATCTTTATTCCCTTACGTTCAAGAACCGGCTGGCATGTCAGGTCTTGCAGCAAGGAATCCGCCGTTTTCCCGTCAACCTGAGGCCCCTTTTGGGCATTCGGCCCCTGGATTCGACCAAGGGCAGAGGGTACATGGCCTGGGGGTACTTGGATCGATACCGGCTGAACCGGGACCCGAAATATCAGGAGAAAGCTATCTCTTGCCTGCACTGGCTTGATAGAAATAAATCGGCGCTTTATCTTCAGCACAGCTGGGGTAACCATTTTTTTTATGCGAGCCGAAGCGGCTTTATCGGGAAACACGAGTCGACGATCGTTTGGACCGGTCTGATCGGCCAGGTCTTTCTCGAAGCGTACGAACTCTTCCACCTCCCGCGACACCGGGAGATAATCGAGAGCATCGCCGAATGGATCATGGCCCTGCCGCGGCAGCAAGCTGCTAAGGGATTCTGTCTCAGCTATGTCATGCCCAGGCAGAGTTCGATCCATAATTCCAACATGATCGGCGCTTCCTTCCTGGCCGGGGCCGCCGGAGTCACGAAGAACGCCCAATATCTGGAGGTTGCGCGCCGGGCCATGGAATTCAGTTGCTCGAGTCAACTCCCGAACGGTGCGTGGTACTATGGGGAAGATCCGATGTTCCACTGGATCGATGTCTTCCACACCGGGTACAATCTGGACAGCTTGAAGAGATACATCAAGTTCAGCCACGATTCCTCATTTGATGAGAACCTGGATAGGGGATTCGCGCATTTTAGAGACAGCTACTTCGAACCCTCGGGCCGAGTCAAATACTATTTTAACAGGACATCGCCCGTGGACATCCAATGCGCCTCTCAGGCTATCGCTACACTTCTGCTCTTTTCCGACGTCGCTCCCGAAGGCCTCGCCGCGGCGGAACGGACGGCTTGTTGGTATGCCGAACACATGCAGGCCAAGGACGGACATTTCTTTTTCCGCAAGTATCCCTGCGGGATCAGCAACAAGGCCCCGATGATCCATTGGGGGCAGGCTACGATGCATAAGGCTTTGGCCAATCTGATGCTCCATCTTCAGGTCAAGGGCGCGGCCTGAAATTCTCTTTTTAAGGTTCTGGAGGTAGTGAATGCCGGGATTGGTCGGGATCATCGGGAAAGGGCCCAGGGGCCTGCGAGGGCAGGAGCTCGACCGGATGTTAGCCTGCATGTACAAGCAGGGCTCAATGAAATCCGGCTCTCTCATTGTCGAAAATCTCAATGTCTACGCGGGCTGGACAAGTCATCAAGGATCCTACACGGACTGCTTACCCGTCACGAGCAGAAATGGAGACATCACGATCCTTTTTGGAGGGGAGCACTATGCCTCATCAGGTGGGCCTGAGGAACGGTTATCACGGGAGCACGGCTGTCCGCTCGATAAAGCCTCTGTTCTCTTGCACTTGTACGAAGAGAAAGGAGAGGACATCCTCCCGCTTCTGAACGGTTTTTTTCATGGGCTGATCATCGATTCGCGAAGAAAGAAGGTCCTCCTTTTCAACGATAGGTTCGGCATGCAAAGACTCTATTATCATGAGGAACCCGATGCCGTCCTATTCTCCTCCGAAGCGAAGTCCATCCTGGCCGTCAGGCCGGCTTTGCGCGCCTTTGACCCCGTGGGGCTGGGCGAATGGCTGAGCTGCGGTTGTGTTCTAGAGAATCGCAGTCTTTACAAAGGGATTCAGGTGCTGCCCGGGGGAACTGCTTGGACCTGGCATGCGGACGGCTCATCGGGCCGGCGAAGGTATTTTTCCCTTGAGTCCTGGGAAGGCCAAAGAACGCTTGATACGGAGGAGTTCTATACCCTCCTGCGCTCGACCTTCCGGGATATTCTGCCCGGCTATTTGGCCGGAGCGGAAAAGATCGGGCTATCGACCACAGGCGGACTTGACACCCGGATGATCCTCGCGAACATGGAGGCCCGGAGGGAGTCTGTCCATTGCTTCTCGTTCAGCGGCCCATACCGGGAGTGCCTTGATGCGTCCATCGGGCGCAAGCTCGCGCGCGTGTCCGGCTATCCTCACACAACGATCCGACTTGACGGTTCTCTGTTTCGGCGGTTCCCCGCTCTAGCCGAAAAGGTGGTCCTGGCGACGGATGGGAATCTTGAGCTCAGCGGTGTGCCCAACCTGTTCGTTAACGAAATAGCCCGCGGGATCTCGCCTGTCAGGCTCACGGGGAATTACGGCAGCGAGGTTCTCAGGCGGCATCGGGCCTTTCTGCCGACATCCGCGCCATGCGCGATCCTGAATCCCGATTATGCTGGACATGTCAGAAATACGACCCGGACCTGGCAGCGGGCGCAAGAGGGCCACAAGCTGACCTTCATCGCTTTCAAGCAGGTCCCTTGGTACAGCTATAACCGCTTACAGCTCGAGCAGTCCGTCCTGTCGATGCGATCCCCGTTCATGGACAACGCGCTGCTTAAGGTCACTTATCAGGCGCCGGAGCCGGCTGTCTGTTCCAGTCTGATGAGCTTGCGATTGATTGCTGACGGCTCTCCGGAGCTCGGACGGATCATGACGGACCGAGGCGTGACTTACCCACGAAATCCCACTTGGCCGTTATCAAGGGCTTACTATGAATTCCTCTTCAAGATGGAATACTACGCCGGCCATGGCATGCCAAGGATGTTGGCGGCCGTGGATAAATGGATGGGGCCTCTGAGGATCGAGCGGATATTCTTAGGAAGGAACAAGTACTATCACCTCAGGCAATGGCTGCGTGACGAGCTGGCTCAGTACGTCCGGGATGTTTTATTTGACGAGAAGGCGATGCGGCGCGAGTATCTGAACCGAAGAGCCGTGGAAAAGGCGATCCGAATGCACGTGGCCGGAGCGGAAAACCACACATACACAATCAGCCAGCTTGTGGCGTTGGAAATTGCGAGCCGACTGTTCCTCGACAATGAACCACCCACTTCGAGGACCTGAGGGCTTGAACAGACCGAGTTTAGAAATCCTGAGTACTTGTCCCTTTCCGGTTCCCCATTCTAGGAACGCAGGTATCCTGTGATTCGCAACGGGGTGCCAGCGAGAAGAGTGAAGGGGGGTGCGGAAATGCCCCGAATTCTGTCCATCTTTCCGACAAGCGCTGAAAACCTATTTGATTTCCGCCGCCATAAAATGCGCGGTAGCCCCCGTCAATGGCCTGCCGGCTATTTGACAATCCTGATCCCTCATCGTTATAATCCGCCGCGCTAATGCTAAAATTCAATTTCTTTTATAGCATTGTTTTTTGGCTGGCTTTCATTCCTATTGCTCTCCTATCGCGTTTATTCATCTCGAAACCTAGAATCAGGTTTCCCCTTCTTCTTGCTTCGTCTTCCCTGTTGCTTCTCGCGATCCCTCATTTCACTTTCATCAACCTCCTGGCCTTGTGGAGCATCTCGCTGTTCGCTTTCCTCATCGGTAAACAGCTCAACGACCCAGCGGCTTCGCTTTCTCCTTCCAGGAGGAAAATATTCCTGCTTCTGGGCCTTATTCTTGTTCTGGCGTTTTTGGCCATTTTTAAATATCAAATTGTCCAAGACCTCCTGCTGCTCCGGCGATCCGCCAAGGGAATGACGCCCGCTGTCCTTATCCGTTTCATTGGAGTATCCTATTTTTCGTTTAAAATGATCCATGTCCTCGTGGAATCCTATCGGAGGAAAATCGATAGGATGGATCTCCTGGATTACTTCAACTACATTCTCTTTTTTCCCTCATTTATCAGCGGCCCGATCAATCGTTATAACCACTTCTCATCTCAGATCCACGCTCAGCCGGGAACAACGACCGGCCAAGACTTGAAGATGGGAGCGGAGCGGATCGTGCACGGAATGTTCAAGAAGTTTGTGTTGGTGCCCATTTTATTTCCATTCATTCTGGATAGCCAAGCCCAGAACCTAGGCGAGCTTTCCCTGGCGAAGCTCCTGCTGGGCCTCTATGCGTATGCCCTTTATTTTTATTTCGATTTTTCCGGCTACTCCGATCTGGCCATTGGCAGCGCCCGCGTGATGGGTATCGAACTCCCCGAAAACTTCAACAATCCTTTCCTTAAAAGGAACATTCGCGAATTGTGGGCCAACTGGCACATGTCGCTGACGGGATGGCTAGTGGATTATATTTATTGGCCGCTTGTCCGAAAGCTCCGAAATCGAGACTACTTTCGAGGGCATCCCATATTCTTATCCAATCTAGGGATGTTCATCACGTTTATTATCTGCGGGATGTGGCATGGAGAAACGACGAACTTTCTCATTTGGGGAGCCTACCACGGGATCGGGATATCCGTTCTCACGATCTATCAGAGGAAAAAGAGGGCGGTGAGATCGCAATTCGTGCAGTCCTATTTTCGTTCTCGTGCCAGCGGCATCGTCGGGTCAATCGTAACGTTCAATTTCTTCGCCGTGGGGTTGGTGTTCTTCGTGATGGACCTCAGCAAGCTAAAAATCATTGCCTCGTCTTTTTTGGCTCGACTCTGAATCGTGACATACATCTGTATCTTGGGACATCGTTGTCAGCAACGCATAGAATACGAAAGCTCCTTCCCCGAGGCGCCTTTCCAGTGAGCGTGATAAAAGGGCATTGACGGATAAAGGGAAACGAGCATGAAGCGAAGAATCATCCTCCTCGCCGGGTTGGGAATCCTCGTATCATCCGTCCATGCGGCGATCGTCCCTGTCGATCGTATCGTCAATTGGGCCCGTAGCGGCGTCTTCGAGAACGAGGTCAAAGGTATCCCCGACCGCTTAAAGGTCTTCTGCAACGTGAAGGTTAATATTCCCGGGAGTCCTTTGTTGGCCAGGGGCGATGGAACCCGAGATGATTCTGAGGCCCTTCAGGCGGCGATTAATGCGTGTCCACCGGGGCAAGTCGTTCATATTCCTCAAGGCACATATCGGATCAGCCAATCGCTGATCATCAACAAGGGGATCGTGGTCCGTGGAGAAGGCCCAGCAAAAACCAAGATCATTCAGCACGCCCCCAGCCACGTTTTCATAATTCAGGGAACTGGCACGAGTTTTTGGTATGCCGCCGTTGGCGGGCATCCCGAATTGGGCATCGTCCAGAGTCTGCGATCGGGCTATTCCAGAGGATCCGACACGGTCATGATCTCGGATTCTAGTGAGTATGCAGAAGGAGACGTCGTCCTTCTCGACCAACTCAACGATCCCGCCCTGGTCAATGCGAACGGAACAGGGGGTTCGTGTACCTGGTGCGGCCTCGGAGTTGGGGTCAATCAGGATACGGACGGCTCCCGGGCCATGGGGGAAACTTTGATCATTAAGAAGAAAAACGGGAATACGATCACTTTTCATCGTCCTCTCAATTATAATTACAAAGCACAATTCCAGCCCAGACTGATCGTCTTATCTCACGGGCCGGTCAAGAATGCGGGGATCGAGGATCTCTACATTGCGTCGGCCGACGGGAACAGAGAAGGCAGTGGCATCGTCATGTCCTACTGCGTCCATTGTTGGATCAGGAACGTGGAAAGCCATAACATCCCCCAAAAGCACGTCGAGATAGAGTGGGCGACCTGCGGTAACGAGGTCAGGGATTCCGTTTTTCACCATACTCCCCGATTCGATGCCGATCATGGTTACGGGATCAATATTCACAACTACTCGACGGATAACCTGATCGAGAACAACGTATTTTATAGACTTCACACGGGGGTGGTCATAGGCTCGGCGGGAGGCTCGGGGAACGTGGTCGCCTACAACTTCGTCGATAACACCCAGCATTGGCAGCCGTATTGGTTTTTATATCAACTCGGCACGCACGGCGCCCATACGTATATGAACCTCTTCGAGGGGAATGTCTGCGGCAAAGTCGGCCTCGACTCGTATTGGGGGTCGGGGAGTCATTCCGTGTTTTTCAGGAACTTTATCACCCGAGAGAATACGGGGCAGCCGGTTACATCGGACATCAATGCCGTTAATATTGAGGTCTTGAACTATTACGTCACACTGGTGGGAAATATCCTGGGAAAGCCCGGATGCCGGGGGCCGTCAGAGCAAATCCCGTTTCGGGATTCCCACAATAACCCGGTCCTGTGGAAAGTCGGCTATGCGGGGTCGATGATAGGCTACCCCACCGATCCCAAAGTCGGTTCGACCCTCATCAGGACGGGAAATTGGGAATGCGCGACAAATGCGGTCCAATGGGCCTCTGACGATCATCATATTCCTGATTCGCTTTATCTCCCTTCAAAACCCGCCTGGTTTGGAGCACTGGCGTGGCCCCCGTTTGCGCCCGAACGCGCGGATTTTGACCCCAAGAACCTGAATAAGATCCCCGCGCAATTGCGTTTCGATCGTTGGTCGCAGGGCTCCGCGCACAACGGGTCTGGGGACGATTGAGCAACGCCCTCTCTAGGTTATTTTGCCTCCAGGCGATTCCAACAGCAATGACCAACCCGATCTTTGCTTCCGAATTGAGCGTATCCATTGGCCGGACGCTTTCACGGGAGGCCCATTCCGGTTGCTTGACACGAAACCCAACTCGGCCCTATATTTCTCATGTATTGAGAGGATTAAAGATTGCTCGATTTCTTTTCCTTTCATCGGCCCGCCTTGTCGGATCGTGGATCGGCTCGGTACATACAAGGGGCATGTTTCCATAAGGATTTTTAGGGTCAATACGATCAGAACATGACTAACGAATTTGCGGATATAAGTGTCAAGGGCAAAGTTGTCAGGGTCCCGGCCGTTTCCGTCGATGGCCAGACAATTGTCATATCGGGCCGGTGGTTAAAAATCGCGTCGATCAAGGGCGAAACATGGACGGCAGGAAATGTCGTCGGCGATCCAGAATCGATCATTGCCAAGCTAACGCAAGATAAGTCGTCTGCAGATATCTTTATTTTTTCCCAGAAACTCCCCCATGTTCGGCTGGAATATCCTTATCATGCCGAATGGGACAATGTGGCTGCGATTCCTATTACAACGTTTGCCGATTGGTGGGAAAACCGCCTATCCCAGGTGACGAGAAAGAATGTCAGGAGATCCGCCAAACGCGGCGCCATCGTCAAAACCACAGAATTCAATGATGAGTTCGTGAACGGAATTGTCCGTATCAATAACGAAACGCCGGTTCGGGACGGCCGGCCTTTCTGGCATTTCGGCAAGGATTTCGAGACCGTCAAACGCGACTATTCTGCCTATCTCGATCGAAGCGCTTTTTTGGGGGCTTACTTCGGAGACGACCTGATTGGGTTTATCAGGATCATTGACCTTGGCGAAACCGCGAGCATCATACAGCTTCTGTGCAAGAACACTCATTATGATAAGCGCCCGGCGAATGCCTTATTGGCAAAAGCCGTAGAGCTTTGTGCGGAGAAGGGATTCAAGTTTCTCGTGTATGGCAAGTATATCTATGGTGATAATAGAGAGAGTCCTCTGACCGAATTCAAGCGTCGCAACGGATTTGAGCAATTCGCCATACCGTCTTATTTTGTCCCTTTGACTTTTAAAGGTCGTCTTGCTATAAAACTACACGTGCATATGGGAATGAGGCGCCTGGTTCCTAAGCCGGTTACCCAACTGGCCAGAGGTTTTCGCAGAAAGCTTCATCACATGAAAGGTCGATCGGGAGAGCGCATCGAGACCGAGAAGGAAGACGCAGGGTAATTAAGATAGCGATTTTTTGCCGGTGTAGCTCAGTGGGCAGAGCAGCTGAATAGTATTCAGCAGATGGAGTGTTCGAATCCTCCCGCCGGCTTGTTTTTTTTATATTACGAGAGCGGTTCCGCTGCATAAACTTTTTTTCATATAACAGGCATCGACGATGAAGATAAATCGCCCTAATGTTTAAACGACAGATATCGAGATTGAAAGCGATGAGACAGTGATTTTATCGAACAATCCCAGCCATATTACAATTTGCATCTGTACGTACAGAAGACCTGAATTGCTAAAAAAACTCCTCGATAAGCTGGGAATGCAAATAACCAACAGCTTGTTCAGCGTTTCCGTCGTAGTCGTGGACAATGATAAGGATGAATCCGGTGCGGGGGTCGTACATAACGCGCAATTAAGCGCCCCCTTCTCCATCGAGTACCTCATCGAACCGGAACAGAGCATTTCTCTCGCTCGAAATAGGGCCGTCAAGAACGCAAAGGGTGATCTCATCGCATTTATTGATGACGATGAGTTTCCAGATGATTGCTGGCTGCTTCGTCTTTACCAAACTCTTATAGATTCGAGTTCGGATGGAGTTCTTGGGCCAATAAAACCGTTCTTCGACAATGTTCCTCCAACCTGGCTCGTAAAGAGTGGAATACTGG
>Ga0315293_10005309_pt1 | contig 12120 bp, 19 predicted proteins | sample YL17G13_20_MG_FD_203071 | JGI IMG/M metagenome (GOLD analysis project Ga0315293, IMG submission 203071) | Sediment microbial communities from Yellowstone Lake, YNP, Wyoming, USA - YL17G13_20 | ecosystem: Environmental > Aquatic > Freshwater > Lake > Sediment | place: USA: Wyoming | collected... | reverse complement strand
CACCTGACTCCGAAAAGCTCTACGTTTTCCTTTTGGGTCGCTCATCCGCCTTAAAAACTGAGCTTTTTGATCCAGGGACCCATTTTCTGACCACCCCCCTGTTCTTTTTTCGAGAATAGTGTTGACATACAACAACACTCGTGGTAATCTTTAACTGTAAATCATTTAGGAGAGCTTCCAACAGAGGCTCTCCTTTATTTTTTGCCTATGGCTACGAGACCAAAAGTAGATACGTTATCTCCTCGGCATTGGAAAGCACTCGAGTTAATCGAGGAGGGATCGTTGTCTATGAAGGAAATAGCTGAAAGTCTCGGCTGGTCTGAAGAAACTCTCTATAAACTCTTGGAAGGGAACGTTGCCGTCCTCGGTAATACAGGCGCTCTCTTCAAAGAAGAACTCCTCAAGATACAATCCCGCCACACAGAACGGATCAGATACCTCACCAAAGAAACAAAAACGTTGGGATTACGCAAGATGAACGAATATTTGCGATCCCTTACCAAGAGAAAAGCTGACTCTAAGCTCGTTCGTGAAGTTTTATCTGTTATGAATACGTTGTCTAAATCGACACCGAACGTTGAAATAGGTCAGTTCTCATATACAAAGGGCTTAAACCCAGAGGACCTGGTCAATGAGTTTAGAAGACTTAGTTCAGTTGCCAAATCTGCATTTGTCGGAAAAGGAGTTTCAGGTTCTCAGCAGGGAGAATCAGGAGAAATACCTGTCCTTGCTGAACGAAGAAGTGAATTATCGGAAGAGCCGCCGACTCCTTTACTACATTCCGACGAGTAAGCAGGAAAGCTTTCACAAGTCTGACAAAAAAATCCGCGCCGCCTTCGGCGGTAATAGGTCTGGAAAGACCACGTGCGGTGGGCTTGAGTTTCTTTTCCATACGACGGGCATCTATCCGAAGTGGTATCCGCACGAATTAAGAATGAAGGGTGCGGTCAAAGGTCGCATTATTGCCCGTGATTTTCAAAAAGGTGTCGGCGAGATCATTATTCCGTTCCTTGAAGAGTGGCTGGATATGAGCATCGTTCAGCGTAAGCTGCGGAATACGATGGGAATCGCCGTTAAGTGGATTTTGAAGAACGGATCGGTCTTTGACATTCTTTCCCACGAGCAGGACGTTGAGCAGTTTGAGGGCTGGAAAGGTCACATCGCTTGGTTTGATGAACCTCCGCCGAGAGATCGCTATATTGCAACTCTCAGAGGTCTCGTTGATTACCACGGAAGATCGTGGCTTACGCTTACGCCGTTGACGCAACCCTGGATATACGATGAGATTTATACAAAACAGGACTCAAACATATTTACCGTCACGATGGATATTCGTGACAACCCACATATTCCCGCAGCCGCTATTGCGGACTTTGAGCGAACACTTACAGAGGAAGAGAAGGAAGCACGAATTCACGGACGCTTCCTTCATCTTACAGGTCTGGTCTACAAAGAATTCGACCCGAATATTCATATTTGTGAGAGTGTCAATGTCGGGGAAAGATGGACTCGTTATTTTGCTATAGACCCGCACGAACGTATGCCGACGGCGTGCTTGTGGCTCGCGGTGGACCCGCACGGAAACCATTTCATCTATGATGAGCTTTGGCTTGGGGATATGGATATCGAGCAGATATCGCACGCTATCCACGCGCAGGAAGGCGACCTGAAGCCCCAGGTGAGGATGATAGACCCGCACAACGATAAAGACAATGTTGCCGCGGGCGGATTCAACATCCGCAAAGAGTTGATGAAATACGGAGTGTTCTGTCAGAGGGCGAATTCCGATCCCCAACTGGGGAAATCAAGGATACGGCAAGCCTTGAAACCTCAGTATTCACAAGTCCTGAAGAGCGAAGCTCCTCAGTTGAGGATCGGACGCAACTGCACTCAAACTATCTATGAGTTCCAGCATTACGTCTGGGATGAATACAAGCGCAACAAGGAAGAATACGACCAGAAGGAAAAGGTCAAGAAAAAGAACGATCACTTTATGGATTGCCTGAGATACATATATAATTTCGGTCCGAGGTTCATAGCGCAAGAGGATGCACTCGATGAGGAGATCAAGTTCACAGGGACATACACGAAATATCCTTCTCGTCCCGTTTCTCCTGGAAGTTACCATTCTCTCGTCGAGAATCCTAAAGCGGGGAGATTCTAATGGCAAATAAGTATCACGGTGAAACGCCTGTAACTCCAGCTCCAGAAAAAGATAAGATGGTTGATTTTGTCGTAGAGCAGTTCAATAAATACGAGGCGTTTCATAGGGAGCGGTTTGATGAAGCCTGGAAGATTTACGATCAATGGATAGGCAAGCCTCCCGCGCGCGATAATGATTGGCAGAACGCCGTTCACGTTCCCATCACATTTGAAGCCGAGCAGACCATCACTCCCCGCATATTCGGCGCTCTTTTTCCTGATGATGCTCCCTTGGATGTCAAGGTTGAAGGGGATGTCGATGCCCAGGCTGGAATCCCAATCAAGCACACGATCCAGCATTATTTCAGGATTTCTGGAGTTCAGGTGTCTTCGATGTCTGCCCTCACCCAGAACACCCTGTTTGGAACGTCATACCTTGAGGCTTCCTGGCTTGTCCAGAGACAATGGATGCAAGATAGCGTTACCCAGGAAACCTACTCTGCTTTGACCGCAAACCGCCCAGATTGCAAGTTCGTATCCTTTTTCGAGATATACCCTCACCCAGCCAAGATAGAGGTCACAGACCCCCTCCCGCTCGTCAGGCGCCGTTTCGCTGATGCCGAATACCTGAAGTCATTGATGGATAACCCGAGATTCGACACATCGAGCCTTAAAGAGGCTTTGCAGACCCAGTCTGTCGTTTGGGACCAGTCTTCTATCCAGGGCAACGATGGAAGGGCTATGATGCTCGAAAAGAAGGATTCCTATGAAATCTTGGAGTATTGGGGTCCTTGGGATGAGTCTTATACCCAGAACGGTCAGGTTGTCACCCGCAAGGCAGTTCCCTACTGGATTATCGTTATAAACCGCAAAGTCAAGATTCGAGGCATCAGGAACCCGTATAACCATCAGCGCGCGCCGTTCTGCAAGACCAAGTTCTATACAGACGCGAAGCCGAGCTGGTTCGGTCTGGGTATTGGCAAGGTAGGCAAACCAACGCAGGAACGCCTGAATAAGCTGGTAAACCAACGTTTAGACAACGTTGATTTAGTTCTGAACAAGCAGGGAGTCTATAACGGGAACGATCCGCTGATAAACGTCAGAAAGCTTCAATTCTCTAAACCTGGTCAATGGCATAAGGTTAGCGACGTTAACGCTTCGCTAAAATGGATGGAGATGCCCGATGTCACAGGATCGAGTTACAATGAGGAGACCCTGGCGAAGCAGGACTTTCGTGAAGCCACGGGTGCGACACAGGTGCTTATGCCCGCGGAAGGCGCGCAGCACAGGACATACTCAGGGTTGAATCTGCTTCAATCCAACGCTGGATTACGGTTCGGACCAGTCCTACGTATGCTCGAGGTTGCGCTGATTCAAGACCTATCTATTATGTATCTGTCTATGCTTCAACAGTTTATGTCGCAACCAGAGTGGATAAAGGTTATCAACGCTGATGGCAGCGAGAGCCAGATTCAGATATTCCCTGAAGACATCCAGGCAAAAGTCTATTTCATTCCAACGGGAGTTTCTGAGCTGATGAACAAGGACTTCCAGGTTTCCCAGCTTCTTAAGTTCAAAGAGATGACCAAGGAAGACCCAACGATTAACCGCAGGGAAATCAACAAGCGCATTGCGGAGCTGATGGGATTCAAGGATATCAACAAGATGATCGTTGAACAGCAACCTATAAACATTCAGCCAGGCGGATTATCACCTGCTGAACAAGAGAAATTGCAGCAGAGGATAGATGAAGGGGCTTCTCCTGAGCAAATCAAGATGGAGATGCTCGGTCAGCCTCCGATGACTCCTGAGCAGCAGCAGGGCGCTCCTGCTATTCCTGACCAGGGTGGTGTTCCTCAAGAGATGATGGCTGGAGGTCAGGGTGGATAAGATTGAACAATGGAAGGGTATGAAGCAGAGCTGGGAGCTTGTTATCGGAGAGGTCGATGTCAGGATTAAAGACCTTGAAGCAAGGTTGAGGACTTGCACTCCAGATCAGCTCATCCCCTTACAGGCGAAGATAGCTGTTTTTGAATCTTTAAAAAGATTCCCCGACGACGTAATTGAGCGTGAAGGGGAATAGGTTCCAGCGTCCTTAAAACGCTGTCTCGGTTTCAGGAACCGCATAATCCTGTAGGAGAGCTATGCCAGATCCAAAAGCGGGCGATACAACGGTTGCTCCCGCGCAACCAGCGAAGCCAGCAGCAGAAGTAAAGCCTGGACAGCCAGCTCCAGCCGCAACACCAGGAGCTACGCCTACGCCTGGGGCGAAACCAGACGAATCGCAGCCATCGATGGTCCCTCTCGCTGCGTTACAAGAAGAGAGGAATAAGCGCCAGGGATTGCAAGCGGAACTTGAGGCACTCAGGAAAGTCGCTGGCGGAAATATGCTGTTTGACATTAACGGGAATCCAGTATCGGCTCAATCTCAGCAAGGCTATCAGCCTCCTCAACAGGGCTATCAGCCAGTTCAGCAAGCTCCTCAACCGCAGGAAGACCTGCGGAAGAAACTTGACGAGATGTGGGAATCAGACCCGCGAAAAGCCGTTCAGACTGAAATGATGATGGCGTTTCAGTATTACGATAGGGTCAACGGAGACCTTGATAGGGCGGTTGATGACTTATCAAGCAAATACTCTGACTTTGGTGACTATCGTGCTGATGTCCTGCGCTACTCTCGTTCGCTTCCTATGGAACAGAGATCGGCGCCAGTTATGGAAGCAGCTTATTTCTTCATCAAGGGGCAAAGAGCCAATGGTCTGATTGATAGGGAGCGCCAAGAAATTCTGAGAAAGATTCAGGCTGGCGAGAACGTCCAGGGTTTAACGCCTGGAGTTGGATCACCTCTACAACCAGAAAACAAAGGCAAGCTCTCGGAAGATCAGTTGAGAGCAGCTTCGGCGATGGGTATGACTCCTGAAGACTACCTTAAGAACGTGAGGTGACCCTTGGGTATTTTTCAGAAAGGAAATTCTAAGGCTGCATTTCAGGGCAAGCTGACTTGCCCCGTGTGTCGAAGCGAGGCGATACGTTATGTCGAGAATGTTAGTCAATACCGACTCAGATACAGATGTCGTAAATGCGGTATTCCATTCCAATATGACATATCAAATCGACCAGACGCTCATCCGTATGCACCTTACAAAAAACGCAGATGGCAAGACGTTATCGATAAACATCGACACGTCCCCGTCGTGGGAGAACACAAATAAAGGAGAAATCAAATGAAGTATGCTTACACGTTAGATGGTTCTGAGGTCATTCTCAGGGACTATCCCGTTTACGGCGCGGCAGCTCTCGGGTATGGCGCGCTTATGCAGATCGGAACTGCTGACCCTGATTCAGCGACGGATGAAGGTCAATGCGCGGTTATCGCTTATAACGGAACGGCTGCGAATAGCGGCACAAACGTTATCGGTATGTTGAATGAAGCGATCGCGTTGGCTGACCTCGTTGCTCCTTCGACTGTGGTTGGTCCGAAATACGGTAAGATCATCATCAATCCTTCTGCGGTGTATCGCGGGGAGATTTCGTTGGCAGCCGCTGATGATACAGCTATCACCAGCACATCGACGACAACCCTCACCGTCGCTTCGCTTCAGGATGACATTGATGGTGCGTTCGTGTATTTCCCATTGACGCAGGTGGGTGTGAAAGGTTCTTTGCGTCAGCTCGTGGCATCAGCTTCTGGTTCTGCGACGATGGATTCCGCTCTTGTCACCACAGGTGCTGGAACGGATACGATCGTTGTGATTCCGCGTGAGCTGAAGTCACCGTGCAACCTCTCTTCGGATGCTACAAAGTTCGTCGGTTCCGACGTGACGGCAATCGAAGGAGCAACAAAGTTCATCGTCCTGAGCAGATTGATCGATGCAGATGGCGGGATTGAGCCTATTCGTTACGCGCGTCACAGCGGGTTGAATGGTCTCGATCAGGTCAAAGGTGGCGTTAAGTTCTATCTCGACGTCATCCCTGTGGATCACCTGTTCGGTAATGCGTAAATAGGAGGAAACACACGATGGGAGTTATTGCGTCTGAAAATTTTGGATATCTGCTGGAACCAGGTCTCCGAAAGATTTTTATGGACGAATACCTCCTGCCTGAAGGTCAGGTCGATAATCTGTTCGGTATGGAGAAATCCAACAAGGCAACAGAGTATGATCTGGGCATCGGCGGGATGGGTGATCTTGAAGAGTTCCAAGGGACGATTCCCTATGATGACTTCAAGATGCAATACAGAGTTTCCTACACCCATAGGGAATGGGTGAAGGGTATCAAGGTCGAGAGGAAGCTCGTTGACGATGACCTGTATTCCATCATCAACAAGAGACCCGCTCAACTGTCTCTGGTGGCAAAGAGGACCCGCGAGAAACACGGGGCGACGGTGTTTAACAGCGCCTTCAATACCACCGTGTTCGCTGGCGGCGATGGTCTGGCTCTCTGCGCTTCCGCGCATACGAGAGTCGGAACAAGCACGACCGTTTCTAACTCTGGTTCGACGGCTCTTTCGGCGACCGCAGTTGAAGCGACGCGCTTGGCAATGAGGCAGTTCACGGATGAAACCGATAACCTGCTTGTGGCAAAGGGTGATACCATCATCGTCCCTCCGCAACTCGAAGAGACGGCGTGGGAGATCATCAACAGCAACGGCAAGCTCGGCACCGCGAATAACGATCCGAACTTCAGCAAGGGTCGTTACAACGTCATCGTCTGGGATTACCTCGCAGACAGCAACAACTGGTTTATGATGGATTCACGGATGGCGAAACTCTACCTGAAGTGGTTCAATCGTATTCCGATCGAGTTTAACAAAGATAAGGACTTCGACACCTATGTGGCTAAGTATTCCTGCTACGTCCGTTACAGCTACGGCTTCTCGGATTGGACTTGGATATACGGTCACAACGTGGCGTAAGTCTTTTCCGTCTTGGGTGGGTGTGGGAGGTCAATTAAAAGTGTTTCGGGGAACTGGGTCCACCGAGCCGCCTCCCTTCCCCCTGAACCTTAAGGAGGTTTGAGATGGGATTCACACATTTTTCAAAGGTAGTTGGTGTGGAAGGCGTCTATGTTGGCGCCAAGGATGCTGAAGTTCAGATAGCTGATGCAACGGGCGCTCTCGTAGTTGGCGGAGTGGCTGTTGGAGCAACAGCGGCTGAACTCAATCTTCTTGACGTTTCAGCACAGACATCAACGATTCTTGTCGCAGGTGCTATTTCTGTGACAAGCAGGGTCACAAACCTGAGCGCCGCGAGCGGAGCGTATGCCGTTACTTTGGCAGCGCCCGATGCTTCGATGCTTGGGCAAGTGAAGGTGATACAGATGACCGTGGCTGGCGCCGCAATTACGCTGGCTTTAACCAACGTTCAGGGCGGTTCGGCTGCAACAACCGCTTCGTTTGACGCTGTGAACGAAACACTTATCCTCGTCGCTGGGACGAATAAGTGGAACGTTATCAAGGAAGTTGGAGTTACATTATCATAATGATTGTTCTGCGGACGTTCCTTATAGGCTTTGTGATCGCTTTCTATACGTTGCTTGCCATAGGCGTGTTCGCATCAGCAATCAAAAAATGACCGACAGGGCGGCTATGGCTTCTCCCCGTCGGACATTCAAAAAGGAGGAACCAATGGTTAGAGGGCAGAAACAGAAACGGATACTTTCTCAGTCTGAAGTGGCAAGCTTAGAGGATGAGAAGGACGAGCTTGAGGGACAACTTAAGCAGACAGAATATGGAGTTGGGACTCAGGCAGCACAGATCGATAAGTCTGTTATTCAGCGTCAGCTTGACAGGGTCAACACAGCGATAGAAGAAGGGGCTGCGCCGAAGGTCAGAGGAATCGATAAGGATAAGCTTGTCAAAGAAGAATCAGAACTTGAGGAACAGCTCGCAGAAGGTATTCCAACGCGGTATGAGATGGATCATCCCGCGAAATGCCCTGGAGCCGTGCATAAGCACATAAATTGGGAGAAAAGGAATCGGGAGAGAATTGAGCGGTATCGTTACGTTCAGGCTATCCTGCATCCTGAAGCTCCCAAAAGCATCGAGCAGTTAAGGAAGGATAGATAAAATGGCGAACAGAGTCGCATCAAATCCGATAGTTCTTGATACGTTCACATCTGATGTCGTCATATCGACTGGTCGCGTTAAAGTCTCTAAGATCACGATTGCTTCCGCTACGGCTGGGGACATCGTTGAGTTTATTGACAAGGCGGGGAATCCTGTTTTTCGTTTGGTTCAGAGCTATGGAACACCTGGATCATCGACTGAGGATTTCGATCAGTTTGTTTTTGAGAACGGATTGACATTCGATACGAGCGCGTCAACAGGGCTTGGCTCTGGAGACCTGGTTTTCATCTACCTTGCGTAGGGGAGGGTCAAATGGGGCTGATGCCTGAAGGAAGAAAGAATAAGGAGCAGGTCAATTACAGACGGAACGAAAAATGTCTCGTCTGTGACCATTTCTGGGCATCGGGCGTATGCGACCTGGTCGCGGGTCAGATATCTCCAGAGATGGTATGCGATCTTTTTGAAATCAAGTCGGAGCATCCGATGGGGAAAGATCGTATGTTTTATGAATCGGAATACGGAAAGACAAGCCGTAAGCAGGAGATGGCTGAATGAAACTGATATATCGCTTTGAGAAAACAGCGAATGTCGTCGGAGGCACTTGGCAGGATGAGAGCCTTGATATGAGCGCTGGAGCGATATGTCGTCAGGTTTATGTCAGACCGACGACGCCAACGACTACTTATGAGTTCAACATCTACGATTATAAGAATCGCCTGATGAGAAGATTCATAACGGTCGTTGACCTTATCAACGATCTGACGGAGTTCCCCGTAAAGGGGAAACTCAGGATGAGGATCATATCATCTTCTGTTGACGAGCCGTTCGACGTAATGCTAATGTTTGAGAATAACTGATGGGATACAGGGTAGAAGGACGAATCGCGAGCCTTACAGACGCTCTGTTGATAGACGACGGAGGGCAACTTCACGTCGTTATCGATGACAGCGTTCCTATACAGACGACCGATGGAATCCCAATATCCGCTGTGGCTGTCGGTGCAAAGCCAGGCATTAGCGATAACATATTGACGACCATAACAACGATGGTTGCCAATGGAGCCAACAGGATTGCGATGATATCCTGCTCTGGTTCTGCGTATGCAAAGTTCACAGTTTACATCAACACAATCCTGAAGGAGACAAAGCGTTCGGGTCCAGAAAGAAACGTCGTGTTCAACTATAACCATCCTTTGACGCTTTCCGTCGGAGATGTGGTCGATATCAAGGTTGAGCATTTCAACGTTGGACTTCTTGAGGATTTTGAAGCAACGATCTTCGGGTTTAAGCAGACGGTGGCTCCATAATGGCTGATGTCGGAGTTGGTCAAAATTGGCTTGTCAGTCCTACGCGGGAGATCGAGGACAAGTGGATTGAGGTTCAAATCCAGGAACGAAAGTCCAGAATCATCCGTTACAGACAGGATATCGACGATTTGCGTAAAGGACGTATCGTTGAATTGGAAGCCAAGATTATGATGCTTGAATTGGAGCTTCTTGAGATTGAGGCAAGAAAAAAGGGGCAGAAGCGGCAAGAAATCCTTGACGCTGTTACGAATCAATAAGGACCCTAAAGGAGAACTAAAATGGCTGACGGATCTTTCCCGACGCTCGTTTCAAAAGACAGATCGAGTAATGCTGCGGCAAACCCGATTTACATTCAGTTGTCGGATGGTTCCGCAGTCATCACAACGCTCAATGTTGATATTCAGGATTCTTGGGCGGGTTTAACAGGTGCAGGAACAGAGGCAGGTGTATTACGCGTGACGATTGCCAATGATTCGACAGGTCTTCTTTCTGTTGATGACAATGGCAGTTCTCTCACCGTTGATGCTTCTGATCTGGATATCCGCAATTTAACGTTGGCAGATGACGCTGTTAAGATCAGCGCAAACTCCAACGTCAATTCGGTATCGAATCCGATCTACGTGTCGGTCACATCAGATGTGATCTCTGCGACAGAAATCCACAACTACGATACAGAGGCGTCGCTTGCTGCTGATACACCCGATAACCACGATTATCCTGTGGCGGGAACAACGTTCTTGCTTAAGAGCGTTATCTTCGCTGCTTCTGGTGGTTTGAAGGTTGAAGTTCAAGCGGGTCCTGTGGCAACGTTGGTAACGAAGGCTGTCGCGTTTATTCCTCGCGCGGGCGGGTTTGGTCAAATCAACTTCACTCCGCCGATCGAGGTTCCCGTGGCAAGCACAGGAACGGTTCGTGTAATCAGGACAAACAGGCAAGGCTCCACGATGGACGTGTATAGCACGATCATCGGGAATGACCTGCCGTAAACACAACGGAGGAGAGGGATATGGCTCAGGACAAGATTATCAGAGGCAAGAAGATCGAAGATACGAAGACGGGGACCCAGGCTTCTCAGCCTACTCCTGGTGCGGTTAATCCAAACCAGATTCAGATTGTCGCGGGCAATATCCCTCTCCTCACAGTTCAGTTGCTGGCATCTATCAGCAACAAGTTAGAGGACATTAAGAAAATCTTGGAGAAACAGAATGGCTGATGTCTTAGGAACACAAGACGTAAGCATCTGGAATAAGGACGAGACGAAGGCGGTATCTGTTGTCACGGATGGTCTCGTTGAGCGCCTGGCTGTCAACGCCCTTATCTCCAACAATGAATCACCGACGAAGTATCAGTTAAAGACTGATTTTGATGCGACGGGTGATTCTGTCGGGACGGGAGCGGATACGACGCTCTACACATACACGGGCGCGGGCGTTATTGACTTCATCGGTATAGCCAACGGCGTATCGTCAAACTACGAAGTCGCTTTGTTCATTGACGGGACTGAGCGCTTCAGGATTACTATGAGTCAACTTGGTTCAGACCTGGGTTTGACGGCTACTGGTGTTCCGATGTGGGCTGATACAGCCAATAAGAACTTCCGTTATGTTCCGACGACAGAAGTTGGTTTCAAGACGAGTTTCGCTGTGAAGGCGAAGTCAACCAGCGGAACACAAACCCTTAAACACATCACGCTCTTCAGGGAGAAGGTGGCATAGTGTCAGTCAATATTCAGAAATCCATAGATGCGTTGGCTATCAGGGATACGAGTGCCAAGAACGGCGATGTCGTTTTCAATGGCGCTTTCGTCATCAAGACGCTCATTATTGAGAACGGGTTAAATCAGACGGTGACGCTTCAATGTCAGGGTTCAGCCAACGCTGATTTCAGCAACAGTTTCAACATAGGAACATCGTTTGATGTTTCGGCATCGACCAACACTTATATGACCTGCGAGACGTATATCCCTTATTGGAGGATCGTGGCAACGTGTTCTGTTGCTCCAGCAAGCGGAACGTTTACGGTCATCACATTCGGAGTGGCATAATGGGAACGCTTGATACGCTGACAAACGGGGTCTTGACGAAGACAGTCCAGGTCAATCCCACGACCGCTGGCGACCAGGCGACTCCTGTTGTCGTTGGAGTTGCTGGGAAGAAGATACGGATATTTGCCATAGCTTCTACGACCAACATCGGCGGAACAAACTTCTATCTCAGGAACGGCGCTGGCGGGACTCCCGTAACGGAGAACTTCTATCGCTCAATTACGGGTTCTTATATTGCGGCGTATTTCAGTCGCGTTGGTTATCAGGGGATATGGCTTTACGAGACGGAAGTAGGAAAATCACTCATCTTAAATTGCACAACAGCGTCAGCACAGGTGAGTATCAGCCTCACTTACTCATTCGTGTAAAGGGGCATATGGATACTCACGTCACGACTTTCATAGAACTTATCGGTTTTGTTTTAACGATAGCGGCATTTGTTTGGAAGGTCAGCCGAGATAGACAGGTGGATATGGAAACTATGGATGCAAAGGTTGGGCGCGTCTATGGGAGGTTGGATGAGGTGAAAAAGACTTTCGAGGAAAAGGCTGAGTTCTGCAA
>Ga0315293_10005308_pt1 | contig 12121 bp, 9 predicted proteins | sample YL17G13_20_MG_FD_203071 | JGI IMG/M metagenome (GOLD analysis project Ga0315293, IMG submission 203071) | Sediment microbial communities from Yellowstone Lake, YNP, Wyoming, USA - YL17G13_20 | ecosystem: Environmental > Aquatic > Freshwater > Lake > Sediment | place: USA: Wyoming | collected... | reverse complement strand
TCGTGACCGACGTTCTAAAGCGGCTCATCGACTCCGGGCGGGACATCGAACTGGTCATCGCCATCGGACCGATGGTCATGATGCGCGCGGTCGGGAAGACCACCGAGCCGTACAAGCTCAAGACCCTCGTCAGCGTCGACCCCATCATGGTCGACGGCACGGGGATGTGCGGGGCCTGCCGGCTCACTGTCGGCGGGAAGGTCAAGTTCGCCTGTGTCGACGGGCCTATTTTCGACGCCCACCAGGTGGACTTCGACGAGGCGCACCGCCGCGGCAAGATGTACGCGACCGAGCAGAAGCTCGCGGTCGACAGACTCGAGAAGGACCACCCCAGCGGAGCGTGCGCCTGTGGATGCGGAGGTGGCCACTGATGCCCGACAACGAGACCACACCCGCGAAGAGATTTGCCGTGAAGCGCCCTCGGGCGGGGATGCCCACTCAGGACGCCAAGGCCCGGGGCCGCAACTTCAACGAGGTCGCCCTCGGTTACGGCGAGGAACTGGCCGTCAGCGAGGCGGAGCGCTGCCTCGAGTGCAAGAAGCCGGCCTGCCAGGAAGGTTGCCCGGTCGAGGTCCGGATCCCGGAGTTCCTGGGCAAGGTCCGGGACGGCGATTTCCGCGGCGCCTATGAGACCGTGAAGTCCACGAACAGCCTCCCGGCCGTCTGTGGCCGGGTTTGCCCGCAGGAGACGCAGTGCGAGATCAAGTGTGTTCTGGGCAAGAAGGCCGAGCCGGTGGCCATCGGACGCCTGGAGCGGTTCGTCTCCGACTGGGCCATGGGCCAGGGCCAAGACAAGCCGGCCCGCATCAAGCCCAACGGCAAGAAGGTCGCCATCGTCGGGTCCGGGCCGGCCGGCCTCACCTGCGCCGGCGATCTGGCCAAGAAGGGCTACAAGGTGACCATCTTCGAGGCCCTTCACGCTCCGGGCGGCGTCCTCATCTATGGGATTCCCGAGTTCCGCCTGCCCAAGCGGATCGTGGCCGAGGAGGTCGGAAACCTCGAGGCCCTCGGGGTCGAGGTCATCTGCGATGTCGTCGTCGGGCGGACCATCACCGTCGACGAGCTCTTCCAGCAGGGGTATGACGCCATGTTCCTCGGAACGGGCGCCGGCCTCCCGATGTTCATGAACATCCCCGGCGAGACCCTGAACGGGGTCTACTCCGCGAACGAATTCCTCACCCGGACCAACCTGATGAAAGCCTACCTCTTCCCGGAGTGGGACACGCCCATCAAGGTCGGCGAGCGCGTGGCCGTCATCGGGGCCGGGAACGTGGCCATGGACTCCGTCCGGTGCGCTCTCCGGCTGGGCGCGAAGGAAGCGGCCATCGTCTACCGCCGGTCGGAGGCGGAGATGCCGGCCAGGCACGAGGAGTTGGAGCACGCCAAGGAGGAGGGCATCGTCTTCCACACTCTCACCGCGCCGGTGCGCGTCCTGGGCAACGCCGACGGTTGGGTCACCGGCCTGGAGTGCATCAAGATGGAACTCGGCGAGCCCGACGATTCCGGGCGGCGCCGTCCGGTCCCGATCAAGGGGTCGGAGTTCACGCTCAACGTGGACACGGTCATCATGGCCCTCGGCACGAGCCCGAACCCGCTGGTGTCGCAGACGACGCCCGGCCTTGACGTCGACAAGCACGGCTGCCTTGTCGTGCGCGACGAGGACGGTCTGACGACCAGGGACCTCGTCTGGGCCGCCGGCGACGCCGTGACGGGCGCGGCGACGGTCATCCTGGCCATGGGCGGCGGCAAGAAGGCGGCCACGGCCATCGACAAGGTGCTCCAGGGGGCGAAGTAGAGCCGAGACGAGAGAAGAGGGGACAGAGACATGCCCGCGACGATCATCGACGGCAAACAGATCCAAGCTTCAATCCGCGAGGAACTGGCCAAGAAGGTCCAGGAACTCAAGGCCAAGCACGGGCTGACCCCGGGCATCGGCGTCATCCTGGTGGGCGAGGATCCGGCCTCCCAGTCGTACGTCAAGAGCAAGGAGAAGACCGCCAACGAACTCGGCTACTACTCCAAGACCATCAGGGTCCCGGCCGAGACGACCGAGGCCGAGGTCCTCAAGCTGGTGGGCGAGTTCAACAAGGACCCCCAGATCCACGGCATCCTCGTCCAGCTTCCCTTGCCGCCGCACATCAATGAGAACGCCGTCATTTATGCCATCGACCCGAAGAAGGACGTCGACGGCTTCCACCCGGTGAACATCGGCAAGCTGCACATGGGCGAGGAGTGCTTCGTCCCCTGCACGCCGGCTGGCGTGATGGAGCTTCTCAAGCGCACCGGTGTGGAACTGAAGGGCAAGAACGCCGTGGTCGTTGGGCGATCGAACATCGTGGGCAAGCCGGTTTCCATGCTCCTCCTGTCCCAGCACGCCACGGTGACCATCTGCCATTCCCGCACCAAGGACCTGACCGCCGAGTGCCGGAGGGCCGACGTTCTGGTGGCGGCTGTCGGCAAGGCCAAGATGATCACGGCCGACATGATCAAGCCGGGCGCGGTCGTCATCGACGTCGGCGTCAACCGCGTCGAAGGCGGCAAGCTTGTCGGTGACGTGGACTTCGAGGGCGCGGTGAACGTGGCCTCGGCCATCACCCCGGTGCCCGGCGGCGTCGGCCCGATGACCATCGGCATGCTGATGAAGAACACCTTCCTCGCGGCCGAGCGCACCCTGGCCAAGTAGTGCGCGGCCCCGTGGACGCGCCCAGGATTCTCACCGTCGGGGAGCTGACTTCGCACATAAGGCGGCTCCTGGACGGTGATTCGCTCTTGGCCGACGTCTGGGTGCGGGGCGAGATATCGAACTTCCACCACCACACCTCCTCGGGCCACATGTACTTCACCCTCAAGGACGTGGCCGCCAAGGATGCCGTCTCCCAGATCAAGACGGTCATGTTCCGGAGCGCCAACCAGAGACTGGGCGGATGGGTGCCCAAAGACGGCGACCGGGTCGTCGCCAACGGGAACGTGACCGTCTACGACCGGGACGGCCAGTACCAGTTCTACGTCCGGGAGATGCAGCCCGACGGGGTCGGCGCCCTCTATCTCGCCTTTGAGCAGCTCAAGCGGAAACTCGCGGAGGAGGGCCTGTTCGACCAGGCCGTCAAACGCGATCCACCCCTCCTGCCGCGGCGCGTCGGGGTTGTCACCTCACCGGGCGGGGCCGCCTTGCGGGACATCGTCACCGTGGCCCGCCGGCGGTTCCCGAACGTCCACATCGTGATCTCGCCCGTCCAGGTCCAGGGTCTCGGCGCGGCCGAGGACATCATCCGCGGGCTCCAGCTTCTGGACGCCCGGGACGACATCGACGTCATCATCCTGGCCCGGGGCGGCGGGGCGGTCGAGGAACTCTGGGCCTTCAACGACGAGGCTCTGGCGCGCGTCATCCGCTCCACGCGCCACGCCGTGGTCACGGGCGTGGGCCACGAAACCGACGTGACCATCGCCGACCTCGTCGCCGACAAGCGAGCCGCGACGCCGTCGAACGCCGCCGAGATGGCCGTGCCGGACAAGGCCGAACTGGCCCGGAGGACGGGCACCCTGGCGGGGCGCCTGGAACGCGCTTGCCGGTCGGGCCTCGACCGGAAGCGCCGGGAGGCCGAGAACCTGAGCGGCTCGACGGTCCTGGCCCATCCCGGGCGGGGCATCCTGGACGGAAGGAGACAAGGCGTGGACCAACTCGCGGTCCGGCTCGAGGGCCGGTTCCGCGGGCTGGTGCGCCAGGCCGGACTTCACTTCCAGGGGCTGGCCGGACGGCTCGAGGCTCTGAGCCCTTTGGCCATTCTGGGACGCGGGTACGCCCTCTGCCTCAGGCCCGACGGCTCGCTGATCCGGACCGTCACGGCGGTGGCGGCGGGCGATTCCGTCGAGCTGCGGGTCAGGGACGGCCTCATCGACTGTGAAGTGGTCGGCGCAAGGCCGGACGACGGTCTTGTCGTCAGAGCGGGAAGGGGAGAATAGCCATGGCCAAGGGCAAGTCGGCGGAACCGTCCTTCGAGGAAGCCCTGCGCCGGCTGGAAACGATAGTGTCAGAGCTTGAGCGGGGTGAACAGCCGCTGGAGAAGGCTTTGGCCCTCTTCGAGGAGGGCGTGGGCCTGTCGCGCGTCCTGACGGGCAAGCTCGAGGAGGCCCAGGCCAGGATAGACCGGCTGGTCGCGGCGGGCGACGGAGGCACGGACCTGGCGCCGTTCGAGGGCGAGCCGGGCGAGAAGTGAAGCGAAGGGGCGAGTTGATGATGAACGACGCGGCGGCTGAGGCGGCCTACAAGCGGCGCGTGCGCCTGGTCAACGGCGGGCTGGATTCCGTTCTCCCGCGACCCACGGTCGAACCTTGCCGTCTCCACGAGGCCATGCGTCACGGGGTCTTCGGCGGGGGCGGGGGCAAGCGCTTGCGGCCGGTCATCCTGCTGACCGTGGCCACCGACCTGGGCGTCACCGAGGACCGCGCCCTGGCGGCGGCCATGGCTCTGGAACTGGTCCACGGCTACTCGCTCGTCCACGATGACCTTCCCTGCATGGACGATGCCGCCGAGCGCCGGGGCGCCGCGGCGGTGCACGCCGCTTACGGGTACGCCGAGGCCGTGCTGGCCGGAGACGCCCTGCTGACCCTGGCTTTCGAACTCCTGGGCCGCGCGGCCAACTCCGGGCTCCCGCGTCAGGGCGACCTCGTGGTCGAACTGGCCTTGGCCGCGGGGAGCCTGGGCATGGTCGGCGGTCAGCAGGCTGATCTCGACGCCAGCCAGGCCACGGCCGGGCGCCTGCCCGGCCCAGCCCATCCCATCCTCAAGCTTCACGGCCTGAAGACGGCCAAGCTATACGGGTTTGCCTTCTCCGCTCCGGGGTATCTCGCCGGGGCCAAGGCGCCGGTCATCAAGACCCTGCGCGAGGCGGGCCAGGACTTCGGGCTCGCCTTCCAGATCGCCGACGACATTCGCGACGCCGGGTCCGACAGGGCCCCGAACTACGCCCAGGCGGCCGGGGCCACCCAGGCCCGGCAGGCCGGCCTCGACGCCCTCGCCCGATGTCAGGCCGCCCTCACCGCCACCCTGGGCGAACCGGCCGAGATTCTCGCCCTTGTCCACGGCGCGAGCGGCGAGATGGGCCTGGCAGGTCACGCCGTCGCTCCTGGCTTCACCGAATCAACCATGCTATAATAAAGCACGCTTTACGCAGCTTATAGACAAGAGTTGGGAGGCCAGTGGCGCAGTATCCTAGTCGGAGTCGTCGCTCATAAGGGCGGGGCTAAAAATCCGCCAAGGGCACATCGATGAAGTTCCTGGTGGCAGCCTTCGACGCCCAGTCGAGGGTTGGTGCTGGGAGTTAAGGAGCGGGGGCAGCCCGCAAAGGCATGTGGGCGCCGACCCTCGTTCCGCGGAGGCCCAAGTGCATGGCCAGGTCTAGACGACCGGCGAGGACTTGGGGGAAGAACCTGCATTCGGATAGAGAACTGGGTGCAGCGTAGCCTGCCTTGAGCGGCGGCGGTGGACCGGGCGTCTTGGGCGCGCAGAAGGCGCGTTCTGTCCCGAAACCATCGTTCGCAATAAAGGCTAAAGAGCGAACGGCGCCGTAGAGGAAAACTCCTAGGCTGCTCGACGACAAGTTGAGGCGGACCGGGGATTACAGTGTGCTCTAAGTGGCAATCCAGCCCTGTCGTGGGCGACCCGGCAGGGACCTCGTAAAGGGAAACCGCCCCGGCGGCGACGCCGCGGTGAGGTCTGGGAAAGCCTGCTGGACCTAAGACACAACGTTTACTCGGTTCGTTGCCACCGGCTCTCAGCCATTCTTCTCGCGGAGAAAGGTGACGCGGTTTTGTCAGGGCCAGGCCGGAAAGGGGGAGAGTTGGGCGGTCCCCGTTCCGTCCTGGTCATCTTTGTCTCCACGTTCGCCCTCGCGACAGTCTTCTCGCTCCTTTCCGACAGCGTCCTCCGGTCCGCGACGCTTGTCCTGGCCGGTCTCGTCCTGGTCGGCATCATCGCCGTGGGCATCGTTTTCGACATCATCGGACTGGCGACGGCCACAGCCAACCATTCCCCCCTTCACGCCATGGCCGCCAAGAAGGTTCCTGGGGCGCGGCAGGCCTTGCGCCTCGTCCGCAACGCTCCGCGGGTCGCCACCATCTGCAACGACCTGGTCGGAGATATCTGCGGCACGGTGAGCGGGGCGGCCGGGGCGGCCATCGTCCTGCACGTCCTGGCGAGCCAAGTCTCGCCGAGACCGCCGGCGCCCGGGGGGCCGGCGGGGACTGACGGTGGTCTCTGGGCGGTTCTGGCGGTGGCCCTTGTCGCGGCGGTGACCGTGGGTGGGAAGGCCGTCGGTAAGAACGTGGCCATCGGCCGGGCCAATCGCATTGTCTTCGGGGTCGGCCGCTTCCTTTGGTGGGTCGAGCAGCGACTGGGGCTGGTCGTCCTGAAGGATAGGCCGACCCTGCGCCGCGCCTCCAGGCGAAGGGCGCCCCGAATTGATGAGTAGGGTCGGCGACGCCCCATCCGGGCTGGCATCGATCAAGGGCCCGGCGGACCTGAAGGTCCTGCCGGCGGCCGGCCTGCCACGCCTGGCCGAGGAGGCCCGTTCGCGGATCATCGAGACGGTCGCCCGGAACGGCGGGCACCTGGCCCCCAACCTCGGCGTGGTCGAGCTGACTATCGCCCTTCACCGGGTGTTCGACAGCCCCCGGGACCGCATCGTCTGGGACGTCGGACACCAGACCTACACCCACAAGATGCTCACCGGACGGCTCGACAGCTTCACCAGCCTCCGCCGCGACGGCGGGCTGAGCGGCTTCCCCCGTCGCGCTGAGAGCCCGCACGACGTCTTCGAGACCGGACACGCCTCCACGTCGATCTCCGCCGCGCTGGGCATGGCCAAGGCCCGGGACCTTAAGGGCGAGGGCTTCTACGTCGTCGCGGTCATCGGCGACGGGGCCCTCACCGGCGGCCAAGCCTTCGAGGCCCTGAACAACGCTGGGCACATGAAGACCGACCTCATCATCATCCTCAACGACAACGAGTTTTCCTACGGTCCGACCGTGGGCGGTCTGGCCGCTTACCTGGGCCGGATGCGGACGAGCGTTGCCTACTCGCGGTTCAAGGGAGGTCTTGAGAGGGTCGTGAAGGCCGTGCCGCTCATCGGCTCGGCCCTCTTCGCCCTCGGCGGCCGCCTCAAGGGCAGCCTCAAGTACCTCGTCGTGAAGGGGATGCTCTTCGAGGAACTCGGGTTCGCTTACCTCGGGCCTATCGACGGGCACAGTTTCCCCCAGCTTGAGGACTACCTGAACCGGGCCAAGCGCATCCGGGGGCCGGTCTTCCTCCACGTTCAGACGAAGAAGGGGAAGGGGTACCCTCCCGCCGAGCGCGACCCGGACCGTTTCCACGGGACGGGCCCGTTCGACCCGGTGACCGGCTCGCCCCTGCCGCCCTCGATGGCCGGGTCGAGCAACGGGGGGCCGTCGACGTCGTCGAACGGAGGGCTGCCGCCCTCCCCGGCGCGCCTGAGCTACACCCAGGCCTTCGGGCAGGCGCTCCTTCGCCTTGGCGAGATGGACAACAGCATCGTGGTCATAACGGCGGCCATGGCGTCGAGCACGGGCGTCCTGCCCTTCGCCCGGCGCTTCCCGAAGCGTTGGTTTGACGTGGGGATATGTGAGCAGCATGCCGTCACCTTCGCCGCCGGCCTAGCCCGGGAAGGGTTGCGGCCGGTCGTCGCTGTCTACTCCACGTTCCTGCAGCGGGGGTACGACCAAATCCTACACGACGTCTGCCTGCAGCACCTCCCGGTGACCTTCATGCTCGACCGGGCCGGGCTCGCGGGCGCGGACGGGCCGACCCACCACGGCGTCTACGACCTGGCCTATCTAAGATCCATGCCCGGGATGACGGTGATGGCCCCGCGGGACGAGAACGAGCTCCAGCACATGCTGAAGACAGCCGTCTACCTTGGCGGACCGGCCGCCGTCAGATACCCGCGCGGCTCGGGCCTTGGCGTCGCCCTGGACGAGAAGCTCCACCGCTTGCCCGTCGGCGAGGCCGAGGTCCTGCGCGAGGGTGATGACGTGGCCATCCTGGCCATCGGGTCGATGGTCGGGCCGGCCAGGGAAGCAGCGGAGCGGCTCGCGGAAGGACTCCCCGCAGGCAGCGGGGGCACTCCGGGCCGGCGCCTCGAAGCCACGGTCGTCAACGCCCGTTTCGCCGCGCCCCTGGACACGGCCCTCGTCCTGAGACTCGCCGGCAGCGTGGGCGCGCTGGTCGCGGTGGAGGAACACGTGTCGAAAGGCGGGTTCGGGAGCGCCGTGGCCGAGGCTGTGGCCGACGCGGGCCTGGGGATGGCTGGTTACCAAGGGGTCTACCTGCGCCGCCTGGCCCTTCCCGACGAGCCCGTGCCCCACGGCAAGGTTGAGGGACTCCTTTCGCGGCTGGGCCTGGACGCGCCGGCCATCGCCACGGCGGCCCGGGACCTGGTGGTCGAGAAGCTGGCCGAGGGCCGGAGGCGAGCTAGAGGTGGCTGACCGGGACAGGCGGGAGCCGGGTGACCGTCAGCGGCTCGACGCCCTTCTGGTCGAACGGGATCTCGCCCGGAGCCGGACCGAGGCCCACGGCCTCGTCCTGGCCGGAAGGGTGAGGGTCGACGGCCTCTTGGCCGACAAACCCGGCCGTCGCTTCCCGGCCGGGGCCCCCATCGAGGTCAGCTACCCGGCCCACCGGTACGCTTCCCGCGGCGGTCTCAAGCTTGAGAAGGCCCTGGACCACTTCCGCCTCGTCGTCGGCGGGCTCGATTGCCTGGACGTGGGGGCGTCCACGGGCGGTTTCACCGATTGTCTGCTCACCCGCGGGGCCCGGCGCGTTTACGCCGTGGACGTGGGGTACGGCCTTCTCGCCTGGCGCCTGCGGACAGACCCGCGGGTGGTCGTGTTGGACCGCACCAACGCCCGGCACATGGAGCGCGAGACCTTCCGGCGAGCGGCCGTCGAGAGGCTGCCCGCCGAGGACCCCGAGTTCCGCTGGCCAGGCTTTGCCACCTGTGATGTGTCGTTCATCTCCCTCCTCAAGGTCGTCCCGGCCATTCTCCCGATCCTGGCCAGCCCCTGGCAGATGGTCCTCCTGGTGAAGCCGCAGTTCGAAGCCGGCCGGGAGAAGGTCGGTTCAGGAGGGGTGGTCCGCGACCCCGCGGTCCACGTCGAGGTCTTGGAGCGCGTGTGTGAAGGGCTTGGCGGGAGGGTCGAGATCACGGACCTGACCTTCTCGCCCCTCCGAGGCCCGGAAGGGAACATCGAGTACCTGCTCTGGGCGAGGGAGGCCGCCCCGCGGCCGGCCCCCTGGTCGGCGGCGAGGGTCGCGGCCATCGTGAAGCAGGCCTTCGCCGACCTTTAGACAGCCGGCCGGACCCGCCTCAACCACGCGTCGCGGCCGCCTCAACCACGCGTCGCGGCCGCCTCCGTCCGCGCGTCGCGGAGAGCCCTCTTGGCGCCCAGCCCCTGCTCCAACATCTCCGTGGCGTGGGCCAAGGTGATGGGCGTGGGGGGATGACCGGCGAGCATGCGGGCGACCTCGGCCACGCGGTCGTCGCCCTCCAGCGTCTTGACGCGGGTCTGGGTGCGGCCCTCCACCGTCTCCTTGAGGATGAAGTGGTGGGCGTCGGACAGGCTGGCGATGCGGGCCAGGTGCGATACGCAGACGACTTGGCGGGAGAGAGCGATGGTGGTCAACTTCTCACCGACGGCCTGGGCCGCCCCGCCGCCGACCCCCGTGTCTATCTCGTCGAAAATCATCGTCGGAATCTCGTCGGCCTCGGCCAGGATGGCCTTGAGGGCCAGCATGACCCGGGACATCTCGCCGCCGGAGGCGATACGGCTCAGGGGCTTGGGAGGCTCGCCCGGGTTGGGCGAGAAGAGGAACTCCACCTTCTCCGCTCCCCGCGGCCCGGGCGGGTCCTCGGGCTCGAAGCCGACGACAAACCGGGTCTTCTTCATCCCGAGGTCGCCCAGGGAGGCCTCGATGGCCTGCTCCAGCCCACCCGCCACCCGGCGTCTGACCTCGGACAGGCGGCCCGCTGCCTCACCCAGCTCGGCTTTCTGCTTGCCGGCTTCCGCCTCCAGCTTAATCAGGAGTTCGGCGCTGTTCTCTATCCTCGCCAGTTCCTCGCGAGCCTGGGCTCCGAAGGCCAGAATCTCTTCCACGCCGCTCCCGAACTTGCGCTTGAGCCCGCCGAGGAGGTCCAGCCGCGACTCCAGTTCCGCGAGCCGTCCGGGGTCGAAGAAGACCGCGTCGCGGTACTGGCGCACGTCTCGGGCGGCATCGTCGAGCTGGAAGAGGGCCTGGCGGACCGTCTCAACGAGCGGCCCTTGGTCGGGGTCCATGGCCGCCATCTCTTCGAGCGCGGCGAGAGCTCGCCCGAGCTGGTCGTGGGCCGAAGCCGCCCCGCCGCCTTCGCCGGAATACAGGCAGGCGTAGGCCCTGGCCGCCGCTTCGTGGCGCTTCTCGGCGTTGGCCAGGAGGCGCCTTTCGCTCTGGAGTCCTTCCTCCTCGCCCGGCTTCAGCTTGGCCCGGTCAATCTCGTCGGACTGGAATCTGAGGAGGTCGAGGCGCCGGGCGCGGTCACGCTCGTCGCCGGCGAGGGAGGCTATCTCCTCAAGCGTCGATTGCCAGGCGCGATGGAGCGTGGCGACCTCGGAGCGAAGCGCGGACGCCTCCTCGCCACCGAAGGCGTCGAGGAGGTCCACGTGGCGCTCGGGCCGCAGGAGGGATTGGTGTTCGTGCTGTCCGTGGATGTCGATGAGGCGCTCGGTGATCTGCCGCAGGGTCGAGAGGTTGACCGTCCGGCCGTTCACGCGGCAGGTCGCCCGTCCGTCAACCGGTATCTCGCGCGAGACGACGAGGGTGGGGTCGGCCGCGTCGCCCAGGCCCAGGTCAGAGACAAGACGCCCGAGGTCCGGACTGCCCATGATGTCGAAGGCCACGTCGACCACGGCCCTCTCGGCGCCGGTCCGGACCATGTCCGCCGCCGCCCGCCCGCCGAGGGCCAGTTCGACGGCGTCGATGATGATGGACTTGCCCGCCCCCGTCTCGCCGGTGAGGACGTTCAGGCCAGGGGAAAGGGCCAGCCGCACATTGTCGATGAGGGCGAAGTTGCGGATGGATATCTCAACGAGCACCCGGGCCACCGCCTTCCGAAAGGGTGAGTTCGGGCTGGACGAGCCGACTCCCTCCCGGCCCGCCTAGTCGTGGAGGCCGCCCTCAGGCAGCTTGCGTCGCAAGACCTCGAAGAAACTCCAACCGGGTCGCCGCAGGAGGCGGGCTCGAAACGGCGCCCGCCGGATGGTCATGGTCGTCCCCGGTTCGATGGCGTAGGCTTCCTGGCCGTCGACCGTCATGGTGCACTCCTGGAACGGGCCTTCGCTCTCCCGGAAGATGACACCGACGGTCGCCTCCGGGCCGACCACGACGGGCCTGGAGTAGAGGGTGTGGGGGCAGATAGGCGTGAGGACAAGGAGGCTCAGGGAGGGGTCGACGATGGGTCCGCCGGCCGAAAGCGAGTAGGCGGTCGTGCCGGTCGGCGTGGCGACGATGAGCCCGTCGCCGGAGAACGTGGCCAGATGATGGGTATCGACGTAGGCCTCGACCTCGACCAGCCGGGCGTAGGCGGTCTTGTGGAAGGTGAACTCGTTGAGGGCGAGGAGCGAGCGCGTCCGTCCGGTCCCGCCGCCGGCCGCCTCGCGGACCGTCACCTCCGCCTGGATCATGGCCCTCTCGTCGAGCTGGCCGCCCCCGGCTACGAACAGGGGAAGCTCGGCCTCAAGTTCCCGCGGTTCGAGCTCGGTCAGGAACCCGAGGCGGCCGAAGTTGACTCCGAGCAGGGGTGTCCCCCGGGGGGCCAGCAGGCGGGCGGCTCGGAGCAGCGTGCCGTCTCCTCCCAGCACGACGACGAAGGCGACCCGGTCGGCTTCGTCCGGGAAGCGGAGAGCTCGCTCCGGAAGCCCGACCGCGGCGGCGACCTCCGCGTCGACGAAGGCGTCCGCGCCGGCCTGGATGAGGTAGTGGAAGAGCTTCGAGGCCGTGTCGGCCGCCCCAGGCTTGTCGAGGTTGACCATGATGCCGACGGCGCGTTCTGGCACGATCGGCCACTCCCTCCCG
>Ga0315293_10005307_pt1 | contig 12121 bp, 11 predicted proteins | sample YL17G13_20_MG_FD_203071 | JGI IMG/M metagenome (GOLD analysis project Ga0315293, IMG submission 203071) | Sediment microbial communities from Yellowstone Lake, YNP, Wyoming, USA - YL17G13_20 | ecosystem: Environmental > Aquatic > Freshwater > Lake > Sediment | place: USA: Wyoming | collected... | reverse complement strand
ATCGCCTCTGGACTTTATGACATCGTTCTGGTGGGGGGCTTCGAGCAAATGTCCAAAAGGACAACCGAAGAAGTCGCCGAGGGCTTGGCTATGGCCTCCAGTCCTTATGAAGTGGCTGCGGGATTCACCTTTCCTGGAGTCTTTGGAACGACGGCCACCGCCTACTTCGCCAAATATGGCGCTGATCGGGAGTCCCTCTTTAATGTTACGATCAAAAGCCATAATAACGCACCTCTGAATCCGAAGGCTCAGTTTCCAATGACCATTCGAGATTTCATGATCGCCCGGATAGAGCGTTGCAGGAAGAAAGGGGAGCCCATACCAGGATGGAAAGACGAAAAGGAATTCCTCCGGGACCCTGTGGCGAATCCTCCCGTCGCATGGCCCATGCATCTCTTCGACTGCTGCCCTATTAGCGATGGAGCAGCCTGTTTGCTTTTAGTCGCTGAGGAAATCGCCAAAAACTTCACCGATGATCCAATCTATTTAGCTGGCATGGGACAGGGAAGCGGTTACAGCCTCCACGCAAAAAAAGATCTGACAACCTACGAAGCAACAAGATATGCAGCAAAGGAAGCCTATGAGATGTCCGGCCTTACGCCCAAGGACATTCAATTCTCCGAAGTCCACGACTGCTTCTCCATCGCTGAGATTGTTCACATGGAAGACCTCGGATTCTTTAAACCGGGGGAAGCTTACAAAGCCGTGGCTGAAGGTCTGACCCGGCTTGACGGCCCAATACCTATCAATACGTCTGGAGGACTCAAAACCAAAGGACATCCTGTAGGTGCTACTGGCGTCGCCCAGCTCTACGAAGTGTGGGTACAATTACGAGGCAAAGCCGGAAAAAGGCAAGTCCCCAACCGAAACTTAAGGATCGGAGCCGCTCACAACCTTGGGGGGACTGGCGGAACTTGTACGTTTACCATTCTGGAGAGGAGATAGACCACGTTAAAAATGACGGGGCCTTAAACTTCCCCCTTTCCGAAAGGTTATTCAAATCTGGAAACAAACTCATCCCCGCTTTGCCCGCCCCGCTTCGCGGAGCGAGGCCGGGGAAAAGCGGGGCTTTCTAACGGGGTAAACTGATGAACGACAAACCTTTCAATGATACGTCGTACGAACAGTTTCTCAATGAATGCAAAATCATGGGCTCAAAATGCAAGAAATGCGGGGCTCTGGCTCTTCCCCCGCGCCCGATCTGCATATCCTGTTTCAGTAGAGAGATGGAGTGGGTACAGTTGAAAGGCACCGGCAGGCTGGCCGCCTTTACCAGCATTGTGGTTGCCCCGCCGTACATGGTCAAAGAAGGTTATGATCGAAATAACCCCTATATTGTGGGAGTGATAGAACTAGAGGAAGGGGTGAAGACCGTGGCTCGAATCGTTGGTGTGAACGCCAAGAAACCCGAACAGATCAAAGTCGGCACACCTCTCAGAGCAGAATTTCTTGAAAAAGGGGAAGGACCTGATAGACAAACTTTCCTTGCTTTTAAGCCTTAGCTGTGAATACCATCAGCATCGGGTTACTGGTCAAAATGGGATGAAAAAGGATGGTGGGAGGAGGTGATGAAGCAGAGAGGATAAAAGGACTCTCATATACATAGGGAGGAACAATTCAAAAAAGGAGGAATCGGGTTATGAAAAAGCAAATGGATATTAGTCGAAGGACATTTTTAAAAACCGCTGTGGCCACTGGAATTGGTGGTATAGCCTTCGGAGGTGCAAGGGGGGTAATCAGTGCTCAGGCTCAGACGAAACCTGGCAAAGTATGGACCATGAAGTATGACTGCTATATTGGGTCAACTGCTCCAACCGCCCAATTGGATAATTGGTATATTGACACAGTGGCGGATAGGAGTAAAGGGCGAGTGAAGTTTGAGAAGTACTGGGCTTCTTCACTTCACAAAGTAGGTGAACACCTCCAGGCAGTAAGAGATGGCCTTTCAGAGATGTCGCTAATTTCTTATGGTTATTATCCAGCGATGGTACCTCTTAGCCGTGGGCTGGAGTGGTACTTCTTGGGGTGTGACCATGCAGATACACTATTGAAGGTCTGCCGGGATATATATGAGACTTATCCTCCGTTAAAACAAGAATGGGAAGTTAGAAACAACTGTAAAGTTTTGTATTTCACAAATTGGGATTATTGCCCACTCTTTATGAAGAAACCCATCACCAAAGTTGAAGAGCTCAAGGGTTTGAAGATTCGCGGTTATGGCGTAGGTGCGGAAACCGTTGATCGACTGGGTGGAAGAGGGATGCCAGTGGTAGCAGCAGAGGTCTATCAATCACTGGAAAGAGGCATCCTCGATGGTGTTTTTGCCTTCTGTTTCATTACTGCCGAGAAGATGAAGCTCTATGAGCAAGCTCCTAACATCATCGAAATTGGTGCAGGAGCCCACGCACCAACCACGGTGGTAATGAATATGGAATTATGGAAATCCCTTCCAGATGACCTAAAGGCCGTATTTCAACAAACTGCAGAGGATATCTATAAATGGAAGTATTTGGAACTCTATAACAAGCTTTTGGAAGAGAGCCTTGATATTATGGTGAAAGCGGGGTCTAAATTCACCAAATTGTCCAATGAAGAGATCAAGAAGGCGACCAACATGGTTCAACCTGCTCAGGCAAACGAATGGGCTGAGAAGGTAGCAAAACCAGCGGGTTTTGACGGCAAGGAGTTCATTGATCGAGTAAGAAAGCTAATTGCAAAGTATGAACCTGAAGGAAAGCTTAAAAATCCATATGAAATTTATTTGGCGAAATACAAGAAGAAGTAATCTGTATGACATGATGAGAAATAATGGGGCAACCGAGCTAATCCATTTATTTACCCTCGGTTGCCTCATCGGAGGAGGTAACCAAAGATGATGAGTTTTGCTCAGTGGTATAGAAGAGTATGTATGGTATTTACCGCAGTTGCAGCAGCCTCTTTATCCATCATGATTATCAGTACAACATCAGACACGACCCTTCGTTATGCAATAAACTTTCCGATTCCTGGGGTTTTTGAACTCAACGAGGTTCTTCTGGTCGTGGTCGTTTACCTCGGCATTACATGGACACAGAGTGAGCGAGGGCATACTCGTGTCGTCATGATCATGAGAAAAATGCCCATTCGATGGGCTATCAAGATGGATATCATCTGTTGGATTTTTTGCTTTTTATTTTTGGGGATCCTGGGCCTTCAGAGCGGAAAGGAAGCCCTAAGATCGTTTCAGATAAATGAATTCCGCTGGGGTTCTGTCCAGATGCCCATCTGGTGGGCCAAGGCTATTGTGCCCTTAGGTTGCTGGTTGACCTGCATACAACTATTGATTGATATTGGGGTGGATATTGGCCGATTGAAAGGCCTTTTTCCACTCGATCTTCCTGATTTTAGCCAAATTGGTGAATAATCGTATCCTTATCAGGCCATTAGAGTAGTCAGGGATGAATTCATAGTAGGAGGACATAAAAATGATAGATCCAGGACTTGCAGTCATTCTCAGTCTGATCGTTGTTCTTTCTTTGATGGCCATCGGTTTGCCCATTTATGCCTCCTTGGGGGTCACAGGGTTTTTAGGTTGTTTGGCAATTAAGGGTCCGCATCTTGCATTCACACAATTGAAGACTTTTCCTTATGTCAATACAGCCAATTATCTTTTAGCAGTCATTCCTCTCTTCATTATCATGGGCCATTTCGCTTTTAAGGCTGGCATCAGTAGTGACCTCTATACCATCGGCCGCAAATGGTTCTCTAAATTTCCAGGGGGATTGGGGATAGCCACTTTTGTTGCTTCCGCTGGCTTCGGTGCCTGCTGTGGATCGAGCGTCGCCTCGGCTGCCACCATGGGAACCATTGCCATACCTGAAATGCGTGCGTTAGGTTATGATCGAAAGTTAGCCTGTGGTCTGGTCGCAGCAGCAGGAACGTTAGCCATTATGATTCCCCCAAGTGTTGTATCAGTCTTTTATGCCTCTATTAATGATACCTCTGCAGGGGCTCAATTGATAGCTGGGTTTCTACCCGGGATTCTAAGCACCGGTATCTACATTGTGGGACTTTGGTTCTTGACGAAGTTTAATCCAACACTCGTCCCAGCGCCCGAAACTTACACCTGGCGTGAACGATTTGCCTCCTTAAAAGGTATTTGGGGAATGGCTTTATTATTTTTCTTAGTGATCGGTGGTATGTACATAGGCTGGTTTACCCCAACAGAGGCCGCTTCTGTAGGCGCCTTTGCAGGGTTTTTAATGATTTTGTTTGGCCGCAGAGTAGAGAAAGGCAAGTTAGGGGAAACTATCAAATTATGTTTTTTAGATACCCTACGCACCACCTGCATGGTATTCCTTATTCTCATTGGTGCCGGACTCTTTGCATTCTTCCTCACCTTGGCTCAGGTCCCCCAGGCTGCATCTAACTGGGTAGGCAGTCTCCCAGTGCCACCCTGGGTCGTCGTTGCCATGTTCTTGGGCATTTACATTCCCATGGGGATGTTTATGGATACCTTTTCTATGCTGATCATTACCCAACCTATCATGTTTCCTATCGTCACAAAACAATTGGGTTTAGATCCCATCTGGTTTGGCGTCTTATGCGTTAAGATGGCCGAGATAGGACTCATGACCCCACCTGTAGGGCTCAATGTTTATGTGCTTTCTGGTGTTGTCCGCGACGTACCCATGCATGATATCTTTAGAGGATGCACCTGGTTTCTGATGTTTGAAGCAGTATCAACCGCAATCATCTTTGCCTTTCCGATTATATCCACCTGGTTACCAGGCACCATGTACGGCCGTTAAAACATGATGATGATCGATGGTGGGTTAGATTTTAATTTAAAAAAGGATTGACATAATTCGATTTAATAAATAGAATTCGGACTATTCTCATCTTGTTTTCTTTTTTAAAAAATCAAATTCACATCTGAAGGGGTTATTCCATGTCTAAATTGATCACTGGTGGTCTGGGTTTCATAGGTGTCTATCTTGCTCGTGCTCTATTGCAAAAAGGAGAAGAGGTCGTCCTTTTTGATATTGTGGGTTCCTCTCCTCTTATCAAGGATATTAAGGATAAGGTAAAGATCGTTCAGGGGAACCTCTCTTCATGGGCAGAGGTTTTGGAGGTAGTCAAACAATACAAGGTTGACGGTATCTATCACACAGGGGCTCTCCTTTCCGCTTCTGCCGAAGAAAAACCTATTACCGCCTACGAGGTCAATGCGGGCGGAACCTTCAACGTCCTCGAGGCAGCAAGATTATTTGGTGTGAAGCGAGTGGTTTATACCAGCACCATCGCTTCTTATGGCCTTGGTCTTAATACCGTGGATGAGGATACGATTCAGATGCCCATTTCTATGTATGGGGTCACAAAAGTCTTCTGTGAAAGATTGGGAGAATACTATTACAGAAAATTCGGCGTCGACTTCAGAGCAGTCCGGTTACCTTCTATCATTGGGCCAGGGAGAGGTGCTGGAGGGGCATCGGCTTATAGCACCCTGATGATTTCCGAGCCTGCCCTCAAAAGACCTTATTCGGTTTTTGTGGAAGAAGATGTAATCATGCCCATCCTATATATCAAGGACTGCGTGGAATGTCTCATCCGCTTATACGAGGCGGACAATGCCAGATTAAAAAGAAGAGTCTACTGCATTGAAGGCTTTTCGCCGACGGCGAAAGAGATATACGATGAAGTGAAAAGGATTCTCCCTACTGCAAACATCAAATTCAAACCGGACCGTGAATTGACCGAGATCGTTCGGAGTTGGCCGAAGTATCTCAGGGAGACGAAGGCCACTGAAGAATGGGGCTGGAAGACTAAATTTCATCTTAAAGAAACCGTAGAAGATTTCATCAAGGAGGTTCAAGCCCATCCTGAGATTTATGGTTAAAGGGATTTTTGATTACACCGATTAGGAGCGGATTACACGGATTAAGAAAGTGGGCATAAATTAGTTTTTCAGAGCTCTCGTTAATTTTGCTCGTTAATTTTGCTTGACAACCTTTCCGATTCATTATATTGAAGCCGTGAACAAGGGGCAGAAGGATTCTGGTGATTAAAACCTATTTACAATGAAAGGAGGAGAAAGATGAAAAGATTTGCAGTCTTAATAACCATTGTTTTTGTACTAAGCCTATTGGTCGTCCCGATGGTGATGGCTCAGGCGAAACCCGCCCCAGCCAAAGAACCAGCAAAGGTTCCAGCCAAGGTGGGGGCTAAGGAGCCCATCAGGTTAGGAGTCCTCTGTGATTTTGCCGGACCCTGTTACACATTATGCGATTCCGGCGTCAGAGGGATCCGGATGGCTCAGGAGGAGATTAACGCCAAGGGTGGAATTTTGGGCAGAAAGCTGGATGTCTCCATCCGGGATACAGAAGCGAAGGTTGATGTCGGAGCAAGAGAGGCAAAAGATTTGATCCTCCGAGAGAAGGTTCATTTTCTTCAGGGACCTTGCAGCAGCGGGATTGGTCTGGCAATTCAGGTTGTCCACTCGGAGAATAAGATACTGAGGATATCAACCATTGCTAATACGGAAGGCCAGACCGTGGACAAATTCACCCCTTACATATTCCAAATTGTCCCTAATACCTATATGGAAGCAACTGCGGCAACGCGCTATATGAATAAGAAATATCCTAATGCAAAGAAATTCTGTACCATCGAACAGGATTATGAATATGGCCGCCGGGAGCAAGCTGCATTTATTGAAGAAATCAAGAAATTGGTGCCCGATGCGGAAATCCTTTATGAAGCCTGGCCAAAGTTGGGAGAAAAGGATTACACCTCCTTTATTACTGCCATTATGGCTAAAAAACCTGATGCCGTCCACAGTTCTCTTTTTGGAAGCGACATAGTGGCCTTCACGAAACAGGCCATTCCATATGGTTTTTTTGAAAAGACTCCGTTTATCGCCCTCTATGACCTTCCTGCATTAGTCAGCCTAGGCGGAGATGCTCCGGAGGGAGTCATGGCATTCGGAAGAGGATGTTTCTTCATGGATCCCAATCCAAAGATGATGGAGTTTGTCAAAAAATATAGAACGGCTCATGGGGCCTACCCTGATTCATGGGCGGTTCAGAATTATGACGCCGTCTACTTACTGAAAACAGCCGTTGAGAAGGCGAAAACGACAGATACAGAAGCCGTCATAAAGGCGTTGGAGGGAATTAAATTTGACAGCCTCAGGGGACCTTTCACGATCCGGCCCCTTGACCATATGGGGAGTGTCCCCTGCTATCAGGGAACCATTACTGCGGACCCAGCTTACCCTTTTAAAATATGGAAAGATATCACTCGCGTACAGGGAGACCAGGTTTGGCGGTCTGAGCCCAGTGTCCGAGAAGTCTGGAAAAAAACAGGAGTCGTCCGTTAGAACCGTAAGGGGCAAGGCGTAAGGAGTGAGGGGTTATCCACTTGCGCCTTACGCCTCACGACTGACGATCAAGGTTTAAAAAATGTCCTTTGACATCCTCTTCAACCAGTTTATGAGTGGGATCGCCCGGGCGGCCATGCTTTTCCTGGTCGCCTCGGGTCTTTCCCTCACTTTCGGAGTTCTGAGGGTTCTAAATTTTGCTCACGGGTCCCTCTATATGCTCGGGGCGTTTATCACCTATTCCATCTGGAAATTCCTTCTCATCCCAGTGGTCGGTTTTTATGTTGCTACTTTTCTTGCTACTCTAATCATGGCTATATGCGGGATTGTGATTGAGTTCTTGCTATTGAGGCGTCTCTATTCGAGGGGGTGGCCTGAACAACTTTTGGGAACTTATGCCATCATCTTGATTATTACCGACCTGGTCAAATGGCTCTGGAAAGGAGATTTTTACTCCATCCCAAGACCCAAGCCATTCACAGGGGCAGTCTTGCTCTTCGGGTTCCCGTTTCCTTCTTATAACTTTTTCGTTATTTTATTAGGGTTAGCCCTCGTTGTCTTTCTCTGGTGGCTTGTCTATCGAACGCGTATCGGCGATATCATCCGTGCCGCCGCCCACGACCGGGAGATGGTGGCGGCTCTGGGGATACCCATCCCATGGTTATTCACCTGGATATTTGTCCTGGGATCCTCGATTGCTGGATTGAGTGGAGGGGTAGCAGGGCCTTTCGGATCCATTGGCCTAGGGATGGATATTGATATCATCATCGAATGTTTTGCAGTGGTCGTCATCGGTGGAATGGGAAGTCTGCCAGGAACACTTTTGGGTTCATTTATTGTTGGGCAAGTCTATTCTTTTGGTATCATGTTTAAACCCCAATGGGCTCTGGGCTTCATTTTTATGGTCATGGCAGTGATTCTTATCATTCGTCCCTGGGGAATCTTCGGAAGGCCGGAGAGATAATCATGATGCAGAAGCATTTGGAGAAGAAAGAATCTATCCTGAAGAGAGGCTGGTGGCTCATTCTCCTTATCCTTGCTTCTCTGCTTGCCCCTTTCATCTTTACCGAATTCTATCTCAACATCCTTTGCGAAGCATTGGTGATGAGTTTATTTGCACTCAGCTTCAATTTGCTCTTTGGCTATATGGGCCAGCTCTCATTCGGTCAAGCGGCATTTTTCGGATTGGGCGGATATGCCGTCGCCATGTTGATGACGAAGGTCGCCCTCAACTTCTGGCTAAGCCTATTAGCTGGACCTATTTTGGCAGCCCTGATCGGTTTAATTGTCGGATATTTTTGCGTTCGCTTGAGGGGTATCTACTTTTCCATCCTGACACTGGCCTTTGGACAACTCATATTTGTCATTGTCTTTAAATGGCATAATTTTACAGGAGGGGATGACGGGATCCAGGGGGTCTTTCCACCTGATTTCTTGAAATCGGCTACGGTTTATTACTATTTAATTCTCCTCGTCTTTCTGGCTTCGGCTTTTATTCTGTGGCGTATCATCCATTCACCTTTTGGTCAGACCATGAAAGCAATGCGTGAAAACTCCGAAAGAACAGAGTTTTTAGGCATTAATATCGCAAGATACCAACTCATCACCTTTGTGATTGCTGCGGCCTTCTCCGGACTGGCGGGGGCCATCTGGGTACCTTTCTATCGATCCGTCGCCCCGGGTTATTTAACCTGGATCAAATCAGGAGAACCGGTTATGGCAGCGATTCTTGGAGGTTCCTCGACCTTCTTTGGACCCATTTTAGGCATGTTCGTCATGACATTCTTCCATGCCTATGTTCTTGGATTTACCCATTTTTGGCCGGTGATTATGGGGACTCTGATCTTGATCATCATTTTTCTTCTTCCTGGAGGGGTCCTTGGTTTTATTCAGGAAAAATTAAAGGAAAGAAGGGAAAGAGAGAAGCAGGAAACTTAGAATCTGAAATCTGAGATCGGAACTATGATGTTTCTTCAGACCCAGGGGATCACAAAAGAATTTGGTAAACTTCGTGCGGTCAATCAGGTGAGCCTCGATATCCGCAAGGGGGATATCCACGCCATCATCGGCCCGAATGGCGCCGGGAAAAGCACCTATTTCAATCTTATCACGGGTTACCATCAGGCGACTTTTGGAAAGGTAATATTTAAAGGGGAGGAGATCACCCATCTGCCTGCCTTTCGCAGGTGCAAACATGGCATCACCCGATCCTTCCAGATCACCAGCATCTTCCCTAAACTCACCGTCTACGAAAGTGTTTTAATGGGTCTCCTGGTCCATCGAGGAGTCACGCTCAACTTTTTCTCCACCTCAAAGAAATTCTTTGAGGAAGAAGTCTATCGAATTCTCGAAGATGTAGGACTAGCAGACCAGGCAGACACCCTTGGCGATTCCATTTCGCACGGAGATAAAAAGAGGCTGGAATTGGGCATCACCTTAGGAACGGAACCTGAGCTCCTGCTTTTGGATGAACCCACCTGTGGCATGTCTCCCGAAGAAACAGAGAGCACCATGATTTTCATCCGGAAGTTAGTGGAAGAAAAGGGGTTGACGATCCTTTTTACTGAACATGACATGAGCGTCGTTTTCGGTATTGCCAAACGGATCTCCGTTCTTCACCAGGGAACCCTGATCGCAGACGGAAAACCCGATGAGGTGAGAGCGAATGATGAGGTTCAGAAAATCTATCTGGGTGGAACAGCATGATCCTTGAAGTCAAAGAGATCCATACCTATTATGGAACAAGTCATATCCTCTTTGGCATTTCGTTAGAGGTCAATGAGGGAGAGGTCGTCTGTCTCCTGGGAAGAAATGGAGCGGGCAAGACGACCACTTTGCGTAGCATCATTGGCCTGACGCCTCCACGCTCGGGAAGCATCAAGTTCAAAGGTCAGGAGATCGTTGGAAAACCTCCCTACCGAATTGCTCCGCTGGGGGTCGGTTTTGTTCCTGATGACCGCCGGATTTTCCCTGATCTGACCGTTCGACAGAATATTCTTGTCGCCAGGAGAGAAACGAAAGGGGCCATCTGGGATCTCAATCGGATCTATTCTCTCTTTCCTAAATTGAAAGAATTAGACTCCCATATGGGAAATCAACTCAGCGGTGGAGAACAGCAGATGCTCACCATCGCCAGAACTTTAATGACCAATCCTCAACTGCTTCTTTTGGATGAACCTGGGGAAGGGTTGGCTCCATTGGTCATCAGAGCGATGGAACACCAATTGGTAGAGATCAAAAAATTGGGAACCACCATGCTCATATGCGAACATAATGTGGGTTTAGCCACAGCCCTGAGCGATCGGGCCTATCTGATGGATAAAGGAACGATCCGCTACCAGGGGACGATTGAAGAATTGAGAAAGAATGTGGAAGTCAAAAAGAAGTACCTGATGGTTTGAGTCCTTTCTACTACAACATGCAACGATCCCTACCCTTAAAATTATCACAAACTGTCGCCTTAACTTCTAATAAATTTTTTTAAAAAGGGGCTTGCTGGCCTCACAGCAACACTACTAATAAGAATTGACAAATCAATCATTTTTAATTTATAGATTTCAAAAATCTTGAGGTGATTATCAATGGCAAAAAAGGTCATCGAGATACTGGAAGAAGGGTCCGGTAAAATATTCTCTACGATCACACCTAATGAATTTCGAGAACATATGAGGGAGAAAGTCAGGAATGCCTGGCAGGATAAAAGGATGGATATCAAAACAGCGATAGAGCAATTCGTCCACGATGGAAATTACCTCACCATGGGGGGGGTCAGCTTCATCAGGCTCTCAATGGTTGCTGTTCATGAGATCATTCGTCAAAAGAAGAAGAACTTAAATCTTGCAGCCGGGACCCGAACCTACGATTTCAATCTACTATTGGATGCGGGATGCGTTAAGAATATCGACTGCGGTTACATTACAGGGATGGAGATCTTCGGTATTCCTTATGTTACCCGAAAGCGTGCTGAAAGGATGATCACAAGTGGAGAGATGGGTATTTCCGAGTATGATAATGCCAGTATGGCCTTCAGACATAAAGCGGCTGCCATGGGTATCCCTTTTCTACCTATCAGGAATATGATGGGGGCAGATGGATTCAAGCACAGTGCAGCCAAAAAGATTCGATGTCCTTTCACCGGTGAAGTGCTGATATTGGTGCCTGCTATCTATGCAGATGTCTGTATCATTCACGTCCACCGATGCGATATCTATGGAAATTCCCAGATTGAAGGTGCCTTAAATGAAGATCTGGGTAAATCCAGGTCGGCAAAAAGATTGATCATCACCACGGAGAAGATCATCGATACAGAAAAGATCAGATTGTCACCGGACAGAACATTGATCCCTTGCTTCTACGTTGACGCAGTTGTGGAGGTCCCTCATGGGGCTCATCCTACGAATATGCCCGGTATGTATTATGTCGATATCGATCATATGAAAGAATACATTGCCGCAGCAAGAGATCAAGCCGGACTCGAGAAATACTATAACAAACATATCTTTGGGGTTGAACACTTCAAAGAGTATCTAAAGACGATCGGTGGGAAGAAAAAGCTCAAGTATTTGGAGGATCTCGAACACTTAAGGGTCAGATAATAAAATGGTAGGGATTTCATATGAAAAGAGAAAATTATAATACGATCGAATTAATGGCCATTGTTGCTTCAAGAGAGATTGAAGACCGAGCTATTATATACATTGGAACGGGCATACCCATGCTGGCAGCCAGTTTAGCCCAAAACATGCATGCCCCCAACATCGT
>Ga0315293_10005303_pt1 | contig 12125 bp, 13 predicted proteins | sample YL17G13_20_MG_FD_203071 | JGI IMG/M metagenome (GOLD analysis project Ga0315293, IMG submission 203071) | Sediment microbial communities from Yellowstone Lake, YNP, Wyoming, USA - YL17G13_20 | ecosystem: Environmental > Aquatic > Freshwater > Lake > Sediment | place: USA: Wyoming | collected... | reverse complement strand
CCAGGATCTCCTCACGCCAGCCCGCATCAAGTGCCGCCTTGAGGCGGAGGACAAGGGGGAGGTCTTCGAGGAACTGGTGGACCTGCTGGTCACGCAGTACCGCCTGGAGAGCAGGGACGCGATTCTCGATGCGATCCGCCGGCGCGAAGAGAAGATGTCCACAGGCATCAAGCGCGGCATCGCGATACCCCACGCGAAGACACCCTTTACGAAGGGGGTGGTCGGCGTCCTGGGCATCTCCGAGCGCGGCATCGATTACGAGAGCCTGGACGGCGAGCCCGTCCATCTGCTCTTCCTCCTGGTGAGCTCGGAGGAGGATGCAGGCGCGCACCTCGCTGTTCTAAAGAAAATCGCCCTCCTCGTCGAGAACCCCGACTTCTACGCCGAGGTCCTGAAGGCCGGTGATCCCGAGAAGGTGAACAGGATCATCCGCAAGTACGAGGAGATCCTCGACTCCCAGGACGCATAGGGGGCGGTCAGATGTCCGACATCCTCGAGAAACTTCTCGGCGTCGAAAAGGATGCTTCCGTCCTGGTGACCGAGGCCGAGGCGGAGGCGAACCGCAGGAAGGCCGCCGCCCGGGCGGAGGCGCAGAAGCTCTACGCCGAAGCGCTGAAGGAGCAGGCGGCGCGCTCCGCGCAGCGCGTCGCCGTCGAGCGGGAGCGCGTCGCCGCCGAGCGGGACGAGAAGAACCGCGCCTACCGCCAGTCCATCGCCGCCCGGCCTCTCGACAGCTCTGCGCTGCGCCGGGCAGTCACGGAGTTCATCGAAAAAGGCAGTCGATGATCCGCACCTTTCGCTACTCCTTCATTCTCGCGAAGATCTACGGAATGCTCGCCCGGTCTTTCATCGGCGAGAACTACCGCGAGATCCTGCGCCTGAAGAGGGTGCAGGACATCTACGACAGGCTGTACCCCGGCGAGCGCGCGGAAAAGCCCGAGCACCATCTCACCGCGGAGCTGGAGGCCCGTATCGTCCAGTCCGGCATCGCGACGATGATCTTCGTGCTGGACCTGATGGGGGAGCCCGAGGAGATTCTCGTTCACATTCTCAGGAAGTTCGAGTACCAGGGGGTTAAGTCCCTGCTGCGCGGGCTCGCGCCCGCCAGCGCTGGCTCCGCCGCTGGCTCCGCCGAGGGCACCGCCGAGGGCACCGCCGAGGGCTCAGCTGCCGGCTCGCCGCCTCACGGCGCGACCGCAGAGGAACTGGTCCCTGCCCAGGTTTGGGACCTGGGACGGTACGGAAGCGTCGATCTCGCCCATTCGCGGGACCCCCTCGCCTCGATCGAGGAGAGCCCCTACGCATGGGTCGTGCCGCTCGCCAAGACGACCCCGATCGTGCGCATCGAGAACATGCTGGATCAGGAGTATTACCGCCGCCTGCTCGCCCTCACGCGAGCGCTTCACGCGAAGGACAGGACGGGGGTCTCGCGCCTGGTCCACCTCGAGATCGGCCTCGCGGACGTGCTGTGGGCCCTGCGCCTGCGCTTCTCCTTCGGCATGGACGCCGAGAAGGCGCGGGACCTGCTCATCCCCGGCGTGCTCGAAGCCGAGAGGCGGGCCGTGGCGCAGGCGTTCGACATTCCGGCTGACTCGATCGAGGGTTGGCGCAAGTGGAGGTTCGGCTGGCTCGTCGAGGACCAGCTCAGCGAATCCTTCCAGGCCCCCGATCCGGTGAGGGCCGAGCAGAAGGGGACGCGCAGGCTGTACATCCGCGCGCACCAGCTCTTCCACCAGGACCCCTTCACCCTGACGCCCATCGTCGCGTTCTTCAAGCTCAAGGAATACGAGGTGGGGCTGCTGAAGACCGCGGTCGAGGCGCTGCGCCTTTCGGTGAGCGAGCAGGACGTCCTCGCCCTCGTGGGAGCCACCTGACATGCTCTTCACTGAACGGATGAAGAAGATCGAGCTGCTCGTTTTGAAGCGCGACGTCGACGACGTCCTGCGCTACCTCGGCTTCGCCGGCTGCGTCCAGCTCATCGCCGAAAACAGGGAGCAGCGGGACCTGAGCCCCGAGGAGCGGGAGATCGCGGACCTCAAAGGGAAGATCGATTCCCTTGCGCGCTTCCTCGGAATCGGCGGGGCGCCCGCGGCCGGCCAGCCCGTGAGCGGGCAGCCCCCGCGCGAGCCGGCCGCCCCCGCTCCCACGCGCGAGCAATTGCGTGATAAGGCGGGCGGGCTCATCGAGGAGCTGAAGGACCTCGTCGAGCAGGAAAGCGCTCTTCTCCAGCAGAGGCTCAACCTGAAGCAGACCGTGGATGAGCTTTCCGCCTTTGCGCACCTGAAGGTCGCATTCACGGAGCTCGAGCACCTCACCTACCTGACCTTCCGCCTGGGCACCGTCGCGCAGGCCCGGCTCGAAGAGCTCACGGCACTTCTGGAAAAGCGCGCCCTGATCATCCCGCTCAATCGCCCCGGCTTCATCATGGCCATCGCGCCGAAGAAGGGACGGTGGGCGCTGGACACGGAGCTGAAGAAGTTCGCCTTCCAGGATTCGAAGTTCCCCGCGGACCTGAAGGGCGTCCCCGCGCAAGTCCTGCCGTCGGTGACGGCGCGCCTGGCGGAGGTGGACGCGGCCCTCGCGGGAATCGAGGGCGCCAAGCGCGAGTTGCGCGAGCGCAGGGAGGAGGAGCTTCGCTCCCTGCTGTACGACCTGGACCTCGACGTGTCGATCGACTCGGTGAAGCAGAACCTCGCCTCGACGGGGAGCGTCCAGCGGGTCAGCGGCTGGGTCCCTCGCAGGCGCTTCGCCGGGGTCGTCGAGGGGCTCGAATCAATCACGAAGGGCAGGATCGCGATCCGCTCCTACGAACCCGAGGAGCTGCCCGACGTGCGCGCGGGCCGGACGAAGGTCCCCGTGTCGATCAGCCACGGGCGGATCGTCCGCTCCTTCGAGAGGATGGTCTTCTCGTACAGCGTCCCCCTGTACGGGACGATCGACCCCACTCCGTTCGTGGCCGTGATGTTCGTGGTCCTGTTCGCGATCATGTTCGGAGACGTCGGGCAGGGCTTCATCGGCCTGCTGCTCGGCCTGGCCATCAACAGCGGGCGGGTGAAGTCATTCGAGAGGTACCGGCGGAAGAACTTCGGGACGGTATTCGTCGTCGTCGGAATCGCCTCGATGATCGCGGGCTTCCTCTACGGCTCGTTGTTCGCCAACGAGAACCTCCTCGTCCCGCTGTCGCGATGGTTCACTGGTCTGCTGACCGGCCGCGCGATGGACCGCGTGATCTCGCTTGTCGGGTTCCAGAAGATCACCCTCTTCTTCGGCGTCACGATCGGGATCGGGGCGATCATCAACACGATCGGCCTCGTGATCAACATCGTGAACAACGTCCGCCTGCGCAACTGGGAGAGGGCGCTCCTGTCCAAGACGGGGCTCGCCGGAGGGGCCTTCTTCTGGTACATGCTCTCCGTCGCCGTCCGCCTCGTTTTCGGAGGGCGCCTCGGCGGCTTCGACTTCGCGTTCATCGCGCTGCCCCTGCTCGTGCTGTTTTTCCGCGAGCCGATCGTGCACGTGGTCACCGGCAAGCGGCCCCTGCTCAAGGAGGGGGTCTTCGGGTTCATCATGGAGGGGATCGTGGAACTGATGGAGTCCGCGATCTACTACGTCTCGAACTCCGTCTCCTTCCTCCGTGTCGCCGCCTTCGCCCTGGCGCACACCGTGCTCAGCACGATCGTCTTCCTGCTCGCCGACATGGTGGGAGGAGCCCCGGGCGGGATCGCGCTGCGCATCCTGGTCATCATCATCGGGAACTCCATCATCATCGTGCTGGAAGGCCTGATCGTGACCATTCAGGTCATCAGGCTCCAATATTATGAGTTCTTCTCCAAGTTCTTTACGGAATCGGGGGAGGAGTTCAAGCCGTTCAGTCTGCAGTCATCTGGAGGGAAGAGGTGAAGAAGCGAATCCTGTTGTCCACGGCGCTGCTCGTGCTGTCGGCGGTGCCGGCCCTGTTCGCGCAGGCGTCCACCGGCGCGGCGGTCACCGCGCCGATGATCAAGTACATCGCCGCGGCCATCGCCGTGGGGCTCGCGACGCTGGGAGGCGGCATCGCCGTCGGTCAGATCGGCGCTGCGGCTATGGCGGCCATGAGCGAGAACCCCGACCTATCGGGCAAGGCGCTGCCGTTCGTCGGAATGGCGGAAGGAATCTGCCTCTGGGGGTTCATCGTCGCTCTGATGATCCTCTCGGCTGCATAGCAGCGCGGTAGGCGGCGTGGAGTTCTACGTCATCGGCGACGAGGAGCTGGTCATCGGCTTCCGGTTCGTCGGGGTGCAGGGCACGGCCGTGTACTCCAAGCCAGAGGCCGAGGAGGCGTTCCGCAAGGCGACGACCACCGGCTCGATCATGGTCCTCATCCTGACCGAGCAGGTCTCGGCGATGATCGCCGAGCAGGTCATGGAGTGGCAGTTCAGCGGCTCCTACCCGCTCATCGTGGAGATCCCGGGCATCGAGGGCCACCTCGAGAACCGAAGGAACCTGGTCGACGCGATCCGCGAAGCCGTCGGAGTCCACGTGTGAGAGGGAGTGCCGGATGGAAGTGCTGAAGACCAGCGAAACGCTGGAGAACCAGATCCTCGAGGATGCCCGCAAGAAGGCGAGCAGGGTCCTGGAGGGCGCCGAGCGTGAGATCGCCGCAATCCGCAGGGAATGGGAGGCGAAGGCCGACGAGGAGAAGCGGAGGCTGGAGGCGGAGTGCGACGCGAAGATCGCCGCGCTGCGCAGGGAAATCGCCTCCTCGCTGCCCCTGGATTTCATGCGCACCCGGCTCGCCTCCATCGAGCAGACCCTGTCCAGGGCCCTGGCCGAGATGTTCGCCGGGATGCCCGACCAGGAACTCGCGCGCCTGCTCGGCCTTCTCCTGGGAAGAGCGGCCTCCGCGTTTCGCGGCGCCCGGCTCTCGGTCACCTGCGAAGGGCTTCCGCCCGAGCTTGCGGGGAGGATCGTCCGAGAGAGCATCGGCGACGGCGTGGTCGAGAAGGTGATCGCCGAACCGTCGGGCCAGCCGGGAGGGAGCCCTTCGGAGCTGCCTCGGAAGGGAATCGTCGTGGCCACCACGGACGGCAGGGTGCGCTTCCGCGGCACCGTCAGGGAGATCGCCGCAATTCTCATGGAGGAGCGCCGGGAGGAGCTTGTCACGGCGCTGCTCGGGAAAGACGCGTAAGAAGATGATCGAAGGAAAGGTAATCCGGATAAACGGGCCCATCATCAGGGCGAGCGGCCTCGGGGCGAGCGGCCTGTACGACGTGGTGGAGATCGGCGAGAAGAGGCTGATCGGCGAGATCATCAGGCTCGAGGGCGATACGGCCACCATCCAGATCTACGAAGACAACACCGGCATGCGGGTGGGGGAGAGCGCCTGGTCGCTCGAGAGGCCGCTCGCCGTTCACCTCGGACCAGGACTGCTGGGCGAGATCTACGACGGGATCCAGCGACCCCTCGAGGAGATCAAGAAGACCTCCGGCGGCTACATCACCCCAGGGATCAAGATTCCCCCGATTCCGCTCGACAAGAAGTGGCATTTCACGCCGAGTGGCAGGCCGGGCGAGGCAGCGGCGCCCGGCACGATCCTCGGAGAGGTGAAGGAATCCGCCACGATCATGCACAGGGTCGTGGCTCTGCCTGACATGCCTGCCTCGACCATCGAATGGATCGCCCCCGAGGGCGACTACACGGTCTCGCAGATCGTCGCGCGCTTCTCCGGTGGACGCGAGATGGCCCTCTCGCACTATTGGCCCGTCCGCAAGCCCCGTCCCTACATCGAGAAGATGGGGATGGACGAGCCCCTCATCACTGGTCAAAGGGTGATCGACGTGTTCTTCCCGCTCTCCCGGGGAGGAACGGCGGCCATCCCCGGCGGATTCGGGACGGGGAAGACCATGACCCAGCACGCGCTGGCCAAGTGGTGCGACGCGGACATCATCGTGTACATCGGCTGCGGGGAGCGCGGCAACGAGATGACCGACGTGCTCACCGAGTTCCCGAAGATCCAGGATCCGCGCACGGGCAAGCCGCTCATGGAGCGGACCATCCTCATCGCGAACACCTCGAACATGCCCGTGGCCGCCCGCGAGGTCTCGATCTACACGGGTGTCACCCTGGCGGAGTACTACCGCGACATGGGCTACGACGTGGCGATCATGGCCGATTCCACCTCACGGTGGGCCGAGGCGCTGCGGGAGCTGTCGGGGCGCCTGGAGGAGATGCCCGCCGACGAGGGCTTCCCCGCCTACCTTCCGACGCGTCTGGCCGAGTTCTACGAGCGCGCCGGCAAGGTGAAGACCCTGGGCGACAGGCGGGGATCGATCTCGATCATCGGGGCGGTCTCCCCTCCCGGCGGGGATTTCTCCGAGCCGGTCACGCAGCACACGAAGAGGTTCATCCGCTGTTTCTGGGCCCTGGACCGCGAGCTGGCCAATGCCCGCCACTACCCCGCAATCTCCTGGATCGACTCCTACAGCGAGTACGCCGACGAGATCAGGCCGTGGTGGGAGAAGGTCAACCCTGACTGGGCCGCGGCGCGCGAGAGCGCAATCGAGCTGCTCAAGCGCGAGCAGAGGCTCTCGCAGATCGTGAAGCTGATCGGTTCGGACGCCCTGCCGGACAACCAGCGCCTCGTGCTGCTCGCCGCGGAAATGATCAAGAACGGCTTCCTCCAGCAGAGCGCCTACGACGACATCGACATGTTCAGCGTTCCCGACAAGCAGGTGCGCATCCTGAAGCTGATCATGGACTTCTACACCCGCTCCCTGGCGATCATCCAGCTCGGGGCGCCGCTGCTGAAGATCCGCGAGCTCTCGTGCATCGAGAGGATCGTGCGGGCCAGATCCTCGGTCCGCAACGAGGACGTCGCGGGACTGGACGAGATCGGGGCGCTCATGGCGGGAGAGCTGGACGAGCTCGAGAGGAGCTACAAGCGATGAAGGGACTGGAGTGGAGGGGCCTCACGAAGGTGGACGGCCCGATCATCATCCTGCAGCGCAGCGAGGAAGTGGGGTTCGGCGAGCTGGTCGTGGTCTACGACAGGGAGCGCGGCGAGAGGGCGGGGCGCATCATCGAGATCTCCGAGAACGCCGTTGCGGTGCAGATCTTCGGCTCGAATACAGGTCTGTCCACGGAGACCACCTCCGTCGAGTTCCGGGGCACGCCGATGGAGATGCGGGTGTCGCGCGACATGCTGGGGAGGATCTTCGACGGTCTGGGCAAGCCCATCGACGGGTACCCGGCCTCCTTCAGCTCGCTCAAGCTGGACGTGAACGGCATCCCCATCAACCCCGACGCCCGTACATACCCCCGGGACTTCATCCAGACGGGGCTTTCGTGCATCGACGGGATGAACACCCTGATCCGGGGACAGAAGCTGCCCATCTTCTCGGGAAACGGCCTTCCGCACAACCGCCTCGCCGCGCAGATCATCCGCCAGGCCAGGATCCTGACCTCCGACGAGCCCTTCGTCATGGTCTTCGCGGCCATGGGCGTGAAGTACGACGTTGCGCGGTTCTTCATCGACACCTTCGAGCAGAGCGGGGTCCTCGCGAACGTGGTCATGTTCCTCTCCCTCGCCGATGACCCCTCGATCGAGAGGCTTATCACTCCCCGCTGCGCCCTCACCGCCGCGGAGTACCTCGCCTACCAGTGCGACATGCACGTCCTCGTCGTCATGACCGACATGACCAACTACTGCGAATCGCTGCGCGAGGTGTCAACGATCCGAGGGGAGATCCCCTCGCGCAAGGGGTACCCCGGCTACCTCTACTCCGACCTCGCCTCCCTGTACGAAAGGGCGGGCAAGATCGAGGGGTCCAACGGGTCGATCACGCAGATCCCCGTGCTCACGATGCCCAACGACGACATCTCGCACCCCGTCCCCGACCTCTCGGGGTACATCACCGAAGGCCAGATCGTCCTCGAGCGAGAGCTGTTCCAGAAGGGCATCTATCCCCCCGTGGCGGGACTGCCGTCCCTCTCGCGGCTCATGAAGGACGGGATCGGACCCGGCATGACGCGCGAGGACCACAAGGAGCTCGCCTCGCAGCTTTTCGCCGGCTACTCACGGGTGAAGAGCATCCGGTCGCTCGCCGCCGTCATCGGTGAGGAGGAGCTGTCCGACCTGGACAAGAGCTACCTCACCTTCGGCGACAGGTTCGAGCGGGAGTTCCTCGCCCAGGGGGAGCGGGAGAACCGCAGCATCGAGCAGACCCTCGATCTGGGGTGGAAGGTCCTCACGGCCCTGCCTCGGAGTGAGCTCTACCGGATACGGGAAGAGATGCTGGAGAAGTATTTCCCCAAGGACGATGAAGCCCGGGCGGGGGCGCGCGCTGGCGACGCTCCAAAGCAGGCTGCTGGGGCGCGGAAGGCGTAGCATGGCCCGCTCCGATGTCCCGCCGACAAAGTCCTCGCTCTTCGCGGTCAAAGAGCAGCTCGCGATTGCCCGGGAAGGCTTCGACCTGCTGGAGCAAAAGCGCGAGATCCTCGTCATGGAGCTCATGCGGATGGTCGAGGAGGTGAAGCTGCTCGAGCGGGACCTCGACAGGCGGGTTGACTCCGCCTACGGTTCGCTCAAGAAGATGATCCTGCAGATCGGCAGGCAGACCGCCGCCGAGATCAGCTCGGGCATCCGCTTCGAGTTCGCCGTCAGGGAGAAGCAGGGCAGGCTCATGGGCATTCCCCTGCCGACGATCGACATGCAGATGCCCCGCATGGAGCTGAAGTACTCCTTCATGGGCACGCACGGCACCTGCGACAGGACGATGATCGAGTTCTTCGAGCTGCTGAGGCTGATCGCGCGGATGGCCGAGATCAGGACCATGGTCTGGCGCCTCGCCAAGGAGGTGCGGAAGACCCAGCGGAGGGTCAATGCGCTGGAGAAGATCGTGATTCCCGACGTGGAGGAGACCAAGAAGTTCATCGAGGGAGTGCTCGAGGAGCGCGAGAGGGAGGTGTTCTTCGTGCAGAAGATCCTCAAGGCGCGTCTTCTGGGGGAGAGAACATGAAAGCCTTGTTCCAGACCGTCGTTGTCGCCGTGAGCGGGTCGGAGGCCTCCATCGGAGCTGCGAAGTACGGAATCGCCATGGCGAAGCTCTACCGCTGCCGGCTGGTCGCTGTTTACGTCGTCGACACGGCAACCCTCCGCGAGCTGCTCATTTCGAAGATCTTTGTCGAGGACGAGAGCTTCGAGTACGAAAAAAGCCTCGAGGACAACGGTCAGCGCTACCTGAACTACGTCGAGGAGCTGGCCCAGAAGAAGGGCGTGGCGGTCGAGAAGGTCCTGCGCCGGGGCGCGGTATCAACCGAGGTCATCGGAGCCGCCGAGGAGTGCGAGGCCGACCTCATCCTCCTCGGCGGGTTTGAGGAGAAGGGGAGCTTCCGCGACGTCTTGAGCAGGCAGCACCGCGAGATCCTCAAGAACTCCAAGTGCTCCATCCTCATCGTGAAGGACCCCGACATCGAGTTCAGATACCGGAAACTCTAGAGCTCGACCCGCATCAGTGCGAGATCCTGTCGGAGAGCGAGAATGTACAGCACTCTATCGACGAGCACCGCCGAAACGCTGAGCAGGGGAGCGCTCCCCGTCGAGAGGACCTGCTTCCGATAGCGCGCGCCGTCCGGCTCGAGGAGGCTCAGCTCAGAGGCTGCCTTCCCCCTGCCGAGAGGGCGGGTTTCATCGTACAGGAACAGATGCCCCCCGGCCCAGGGGGCGCAGAAGAGCGCAGTCGTTCCGAGCGCCATCGTCACCGTCACGCGCGTGAAGCGCTGCGGATCCTGCGTCTGCTGAAAGAGGTAGATTCGACGCCGCGATGAGTCGTAAGAGGCAACCGCGAGCCGCGGCGCACCAGTCTCGCTCAGGTCAAGCGTCGGTGCCTGGACGGCCCCCGCATCCGCAACGACTCCACGACTCGGGGCGCCGGCGGTCCAGCTGTACCACAGCAGCTGCCGCGAGGCCTCGTCGAAGACCGTGAAGCCGCGCGTGTCGCCAGCCGTGAACTCGAGCGCCCTGCTCCCCGGCTGAAAGACTTCCAGCAGCGTCTCTGGACTCGCCGACCCGGCCCGCAGCAGAAGAGGGCCCGGGGCCCAGAGGCTTGCCAGGCGTCCGTCGGGCAGGACGAGCAGAGCCACGGGACGCCCGGCCGGCTCGAGAATGTCCAGGCGCCACTGCACGGCGCCCACGGCGGCCACGGCGCCCACGGCGGCCACGGCGCCCACGGCGCCCACGGCGGCCACGGCGCCCACGGCGGCCACGGCGCCCACGGCGGCCACGGCGCCGGCAGTCCTCGTGGCGAGCTTGAGCACGCTCTTGTCCTCCCGCTCGCGGTCGAGGTACAGGATGCTGACAGAGCCGCCGCTGGCCGCGCAGGCGTGCTCGCCCGACCAGGGCGAAGCGGGGGGAGCGGTATCGATCTTGTCGATGAGTCGGGGGGGAGCCACGGTCGGGGCCAGCGTGGGGCCGATCGGGATCTCGGACACGGCAAGGGACGTCGTCTCGCTATCCGAGAAGACGGCAAAGAGGAGGCCGCCGCTGCGCAGAAGCGAGACCGGCCCCGCGGGCCGTCCTGCCGCGATGACGAGCGAATCGACGCGCGCCCGAAGGGGCGCACGGCCAGCGGGACAGCCGCTGAGCGCAAACAGGGAAACTGCAAGAAAGGGAACGATTGCCTTGACCAGCATTTTGAGCGAACCGTATACTAATGGGATGGACGGGGAGTGTATAGAGACGCACCTCGCGACCCTGAAGCGCCGCTACGGAGAGAAGCGGCTGCGCGAGGCGGCGCTCCGCCGCGCTCACCTCGACTACCAGCGCATCGCGATCGGCGCCGGCTCAGGAAGCGGTCGGGTGAAGTTCCTCCTCGCGCAGATGCACCACGCCTATTACTTCGGTTTCGCGGAGAGCGCCTGCATCCTCTCGGGGACGGTCCTCGAGCAGGCCCTGATCCATCGCCTGGGCTCGCTGCTCGAGCGGCGGGGGCCCCTCGCCTTCAGCAGGAACGGAGGGCGGAGGTGGCTGGCGACCCGCCACGATCTGCTCGATCTGGAGCTGGTGGACATGCTGGAGCTGGCAAAAACGGAGGGCGCCATCCGGTCGGGGCGGTTGCTGCTGCTGGCGCACGAGATCCGCTGGATCCGCAACAGCGTCGTCCACGAGGCGATACCGCTGTTCAAACCCGTGGACGATCGGTTCTTCGAGATGACGGTGGTCAAGAGTAGAAAGGGAAGGCCCCGGTATGCTACACTGCGCCTCGAGCGGGCGGAGGTGGAGGGGCTGGCGGAAGCGGGCTCGCCGGAAGGCTCCGCCGCGGGGCGCCGGTCGGGCAGGGCCCAGCGGACCTCGGCGGCGGTGCTGACCGCATACTTCTGCGTCAGCCGCACGCGCATGATACTGCAGAGTCTCTTCGACGAACCCGAAACGGAGGCCAGAACAAGTGATGAGAGTGGCGGTAGTCTTCTTCTCTGGCAGGAATCGTGACAGGATGATGGGCCTCGCCAAGGCCCTCGGCCGCGGCATCGAGAAGCAGGGAAACACGGTCGACGTGTTCGACGGGGCGAAGGACCTGAACGTCAAGCTGACGATCTACCAGTACGTCGCCATCGGGGCGGAGCCGATCGGGGGCCTTGGCGGGAAAATTCCCGAATCCGTGAGGACCTTCCTTGCCGCGTCGGGGATCGTGTCGGGCAGGAAGAGCTACGCGTTCGTGGCGAAGTCGACCTTCGGCGCCGCCAAGGCCCTCGCCGGCCTGATGAAGTGCATGGAGGGGGAGGGGATGTTCCTGAAGAACTCCGACATCCTGCGTTCGCCCACGGAAGCCGAGGAGATCGGCCGGCGGCTGCGCATCGGCTGAGCCTCTCTCATTCCTTCCAGGGGAAGATCATCCCCCGCAGCGTCCTCTTGCCCACGCGTTCCCTGTCCTCGACGAGCAGGGCGTCCCAGGGGATCCTGCGCCTGTTCGCATCGGGGTTCGCCTCGAGGTAGTCGTACTTGTACATCCGCAGCTTGAACGCGGCGTTCCACCAGAGGAGGATCGAGGCGGGGCCGGGGAGCAGCAGCGCGGTGAACGCGGAGACCACGAGGATCAGCAGCGTTCCGATGAAGAGACCCAGCGAGTGGCCCGGGTTGTCCAGCAGCAGGA
>Ga0315293_10005302_pt1 | contig 12129 bp, 12 predicted proteins | sample YL17G13_20_MG_FD_203071 | JGI IMG/M metagenome (GOLD analysis project Ga0315293, IMG submission 203071) | Sediment microbial communities from Yellowstone Lake, YNP, Wyoming, USA - YL17G13_20 | ecosystem: Environmental > Aquatic > Freshwater > Lake > Sediment | place: USA: Wyoming | collected... | reverse complement strand
AGGCATTGCCTGGAGCGGAAAAGCAACTGCCATTCCTGCAGTCCGAGGCGATTGAGAAAATCGATCAATAAACGGTGTTCGGCCAATATTTTTCCGGCCGCATCGGCTTGCTGGAGCGGAAGCGAACGCGAACGGCCGGCCGGTTTCCAAGACATGTGCTTGCTGACTTCATCCTGGGCGATTGTCTCAAAGGCCCGGCTGTGCCAGCTGCCGTCGAAGCTCCGGGTCAACACGCCTCCCCTTCTCTTCAGAGAGTATTCCCGGTTGTCCTTGTGGTCCAGGGAAAATTGCATGGAACGCGTGTCCTCATGCAAATGGATCTTGAACTTTTCCATGTGCAGCGATTGTAGCCGATTCGATGCCGAAAAGCAAAAGGAACCGGGATTTCCCGAATAGCACAATCGTGTGCTATAATGAATCTTCGCCGTTCCGGCATGGACAGGAGGTCGCAGTGGAAAACCAGACAGCGCCCGGCAAGGAAGAAATCAGGCCCAAGGTTCTGAAGAACGGAATTTTTGTCGTCGGCCATCCCCGCAGCGGTACCTCCCTGGCCTGCCAACTGCTCAAAAGCGCCGGTGTCGATTTTCCGAGCGATTTCGGAGCCGACGAATACAACAAATCGGGATACTTCGAATTGGAACTGGGGAAGGACCTGGAAAAAAAATTGATCGACAAAGCCATGACCGAAGAAAATATCATCGCCATGAACCAGATCATCGACCGCTTGAACAACGCCCCGGGCCTGAGCGGCCTGAAGATCGTGCATATGCCGGCCCTGTTCTTTTTCCGCCATCTGGCCAAGAATATCCGCGTGGTTTTCATTTTCAGGAACCCGGCCGACGTCAAATCCAGCATGCTCCGCCGCGGCATCGCGCAATTCAAGCTGGACTGGTTCGAGAATAACAACGCCCTGATCGCCGGCCATGAGAACATCCCCAAGAGCATCGTTATCAGCTACGAAGCCCTTCTCCGGGGACACCCCGGCATCAAAAGGGCTTTCAAGAAACTGGGCTTCAACGTGGACATGAACGTGATCCGCAAGGAAGAGCAGACCCAGCGGAACAGCCGAATCGTGCTGAGCCAGGACGAGGGGAGATTGTACAAGGTCCTGAAGAAACTCGAAAAAAAGAGCTTTAGCTAAACGGGAGGCGCGGAGCCAACATGGAGAAGAAAATGGAGAAGAAAGAAGAAAAAATAGAGATCATCGACCTCTATGCCGAGCACGTGTACGCCAACCTGGTCTCCTTCAACGTCAACCCCGAGGAGATCTGCCTGGGCCTGGGCATCCGCGACGTGAAGGAACCCACCCGGGTCAACATCCATACGTACGCCCATATGACCATCCCCCATTTCCTGCGCTTTGCCGACATGGTGAACAAGCAGGTGGACCTGTTGATCGAAAAAGGGGTGATTTCCCGGGAACCCGAGCAGTGAACCCGGGCGGCCTATTTTTTTCTTTCTAAGAAATAAGCGCTGACGATATATTCCGGATCGTACGATTTCTTGGCCTGGCGCAAGCCCTGGATGCCCAGGTCCTGCTCGCGGTTGATATACTTGTACTTGGCGGACAGGAATTTCGCCGTTTCCCAGTTGATCACCTGGCCGCTTCCCTTGATCTCGGGAGCGAATTTTTCAAAGTGCACGTCGGCCATGTTGCTGCTCAGCTGAGAGAAGACGGAAAAAGCGGCCATCTCGCCGCCGAGGGAAATCTTCAAACCCTGCAATTCCAAGGCGCTGAAATGGCCCAAGGCCCTCTTCAACGCCGATGTCTCATGGTCGAAGTCGGCTTCCAGGCAAGTGCGCATCCGGCACCATTTCTCGGACAGCTCCAGGCAGGCGCCCAGGTCGGAAGCCTGAAGCGGCAGGCATTTATGATCGGGGTACAAGGCCAGGAACTGGTTGATCAAGTTGCGTTTTTTATGCAGCTTGTTGCCGGCGAGATCGACCAGTTTTTGGCTGGAATAGATGTAATCGCCGTTGTCCACATCGATCGTCACGTGGAAAAAATCGCCTAAACTGGCATTATCCTTGACAAAATCCTGGTCGACCAGGACGAAATTGCCGCTCTTCCCCTCGCGCAGCAGCATATCGGAAACCGCGATCAGGCCGGGCAGGGTCAGCGCCTTGCCGACCGGCATCAGCATCAGGTCGTCATAGCCGTTGTAGATCCAGAGCCGGTCTTCCAAGAAAAGCCAGCGCGTCTTGAAAATATCGCCCCACATAAAGAGGTTGGCGAAGCTGTAGTCGCAGAAAAAAATGTCGTTGCCCAGCAGCAGCGGCAGGATGATCTTTTTATCCGCGAGCCCGACCGGGGAAAAATCTTCCAGCTTGACTTTCAGCATGGGCCTTCCTTTTTTTCGCCCAGCCGCATGGGCGTGTAATCCTCCAGGACGGCGAAGCCCAAGCGCTGGTAGAACGGCCGTGTGCCCGGTTCGGCGATCAATCCGATCCAACCGATACGGCGCGAACGCAAGAATTCGATTATTTTCTCAATGATCTTGTTGCCGATCCCGGCCCGGCGGAACTTTTTCAAAACCACCACGTCCTGGATGTAGGCGTCACTCACTCCGTCGGAAACGGCCCGGCCCATGCCGATTAATTCGTTGCCGCTAAAGGCGCCGACAAAACAAAAAGATTGCCGGACCAGGGTGTCGATCCAGGCGCAACCGTCGGCGCCATCGTCTTCCTGTCGCCACCAGCCGGCTTCCTGATACAACTTTTTGACGGCGGCCCGGTCCAATGCGGCGACAACTTTTATTTCTATTTCGTCCTGGTTCATCGGTTTTGACCGGAGCCGGTCTATTTTAACTATAACAAAAGCAGCGGCAGCTGTCAAGAATCAGGCCGGCAGCCAGTTGCCAAAATCAGTTTTTTGCGGTACTATGGATTTTCTTGGAGGTAACCCCATGCCATTCAACCTGAAAGGAAGACATTTTCTGTCCATGAAAGACAACACCCCGGAGGAGATCGATTTCCTGCTGCAATTGTCCATCAAGCTCAAACAGGATAAATACGCCGGGCTGCGGGGAAAAAACCTGGAAGGGAAAAATATCGCCTTGATATTCGAAAAGCCCTCGACCCGAACCCGCTGCGCTTTCGTGGTGGCCTGCGTCGATGAAGGCGCCCATCCCGAATACCTTGGCAAGGACGATATCCAGTTGGGCAAGAAAGAAACGGTCAAGGACACGGCCCGCGTCCTGGGGCGCATGTTCGACGGCATCCAGTTCCGCGGCTTCAAGCACGAAACCGTCGAAGGCTTGGCGCAATACGCCGGCGTACCTGTCTGGAACGGTTTGACCGATCTCTATCATCCCACCCAGGTCCTGGCCGACTTTATGACCGTGCTGGAGGTCAAAGGACGCCTGAAGGGCATCACCTTCGTTTACGTGGGTGACGGCCGCAACAATATGGCCAATTCACTGATGATCGGCGCCGCGAAAATGGGCATGGATTTCCGCATCGTCGCCCCTAAAGCGCTTTTCCCGGCCAAGGAATTGGTCAGCGAATGCCGCGCCTTCGCCGCCGAAAGGGGCGCCAAGATCACTATCAGCGATGACATCGGCGTTGGCGTCAAGGGTGCCGACGTGGTCTATACCGATGTCTGGGCTTCCATGGGCGAAGAAGAACAGATCCCCGAGCGCATCAAACTGCTGAAAGGCTACCAGATCAACCGCAAACTATTCGACCAGACCGGCAACCCGGAATGCACCTTTCTCCATTGTTTGCCCGCCTTTCACAATACCGAAACGAAATTGGCCAAGCAATTTCCCGATATCTGCGAAGTGAGCGATGAAATCTTCGAGAGCCGGCACGCCCAGGTTTTCACTGAAGCCGAAAACCGGGTGCATACCATCAAGGCGGTCATGGTGGCCACGCTGGGCAAATAAACACCGGCCATTATTCGCGTTCGTTTTCGCTCAATGCTCGATATGGAGTTCGTCGCCGAAAATGCAGATGCAGTTCTTGCCGGCTCTTTTTCCGGAATACATCGCCCGGTCAGCCTTTTCAATCAATTCCCTGCCAACGTTGGCGTTCTTCGGGAAGGAGGCAATGCCGATCGTCACGCTCAGCGGCCCGATGGTCTTTTTTTCAAAGGACTGAAATTCACAATGGGTGATCGATTTCATGATCCTGCGGCACACCGGCAGGGCTTCCTTCTCTGATATTTCAGGCAGGATCACGGTAAATTCATCTCCGCCATAGCGGGCGACAAAATCGCAACTGCGGATCTGGGTGGTCAGCAAGGAAGCCACCTTGACCAGGACCATGTCTCCGGTCAGGTGGCCGTGGACATCGTTGCATTTTTTAAAGTCGTCGATGTCGATGATCAGAAGGGTCAAGGGCCGGTGGTAGCGCAGCTGGCGGTCTATTTCCAGTTGCAGTACGTAATTGAAATGCCTGTAATTACTGATTTTGGTCAATTCGTCACGGTTGGAAAGATCCTTGTAATATTCTGTTTCCATGGCTTTTTTCCTCAGTGATCGGGTCTCGAGTACCCGGTTGATGATGAAAACGACGTGGTCGAGCTTGAGCGGCTTGGTTATGAAATCGGTGGCTCCGGCTTTGATAGCCTCCACCGCGTATTCGATCGAAGCGAACCCGGTCATGACCAGGACCGGTACATCCTTTCCCATATCGCGGATGGCACGTGTCATGGAGATGCCATCCATTTCGGGCATGACCAGGTCGGTGAGCACCAGGTCGAAATCCGATTTTTTTAGAATTTTCAGCGCCTCGGTGGCGCTGGCCACCGCCTGCACCGCGAAATCGTTCACCTGCAGGAATTCCTCGAGCGCCTCGCGTTCCACCAGATCGTCTTCCACGACCAGGATTTTTTTGGCCTGTTCGTCGTTGGTCTGGTCCGCCAAAGCCGATTTTTCCAAGCCGGCACCCGATTCTTCAAGCATGCGAAAAATCACGCGCACTTGCCATAATCGACATTCTTCTCATTACCTCTGTCAACACCCAAAGCTCTCTTTTGGAATTATAAATAAAAAAAAAAACAATTTCAAGTCAAGAGGAAAAATGGGCATTTCTCTCCATGGCTTCATTCGACCTTCCCCGGGCAGGGCTTCCTGGCAAAAGCCGGCAGATGATACTCGGCCATCCTGTCGATAATCGCCTGGCACCGCGCGACCGCCGGAAAACTCTCCGAAAGCACTTTGAACATGCCGTCCTCTCCGACGACCTTGAAGTGCAGATCCGGAAAAATTTCCCCCAGGGTCAATAGCAGATCTTCGGCATTCACGCGCAAGGCGAACGCACCCGCTTGTACGCAGCATTCGCCGTCGGTTGAATCGGCGGCGGGGCGGTCGGCCGACAGGTCCCCTTCGGGACCGTCTTTAGACAGCCCCCCTTTGGGGGCGCCTTCAGGCAGGACCCCTTCGGGTCCGTCTTTAGACAGGCCCATTTTTGGGCCGTCTTCAGACAGGCCAGCGCCCTGCCAGCGAACCAGGCGGAGCGCGACGGGTGCGGTTCCCTTGCCGGCCATGCTCAGCCTTTGCGCGGCCTGCAGCGAAAGATCGATAATCCGGTCCTTCAAAAAAGGGCCGCGATCGTTGATCCTGACCAGCACTTTCCGTCCGTTTTCCAAGTTTTCCACTTCCAGCAATGTATTGAAAGGAAGGGTCTGGTGGGCGGCGGTCAATTTGTGCATGTCGTAAATCTCGCCGTTGGCGGTGAGCTTGCCTTGGAAATCATCACCATACCAGGAAGCGGTCCCCGTTTGATAAAAATCGCTGCTGCGGATTTCATCTACCAGCTGTGGGGGCTGGGCGGCTACGCCCGTCCCCTTGTGGGGCTGGGCGTCTACGACCGTCCCCTTGTGGGGCTGGGCGTCTACGACCGTCCCCTTGGGGGGCGGAGGTTCGCTGCGGACGCTTTTCCCGGCCGAACAGGAAACGGTTGTCAGCAGCAGGCCTATCATTGCCGGGGTCGTCCATATCCGCATGCGTTGATTATAACAGAAAAATGATTGCCTGGACAAAAAACAAACGTGGAGCGCGTTGCCTTTATGTTTGGAGAGAGTTGTTGTATAATAGTAAATATATGACGTGAAAAACGGGAGTCATTCATGAGCATTGACGATCTGCTTAAAATCAGCGTGGAAAGAAATGCGTCGGATTTGCATCTGAAGGTAGGCAACCACCCGGTGATCCGCATCGACGGCACCTTGCATCCGCTGGTCGAATTGAAGCGCCTGATGCCTGAGGACACGATCGCCATGGCGTTTGCCATGATGAACAGCGAGCAAAAAGAGAAATTCAAGCGCGAACACGAAATCGACATGGCCTACAGCATCCCCGGTTTGGGCCGCTTCCGCTGCAATGTCTTTTATCAGCGGGGAGCCGTAGGCATGGTCTTACGGATCATTCCCACCCAGATCAAGAGCATCGCCGACCTGAACCTGCCGCTGGTGCTCGAAAAGATCTCCCAGGAGATGCGCGGCCTGATCCTGGTCACGGGAACGACCGGCAGCGGCAAATCCACCTCCCTGGCCGCCATGATCGATTATATCAATCTCCACCGCAACGAGCATATCGTCACCATCGAAGACCCGATCGAATACCTGCACCGCGATAAAAAGAGCATCATCAACCAGAGGGAAGTCGGATCGGACACCAATGATTTCCCCAAGGCCCTGCGCAGCGCCCTGCGCCAGGACCCCGACGTCATCCTGGTCGGCGAAATGCGCGACTTGGAGACCATCGAGACCGCGCTGCTGGCCGCCGAAACCGGCCACTTGGTCCTTTCCACCCTGCATACCCTGGATGCCCCGGAAACCATCAACCGCATCATCTCCATGTTCCCCCCCCATCAACAGAAGCAGATCCGCATCCAGCTCGCGGCGGTACTCAAGTCGATCATCTCCATGCGGCTGCTGCCGCGCAGCGACGACAAGGGCCGGGTGCCGGCCGTCGAGATCCTGATCAACACTCCTTTCATCCAGGACTGCATCGTGACCCAGGAAAAGACCAAGCTGATCAAGGAAGCCATTTCGCAGGGGATCTCCCAGTACGGCATGCAGACCTTCGACCAATCACTGTATTTCCTCTATCTGAAGAATTTGATCTCGTTTGAAGAGGCGCTGAAATGGGCCTCCAACGTCGACGAATTCAAGCTTAAGAAAATCGGCATTCAGAGCACCAAGGACATGTCCATGGAAGAAATGGAAAAAAGGATGTCCGATATCGGCAGCAATGACAAGCCGAAAAAATCGCCCGAGGACCCGACTCACGACCACCACCTGCTGGAAATCGAATAATGACCGGCAATTCCGAGATACGGCGCATTTTTTTTGATTATTTCGGCAAAAAAAAGCACCAGCGGGTCCTGTCATCGCCGCTGATCCCGGCCAAGGACCCGAGCCTGCTGTTCACCAATGCCGGCATGAACCAATTTAAAGGGGTGTTTCTCCAGGAAGAAAAGCGCGAGTACAAGCGGGCGGTCAGCATCCAGAAATGCATGCGGGTTTCCGGAAAGCACAACGACTTCGACGAAGTGGGCAAGACCGATTTTCACCACACCTTTTTCGAAATGCTCGGCAACTTTTCATTCGGCGACTATTTCAAGGAAAAGGCCATCGCCTACGCCTGGGAGCTGCTCACCGGCCATTATCATTTACCGAGCGAACGCTTGTGGATAACCGTGTACCAGGACGATGACGAAGCGTTCCGCATCTGGCAGGACCGCATCGGCATCCCGGAACAGAAAATAATCCGCCTGGGGGAGCAGGACAATTTCTGGCAGATGGGCGAGACCGGCCCCTGCGGGCCTTGCTCGGAGATCCACTATGACCGCGGCCCGGAATTCGGACCGTCCGGACTCACCGACGGCAACCGTCGCTATGTCGAGATCTGGAACCTTGTCTTTATGCAGTATTTCCGGAATGAAGCGGGCGCCCTGCTCCCGCTTCCGGCCCCGGCGATCGATACCGGCATGGGCATGGAGCGCCTGACCGCCATTCTGCAGAACGTGTCCAGCAACTACCGGACCGATCTTTTCAAGCCGATCGTCGAGCGCACCGCCGCGCTGGCCAATGTCGATCCCCAAAGCCCGGAGATGCAGGTCGACCTGAACGTGATCGCCGATCACATTCGCGCCCTGACCTTCCTGATCGCCGACGGCATCATGCCGGCAAACGACGGTCGCGGTTATGTTCTGCGCCGGCTGTTGCGCCGGGCCGTCAAGCACGGCAAAGCGCTGAATTTCAAGGGCAATTTCCTGGACCGGATCAGTTCCGAGGTCGTCGCCGTCATGAAGCCCTTTTATCCCGAGTTGGAGCACAACCAGGAGTTCATCCAAAAGGTGCTTGGCGCGGAAGAAGAGCGCTTCAACCGCACCCTGGTCAACGGCCTGAAGATATTTGAAGAGCTTTTGCAGTCGGCCAGCGAAAAAAAGCAGCCGCAGTTGTCCGGAAGCGACCTGTTTCGTCTTTCCGACACCTACGGCTTCCCCCTCGATTTTGCCCGCGATCTGGCCATGGAAAAAGGCATCGGCATCGATTTTGAAGCGTTCCAGCGCGAATTGCAGGGGCAGAAGGACCGCTCCCGGCTCAGTTTGCAGCAAAAACGCAAGGAGGTCGGCGCCCTGAAGAACAGCGAGCATTGGACGAGCGAATTCAGGGGCTATGACGAGCTCCAGCTCGAAGCCAAGCTGCTTGCCATTTACGTGGACGGCAACGAAGTCCAGCGGATAGGGGGAAAGCAAAACGGTATCCTCATCTTCGACCGGACCCCTTTTTACGCCGAGAGCGGAGGCCAGGTCGGTGACAGCGGCAGCGGCAAAAACGACGCGGTTTTTTTCGAGGTCATCGACAGCAAAAAAACGCCGGCCGGCGCTGTCCTGCACCAGGTATTGATGGAAAAAGGCACCCTGCAGGTTAAGGATCATGCCTGGCTGGAAGTGGACCGGGAGCGACGCCGCCGCATCACCGTCCACCATACCGCCACCCACATGCTGCAGGCCGCCTTGCGCGAGGTGCTGGGCCTGCACGTCAAGCAAGCCGGGTCCCGCGTCGGGCCCGACAAGCTGCGTTTCGACTTCACCCATTACCAGGCCCTGAGTTCGGAAGAATTGGAAAAAGTCGAGTATTCGGTCAACGCGAAAACCAGGGAAAACATCCCCGTCGCCAAGAATGTCCAGGGCTATGAGGAAGCCGTCGCCAGCGGCGCCATCGCGATTTTCGATGAAAAATACGGCGACACGGTCCGGGTGATTTCCATGGCCGATTTTTCCCGGGAATTGTGCGGTGGCACCCATTTGCAAACCAGTGGGGAAATCGGGTTTTTCAAGATCATCAGCGAAGCGTCGATCGCCGCGGGCGTGCGCAGGATCGAGGCCGTGGCCGGAGAGCCGGCCTTCATCTACCAGCAAAAGATTTTCAATCTATTCGGCCAGCTCCTCGGCCATTTTGGCCAAAAAGCCGAAACGATCCTGGATTTCCTGAAAAACCTGGAAACGCGCCTGCAGGAAAGGGAAAAACAATCCAAAAAGGAAACGCCGGCCTTGCGGCAGGACATTGAGGGGATGATCAGCCAGGTGTTCCTGGTGGACAACACCAAGGCCGTGATCAGCCAGGTCGATATCGCCGATCGCCAGCAACTCAGCGACCTGGCCGATGCCATTAAAAACCGCATCCAGGGAATCGCCGTCCTTTTTGCCAATGTGGCGGGGAAATCGCTGATCGCCGTCTCGGTCCATCAGAGCTTGACAGCGGAATTCAACGCGAATATAATAATCAGGAAGATAGCGCCCATGGTTATGGGCAAAGGAGGCGGCCGGAACGATTTCGCCCAGGCCGGCGGCGAAGTGATCGCCGAAGCGGAGGAATTCAAGGGCAAAATCAGCCGCATGCTGAAAGACCACCATGAAGCGTGAAATAGCAGCTCTCCTGGTCGCCTGGCTGTGCAGCGGCAGCCTTTTTGCCGCACTGATCGTCCGCCAGGACAAGAACGGCCATATCGTTCTGACCAACACCATGGACCCCGAGTCAATAAAAAAAGACCCTATCCTTTTCCAGCCTTCTTCCTTTTCCACGGTCATCCCCGCGCTGTACAAGGAAAAAATCCAGGCCCTGACCCAGAAGCACGACCTGCCCGAGGACCTGGTAATCGCCGTGGCCAAAGCCGAGTCCAGTTTCAATCCGTTCGCCGTTTCCCGCAAGGGCGCGGTGGGGCTGATGCAGCTGATGAAGGATACAGCCCGGCAATACGGGGTGTTCAACCGCTACAACGCCGGTGACAACCTGGAAGCGGGAGTGAAGCATCTGAAATATCTTTACCAGAAATACAAACAGAACATCCCCCTGACCCTGGCCGCCTACAACGCCGGGGAGGACACCGTCAGCAAGTACAACGGCGTTCCCCCTTACCGGGAAACCAAGCAGTACATCCGCCGCGTGATGTCGCTGATGGGCATGAGCTACACGTTTTCCGCCTCGGCTCCCGCCAGGATGAAAATTTACAAGTACACGACCGCCGCCGGCAAGACCATCATCACCGACACGCTGCCGGCCGATATCAGCAGTGCCATCGAAATCATCAACTAGGAAGCGAATTTGTCTGAAAGCAGAGCCAAACAAATCAAGGGGCTGGGCAAAAGCATTTTCCTGGGGGGCGGCGCGGCCGGGATCCTCTCCATTTTTCCGGTCGTCAACCTGCTCAATCTTTTTTTCATGCTGTGGATCGCGCTGGGCTCCGCCTTGACCATCTACCTGCTCGGCAAGGAAAACCGCGAGCTCGGTAAAGGCGATGCGTTCCTGGCCGGAGCCTTGAGCGGCCTGGTCGCCGGCGGCATGTTCGCCTTTCTCAGCTTGGTGACCATTCTCGGCATCACCCAGGAAAAGCTCGAGGCGCTGCTGGAAAAAGCCAAGACCATCGCTCCTTTATTGGACGCGAACATGACCCGCAGCCTGCAAGGCGGCCAGTTCAAAGCCATCATGATTCTCAGCATTTGCCTTTTCGTGTTCATGGCCATCGCGGCCGGAGGCATCGCCGGGCTGATCGCCAGGAAATTCTTTTGCCGCCCGGCGGAGAGCCCGCATGAATAAAGTCCATGTCATCGTCAATCCTTATTCCGCCCGCGGCCAAACCGAGAAAAAATGGGGCTCGATCCAATCGGCGATCAAAGCGCATTTCCGGGAATTCAAGTATGTGTTCACCGAGAAACCCCGCCAGGCGACGGAAATCGCCCGCAGCCTGATCCGGGACGGCTTCGATCTGATCATCGGCGTCGGCGGCGATGGAACCCTGAACGAGATCAGCAACGGTTTTTTCGGCGAAACATCCGGGAAAACCATTAACCAGGATGCCGCCTTGGGCATCATCCCCTCCGGCACCGGCTCGGATTTCATCCGCTTCATGAAAATACCTCGGGAATTCGAAAAGTCAGCGGCCATGATCAAAAATTCAAAAAACAAGAAAATCGATATCGGGAAAATCACCTACGGCGGCGCAGGCGCCCGGGAGCAGTATTTCATCAATGTCGCCGACTTCGGACTCGGAGCCGAAGTGATAAAAAGGATCGCCAACGTGCAATCGGTTCAACGGGGAGCCTTGACCTATTATCGCGGCCTGCTGGCCACGTTGATGAACTACCGCAGCAAGACCGTCACCTTGACCGTCGACGGCCAACAGCAACTGCGGGGCGAATACCTGATCGGGGCCATAGCCAACGGCCGGATCTTCGGCGGCGGCATGATCATCGCCCCGCAGGCTGAGCCGAACGACGGTTTTTTCGATCTGGTACTGATCGGCGACATGAAAAAGTTAGAGATTATCCGCAATACCCGGCTCCTGTACACAGGGACGATCGCCAAGAATCCCAAGGTAGTTATTTTAAAGGCCCGGAATATCAAGGTCGAGTCGCAGGAGGACGTTTTCACCGAATACGACGGCGAAATGGGCGAAAAATTGCCGGCCGAATTCTCCATCGTCGCCAGAGCCCTGAACTTCAGGATCGGATAATGCAGGCAGCCATGAAGGCATGGAAAAACAAATACTTCGCCGCACCGGAGGTCAGCAATGAACCAGTCCATTAATCAAATAAAGGATTCGCTGCAGGCAGGACAGCCGATCGTGCAGATCATTTCCTACGAAGAGAAGCGGGTGGAAAGTTGCTTGAAAAAAC
>Ga0315293_10005301_pt1 | contig 12131 bp, 28 predicted proteins | sample YL17G13_20_MG_FD_203071 | JGI IMG/M metagenome (GOLD analysis project Ga0315293, IMG submission 203071) | Sediment microbial communities from Yellowstone Lake, YNP, Wyoming, USA - YL17G13_20 | ecosystem: Environmental > Aquatic > Freshwater > Lake > Sediment | place: USA: Wyoming | collected... | reverse complement strand
CCATTTGATAATCCCCGTCACATATAAAATCAAGGTCTTGATTTCTCATTTCAAGTTTATGATATCTCTCATACGTTATGGTTTTGTATTGTATGGTAGTTAGTATTAATCTACCATTATAATAGGTCGGTATTCCATGCACACAAAGTTTATCTAAATCTTCTATAGCATCTTCAAGGTTACTCATACAGTCACCATCCTAAACTAATCGTATTTTTCCTTTCATATCTAAACTGGATACTCCGTCATATTGATAACCGTTTATTTTTATGTTATAAACTGGTATATTACTACATGTTGTTATAATTTTTATTATTTGTATCCATTCAACATTTTTAATTACTGTTATTCCTAATTCACTTTCCCAATAATTAATTGTAATTGTTCCCATACAGTCACCATCCTAAACTAAAAGATAAAAAATAAAAAATAAAAGATAAGTAGACCTATTAGGTCTACTCTATCTTAAAGGCCGTGCTTGCGGTATCTTTCTTTGGTAGGATTTCCCCTTCAATCTTCTTAACCAATACAAGGGCGACCTGTTGCATCCTGTTGGACTGTTTCGCATGGCGATAAGCAGGGCCGTTAAGGTTTCCCACTATCTCAATCTGCTTAAGCAATCGGTTTACCCTTGCATCACACAAGCGCATAAAGTTGTTTTCTCTCTCCATTTCCTTGACTGCTGGCGATGTCGTGTTCTTTCCCTTTGTCCCGTTATCCTTTGACTGCTTGATGGTATCCATGTTCAAATCTCCTTGGGTCCACCGGACCCATGAGTATAGTTAGGTTTTACTGGTATAAATACGTTACGTATGTTTATGTATTGGTTACATGAAAAAGCCGTTATATATAACGTAATTTAATCAATACGTTACGGTCTTATGAAATAGGTAGAAAATAAGTTTTTGCTCGTTTTTAGACTGAAATTTATACACATGGTCCGAACGAAACCGAAACATTTATATAGATAGAACGCCATGACTATATAAGGATATCGTAAGGTTATTATAGGGCGAAGGATGGAATAGCCCTATATACTATACATAACCCCCATAAACTACCCTACGCCAATGTATAGAATTATCTACCATCCCCTTACGGTATCCTTCCATCCACATAGAAGATAAGTATTTGGGTGATACTATGAGTAAGAACATAGATAAGATTGCCATACCGGATATAAAGTGCCCGGTAGTTGGTGCTACGGTCCCCTTTTCGATTAAGGGTATCGTCATGGGAGCATTGAAAGAACTTGTAGATAAGGATACTGTTGCGAAATGGACCCATAGTAATCCAAGTGACCCTTTCGCTTTGATAACAGTATCAAATGAGGATTACGGGGAACAAACCCAGTTAATCCCAATGCCAATGAATGATAAGGGTATAATGGATTTGTCCCGTATAAATTTCAGGCATACCCTTGCAAGATTTAAGGACAAATATCATTCAGATATGCAAGTTGGTTTGACTGTAGAAATGCGTTATGAGGCCGACAAGAATTTTAAACTGGTAGTATAATTACTACCAGTTATTCTTTTCTTTTTTAAGGTGATACTATGGGAACTGTAACATTAGAATTTAGAAATATTATAGATGATTTCGCATATACATCTATAGTATCATATCCTCATGTTGAACATGTAGTAATATCTAATTCTTATATTACAATATCGCAAGTATTAGGTTATTGTAAATATCAAAATATCCAAGTAACACTTAAGGATGTATTTAGTATTAAATCTACCGGAATAGTATTTTTTATATTAAGGATGGTGTGAAGAAAATGTCTTATTTAATGATAGCGGATAATGAAGATGAGGACAATAAGGAGAAAAAGAAAATACCTGAACAGGATGTAATAAAGCATCCAGAAACTAAAAAGGAATTGGACCTTAAGCAAAGTGATAATCCAAATCCTAATGTTCCCCCTAAGAAACCTGACGATAAAAAGAAAACGCCTGATGAGTATTATGATGAAATGACAAAGGATGGTTGATAGTAATGAAAACTATTGATATTAATTGCCGTATTTGTAGTTTAAGATTGGCCTCTAATCTGGATAACTTTGATGCTTTAAACTCGAAACTTGTAAAGCATATAACGGAAGAACACGCCGATAAACTACAGGAATTTATGAAAGAAATACTTAAGGCTGGACATGACGATAAAAAATTAGTATTAGCGGTAAATAAATTTGTAACCTTAGATGCTTTTCTCAAAACAATGAATGAAACCCAAGATTTGGCATCACGTTTACCGTCTAAAGATATAACTCCTGAAGAAATAGAAGATATGGCTGATAAAGAAGAAAAAGAATATCTTGATAATGAGGCCAATGAAAAACCTATAGACGATGAAACCGATAAAATTAAATCTGGTGTTAAAGCGATAGAAAATGAATTGGGCATATCATTTCAAGATATGCTTAAACTGTTTTCCGAGTTTACGGAAAGCATAGGAAAACATGAGGAGATTGTAGAAGAACAATTTAAAGAAATCAATAGTAGAATGGGTAGATTAGAAAAGATAATGTTTGTATGGGCCCAATCGAATAAACTAATAGCAATGAAAGATAGTGAACTATTGGCAATGTTTCAAGAATGGAAAAAAGATAGTGGACTATAAACTATATAGTCCATTATTATTTCTTTAAGGTGATACTATGACTGCTACTGTTCCGACTACGCAATTTGATTTATCGTCTATAGACAGATTACCTAATGTGCCAAAGGTCCAAATGAATAAAGAAAAGACTGAGAGTAAGAAAGAAGAAAAAGAGAAAATCGATAAGGCTATTGTTAAACTATTCGTAAAGAATGCGTTTAAGTCAATAGCAATGATAGCGGGACCACATTGGGAATTAGATAAGGATGAGTTAATTGATGTAACTGATGCTTGTCACCCAGTAATGAATAAACATTGGGAATGGTTAGCAAAATGGTTTAGTGAAATAAATTTGGCTTTAACCTTATTACGTGTTTGTGGTCCAAAGGTTAAAAAGACTGCTGACATATTAGCGGAAAAGAAAAAGAAAGAAGCGGAAAAAATGTTAGAAAGAAAACTTAGAGAACAAAAAGGATTTGTAGTATCACATAAAGAAATAGATGGTGATGTAGATGTTGATAGTCTTTTGTACGATGAAAAACCAAAGCACAAAGGGAACATTGTTAAAACAGATAGTGATACAGAAGACCTTGAAATCCATACATTTAAGGACGGTGAATTTCATGTTAAATGATTTTGTGATTAAAGAGAGAACCGATATACCAACTAAGGAAATTCATATTTCATCTAAGGACCGTGGACTTGACATAAGGCTACATAACTTAGATGAGGATTTGTATAAAGCCTTGAATAGAAATAGAAATCAACAACGTATAATAGATAGTCTTAAAGAACAAATATATACGCAATCCCAACTATTAGATACTAAAATAAAAACGATAAATCTATTAGAAGAACAAATACACGATTTGAATTTAAAATTAATACCTAAGAAGGTCTGATTATGGCGTTTATGAAAGCACCTAAAAAGGATAAGTCGGTTAGGTTATGTTCTAACTGTAATGCACCGTTGGATGAAAGATTTAATGGTAAATATATAGTCTTTACATGCGACAAATGCGACAATGAAATAAAATATAAATCCCTTGGGTGATACTATGAATTATTATCAGCATTTACAAAAGGCTTATTCTTTAATACAAAAGAAAATAGTGAAAGGTAATTGTGATGCTATTAATTGTAAAGATTGCCCTAAGATAAAATTTTGTGATATACATATAGCATTAAATAATTATTTTCAAAGGTGATATCATGGAAAAGCAATACGTTAAATTTACCGTCACCAAGATAAACATTAATAGAGCGGATTTAAAAACCTATAAAGCAAAAGTGGCTTATGATGCTTTAGTAGGAATGTTACCTTTAACCTTCGAAGGGGTTATACAATGAGTAAAAATAAATTAAATAGATTAGGATGTTATAACCCTAATCTTAAACAGGATGAAAACGGATTTGAAGACTGTAGATATTGTAAGAATTTTGGTCCATACAGTAAGAACCAAAAATCATTTCCTGATAAAAATTGTGATGATTTTCTTCGAATGTTTGGTTTCATAAAGGTAACAAAAGAACAATATGACGAATGGTTATCGCAACAAAAATTAAAGGGTGGTATTCATGGAAACACATAATACATTAACAAAGGATGACTGTCAAATTAAACTCGGTCAAGAGGCCGATAATTATCATACTGGTATAATAGGAACGTCAGGTAGTGGTAAGACTGAATGGTTATTTCAACTAATCCGGCAAATGAAAATAGCGATTATATTTGATACTGGGGCCGAATTTAATAATAAATATTTCGTTAGAACAAAAGATATAATAGATTTTTGGGAGAAATGGAATGATGGTTATACAAAACTGGTTTATACCCCATCGGAAAAAGGTAATCATTTATCAGAATTGGCTAATATAATACATCAATTCTATATGTTACGTCACGAAACTTTCCCTCATAGGGTCCACATTTGCATACCAGAAATAAGTACCTATGCCGTTCAAATGGGTTTAGTGCATCCTGAAATACAATGGTTATTCAAGCAAGGTCGAAAGTATGCTATAGATGCTGTATATGATACTCAAAGGATAGCGGATACTAATAAAATAGTAATTCAGGAAACAGCATACTTTTATATCTTTCAACAATTTGGTAAGGATAGGGAAAGGGTAGTTGAATATTTCCCCGAAATCGAAAGATATATAGACGAGTTAGATACTTACGAATTTCTATTATGGGTTCCGAAATCCAAGAAATTAACCATCTACAATAAACTCCCTTACGAATAGGTGGTTATTGTGAGAGATGATTTAAAACTATTAAAGGCTGAGTTATTACCTAATGGAATGCAATTATGGAAATTCGATAGCGAAAAATTTGGTGATATGCGAATTATTAGAGGAGATACTATACCTGAAGTAATGCAAGATGCACGACAATTAAAAGATTTATATTCAAGTTTTCAATTAATATTAATAGAAAAATTAGTTTATGGTGATTGGGTATTAGATAAGCAATGGGGATTTTCTGCTAAGGCCGCGATTGATGCCCTATTTGACGAAGATACAATATCCTTTCTTATTAATACTGCTAAAAATTTCATATATGCAAGTGCTTACGGTTATCCTGATAGTGAAGAATTACAAGAAGCGCAAATTAAATTGATGGGATATCATGGACCTTAAACCTTTATCGGCTAAACTTAATACTTACTCAAATAGAATACTCTCATTTGATACTGAAACTATAGGAAAAAGTAATGATTTCTATATGGGTAGTATATATGATGGTAATCAACATATTGTATTTTATGATAAAGAAAAAATGAAAAAATATCTCCTATCAAGTCAATTCAGGAATTTTAAAATATTTGCTACGAATTTACAATTCGATTTAGCATCATTATATTATCCTTATAGTCCTAAATGGAAATTATTCTTTATCGGTAGTCAATTAATTTTTGCTAAGTATCAACCTAAAGAGAAAAAATCCGCTCATAATATGATATTCGTAGATACTTTAAATTTAGCGTTTGCGTCAGTAGAAAAGTTAGGTAAGATGTTAAACTTACCTAAATTAGAAAAGCCTTTTTTCCTTGGGTATAAGCCATTAAATGACAATGAAGAAAATATACTTTTAGAATATAATAAACGTGATACTGAAATTACATATAAATTCGCAATATACTTTAACAATACTTTAAACTCATTAGGTAGTGAATTAAGAAATACAATAGCGGGATGCTCATTAGATTTATATCGTAGAAAATATATGAAACAAAATTTTAAATGTCCTAATAGAAATATATTAGATAAATTTTATGAAGGTTATTTCGGTGGCCGGACTGAGGTATTTCAATATGGAACCGTGAAAAATAAAAAATACTATGATGTAAATAGTCTTTATCCTTTCGTAATGCAAAACGAATATCCAGATATAAATTTTATACGCTATACTAAAAATCCTAACAAATCATTATTAGAATATGACGGTATAACGAATGTAGATATCTATTGTCCTGATATGTATATTCCATATTTACCAGTAAGATTTAACAATAGAGTAATATTTCCGACAGGTAATATTAAAGGAACCTTTACAAATTTTGAAATAAGAAAAGCCTTAACTTTAGGGTATGAATTGAAAAGCCTTAATTGGTCTATATATTACCTGAAAAACTTTAGTCCCTTTAAAGAATATGTTCAAGATTTATATAGACTACGATTACAGTATTCTAAAGAAGAAAACGAAATTATGAAATATACAATTAAAATTTTAATGAATAGTTTATACGGAAAATTTGGTATTCATCCGGGTAAAAATACTACCGGATTTTTTCAAATCATAGATAATTCTGATGAAATAATAAACATACCAGAAAATTTAACTCTTGTACAAAAGGACGATGGTTTTGCATATGTTACTATTCCTTTAAAAACTATTCCACTATATTGTAATCCAATATTATCTATATATACAACAGCGTACGCAAGAACCCATCTATATGATAGTATATTGAAAGTTAAAGATATAACATATTGCGATACTGACAGTTTAGTAACATCTAAAGAATTACCTACCGGAACAGGATTAGGAGAATGGAAATTAGAGTTTACAGTAAAAGAAGGGACTTATATATTTCCTAAATTTTACCGTCAAATAGGTATTAATCAAAAGGGAAAAGAAGAAATATTAATTAGAGTAAAAGGAGTTCCATTAAAGAACGCTAAAAAATTCTTTAATACTCACTATACTAAATACCGGAAAATATTAAAGACAAAAGAAGCGTATAATCGTATGATGAAAGTTAATACTAAAGTATGGATGCATAAGGAATTAAAAAATACCTTTCATAAGAGAACCTTAATAAATGGGGATATCGATATATTATCCGAGTATACGGATACTATACCGATATCTATTTAATTTCTTTTATATTGCCTTAATAATCCTTTTGTTTCTTCAATAGATTTATTAACCTTACCTAAGTCTATATCTTTTCTTTTTAATCCTCGTAATATGTTAATATTATTTAATTCATTTTGAATTAATTGTATATATTGCGGTATAATAGTATCAATCATATATTCATTAGTATAATCAATACCTTCCATTTTAGATATTAATTCATCTAAAAAATCATGTATCTCTTTTAGATGTTCATCTAATTTTGTTATAGATGGGGTATCATTAGAGGGATTTGTTTCTTCGCTATGAAATTCATCGATAGATGGAAGCCTATGTTCATATGCCATAATAGCCGCTTTTCTATCATCGTCATTATAAACCTTATGCCAATAACGCAAAACCATTTTGGTTAGTTCGGCATCACTAACGCCTTTATTCTTATCTAATTTTCTATTAAGATTAAACATTACGTTAAACCATTCCCTCGGAGGTTTCCCCGGATTACCCTTATCCTTTTTTCTCAGGTTTTCGGCCACGTCAGGTAAATCCGTCGCTCCCATAGGAACCCCAGTCTTCTTATAGATACGTCGCCCTTCGACGTCGAGTTTATCAAGGACTTCTTTTTCCATGTAATCACCTTTTAACATGTCCATGAGTTTTACCTTGGGTTTTGTTTTGTGACCAATTACCAAGATTAGTTATTGCTAATAGAGCGATTATTATAATTATGATTATTATAATCCAAATTTTTTCCATGGGACTAACCACCATATTGTGCGAATAGTATTATAATGATAATGATTATTATAATCGCAAATACAATAGTATAATCAATATCTTCTACGTTCCCCGCACCTAAGCCTTTAACAGCATAACCAGTATAGATTATTTTACCAGTATTTAGATTTGTAATCCGTATAAACGGCATTTCCGCAGAACGTCCACTATTCATACTGTTAATACATAAATCGTCGCCTGTAAAGGCCATTATATCAACGGTTCCTTTTTGAGTATCACGTATTGAATATGACGGCATAGTATCACCCCTTATGTTTCATAGCGATAAAGATTATCACTATCACAATGATTATAGCAATCGCTATCATAATCATATTGTTATTATCTGTTGTTTGTCCCTCTTTATTTAATGGGTCGGTCTTACCGTCAATCTTTACCGTTCTACCATTCCTTTGGGTTACTGGGTCCATTGTTGTAAGTCGTGTTGGGATAGGTGCATAATGAGGTTTGAAATCAGTATTATAATAGGCTATAGCGGCGTTATCATCCTTGAAATTACCAGAAACCATTTGTTTCCAATACGGCGCGCTAAAGGTTTCTGCTTGTCCTATAATGTCCTTCTTAGATGGAACCTCATAATACATAAGATATACGTCAGTCATAATAGCACCTTACTTTTTATTTGGAGTTAATGGTATAATTTTCTTAGCAAATCTATCAATTATACGGTCCCATCTATGATTAAGACCCCTTACTTCAACACGCCATACCTCAATCGTTTGTTCCGTTTTGCTTTCGGAAATTATAACCTCAACGTTATAAAATCCTGATTTAGTGTATGGTCCTGTTTCATATTCGCTCATAGTTATTTCACCGTCCTGTATTTCTCCTTAACATAGTTTTCTAAATATTTTATTGTATATCCGCCTAATCCTGCTATAACTATAATACATAACGAAAGAACATTTCCATTATGATGTAACGTTACCATATTAACAGTTTCAAGTAAACTTATTGCTAATATAGCCGTAATAGTTACATATCCATAAGATATATCTTTCATTTCAATTTCTCCTCTAATATTTCTATCCTCTTTTTTAACTCCGCTATTTCATCAACTTTATCAATAGGACATTTAGGAATGTTCTTAGTATCCGGCGACATCCATTCTTTAGTATCTCCTTTCATGTTATTTCATTTCTCCTTTTCACCGCTAATATACATGGTAAAATATATTCGCTATATATTCTATTAGAACCGGTAGCCCTATTAAATAATGATGTAGCCCAATAGAGAACGCAATTTATGGGACTTTGTAATTCATGTAACGTTTCCTCGATAACGCCAACTGGTTGGTCGTCGATAAAGTAACAGAAAAATCTTTCATATGGTGCAACATTGTTATCAAGCACACAAATATTTAACTTTCGCGGAATACCTTTACAGGACGTTATTGGTATACCTGTATTGACACCGAAAACAGCGTTATTATATTCTACACAACACCAAATAGTATTTGTTCCAGTTATTATTACATCACCCAAAAAATAAATACCGTGAGTAATACCGTTGATATTTACAGCATAGTTATCTACAAATCCGGCAAAAAATGATACTGAGGAATCGATAGACCCCGCTCCTAACGTATAGGACCATCCCTTAACCATAAAGTGCATAGCCGGACCAATATTATATCTTACTGATGGAAGGTCGAAACGTGGATACATATACATGTTTTTTATATGCGCTGGTAAGACCCCCCAATACAAACAGAATGCACCACTTTCATTTCTAATACGCCATGTTGTATTATCCAAAGTACCCCAAGAGTATAAGCCTAACTCACCGTCTATACTCGTAGGTTTATTAGCCCATCCAAATATTGTATTGAATAAATCGTGATTCTCATAGTTATAGGTTGGTTCGTCGGTGATAGGGTCGCGTTCCCCACCACCACAACCCCAATGATATAAATCATTACCTACTGGTTCGGGTGAAGATGGAACCGCCGGAGTAAATTTTATTAGCGGTTTTCTTGGATATGAGGGCATCATTGTATATCACCTATGGAAATATTTGAGGGAATGGAGTAAATTCTATATCTCCTATTGGCATAATAAAGTATCTAAATTCTAATTGCGTAGCATCGGTAAGACCATTATATTTTAAAACGGAACCTTTAGGAATTCTCAATACTATACTTTCACCAGTGTATAAAGGAAATCCCTCACCGTTTACTTTACTTGCAAGAAATAAAGTATTAATGCAATCATTGATTATAAGGATGCAATCCCCATCTCCGATGGATAGTTCCCCGTCGCCTACCTCATCTATTAATCCACCTTCCATATCTTGCATAGTATCACCCTATCCTATATGAACTGTAGACCTAAAGGATGCTGACAAATCATTGCCTATATTAGTTTCCCGATTAATACCACCCGGACCCCATTTTGATGTAAAATCATTTGTGCCTAATGCTTTACCGGGATTATCGTGGCCTATACCGTCGGTAGACGATGTAGTATCGGGATTTTTTCTATTGAAATACCAATAGTATATTCCTATTGCTATTACAATACCAATTACTATAATTACCATTATCATAGTCTTATCCATGTAATCACCATTTCCAAATTTCCTTACCTTGGAAAAATGCACCCTTGTTACCAAACCAGTTTTTAGTTTCCTGATTTCGTTCTCCGAACCATTTATTAATATCGCCCGCTACACGTTCTCCCGTGTCTACAGCGGCATTACCGCTTAAGAATTGATAGGCGACATAGATTATAATTATAACCACAATGGCTATAACTATTATGATTATTATCTTCGTGCTATCCATAATAACCACCTATGGAGTTTTAACTTTACTCATCCAATCCTCACAAGAGGAAGATGCAAAAGATTTATAGCCAAAGTATATGACGATACAGATAACAATGATTATTACCAGAATAATACCTATTGTAGCCGCGTTCATTTCCATAGTATCACCTTCTTAATTTTTAATGAATATAAAAAATAAAAAAGAAAATAAAGGAATAGGGATTAAATCCCTATTCCCAAACCTGTCGAACCTTTGCCAATACCCAAATCATTCGAGCGTTTTGCTCCGGCATTGTTAGCACCGGGGCGACCAGAACCGCCACCCATTGGTTTTATTTCCGTTTGGGTCGCCGTCTTTTCTACTGTTCCGGTATCTACTGGTTCAAAGATTTGGTATATGGTAACATCAGATGCGGTAGCGTCCCCATCCCAATCCACCCTTGAACCTTCCTTTGGTATGTAGACCTCATCGGACAAATCCAAATATCCTACACCAACTATATAATCTCCGTCGGTAGTTGTCTTCTCAAGGAAGGCAGATTGGATAGTTTCCCAGTCAATATTCACGATTGGATAAACTCCGTTTATTCTAAGCGCAACATCTACAATATGATTTCTCAAGTTAAATGGTGTAGCCGTTGCCCTTGTTATAATTAGCAATCCAACCAATCGCCCCGCATCATCAAGGTCAGCATGGTTATCACCTATCGTGTTATTCTCATGCAATGGGATAAGACGCTGATTTGCTACTGGGTTATCATTCTGCTCAAAGTTACCGTTTATGGCCGCCGCATTAATCACATGGTCAGCACCAATATCTAAAGCTACGCCCCAGTGTAATGAAAGGTTTACGTTCCTTAGTTGTCCCGGTGCTATCTGGATTGGTATGTTATATGTTGCCCTTGCAACTTTTGGACCTACAACCGCCGTATATTCTATCATGTCAGGGACGCGCTTATTCATCAACCAAGCAATTATTGAAAGGTCAAATCCAGCCGCTTCAAAGGTGTTAAATCCCTTACCACCTACACGGTAATCATCAATTAGACCGCCAGTGTCACCATTATGTAGAATTGTCGCGGCAGCACCAGAAGTATAAGCAACATCAAGACGCGTTTCTATACGTGCAAGTTTACGAGATGTATCAAGCCTTTGGGTCGCACGCTGTCCGGCGACATAGTTCATTGTATCTATTGGATATTTTGTCATTTTTAACCATCTCCTTTGATATAGATTTATTATCTATATCTCTGCTTACGTTTTCTGGAACATTGCAACGATTTGGTCGCTAAGACCAGTTGCGCCGTTGATGATTTGCATCAAAAGAACAGCAATCATACAGGCGACTATCGCTATTACAAATGCTATTAGGGCCGCTTTCTTATCCATATACACACCTTCTTTTGTAGCACCTACAACATGTAGACCTACTACATTATATAGTAAGTGCTGAAGTAGTATTTATATCTTTCGGTGGACCCCCCTCAAATGGCGTTATATATGTGAAATTCCGTAACGTATATGCAAATCCCTTAACGTATGTGTGAATAGGTGAGTTCCTTGTGCAATAGGTAAGAATTTTTTGGCTAAG
>Ga0315293_10005300_pt1 | contig 12131 bp, 16 predicted proteins | sample YL17G13_20_MG_FD_203071 | JGI IMG/M metagenome (GOLD analysis project Ga0315293, IMG submission 203071) | Sediment microbial communities from Yellowstone Lake, YNP, Wyoming, USA - YL17G13_20 | ecosystem: Environmental > Aquatic > Freshwater > Lake > Sediment | place: USA: Wyoming | collected... | reverse complement strand
ACTCATTTCCTCTTCTGAATTAGGTGGTACTTTTTATAAACTTCACGAGAAAATTCTCCTACTGCCGCCTGCCCGTATCCTGTACTTTTTAGCCATTCCTCACAAAACTCATTAAATTTTTCTTCGCTTTCCACCATCTTGGCTAATTCACAATCGGGACACCGTTCAGTTCCTGTATAATTATGCTTACTACAAGTATGTAACATTTCTCACCCAGATTGTTTATACCTAGATTTTATTATCTCTCTTAAATCTTCTCCTCTCCCACCTAGAATAATATCAGTAATATATAAAGTAGAAATCTGTTTCTCAAACTTTGCTTCTTCCTCTTTTAAAGCTTTGTAACTAACTTGCAATTCTTCATTAGATAAAATAGCCGCCAAGATATCATCCTCTACTGGAGATTTCATCCCTGACTTAGCTAAACCAAATTTAACAGCTAAATTTGTCTGATTTTGCCAATGTATGTCTCTTGCCATTTCTTTAGCCGCTGACCACCAAATCTGATAATTAATTTTCCATGCAGAATAAATTTCTTTTAACTCTTCTCTAGCTCTCAAAAGAGTTATCCTTACTGAAGACATTTGTTCTAATGTAACCCTTAAATTATTTAGCGTTAATTCAGACAATTCAGATACATCAAGTTCTAATAATTTCTTTATACTCAATGAATATTCCCTACCAAATATAGAATAAGAATACTCGTATATTTCATCAGGAACAGAAACTCTAGAACTTTCAAGTCCTTGACTAACTTCACCAGCTTTTCTATTTGCTTGGTCTGGATTAACTCTTTTAAGAGTTCTCAATCCCATTCTATTTGTTTCCACTTTAACTCCTATTCTTTGGCTATTTCTTCTACTTGTTTCCAAGGTTCAAAAAGTAAACATCTTGGGTCAGCCATCTTATAAAGATTATGATAAGCCTCATCGTAATCCTTAGATATAAGACAATTTCGCACTTCAATAATCTTAGATGCTACATATTTAGCTTTAACCACCCCTGGAAAGCTGTCAACATCTTCAAACAATGAAGCTATCTTTCTATATTCCAATATGTTATCTATTAGACCATCTTGTAATTGAACAGATGCTAAAAGATTTCCATCTCTAACAATCTGAAGAATAGAATGACCTATTATTGATGTCTTTATTTTAGTCCAACCCTCTTCAAAAATTGGCATATTTTCTCTATTTGTTATACTTAATATAATAAGAAAATAATACAGAACAAAATTATAAATCCAATTTCTTCTTTACAGAAAACTTATATTTAGAATCCATAGATATTTCAATCAACTTCAAATCTTGAAGGAACGCATAAGTAGCACCAACCACATTATAAGGAGTTAAAAAGTCCATACAAGGTGCAAAGTACCTCTTCAAATCTTTTGCTTTAGGACAGACATCCCCATGGATAAAACAAGAACTATATTTCTTACTAACAATATATTTACAGTCTGTAAAAACGTCCAGAGCCACAGTATTTTTATAATTCTTCAATCTTAATTCTGAATGAAATGCCGCAAATAATCCAAGCTTTGGTTTTCCAAAGCATTCTGCTAAGTGCATTATAGATGAATCTGGACCTATAACAAAGTCTAATAAAGAAACCAATGCTACTAATTGTGCATAATCTAAACCATAAGAAGATACATCAATTATTTCTAATCGTCCTTCGTTAATAAGCGGATTATCAACCCTCTTTAGATAATATTTAATAAAATCTTTCTTATGTTTAGAATCTATAAGAAATATCCTTGTATCAGGCACTTCCCAAATATTTAAAAATCCTAAAGTGTACTGTGGCTTTACAGTTCTAATAGCAGAAGATGCGGTAAACTGATATCCAATATTTAACTTATTAAAATCTTTTGGCTCTTTAAAAAATAAATCTTTAATTTCTTTCAATTTATTCTCATTCAAATAAACCTGAGGAGCTAAATCAACATCTAAGAAACCAAACTCTTCAGCCAAGAGTTCATAAACATTTTGCTCCTTAGCTCTCTTATCTTCTTCAATCAAAGATTCCATAGAGAAACAATAAGAATTACTATCAGTCATAGGATATCTTACTTCTTTTTGAATCACACTAAAAGCCACTGGAATAGGAAAAACTGCATCATAGAAAGGCAAGCCTTTAAACATTTCGTGGTATTGTTCCATGCAAACCAAAAAAATCTTAGAATCTGGATACCGTTTTTTCACTTCTCGAGCCATGGGAGTTAAGAAAAGCAAATCACCTATCCCACCAGACCTTATTATCAATAGAATTTTATCATTTAAATCTATATTAACATTATATCTTCTAAACCTATGATACAAATCTGAAGACTTTTTAATCACCTTAGGATTCAACTGCTTTACTTTTTCTACTACGAAGTCTGGTACTAAATAAGTTTCTCCAGGTTTCATAATAACCTCTATAGCTAAATCTAACCTTTGAAATTTAACTTCTTCAGTAAAGGTTGCTAACTTCATTTTAGCTCCTCAGAAGTAATTATATTATAAGTATTCCTAATTACCGTACCCCTAACATCGGAATGTGATTCCCTAATATTAGCAAATTCATAAGCAAATTCATCAACACTCTTTATTATTCCAAGGATACTCAATCTTCCTAACAAAAAGGACATAACATCCACAACATCGTTCAATGAAGTTAATTGAATCTGTTCTGGATTTGAAAAAACATTGAACTCTTCATTTTTTGTTGGTGTTAGCATTTCTTGCATTTCTTGCTTTCCTTTCTATCTTAATATTGTTAGTAGTCTTTGATAACCCATAATAGACTTCATTGTGTTTTATTCTACCCAAACAGTTAGAACAAATTATATCGCGCTTAGCAGTCTTCATATAATCTCTATGAAATCTTGTGTCTTTAATACAATGTACACAAATATTAGAGATACCCATTATCTTTACTCCAACTTAGAACCTCAACAACTGCTTGTTCTCTATCTTCTTCATGTACCCATTCAGAAAATTTATCTTCACCTTTCCATCTATCAGAGATTGCAATATCTGCTTTCATTTTAATCTTAATTTTCAAATACTTTGGAGCCACAGTCTCCATTATTGCTTTTTTACTCCAATAGAATTTACTTGTATAAGATAGACCAACCACAGAATCTATAGAGTCATGTATTAAATTTGCAACTCTACCACTAATCGCTGTATCATTCAAATATCTATAAGCAATTATAGCACCCATACAATTAATATCAGAGGCTGGACTTTGAATCATAGCATTCACTGCCTGTTTTTCTGCATGACTTCTAATAGAATCCTTCTCAGCATCCAAGTTTGCTATTCCAATTTTTCTTCCAAGTGGAGTCCTGATATATCCATTATTTCTAGCAAACTCTATTACAGATAAGCGCCAAGGAATTATTCTTGAAAACCTACTAAAATATCTCTCCTTTGCTTGCTTTTCATTTCTTCTTCTTTCTTCTTCTGTAGAACCTGGAAATATATTAGCCCACAAACCATCTTGAGCCATATAAACCCAGCTAAAACCTATGTTTTTAGATAAGTCTCTTATCTTAGTATATTTCTCTACTTTATTCTTATAACCATCTCTAACTTCTTCATAGGAAATACCCATAAGCAACCCGCCAACGAAGCTATGAATATCATAATCTTGATTGAAAGCATCAATTAAACCTTTATCTCCACAAATCTCGGCTAAAACTCTGAGTTCCATTTGTGAATTATCTGCACTAATCCAAGCGCAACCCTCATCTGCAACGAATAGCCTTCTAAATCTTTTCTCTCTCGGCATGTTCTGCATATTCATTGACTTACCTTCTAGCTCTTCTGAATCATCTTCTCTACCACTTCTTAGTCTCCCAGTACTGGAAATCAATTTATAGTTTCCATGATAATGACAGCCCTCATCCAAAGCATAGTCTTTTTCTTTATTATCTATTCTATTTTTAGGAAGAACAAATGAATCTACAAAGCCTGTTTTGATTGATGCTAATGAGCGATACTGAATTATTTTCTTTAAAGATTCATTTTTAGTTTTCTTATATAATTCTTCTAATATTTCTTTACCTGTACTTGGCTCCTTAGTCTTTTTACTTCTTGCCAATATCGGAAGTCTAAGCTTATTAAATAAAACATCTGCTAATTGGTCTTGACTTCTTATATTAAATTTAACACCCACAGATAAAGATATTTCTTTTTCTAAATCTTCCAATTCTTCAAACAATTCTCTATGAAGTTTTTCTGCATATTCTGTATCTATTTTAACACCGTTATACTCCATATCGGTGGTAAGCTCATTGAGTGGCATTAAAAATTTATTAAAGAAATCAACAATCTCTGGTTCTTTCTCCAACTTTTCACTACAATCTTGTAGAATTCTAAATGTTAAATCCGTATCTGAATTGTTATAATCTGCCAAATCTTCCATTTGAAGTTTATGAAGTTCTTTTCCTTCTACTTTTTTCTTATAACCTGCCAAATCGGGATAATCTTGCGAAACAAAATCAAGAGAATATCGCTTTTGAAAAGGATTAGATAGCGACATTAGAAGCATACTATCTGCAACAAGATTTTTAACATCAAATCCCGCATACCTTAAGCACTTCATATCATACTTACTATTCTGAGCCCCCTTACCAGAATCATTCATAAAAACCTTGGCTAAAGCACTAACAATATAATCTTGACTTGAGCCCCAATAAGGAACCAAGCCTTCTATAAAAACATTTTTCTTCAATGGAAGATAACGACCTTGATACTTTTTCCAACTAAAACCTACACCAATTATCTCATTTTTAATGAAATCTAAACTTGTTCCCTCTATATCAAATGTCCAAAAGGTCTCTTCATTCAACGTTCTTACTAAATCATCAAACTCTTCAATTGTCTTTATATACCCATAATCTTTAACACCTACAATTACTCCCTCACTTGCGCAAGCAAAAGCTTTCTTCATATAAGAATCCACAGAAAATTCAATCTGTGGATTAGGATTCTTTTCTAAATATGCGGGCACATACATTGGAATCATTATTCCAAAAGGGGTTTTAATTGGCTCACCAAGAGACTTCAAAAATGTCTTTGTCAATAATTCTTTACCACTGGCAACAATCATAGCTTCTACAGCATCTTTTCCTAAAGCTATTATTACTTTTGGATTGACAACCCTTAATTCTTTAAGTAAAATATCACTACAATTTTTTATCTTCTCTTTTAATATTTCTGGTGAGTCTGCAGATTTATCATAATAGCATTTAATACCCCCAGTAAAATAGACATCACTAATACTTATCCCCGCATTTGTCAACCAAATCTTTACAGTGTTCCAAGTTTTAGAATTCTTAAATTGTTTTAGAGTTCTTTGTTCTAAAGTTGGATAATTTAGCAAAACAAAAAATGTTTTCTTCGTAGGTTCTACTGGAAGAATAAATTGTTTCTTACAGTGCAAGCACTTATTACAATCAAACTTCTCAAACATATTATTTCTTTGGTGTTATACCTAATATAACAGGTTTTCCACAATGAGGACAAACCATAATAGTTTCTGTTTGCGTATTCGGTATGACCATAGATTCCTGTTTAGCCAAACCCTTTATACTTACCTTAGGTTTTTCTTTAACTTTAACATCTACACTTTTAACCGCATCAGATAAAACACTTACATCAGAGTATGCCGCAGGATTCCAATTATGTTTCATTTCCATCCATCTAAAATAATTTACATTTACAATATGCTTTGCATATCTTTCATTTACTACTTGATCTAAAGTTAACCCCATTGCTTCTATCCACTCTACAACTTTTTGTTGCTTCAATGGTGTAGCTCTCTTAAAGTGAAGCTTATCATATCCACTTCTAGAATCATTAGATATTCTAAAGTCTCCATAGGGGGTTAAGATTCTACCATTAGCTGAATTCTTAACCCAAGTTGCTGAATCAACCGAGTGAAATGGAAACATGGGCAATGTAATATCACTTGTCATTGCGAATCCATGAAACTTTATACCTGGATATCTTATATCCTTACAATTACCATCTACAAAGAAAACTTGTTTAAGCCAATCTCTAAGAGAGTTCTGACCTAACCTATCTCCAGCACCTACACCACCCAATCCAATATAATCAAATCCTTCTTTTTCAATCAAGGTTTCAAGGTAACTCCAGTGTTCACCGTAATGAAATACAGGTAAGAAATTATTACCAAATCCATAGCTGTACTTTAAATCCATATAATTTCTATGGGATGCTTCAACATCTCCAATTACATCCAGAGCTACAATCGTCAATGGTATTTCTGTTTGGTGAATTTCTTTAACCCAACCTACATAATCTGATAACTTTATCTCTGTCTTCTTATTTCTAACTGAAACAGCACCAGAGTCCCACATGAAAGCCTTACAACACTTTATCTTACCATCTAATATTGTGTCTATATGAAATCTATCATTGGCTAAAGAACCTAAGAGAGCCACATCTTCTCCACGGTCTTCAAACCACTTAGCACAACCATCGTCAATAAAGGAACTTAAAGAACTAACATAGATTATCATTAAGTTGCCTTCTTAAGTTCTTTTTCCATAAAATAAACTTCTCTAGCTTCTGCCTTATCAAAATATCTAACATCGTAATAAACTCCCATACGATTGACAAGTATTGCTATAACAATTCCTGTTATCTTAACAGCTTCAATAGAAACAGTTTCATCTATTGCAAATAAAAATTCCATATAAATCCTTTTTGTCGCTATGTAGTATATATACTATATAACCTACGGCTTCTCGTCATGTTTTTCATGTAGTATATATACTTATTCAATATATTAGAATAAAATGACGATAAAAGATTGTCTATTCATTAAAATAAAGATTATTTGTGAGTCACAATTTATTAAAAAATGTTAGAACCGTGGACTTTAACTTGACAAGAAGGACATCTAACACGTCCGATCCTCAAGGTGAAACCTTCTTTATAAGGAGATGAATTAATATTCGTTGGAATAGCAATAAAATCTACAACAATAAATTCCATAATAGTATTTATTCCATAACCGCAATCACAACAACTATAATTTCTAGAGAGTTCTTTTTCTAAAAAGGTAAGCATATTAAGCCCAAAGATTATAATTATCTAAAACTCTTTTATATACTTGTATTCTTTCTTCCAAATATCTAGAAAAATCTTTATTAATAAGTGCATTTTTCATAGCAATAATAGTTTTTTGAAGATAAACATTATTAAGTGGGCTTTCTCTATATGTATCTTCCAATTTTGTTCCAGGTTTAAAAATTATACCATCTTCTAATTCTACATATTTTTCATAAACAAATCGTTTTCCACAAGTAGAACAAACCCCACATCTTAGATACTTCGGATGAAAGCAAGATGTAGTTTTTCTCCAAGATTTAACACCAGAAACTTCCAACCATCTTATAATACCATGTTTTTCTGAAACTGCTAATGGTGTCTCAAAAAACATAGTTCCTTGAAAGGGTGAATATACCTTAGTATAAGGCATTCCATGAACATCTATTAAAGGTCTTTTATACCCACAAGCATAAGACAAAGTATCAGATATAGATTTAAAAAAGTTGTGATTCTTATCAACCATTCCAGAATTATTTTCAAAACTTGTTCCACAAATCCAAACCGTCAATCCAAGTCTTACCGCTATAGAAGCTAACATAGCATTCCTACCAAGAATAACATGGTCATCTTCAGCAATGCCTAACGCCCTGTATCCAGAAATTACAACCCTAAAAATTTGTGGATTTATATTATACTTGCCATAAAGGGTGTCCATAACATTAACTTCTTTTTCCCAATAAGGGCATCCAGTGTCCACCACTTGAAGTAAAGCTACTTCTTTATCAAAGTCCATACCATTTTTTGGACAAAACATATTCTTAGCCCAACAATAAGCACCGAAAGAGTCTAGACCACCACTAATACAGATTACAAGTTTCTTTATGGGTTTTATTTCAGAAAGATTCTTTTCCATAATACTACCATGCTTTTGGTACAACAAGAATGAATTGTTCTACACCAACATTATTTCTAGAAAACTCTGGTGTAGATATTGGATATTTATCAGCTATTCTTTGTGGTGTCCATACAGATTTGTGTGTTTGATATGGATTTTCATTATCTTCATGAATATATATCCCATTAGGTGCCGCAATTATTAAACCTTTATCAGATAGTTCATAACACATACTCAAAACTCTACAAGAATCTTCTTCGTTAAAGTGTTCAAGAACATGAGATAAAACAACTAAATCGAACCGCCTTTGTTCCCCCTTATTATTTCGTAATAACCAAACTAAAGCATCTTCGCAATAAAGCTCGTTGTAAAGATGGAATCTCTTAACCATTTCATAATTATTGGGGAATGCTTCTAAACCACAAATCCATATCCTCTCTTTTCTATAATGTCTAAATTTATGGTCTACGTACTGTCTAACTAAATACCCAGTTTTTCCATAACAACCTACACCAATATCTAAGATACTTCCAGGGTTTATAATCTTTATATATTCTACAAGCTCTTTAGCATCCACTATATCACTTGTACCACCATATTCCTCACCTAGAACTGGAAAAAGACACTCTTGTTTTCCATTCATCTGTTTGCTCCTTATAGACAATACTTAAGAAACTCACTTTTAGTGCTTGGATTATTTTTAAAACCCCCAAACAATCTCGTAGTTATTACATTTATATTTTCTTGTTTTGCCCCACGATATCTTATACACCCATGATTTCCAGTAACATAAATCCCACAACCCAAAGGCTTAAGATTATCATAAATAAAGATACCCAAATCACCTGTATAAGCTTCTTGAAGAATTGGTTGTTTTCCAAAACACACTGCCAATCTTGCCAATTTACTTAAACCTAATACAGTGCCATTTGGAATATAACCAATCGTAACAAGCATCTTAACAGGAATTAAATGATGGGGACATAAAGAAATAACTTCAATATTTTTTTCTACAATCATTTCATCCATATCTGGATTATGAAATTTCTTACGAATCAAAACCCTAGATTGGGCTTGTAAAGCTTTTCTCTCCATAACAAAATCGTTCAAAAAAGCTCTTGCACATCTTTCTGGTGTACCAACAAAATTATCTGAATGAATGTCAAATCCAAGGTCTTCCAAGGCATGTAAAATCTTACCATAAGCGGTTACAAGTGAACTCTTAATAATTTCGCGAGATGTTTTTGTACTCATTTTGTCTCTAATATATTAAAAATCTAAGTGAATTACAATATAATTAAAACAAGTTTTGGATGAAAATCTTTAAGATTATAATAAAGAATAAAAGGTTTAACAAATTAGAACAAGAAAAGGCACACAGCTTTATCTATGTGCCTTTTCAGCGTTAGGACTGCAAGATGTTACTGCCTAACTTGATAGAAACGATTCCGACCCTCTACTTGAGCCGCCATAATTGGACAATCGTCTTTTCTGGCTTCTTCAGTGATGGTGCTATAGATGAAATTCTCTGACAAATCTTTTCCATCAGAACCATTGCCTGCGAGGCTTGCAACAAGAGCTCTTACCAAGTCTTTCACAGGAACGGGCTCTTTATTTTCTGTGCAGAGTTCAGTAGCCGCGGCAATAATTGTATTTCTATCCTGGTCAACTTGCTCAGGTGTTTTAGCACCCTTTGCCGCACGAGCTTTTGCAAGTGCTTCAGGATTGCCACGTCTCTTACCCTCTGCCGCAACCACAGGTTTCGCAACCGCTGGTTTTTGAATTCCAGGTTTCCCAATCACGGGCTTCCCAATCACGGGCTTCCCAATCACGGGCTTCCCAATCACGGGCTTCCCAATTGCAAGACCCGGTTTTGCCTTTGGCGTAAGTTTAGCCACAGGTGGTTCATATTTCGCTGTACCCCAATTAGATAGCTTCAAGACAACTTCTAAAGATTCTCCAATCGTCTTTGCTGTCTTCATTTCCCCATGGAAATCTTCAGGAATCTGACTCATAAATTCCTGTACAGTCTTCGCCTTATTCGCCTCTGCAACTATCTGGTCGAATATGGCTACCATATCAGGAACCAACTTTTTCTTGAAGTCTTCCTGATACTTCGTTAATGTGATATTCATCTCAAATCTCCTCGAGATTGTTATTATTAGATTAGTTAGTTAAGCATTACTTCATATAAATATAATATACAAAATTGCACTCCAAGAAACAAACTTTATTAGAAGAGTTCATTTTCAACTTCTAGACTAACTCTTGTTAATGCTAAAAAGATTAAAAATTATCTTAGGTTTAGGTACTTTTGAATTTGTGGACTCAATTGCCACCCAGTTTGCTTACATATCTCCACAGCTCGGAGAATATTCTTTTTCCACTCTTCTTCTTCAGCAATTCTACTATTTTTTATATTCAAAAGTTCTATAGAAACTTCTTCCTCTTTTAATCCCGTAAAATTTCCTAATACATGCGGTTTTGGTTCTACAGGCTGAACACAAATCCAAACCTTTGAATGTCTCTGAAAGTTCTTAAGGAAATGTCGTAGGTTATTTATATTCTTTTGTACTTCCATTTCCTTACCATTTTTATCTCTATAATCATTCACAAGCTTAACTTCATTAATTCGCCCTAAAAAATTTTCTTCATTAAATCTTTTAGGAGAGCAAACTATCCAAAAACAATCATCAACAAGTTCTTGAGCTATTGGATAATGTCCACTTGTCTCTAAATGAACCTTATAGGATAAAGATTTTAAATGCTTAACAACTTCTATAAATGTCTTTTGCTGTTCTAATGGTTCTCCACCCGTAAAGCATACATGCTTACATTTGTCTGTTAAGCTCACTATCTCTTTTTGAATTCCTTGAGCATCAAGAAATTTATTATGAGATAGATTCTTCCAAGTGTATTTTGTATCACAGAATTTACAGCCTACATGGCAAAAATTCAAGCGTACAAAAACCATGGGTGTTCCAGAGAACTTACCTTCACCTTGGATAGAATAGAAAATCTCGTTTACAGATAAAAAGCCTTGTGGTGTGTTTTCTTTGCAGATATCTTGATTGCGAAGCGGGTTGTCAACTCTCAATAGTTCCATTTTGTATCTCTCTAATTGGGTTTCAATAAGGTACTGAATAGACAATATACAATGATTAAATTCTGGATTCAACTCTTACAACTATACTCTGCAAAATTGTTAGGTGTCTCGTACCATCTAACTTTTTCTAAACTCAACAATCCATCATCTACAGAACGCTGATATCTTATATATAATTCTTTTTCAAACTCTTTATATGCCCACTTTGCTAAAATTTCTGCAGTGGGCGGCTCATCAAGAATCAACACCTTTGTATTTCTAGCAATAATAAATTCTTTAACAGAAACTTTAATAGCAATACCATTCCCGATTCCTGCATGAACCTCTGTATTATCGTGAACCCACACAGCAAATCCATGGTCTAGAATAGAATGAATTTTCTTCATCATTATATCTTTTATGAAAGAAAAATCCAATACCATCCCTTCATTAGAAGCACCAAATTCTGTAGATATCTCTCCAGATACTGTAACTTCTATTACACCTCGATGACCATGAATCTGATTGCAGAAACTAAAATGGTTTGGAAGAACATGACCATAATCTATTTCTATTCGTCTTGTGATTGTCGTAAACATTGTTCACCTCTAATAAGATTATCAATTTGATTAGTAAATAAATACTTTTCTCGATGTTCTTTTCTTATTTCAATATATAATTGCTTTGATGTCTCAACCGCATGTATTAAATCATTTATGGGAATTAAAAGAATATCAACAAACTTTAATTCTTTCTTAGACATCCCTACTTTGAAAGTTTTCGGAACAACAATAACGCAATGCCATAAAGCATCTACTCTTATAACTCTATTATCTACAACGTAATCTTCTTTTCTTGCTATTATATTTCTATCGCCAATCCAATAGACTGCTTTTCCGCGTTTGGTATCTTTTTCTGCTCTCCAAATAGCAAAGTGAGTCTTTATAAGATATCCAAACAGTGTTATATACCTAACCGTAAGCTTTTCACTTATCCTTACATCCTTGAATCCAATATCTTTAGAATATCCATTCTCCATTAAAAATTCTCTAAAGAAAGCATCAGATTCACCACT
>Ga0315293_10005298_pt1 | contig 12132 bp, 7 predicted proteins | sample YL17G13_20_MG_FD_203071 | JGI IMG/M metagenome (GOLD analysis project Ga0315293, IMG submission 203071) | Sediment microbial communities from Yellowstone Lake, YNP, Wyoming, USA - YL17G13_20 | ecosystem: Environmental > Aquatic > Freshwater > Lake > Sediment | place: USA: Wyoming | collected... | reverse complement strand
CGGGCGTATTTTAATCCTCGAGCGCGGCTCCAAAAACTTTTTCCTTCAACGAAAGACAGCTCATTTTGGCGCAAAATTTTTTTTATCTCGGCTTTATCGTCAACAAAAAGATTGGCGGCTTTCAGCGGACGCCGCCCCAGCGGCAACCCTTCAAAAAAAATTTTGCGCCCGTTAACTTCGGCAAAAAACTGATTATTATAGCGGCCAAGAAATAAAACCGCCCCGGTTTTGAGGCCGCGTTTTTGGGCTTCATCTAATAAAACCAAGGTACGATTATAAACTTTAGACCGCTCAATTTCCGTCTTAAAAGAAATTATTTTTATTTTTTGGAGTAGCCAGATAAAAAAAGAGAAGGAAATTCCCCTTTTCAAAAAAAATCGCTTTTCCCTCGCCACCGAATAAAAAAGTTTTTTTTCTAATTGTCTCGTTATATGGCCCAACAAATCGTTCAGCCAGCTGGCTAAATGATTAACCGGCAACGGACCACAATGAGGGCAGGGCTTATTTATGGACATAAAAATTATTTCACGCGCCGGCAAAACATCAAACTTTCTGATACCGCTGATTAATCTCCCGTTCCACCAGCTCCCGGTCGCGGCCGAATTTCAGACGCGACAATTCCTTTAACATTTCAATTGTTTCCCGATTTTCTTTGGGCGCCGGATAAGTGAGTAGATTAAAGGGCTTGGAAGTCAGATTGTTAATCAAAAGTTTGGCGTAGGCATTCCAGTTGTCCAAATTAATCAAATCATTTTGGTCAAAGACCGGCGTAAATTGTTTGACCAAAAATTCCGCGTCTTCCGCCCCGACCCGAAAAGCCAGCATTGAACCCACGTTGCCAAAAACCGCGTCGCGAATTTTCTCAATCAACTGCTTAATGTACTGGTGGGCAATAATTAAGCAAAGCCGGTATTTGCGCGCTTCCGACAAGATGGTGGAAATGCTCTCGGTGGTAAAATTCTGAAACTCGTCAACGTAAAGATAAAAATCTGGCCGCAACTCTTCGGCCGTATCAATGCGGGCAAAAGAAGCCATCATTAATTTGCCGACGATTATCATGCCCAAAAGATGGGAGTTGATGTCGCCCAGCCGTCCTTTGCTTAAATTAACCAGCAGAATTTTTTTGCCGTCCAAAATTTGGCGGAAATTGATTGAGGATTTGCTCTGACCGATAATCGGCCGCGTAAAATCATTGGCGATAAAAGTGTTAAATTTGGAAGTAATATAGGGCACTAAATTTACCAAGGCCGCCTCCCCGCCCGCTTTTTCCGCTTCTTTTTCCCAAAAATCTTTGACCACGATGTTCTGACACTTGGCCAGTAACTTTTTCCGATAAACCGCGTCAGCCATGACGCGAGGCACGTCCATCAACGTCGCCCCTTCGTTTGGGTCGTCCATTAAAAGCAAAAGGGCATTGCGGGTGTATTGTTCAAAAATCGGGCCGCCCGTGGTTTTTAAATCATATAATTTATCAAAAATACTGATGAGCTCGTTTACAATGAAGGTTTTCTGTTCGGGGTATTTGGGGTCATATTCCAGCATATTCAGTCCCATCGGCCGCTCCATATCCGCTGGATTAAAATAAATCACGTCCTCCGCCCGCTCCTTGGGCACGCAACCCAGCGCGTATTCGGCGAATTCGCCGTGAGGGTCAACTAGGCCCACCCCTTCGCCATTTTGAATATCCTGAGGGAGCATGCTTTTCATTAAAGTGGTTTTGCCGGTGCCGGTCTGACCGATAAGATAAAGGTGCCGCCGCCGGTCGTCTCGCTGCAGACGCACCATTGTTTCCACTCCGCGGAAAACATTTCTGCCCAAAATCAGGCCTTCGCTGGGCATATTGATCGGCGGCGCGGCCTGTTTGGCTTTTATGAATTTAACTTTGGGCGTTTCCACTTCCGTGGTCGGAAAGTGATAGATTGAAGCCAATTCCTCAGTGCTTAAAATAATTTTATGAGCCGGCTCAAAAATCCGGAAGGAAAAATTATAAAATAGTTTTTTTAATCCCCGACCTTCGCTGATGTGGGAAGGTTTTAAAATATTTAAATTGGTGGAATTAAACTGGGCAAAGGTGCTCTCCAGCTCCAGCAGCCGCTGTTGGGCCTGCTCCGGCGCGGCGGCTGAAGCCGCTAAATTGATATTCGCCTCGTAAGTTACTTTGCTGGCCTTGCCTTCCAATGCCTTGATTATTTCGGTATTGAGGGGCGTCACCGATTGGGGGCCGCCCGCTTGCTGTGCCTGACTGGTTGAAGGCGTTGACTCGGCCTTGCTTAAAATATCGGTCAAACGAACAAACCAATTTCTGTCCACTTGCAAAGTCGCCAAATTATAATGTTTGCCTCTTTGCATTTCCCGCGCGATTTTTAACGACATTTTACGCCAGCGCTTTTCTTTGGACGGCCGAATCAATATCTGAATGGCCGCGCCCTCGCCTTCAATTTGTAGTTTACTTAAAGCGTTGACAATTTCGTTCAGCGGGTCGGTCTCTAAACTCTGATAAGTTTTCAAAGGCAAAGAAGGGCCGCGGCTGGCAAAAAGATAAGAACCGAAACTCGCACCCTGAGGATTAAAAATATTGTAGTCCTCAATTTGGCGCACGTCAGCCAGCGGAAAGAAACCGTGAATTTGTTTTTCAAAAACGCCGCGCACCCTTCTGGGACAGGCGGCGTAAAAACAAATTTCCTCGCCCACGTGCTCAACCGCCAGCTCAAAAGCGAAAACCGGCTGACCGTACAAAAAGGCCTTCAGCCCACTTTCCGTTAAATTGCTTAAGCTCGCATAAAACTGCTCCATCACCGCCACTAATTCCTTAAAGGGCTTTTTTCCTTTTTCCTCCGCCGATATTTTGGGCAGGGAAACCAAAAACAAAGTCATATTCATAGCCCTGACCACTTTCCCCTTGCCCCGAATCAATTTGATCACCAAATAAACGCCCAAAAAAACCACGATGGCCGCTAATACCATCGTTAAGGGAAAGAGTATTAGATTGAGATCAAAAGACATAAATCGAAATCCCAAACACCAAATACCAAATACCAAACAAATTCCAATTACTAAAATTCAAAATTCCAAACGGTTTCGGTCATTGAATATTAGAATTTGAGATTTATTTGAAATTTGGAAATTGGAATTTTTGCTCAGATTTCTTCCAGTTTCCCGCTTTCCACCAACTTTTGATGAAATTCGTCTATCAAAGTGTCGTGGAATTCGTCCATTAAATAGGGACTGTCCAGATGGCGCGCCACTTCGGTGGCATAACTCACTCCTTTCAAAAAAGCCAAATCAACCAGAGCTTTCAGCTGCTGATTTTTTTCAATCCCTTTAAGTTTTTGGGCTTCTTGTTTGGCAGCCGCCTCTGGCGGGGCAGAGACAACCGCTGGTGTGACGGCGGGGGCAGAAGTTGGACTGATCGCCAGCTTCTCTTTAGCCAAAACCTGTTCCAGCGGCTTTTCCGCCTTCGCCCCGCTGGGCGGGGCTTCCGCCGACGCCAAGGATTTGGCGGACAAGTCGGCGGATAAATCTTTTTCCTGCAGCGCCGCTTTTTTAGTGGCCAACTGGCGCTCCAATTCCAAAACTTCTTGCTCTAAAGAACCGGCAGCAGCTGGCGGAGCCGGTGACAATTTCGGCTTTTCTTCGGTTGATTCGCGGTATGGGTCTGGCATAAAAAATTAAAAAGTAAAATATAAAAAACGGTAACGCGAAATTTTTTGCTCCGCCGCCGGCGCAAAAAATTTCGCGCCCAACCGAATCAAATTAAATTAAACCAGTAGGGCATCCACCGTTTCTTTCATCTCAGTTTTAAATTTGGCAATTTCTTCCTGAACTACTTGCTCGTAGCCGGATACGTTTTGGCTCAAAAACTGCGTCGCTTTTTCCGGGTCGCCCTCGCTGACGACCTTATCAAACTCTTTTTGTTGGTCTTCAGAAAGATTTTCTAAAATCCTTAAAGTTATTCTTTTAAGAATCAGCTCGGTCATGGCCGTCAGAACTTCTTCCTGTTTTTCCGACGGCAGCTGGTCAATGCCTAATTCTTTTATAATATCTTGCTGAAGATTTTGAGTTGGCATATTGTTTAATTTTATATTAGTTTGTTTATTAATTATTTAATTTAAAGTAATTATTTCCCGCCAAATTTTTCCCAAATCATCTGCACCCACTTCATCTCGCCGACATTGCGCCAAAGAAAAGCTTTGTAGGGCAATTGGGCTTCGGTAATCCTTGATTCTTGGCCGATGAGGCCGCGAGCGTCAATACCCAACTCAATCAGGCGCTCATCCCTGACCGTAGCAGGCAGACCCTGAAAATCTTTAAATGAATGGCCCAAATATCTGACAAATAATTCGTCCATTAATTTTTTGTCTTTGGACAACAAATCAGAAAATTTATTCACCTCTAAAATATTCTCAATCTGGTCAACCCTGTCCTCAATGCCTATAAAAGTTCTAGTCACATGCCCGGCTTCATCGGTCTCAACATTGGTAAGTTGTGGCAAAAGCTCTTTAACAGCCATCGGCCTGACTTCACCTTTCTCAAACATATCCATTTTCTTTTCCACTAATTTTTCAAATCTGTCCAATTCTCTGACATCGGCCAAAAGCAAACTCTCTTTAGTCGACTCCAAATTGGGGTCGGTCAATTTGGCCTGAATTCCATCTAATTGTTTATTTATTGACTCGGGAATCTTACTGAACTCTTCCGCCTGCTCTTCTGGGGCTATGATGGTATTTTCAATGTTTGCTTGCGTTTCGTAAAATTTTTCCGTGCCCGGCGGCGCCTCCTTTAACGTCGGCAATTCCTCAACCTTAACTTCGGTTAAAGGTTGTTCCACTTGACTTAGAGCGCCAGGTTTAACTTCAATATGCTCCAATCTTGCATCACCGTCCGACCCATAAGCCGTAATATCGCCACTGGCGCCTACCCTAATCACATCGCCTTCGTAAACCAAATTAGGCACTTTTTCGTGTAGTATTTCATCAAAAGTTCCCTTGGGGACTTTTTGCAGCCATTGGTCCAATTTAATCGGGTCTTCAGGCGGCTCGCCGATTTGCTTAATTAAATCCTCGTATTCCAGGGGGCGCTCGCTAATATATTGCCCAACAATATGCCGGGTGCTGGCTATTTCCGCCCATTTTTTAATATCGCCCATTTCGTGTTTATAGCCGAAGCTGGCGGCATTCTTTACGTACATTTGTTTAGCCAATAAAAGTGGTGAGTCGCCCTTACCAACCTGCATTTCCTGAAATTCAGGAGCCGCTGCCTGTTCTAATCCGGCGCCGGATGGCTTCACTCCTGTCAATGCCGCGCCAATTTTTTCAGCGAAATATTGTTTCCACGATTCCGGCGCTAAATTGACGATATATCGCCCAGCCGCCGCCTTCCACTCGGCGGGAATTAAATTATTAAAAGCTTTCGCGACTGCCCCAGATCCAACCACTAAGCCCGCCGCCCCGGCTATGACGTAACGTCTCACTTCTTCTTTCTTTTTACCCTTCAAAATATCAAACATTTTTTCATCAAGAGCGTCATTTTTTTCTCGCAGGGCTCCTAAAAAGTTATCGCCAAATTCCTTAGTTATTTTCTTTTCGGCGGCTTTTTCTTGAGATTTATTAATTAAAGCTTCAAGACCAACAGCCGTGCCCAAACCAGATAAACCTCTTCGTACCCACTGGGCACCGGTGACGCCGCCCACCATCACTGCTCCGACCGTGCCGCCGATCGCTCCACCAGCTACCGCTCCGCCCAATAACGCTCCGGAAATCAATAATTTATTTCTGGTTGATTGATGACGATACCAATCGGCCGCCCTCAATGTCTGCTCTTTTAACCATTCTTTATTTCCTTTGGCGGTCTCAATTTTTTTATCCTGTATTAAATTATAAATTTCCGTTGCTTCCTTGGCGCTGGTCAAAATCGCCACTTCTTTGGCGTATTTTTCCATCTCCTTGCCAATTTCTTCCTGACTTTTTCCGGCTCTCGCCAATTCCGTTCTCTTTTTTTCAACTAAGCCCACCCGATAATTTTTCAAAACTTCTTTCAGGTGCGTCTGCTTATCTTCAAAATCCTTCTGCACATTTTTGAAATCTTCTTCAGCCGCCGGCTTGTCCCGCAGTTCTTTGTCTCCATGAAAATACCTCCGCCAGCCGCGCAATTTTTCTACTGCCTTCCCGGCTTTTTCCCTGGACAACAAAGCGTCCGCGTAATCCCGGCGACCAGTCTCCAATTCTTTTTCCAAATTCCTTTCTTCTTCTGCTTTTTTCAGACCATAAATTCCCTCCTCTTCTTCTTTGGTATAAGGCCTCTCACCGAAAGGATGCGGCTCTTCGATTTTTTCCGGCGCTGCCTCTGGTTGGGCCGGCGCCTCCTGGTCCGGTTTTTTGATATCCCCTCCGGCCAATTCCTTTTGAAGCTCGGGCGTCATCTTGGCTCTCAATAATTCGGCTAATTTCAATGGGTCAATTTTTTCCGCCATAGAAGGTATAATTAAAATTATTGCTTGTCCCGTTAGAAATATAATATATATAATTGGTTCACTCGGTCAAAATGAAAATGAATTTTCATTTTTCCCTCGCTGCCAATTATAAGCGGAGCTTGAAATTGGTTTGCTCGCTCGGAAAGAAAATAAATTTTCTTTCCTCCCTCGCTGCCAATTATAATTTCTAATGGGATTTAATTCTGACAATTAAATATTCAACAATTTTTTCCGTTTTATCTTCTTCTTTCACCATCTCTTTGAGCGTGGCCGCCAAAAACACCTCGGTCTGAATTTTTAAAGTCGCCTCTTTTCTTTTTTCGTCATATCCCTCCCAGGCGGCGTCTTTCTTTAATGAATTATAAAACTCTTTCCCGAACTTCTCAAGGATTTCTAATTTTTTTGGCTCCAATAGCTGTTTCGTTTCCATCTCTTTTTGCTCCCTTTCAATAAATTCTTTTAATTTTAAAGTTGGCTCAAATTTGCCGTCGGTCAATTTGGATAAAATTTCTTCCAGTTTCAGATTCAGAGACGACTCGTCCAAGAATGGCTTAAACCACATCCGGCCATGCCGGCCGATGCCTTGGCTGAAACTTTCCTTCAGTGACTTAATGGTATTGATTAAAAAAGAATTGGTTTCTGGAGTCCATCGAACATAAGCGCCGCAGCCGAAAGCCCGCGCCGCTTCAACGCCACCCGGCACTTGCTGGCCGATATCCACCGCGATTTTGCCGTATTTGGCAGAATCAACAAAAAATCCTTCCTGTTGCATTCTCTCCAATTCCTGCTTTGATTTTTCCACCGCTTTTTTTAATCTTTCCGCGTAATTGATTTCCTTTCCCTTTTCTGCTTCTCCATTTTTGACTTCCGCCTTTTTAACCCCGGCCGGCTCCTCGCTAACTTTTTCGCGCTTGGTATAAATCAACCGCAATTGCCGCAATTCTTCATCGCTCAAAATCCTATTATAATCTTTTTCCGATTTTATAAACCTGGCCAGAAGATGCGGCTGCAAATAATTTCGCAAGCCAATCAAAGTCTGCCAGGAATTTTCAAAATAATGTTTGAAATAATCGTCGTATTTGGAATCATCAAGATAATTTTTATTGTCTATGAAAGTCACGAAATCAACTAACCTGTCATATTTTTCACTTCGCCTCAACGCGCCGGCTTTTACCAAAAATTCATAATGCACTCTGGCGGCGCTCAAATCTTTTCTGGCATCTTCCATCTTTTTGGTGTGATGGTCGCCAATCGCGGTGGCACCTTCCTCTTCCGTCCCCTTCCCGGGCAATAAAACCATCCCGACTTCGCCGCCAGTGTCAATATTCATGGCCCCTGCCAAATATTCGCTCTTTTTTAAGTATTTTGGCTTAGTCGCGTTCTTAAAACCCGCCTCTTTGTAAAGAAAAAGGGCTGCCGCGGAATCTAAATCCGGAAATTCCATGATTTTGAGCCCGTCCTTGGTCGCTTGTTCCTGACCATGAATTGCAAAAACCCATTTTTCTCTCGCCGCTTTCAATAATTTTTTGTTCGCTTCGGCCAGATTGGCCGCCTCTAAATCAGAATATTTCAAATCCGGCCGGTTCAGTGTTATCTGAAAAAATTGGCGGCGGGCTTCATCTTCTTCTGCTTCGGTCTTAGAAATCTCTCGCGGTTTCTCCGCTGATTCTGGGCCTTCTCTTTCTAAAATAATTTCCTTTTCCTCGCGAGTCAATTGGCTTAGCGCCCCTAATTCAGCGGCGCGCGGTTCTCTCAAGGGCGGCAATTTAGATTCCAAGTCCGGCGTGACCCCCTCCGGCATCTCCCCTTGAGGAATTTTTGACTCAACTTCTGCCGCCGGAGTAATTCTGAACGGTTCTCGTTTCGGCGTCTCTTCGGTTTTTCTTCTCGCCACTGCCTCCGCCGGGATTATTCTCTTAAATTTTTTCTCTTTCGGTTCTTCCGCAATTTTGGCTTTGATTTCAGTTGAAACTGGGCTGACAGGTTTGGTCAACTCTTTTATTTCTTTAAGCGATTTAAATTTTCCAGGATTGCCGGGATTTGATTTTTTCTCCTCAACACCCGCTATTTCTTTTGACCCTGGATTTGTTCCATATTTTTCAGCATATCGCGCCGCTGCCGCCTCACGGGTAGATGGCAATCTTCCCTTCGCCAATTTTCTTTTTACTCCTTCTGCCATTGACGGAACTTCAAGACCGCTGGCTTTCAGCATTTCTCTGGTTTGGGCTTCGGTCCTACTTTCAAAGGTTGAGGACTCCCATTTGCCCTTTTTTAACTCTTCGCCTGATTTTTCTGTTTTTTCAGCCATAAAAATGTCTTGATTTAATTATACTTCAAAAATTGAATAAGTAAAACTGCTAAAAACGATATTATCCACACTCCCTTTAACTACTGAAATTTTACCATCACTCCTTGACAAATTGTCAATGGTATGATAATATTAACTATTCTTTAAAAACCAAAAAAGAACGGGCAAAAAAGCCCGAAAAATAGGCAGTAAAAAAACAAGAAAAGGAGGTAAGGGAAGATGAAAAAGCTGTTTTCGGTAATCACCGTCGTGGCGATTGTTGTGACCCTGGGGCTTCTTTCTGGGTGTGGCGGCTTCGCCACCAAGAAGGACATTGATTCCCTACGCGCCGATATCAAGTCCGGCCGGGATGAGGTGAAAGGCCAAATGGCCGCCTTCGATGGCCGCCTGAAGGCTACAGAAGAAAAAGCCGCGGCTGCAACTGCCAAGGCTGCCGACGCACAGAAGATCGCCGAGGCAAAAGTGGAGCAGGCGACAAAGGAAATTATGAATCCTACTGCACCCGAACCCGCTCCCGCTGACGTAAAAGTCTACGCCGCCCAGGCCGATGTAGATGGCCTTAAAAAAACGGTGAAAAATTTACAAGAACGGATTGGTAGCCTGAAGACGAGAGTTACCGAGGTTTCAAGAACGCAGGGGGCCGTCTTGGAACTCACCGGCAATTCCAGCGGGAAATATTTCTTTATTCACTTCGCCAAGGGTTCTTCTGAAATCAAAGGAAGGACCGCCCAAGATGTCAAAGCCCTCAAGGCCCGGATGAAGAAGGAGAAACTGCTGGCGGCCGATTTCGTCGGCTTCGCCGATAAGGAACCCTTCAAGGGGGTTAAGGACCCCTTCAAGGGGGTTAAGGACCCCGCGGAGAACGACGCCAAAAATAAAGAACTCGCTGAAAAGAGAGCCAATGCTGTGAAAGACGACCTTGAGGAAGACCCGGATACCGAAATTGTAGTAAAAGACAAGGCTGAGGTCTACTATCGAGGCAGCACGGACCAATTTGGTCCCGATAACAATTCAAATCGGGTCGTGATGGTCCTCCTTGAAAAAAATATTCCTTAACTATTTCCCGACCATTTCTACCACCCCAAGCCACCCCTCCCGCCAAATAATAACCTGCCTATCCCTTCCTCACTTCGGCATCCAGCCGAGGTGGGGAATTTTTTATTTTCCAAAACTCATTTTCCGAAATTCTTTATCTTTACACACTTTTCCGCGATAGCGGAATTTTGTGCAAAAACTATTTTCCGAGATTTTTTAGTCCCTGCACACTTCTGCGCTATCGCGCAGAAGTGTGCAGGGAAAAAACATTTTACTACGATTGCTTTTTCATTAATCATTTTTATTCGCTGTGGATTACTATAACCGCGAAAAAGTAGTACAATAAAAATATGCCAACCAACCGCAAAATATTAATTTTGCTCCTGCTGATTTTAGCCATCGCGATTTTTTTCCGTTTCTGGAATTTGGCGCAAATTCCGCCCGGACTTTATCCGGACGTGGCCATCAACGGCAACGACGCGCTCCACGCCCTCCAAACCGGCCAATTCAAAGTCTTTTATCCGGAAAACAATGGCCGTGAAGGATTATTCATCAATTTGATTGCTTTAAGTTTCTGGCTTTTTGGCGCCAGCATCCTGGCCATTAAAGTGGTACCGGCAGTCATTGGAGTGTTAACGGTCTTGGGTTTATATCTACTAATCAGAGAATTATTCGGTTATCTGAAAAATTCCAAAACACAAGCACCAAATTCCAAACAAATCTCAAATTCCAATGACCAAAATTCCAAACAGTTTGGAATTTTGAATTTGAAAAATTGTAATTTATTTGGAATTTGGAATTTGGAATTTGGAATTTCGTGTAGTGAAATTATCGCCTTATTGTCTTCCTTTTTCCTCGCCATTTCGTTTTGGCACGTCAATTTCTCTCGCCTGGGCTTTCGGGCAATTATGGTGCCGTTCTGCCTGGTTTGGAGTTTTTATTTTTTGTTCCGCGGATTAAACGCGGAGCAAAAAAACGGATTGAATAAAAAAATCGGCAATTGGATTCTGGCCGGCATTTTTTTCGGTTTGGGTTTTTACACCTATATCGCCTTCCGCATCGCCCCGCTGATTTTGCTGCCCATTTTATTTTTTGAAATTTTGAACTACTGGCCGCGCCTTAAATCGCTTATCGCAAATCGCAAATCGCTTAGCGACCTGCTGAAAAAAATCTATATTGTCGACCACTGGTGGCGCTGGGACGTTTTTTTTGCCGTCATAATTTTAGTGGCCTTACCGCTGGCAATTTACTTCGTCCAGCACCCACAAGATTTTATGGGCCGCACCGGCCAGGTTTCGGTCTTGGCCACGGCCAACCCGCTGAAAACTCTGGCTGTCAACACCGTCAAAACTTTGGGGATATTTAACATTGCGGGCGATTGCAACTGGCGGCATAATGACGTTTACCCCGGAGGAAACTTGCTTTCCTTCGGGGCTTGCCAGCCAGAACTGCTTTGGCCGGTCGGTCTCTTGTTTTTGGTCGGATTTTTCTTTGCGCTGATTGAGGCCTTCAGGCCCGCCAACTGGCGGCAAAAACAATGGCCGGCTCTTGCCGCCTGCTGGACATTGCTGTTTTGGTTTGGGGCAATGCTGCTGCCGGAAGTTCTCACCAACGAGGGCGTACCGCACGCCTTGCGTTCCATCGGCGTTATTCCCGCGGTTTTCATTTTTGCCGGACTGGGCGCGTTTTTAGTTTTTAAAATTGTCAAAAAATGGTTTCAAAAAACCGGCGCCAAACTTGATCTCCTTTATCTTTTGATTTTTTTCTTGCTGGCGGCGCTGGCTTGGCGCGAATTCAATAAATATTTTCTGGACTGGGGCCAAAGGCCGGAAGTCAAAGATGAATTCACCCAGCGCTACGTTGATGAAGCCAATTATTTAAATTCTCTGCCTGCCAGTATTCACAAATACGTTCTGGTTAATGAGAGGGGCGTACCTGTTCCCTACCCCAACGGCATCCCGATGCCGGCCCAAACCATCATTTTTCTGACACAGGGCAAATCTGAAATAAAATATCTGGTGCCTGCTTCTGGTTCCTCTTTTTCACCAAAAACGCCAGCGGTTATTTTGCCGATGAGATACGAACAAGAAATTTTTGACGAGCTAAAAATAATCTATCCGAACGGCCGGGCTGAAAAAATCAACGATTTTGCGGTTTTTAAAATAAATCCCGCACCTTTTACTCGCCCCGCCGAGCGGGGCGAGTAGCGGAGTTTTAGATTCAGCCGCTGCTCGCCCCGTTAGATAGTAAACATCTAACGGGGCGAGCCTAAGATACTAACCCAACCAAAGCTGTGGGGTCTTCAAAAAAGGTGCGGGAT
>Ga0315293_10005297_pt1 | contig 12134 bp, 10 predicted proteins | sample YL17G13_20_MG_FD_203071 | JGI IMG/M metagenome (GOLD analysis project Ga0315293, IMG submission 203071) | Sediment microbial communities from Yellowstone Lake, YNP, Wyoming, USA - YL17G13_20 | ecosystem: Environmental > Aquatic > Freshwater > Lake > Sediment | place: USA: Wyoming | collected... | reverse complement strand
AGGCTTCATTAAAAAAATATTACACGGACATCAACCGCCACAAAGTCGCCGACGAGGCCGCGCCGGAGTTAAGCGCCGCGCGCATCCTCATGACCGACTGCACCCGCCGCGTCCTTTCCAGCGGCCTCTCAATCCTTGGCGTCACGCCTATCGAAAAAATGTGATATAGGCAACCAAAGGGGTCTGACCCCTTTGGTTGCCCTGGATACCCGTAACTTGACATGCATCTGTTTGACTTCTCTGTCATAAGTTATAAAATGTAAACGTCGGCTTCACGAAAACAGACGGCGTCTAAGGGAGCCCCGTATGAAGACCATCCTCCTTCTCATCTTTGCGCTCGCCACCTGCCTCGCACTTGCCAGCGCCTCCAATGTCCCGCTACCGCCCACTCCGCCACCGCCGCCCGACGCTAAACCCCTTGATACCAAAGCCACCGTTCTCGATACCCTCGACCCCGACTGCATCGAAGACACCCTCACCCTTTCCCCCGACTCCAAACGCCTCGCCTACGTCGCACGCCGCGGCGACAAAGCCGTCATTTTCCTCGACTCCAAACCCTCCAAACCATACGACCTCTCCGACCCCATCGTCAACACGCTCGTCTTCTCCCCCGACTCCAAACGCTTCGCCTACACCGCCGCCGTCAAAGGCAAGGAATTCGCCGTCATCGACGGCATCGAAGGCAAACCCTACGACGCCGTCATCGACCTCGCCTTCTCCCCAGATTCCTCCCGCACCGCCTACGCCGCACAGCGCTGGGACAAGTGGCTCTTCGTCATCGACGGCCGCGAAACCCAACCCTACGACGACATCGCCGAAGACAACCCCATTTTCTCTCCCGACTCCAAACACGTTGTATATTCCGCCGCCATCAACGACAAGTGGCTCCTCGTAGTCAATGGCATCGAAGTGCCCTCTTTCGACTTTCCCAGAGACCCCAACACCACCCGCTACGAATACGTCGGCATCCCAACATTCTCCCCCGACTCCAAACGCTTCGCCTGCGTCGTCGACGACGGAAAACTCGGCTCCTATGTCCTCACCAACGACGGCCAAGGCAAAGAATACCTCGTAATCGGCGACCCCGGCTTCTCCCCCGACTCCAAACATCTCTTCTACATCGCCACAACCAACGACAACCACAACGTCCTCCTCGTCGACCACAAAGCCCTCGCCACCTACGACCATGACAACACCACCGCCCTCTACTCCCCCGACACCTCCCGCTTTGCCTGCGCCGCACACAAGAACGACAAACTTGTCATCCTCCTCGACGGCAAAGAACAAACCCTCGATGCCGACGTTCTGGAAGTCCAGGACATCGCCTTCTCCCCCGACTCCAAGCACTTTGCCGCCCTCATCGAATCCACCGACGGCCAGTACATCCTCCTTGACGGTGTCAAACAAAAATCCCACAACATAATCTACTCCTTCGCCTTCTCCCCTGACTCAAACCATGTTGCCTGCATTGTCTCCGACGGCCGCTGGTGCGTCACACTCGACGGCGTCGAAGGCCCCAAGTACGACGCAATCTATCTCCCCTCACTCACTTTCTCCCCAGACTCCAAACACCTCGCCTACGTCGCATCCTACCTCCACGAATATTTCCTCGTCCTCGACAACCACCAGTCCCTGCCCTGCTCTAACTACCTCTTCAACCCCATCACCTTCACCGCCCCCGACACCTGCTCCCTTGCCATCCCCCGCAGAACTTCCACCGGCCAAACGCAAGTAATCGTTCTCCAAGCCTCCGCCCCGGGGCAAAATCCATAAACAGGAATAATAGAACAAGAGGAGATTTCCGGGGAAGATGCATCAGTTCATCGAGCGGCTACAATGTTGCGGACATGTTCATTTCTTCCATCAGTTATTCCTGGCCGACCCAGGATAAGTCGTCGAAGGGGACGGTGACTTCGGCGTTGCCCATCATGACGATGACGGCCTCGCGCTTTTTGTCGACCTTCTTCACCATGCAGCGCGCGCGCAAACCGCGGACGTAAATGAACTCGCCCTTCTTCAGCCCCAGCGCCCACTCGCGCCGCCTTATCGCCAGCGGCGTGGCGTGCAGGACTTCGCTGACGATGCGTTCCACTTCCTCCGCGTGAAATGAAGCGGGCTTCGGCATTTGCTTGAGCGGCTTGAGGTATGAGCCGATTTGCTCGCGCAGCGCGCGGAACGCCGCGTCTATCTGGTCCTCCGCCTCCCACGTGAGCATCGTCCGCCGCTCGGTGATTTCGTTGACCTTCTGCTGGAACTCATTGCGCAGTTTTTCGGTTTTTTCTTTGAGGCGTTCGATATCCTCGCGCGCCTTCTCCATTTCCATGCGGCTTTCCTGCATCTGCGCGATGAGTTTCGTGGCGCTCGTGTCCTCGCTCTCCATCAGTTTTTCCGCCTCGCTGATGACATCGGGCAGCATTCCGAGGCGCTTCGCAATCGTGATGGCGTTGCTGGAGCCGGGGATGCCGATGGTCATGCGGTACGTCGGGCGGAGCGTTTTGACGTCGAACTCCATGGACGCGTTTTCCGCGCGGGGCCTGGAATACGCGTAACTTTTGAGCACGCCCAGGTGGGTTGTGAGGACGGTGCGCGCGCGAAGATTGTAGAGCCGGTCGAGGATGGCGGTGCTGAGCGCCGCGCCCTCGGCAGGGTCGGTGCCGGATCCCATTTCGTCGATGAGGACGAGCGAGCGGTCGTCCGCGCTGTTGAGGATGCGCACGATGTTCGCCATGTGCGACGAGAACGTGCTGAGGCTCTGCTCAAGGCTCTGCTCGTCTCCGATGTCCGCGAAGATATCATGGAAGACGGGGACTTCGCTGCCGCGATGCGCCGGCATGTGCATGCCGCACAGCGCCATCGCGCTCAGGAGGCCGAGCGTTTTCAGCGCCACGGTCTTCCCGCCGGTGTTGGGGCCGGTGATGACGAGTATGTCGAAATCGTCGCCGACGTGCGCGGACAGCGGGATGACGCGCGTTTTCACTTCCTCGATGTTCGGCGTTTTCTTGAGTTCCAGTTCGATGAGCAGCGGGTGCCGCGCGTCACGCAGGCGCAGGTAGCCGTTGTCGTTTATCACGGGCGCGTTCATGCCGTAAGCGTTGGCGAACTGCGCCTTGGCATAAGTGAAGTCCACCCACGCCAGCGCGTCAAGGTTCCGCCGGACCTCTTCCTCGCGCTGGAGAATCTTGAACGAGATGTCCCACAGGATGCGCGTGACTTCGCGCGCTTCCTCGTATAGAAGGTCGCTCAGGTTGTTGCCTAGTTCGACGAGCGCCTCCGGCTCGATATACACGGTGCTGCCGGTCTGGCTGACGTCGTGGATGATGCCCTTCACCTTGTATTTCTGCTCGGTCTTGACGAGGAGCACGCAGCGCCCGTCGCGGATGGAATAAAGGTCTTGCTGGAGGAAGGGCTTGAGGTTTCTCGACGAGACAATGCGCTCGACCTTGCTCCGGATTTCGCTCTGCAATTCCTTTATTTTGCCGCGGATTTTCGCCAGGCGCTCGCTCGATTCGTCGCGGACTTCGCCGCGCCGGTCGATGCAGAAATCAATCTGGTTGCAGATTTCCGGGAACTCGATGATGTTCCGCGCCAGCGAGGTGAGCCGCGGGAAGGCTTCGCCCAGCTCGAGCATGAACTTACGCAGGTCCGCGCCCGCGCGCAGGGTGTCGTGGATTTCGCGGAATTCAAGCGGTTCGAGCGGGTGGCCCTGTTCGTGCATTCTTGCGAGGAACGGGCGGATGTCGCGGAGTCCGCCGACGGGGAAACGCCCGCGCGACTTGATGACATCACGCATCTCCGTGGTCTGCTCGATGGTGGCGGAGATTTTTTCGCGGTCGGTGAGCGGCGACATTTTCTCCGCGACGCTCTTGCCCAGCGCGCTGGCGGCGAAGGACGCGAGGAGGTGCTTAACCTTGTCGAACTCAAGGACCTGTAGCGCGTGCTCGTTCATCATTGAATCCAGTCGCAAAAATCGAACGCCGGACTTGCTCGCCCGTGGCGCATATCACACGTTGGTTTCCGCTTTCGCTAGTATATCAAACCATAAAACCGCGAAAAAACAAGGACACGCCCTCGATGCGCGGTTTATGCGCCGCGTGAAACTTCTTGACGAGGGAAGCTGGAATGGTATAATACACGTAATCGGAGTCTATTAGTCGGAGTTGACATGGAACTGACGCAGGGCACGGAATACGCGATTCGCGGCGCGGTGTTTCTGTCGAAACTGGCGCCGGGCGAGGTGAGTTTCACGCGGGAGATGTCGAAGCGGCTTCGCATACCGCCGACGTTCCTGGCGAAACTGCTCACGTCGCTGGCGCGGGCTGGGATAGTGGAGTCGCATCGCGGCGCGGGGGGCGGCTACCGGCTCGCCGGGCGGGCCGACAAGATAAGGCTGCTGAGCGTCATCGAGGCGGTCGAGGGGCCGCTGGCGCTGACGCGCTGCCTCAAGGCCGCGCCCTCCTGCAAGCATACGAAGGCGTGCAACCTGAAGAAGATTTTCCAGACCGCGCAGGACAGCATCACGGAGGTGCTCGACGGCGTGACGCTGGCGGACCTGGCGGACGAAACCGATAACCAGCATAACCACAAATAAAGGGGTCTGACCCCTTTGTTTGTAGTTAGCGCTTTTGTAAATTCAGGAGAGACTCATGAAAGAACAAGTAAAGAAAGTGCTGGAAGCAATCCGGCCGGCGCTGCAGGCGGACGGCGGCGATATCGAACTTGTCGACGTTGACGAGGACAAGGGCATCGTGAAGGTGCGGCTGCAGGGCGCCTGCGGCCACTGCCCGATGTCGCGCATGACGCTTAAACACGGGGTGGAGGCGCGGCTGAAGAAGGAAATCCCGCAAGTCAAATCCGTCGAAGAAGTCATCTGACGCTGCTGAAAGTGCAGCAAAAGGGGTCTGACCCCTTTTGCTGCACTTTTATGAGAGGGTCGTGTGGCGGAACATGTAGGCATAACGACGACGGTGCCGTCGGAGGCGATTTTCGCGGCGGGGCTTGTGCCGGTTGATTTGAACAACCGCTTCATCACCGCGGAGAAGCCGCAGCGTTACGTCGAGGCCGCCGAGCGCGCGGGCTTCCCGCGAAACATCTGCTCCTGGATAAAGGGCATCTACGCGGTAGCCATGGAGTCCGACGACATTCAGCGCGTCATCGCGGTCACCGAGGGCGATTGTTCCAACACGCGCGCGCTCATGGAAGTCCTGCGCTACCACGGCAAGGAAATCATCCCGTTCGCGTTCCCCTTCGACCGCGACAGCGGGCTTTTGCGGGCGCAGATTGAGAAACTCATGGAGCGCCTTGGCGCGGGCTGGGGGGCGGTCATGCGCGTTCACGCATCCATGCGCCGCGCGCGAACCATGCTCGCGGAACTCGACGAGATGACGTGGCGCACCGGCCAGGTCTCCGGGCCGGAGAACCATCTCTGGCTTGTCTCATCCAGCGATTTCGACGGCGACATCAACGGCTTCACGGAGCGCCTGGCGCGCTTCCTTGACGAGAAGCGCCGCGCGCCCTCGAGGGAGGCGGACGTGCGCCTCGCTTACATCGGCATCCCGCCCATCTTCACGGACTTTTATCAATTCATCGAGTCGCTCGGCGGCGGCGTCGTCTTCAACGAAATCCAGCGGCAGTTCGCCATGCCTTACGCGGCGACAATCGGCGAAAAGCCGCGGCCCGCCGACCTCGTGGAGCAGTACCGCCGCTACACTTACCCGTGCGACATCTTCGTGCGGCTTGAGGACATCGCGAACGAAATCGGAAGACGCGGCGCGGACGGCGTGATACACTATACGCAAAGTTTCTGTTTCAGGCAGATACAGGATTTTCTCGTGCGGCGCGAGATCGACCTGCCGATTCTCACGCTCGAGGGCGACGCGCCCGCGCCGCTGGACGGGCGGACGAAGATGCGGATTGAGACGTTCATCGAAATGCTGAAAGAGGGCAAGCAATGACGGACACGGACAGCACGGCCGCCGCGAGGGTCGGCATCATTGCGGCGATGAAGAACGAAATCGGCCTGCTGCTGGAAAATATCGAGGGGCCCGTGGAGCGCGAGCACGCCGGGAAAAACTACATCACGGGCAAACTCGCCGGAAAGGACGTCGCAATCGTGGCCGCTGGGCTTGGCAAGGTGCGCGCGGCGATGGCGGCGCAGTCGCTCATCGACCTCTTCGGCGTCACGCGCATGTTTTGCATCGGCATGGCCGGCGGCATAGAGCCGAGGCTCGTCCCGGGCGACATCGTCATCGCGTCGGAGGTCGCGCAGCACGATTACGATTTGAGCGGCGGATCCTCGTTCATCGGCATTTTCACGGATCGCGTGGGCGCGACGCTCGTGAAATGCGACGAGTCGCTCATCGCGGAGGCGCGCGACGCGGCGCAAAGGCTTGGGAAGACGCGCGTCTTCATGGGCCGCGTGCTGACGGGCGACGCGCCGGTCGTCAAGCGCGAAAAAAAAGAGGCGCTCTACCGCGACTTTGGCGGGCTGTGCGTGGACATGGAGGGCGCGGCGATAGGGGCGGTGTGCGCTGCCAACGGGGTGCCTTTCCTCGCCATTCGCGGCATCAGCGACAAGGCGGAGGGGCTGGTGCTGCTGGATTTCCGCAAAAACCTCACGCGCGTGGCGCCTATCCCGCAGCATATCGTGGTTGAGATGCTGCGCGCGCAATCTTGAACGAACCGCGGGATTTCCCAGATTATAGTTTTACCACCAGAGTGCGGCAAAAGGGGTCAGACCCCTTTTGCCGCACTTTTGATGTTTTGGGGGTTGGATGGGGGGCATGAAAAAGCGGGGCCTCGCGGTTGAGGCCCCGGTTTTTTTCGTGTGAGGAGTGTCAGTTTGTGTTGTGCTTGGCGACGTCGAGGACGCGCTGGAAGGCGACGGGGTCGTTGACGGCCAGGTCGGCGAGGATTTTCCTGTCCAGTTCGACGCCGGCGGCTTTGAGGCCGGCGATGAACTTGGAGTAGGTGAAGCCCTGTGCGCGGACGGCGGCGGTGAGGCGCGTGGTCCAGAGGCGGCGGTAGAGGCGCTTGCGGACGCGCCTGTCGCGGGTGGCGTAGCGTTGGGCGCGCATGACGGTTTCATGGGCGGTGCGGAAGAGTTTGCTTCGCCCGCCCCAGTAGCCTTTTGCGGCCTTCAGGACTCTTTTGTGCCTTTTGTGTCTGGCGACACTACTTTTGGCTCTCGTCATTTGACGGGTCCTTTCGTTGTAACATTTTTTAGTTGCGCTAGTATGCCAGCAGCCGCTTCAGTTTCTTGATTTCCGTGGGATGCACGAGTTTGTCGCGGCGCTGTTGTCTTTTGCGCTTGCTGCTTTTTTTCGCGCGGAGGTGGGCGGTGCCCGCGGCGGGGCGCATCACCTTGCCCCGGCGTGTCAGGCGGAACCGCTTGCGCGCGCCTTTATGTGGTTTGATTGTCGACATGAGAAATACCTTCCTCCCGTTCCCCGTCGCGGGACGGGGCGTGTTCATGTGTTGCGTTTCGGAGCGCGCTATTTCGGCGCAATGGCCATCGTTATCCGCCGGCCTTCGAGAATGGGCGGCCGGTCAACCTTGATTGTGTCCTCCATCTCCGCCAGAAGGCGGTTCATCAGGCCCATCCCGATTTCCTTGTGGGCGACTTGCCGCCCGAAGAAGCGCAGCGTCACGAGCACCTTGTCGCCTTTCTCGATGAACTCGCGCACTTTCCTGAGTTTCACCTGCAGATCGTGCTCGCCGATGCCGGCCGTCAGCCGCATCTCCTTGAAGTGCACACGGTGCACCGACCCCGCGTGGCTCTTCTTTTTCTGGCGATACTTGAATTTCCCGTAGTCGAGGAACTTGCACACCGGCGGGTTCGTGTCCGGCGCGACCTCCACCAGGTCCAGCCCCGCCTCGCGCGCCGCCGCAATGGCGTCCCTCACGCCCATCACGCCCAATTGCTCGCCCTTGTCGTTGATTACGCGAACGGTCCGGGCGCGGATGCGTTCGTTGATCCTCAGTTCATGAGTAATAGCCTCACCTCCGCTTAATGGTTTTCGATTGGATCTCCTGGCGTATCTCGCTGACGAATTTGTCGAGCGGGACCGCGCCCCTGTCGGTGCCGTCGACCTCGCGCACGGCAACCGTCTTGTCTTTGCTTTCTTTGTCTCCGACAACCAGCATGTACGGAATTTTCTGGAGCGTCGCCTCGCGGATCTTCAGCCCGATCTTCTCGTTCCTCGCGTCCGTTTCGACCCGCACACCCGCGGCCTCAAGCGTCTTCGCGACTTCCTTCGCGTATTCCGCGTGGTTCTCCGTTATCGGCACGACAATCGCCTGCACGGGCGCGAGCCACGCGGGGAAGCGCCCGGCGTAATGCTCTATGAGGAAGCCGATGAACCGCTCCATGCTTCCAAGCGCCGCGCGATGAATCATCACGGGGCGGTGCTCCGCGTTGTCCGCGCCGACGTAGCGCATGTCGAAGCGCTCCGGCATGGCGAAGTCCACCTGCACCGTCCCGCATTGCTGAGTCCGCTTGAGGCTGTCCTTTATGTGGAAGTCTATCTTCGGCCCGTAGAACGCGCCTTCGCCCTCGCTCACGCGGTAGTTCAGTTTCATGTCCGTGAGCGCCTTGTGCAGCGCGCCTTCCGCGCTCGTCCACATCGCGTCGGAGCCAATCGACTTCACGGGCCGCGTGCTCAACTCCACGATGAAGTCATGCAGGCCGAACTTGTCGTACAGGAACAATATCAAATCCACGACGCCCTTAACTTCGTCGGTGACCTGTTCCGGCGCGCAGAATATGTGCGCGTCGTCGATGGTGAACTCGCGCACGCGCATCAGGCCGTGCATCACGCCGCTCATCTCGTAGCGGTGGACCTGGCCGAGTTCCGCGTAGCGCAGGGGCAGTTCGCGGTACGAGTGCTTGGTCGAATTGTAAATGAGCAAAGTCCCCGGGCAGTTCATGGGCTTGAGCGCGAGTTTCATCTCGTCGCTCGAAATGAAGTACATGTGCTCCCGGTAATTTTCGTAATGCCCGCTGCGGTGCCACAACTCCTCGTTGAGCATCGCGGGGGTGCGCACAACCTGGTAGCCGCGGCGCTTGTGCTCCTCGATCCAGAAATTCTCAATCGCCGTCAGCAGCGTCACGCCCTTCGGATGCCAGAAGGCAAACCCCGGCCCTTCCTCGTGGAAGGAGAAGAGGTCGAGTTGGCGGCCGACGATGCGGTGGTCGCGCTTCTTCGCCTCCTCAATCATCGCGAGGTGCTCGTCGAGTTCCTTCTGCGAGAAGAACGCGGTGCCGTAAATGCGCTGGAGCGCGTCGCGCTTGGCGTCGCCGCGCCAGTACGCGCCGGCGACCTTGGTCAACTTCACGGCCTTAATCGCGCCGGTTGTGCCCACGTGCGGCCCGCGGCAAAGGTCCGTGAATTCGCCCGTTTTGTAGAACGAGACCGCGTTCTCCGCCATCTCGCCGAGCAGTTCCACCTTGAAATCCTGCCCCAGTTTTTTCATCTGCCGCGCCGCCTCGTCGCGCGAGACGATGGAGCGTTCGAAGGGCGCGTCATCCTTGATGATTTTCGCCATCTCCGCTTCGATTGGCCGCAAATCATCTTCGCTCAGGTTCTTCGGCAGTTTGATGTCGTAGTAAAACCCGTCCTCGACGGCAGGGCCGACGCCGAACTTCGCGCCCGGATAAAGCCTGAGCACCGCGGCGGCGAGCACGTGGCTGGCGCTGTGGCGCAGGATTTCCACGCCCTCTTTCGAGTCCGCGGTGATGATTTTCAATTTTATATCGCCTGCCGGGACGGTCTTGAGGTCAACCGCCGCGCCGTTTACTTCCGCGGCGATGGCGCTCTTGGCGAGGCTCGCGCCGATTCTCTTGGCGATGGCGGCGACATTCTCGCCCTGGTCAAACTGTATCTCTTTGCCGTCCGGCAGGATAGCCCTGGGCATAGCGCTCCCGTTTCGATAATAACAGTGCTCCCCGCGTCAAAGCGGGGAGGCGAAACCCAAAATGAAGCGCAGTATTATAACAATGAAGCGCCTGAAGTCAAAACAAAAAAGCCGTATGCGCGTGGTCGATGTCCCGCGCAATGTTCGATATTGATGCGGTTATCTCTCACGTATCGGGTTAACGCCGGTGAGCAGGTTGTCGGCGACTCCACTGCAGAACAACTCGAGGACTTCCGGCGGCTGGTCCTTGATTATCGCGTATAACTTGTCCAGTTCCTCGGCGGGCTTGTTTCTATACTCGTTTAGAATGAGACGCCTGACTATGACCGTGAACATATAATTGCGCTGATTTGCGTCGCTAAAGGTCAAGGCGGCTTTCAGGGCGGTCGCATACAGGCCCGTGTTCGCGGCCTGCTCCGTGACGCGCTGAAGCATCTGCTGTCCCTTGTCGTCCGCGATATCCGAAGCATACGCGATGATAATGCCGAACGTCTTTTCCGCGTCCTCCGTGAAGCCGCACGCCTTCTGCCATTGCGCGTTCGCGATAAGCGTCGGCAACTTCGTGTCCCAGTTCGTGTCTTTTTCCAGAACGTTGTTTGCCTCGCGGAAGGTCTGCCGCGCGTCTTCCTTCGCGAGGGACGCCTGCGACAGGCCGATTTCACCCAGGACTCTGCACAGACTTTCCGCGCGCGTGTTATCGTCCATTTCAGGGTAATGGTCCTTTGAGCCGTACAATTCCGTCACCGCCTTTTTTGCGAGGACGCACGCCTTGGCGGCCTCGTCATTGAAGCCGGCGGCTTTGAGCAACGGTATTGTGGACACCAGTCCATATACATCGCCGGCCTTCACCATCGCATCCGTGGCATCGGCGAAGGTCTTCGCGGCGGCTTCGCGGTCGCCTTTTTTCGCCTGCGCTGCCGCAATGTACGGCATACACCACAGACGCTCCTGTCCCATCGTCATTTCCCTGAATGCCGCCTGCGCCTCGTCAGGCATTCCGCCGTCGGCGAGAACCCTCACGACACTTCCCAACACGCCGTTCTCTCGGGGTTCATCGCCGGCTTGTACTTGCTTCAGTATCTCGGCCGCCATGCGCTTTGCGCCATCGAAGTCTTTTGCGTTGACCTGTAGGTTGATAATGTCTTTGAACATCTCCACTGTGGCCCATCTGTGCGGCGTCTGCAGGGCCGTCTGCGCGGCGTCGTCAAACAACCCGGCCCAGGACTCGGACAAAACGATTGCCCTCAGGCGCATGTCCGCGTTGGGGTCCATCTTTGCCAAATCGACTGCAGCGGCGTACGTTTCGCTTGCGGATTTCTTGTCTCCGGCGGCCGCCTGCTGACGGGCCAGTTGGACGATGCTGGCTATGAAGTACTGCATGTCGCCCTGTTTCGATTCTTTCGCCGCTTCGACCGCCGCGGCAAGCACGGCTTTTGCGCCGTCGAATACCCCTGTGTGCGCCATGTAGTCGATTAAAGACGACAGGGCAATGAATCGTTTCCGCGCGTTGCTGAATTTCTGCGCGTCCGCAAGCGCGGCGTCTATCTTGCCATGATAAAGGTGATAGTTGTACAACAGCCCGTCTGCCTCCTCGCCCTCGATTCCGGCCTCTTTCATCATCGGCCCCATGCGCTCTTCGCTGGGTTGGCTGGAGATGATGCTGCTCTGCATTATTTTTTTCTGGTCGGCGTCCTGTATTTGAAGCGCCGCGGCCCATGCCTCGCGAAGAATCTCATCTCGCGCCTCGTCCTTCTTCGCCCACTCGTAACTCAGGAAGCCGCAAAGAATCGTTGCGCGCGCCTGCGGATTCTTTATCTGTTGTGCGATAGCGAGCGCATCCTTGTTCCCGGCCGACGCCGCTCTGGACGCCATGTTGCCTAGGTATGTGTCTCTATCCGTGTCATTTTCAATCAGCGCGGCGACCTTCAGCGCGTCCTGCGCGGCGCCCGCCCACGCAAGGTTGAAGGCCAGGTCGGCAATGGCTCTAGTCCGCTGCGTTTTGTCTGGCATTGTCTTGATGAAGTCAATGGCGTTCTGGATTGATTCCGGGGTTTTCTGATAATAGGCGAATGAATTCAGGCATTGCGCCTTGAGAACGGGGTCGGTGATTGAGTCGGCGATTTTCTTTGCGTCATCAATACGATTCGCTTGCAGCGCATAGACGACGATGCTTACCGCCGAGTAACCTGCTTTGGACGTGTCATGGATTTTGCCAAACGTTT
>Ga0315293_10005296_pt1 | contig 12135 bp, 10 predicted proteins | sample YL17G13_20_MG_FD_203071 | JGI IMG/M metagenome (GOLD analysis project Ga0315293, IMG submission 203071) | Sediment microbial communities from Yellowstone Lake, YNP, Wyoming, USA - YL17G13_20 | ecosystem: Environmental > Aquatic > Freshwater > Lake > Sediment | place: USA: Wyoming | collected... | reverse complement strand
CGCCTATCCCCCCGACGAGATTTACGAAATCTTCTCCTCGGACCCGGCCCGGCAGTACGACATGCGCGAGATCATTGCCCGCATCGTGGATGGCAGCCGGTTCGAGGAATACCGCGCCGAATACGGCGAGACGGTCCTGTGCGGGTATGCGCGCATCGGCGGCTGGGCCGTGGGCATCGTGGCCAACCAGAAGAAGCACGTGCAGGGGGTGGCGCCCGGTACCGGCGCAAAACGGATGGAATTCGGCGGGGTGATCTACACCGAGTCGGCGGGGAAGGCCGCCCGCTTCATTCTGGACTGCAACCAGAACCTGGTGCCGCTGATTTTTCTGCACGACGTGAATGGCTTCATGGTCGGCCGGGACGCCGAGTGGAGCGGCATCATTCGCGCCGGCGCCAAGATGGTGAACGCCGTGTCCAACAGCGTGGTGCCCAAGATCGCGGTCATCTGCGGCGGCAGTTTCGGCGCCGGCCATTACGCCATGTGCGGCAAGGCCTACGACCCGCGCTTTATGTTCGCCTGGCCCAGCGCCCGCTACGCGGTGATGGGCGGCGACCAGGCGGCCGGCACTTTGCTCGAGATCAAGGTCAAGCAACTGGAGCGCGAGGGCCGCAAACTGAGCGCGGAGCAGAAGCAGGAGCTGTTCGAATCGGTGCGCTCCACCTACGAAGGCCAGACCGACATCCGTTACGGCGCCGCCCGCCTTTGGGTGGATGCCATCATCGACCCGGCTCAGACCAGGGAGGCGCTCATCTGGGCGCTGGAAGCGGCCGCGCTGAATCCCGAAGTGCGCGAGTTCAAAACCGGCGTGCTGCAAACCTGAGCCGCAGATTGCGCAGATGACACAGATTTGAAGGATTCAATCGGTGCAATCTGCGAAATCTGCGGCTTCGGCTCTTGGTGAAAAAGGTGAAGATTATCGAGTGCCCGCGGGATGCCTGGCAGGGATTGCCGGGCATTATTCCGACGGCGGAAAAGGCCGAGTACCTGGCGGGGCTGATGGGCGCCGGGTTCCGCTCCATCGACGCCGTCAGCTTCGTCTCGCCGCGGCACGTTCCGCAGATGGCCGACAGCGAAGCGGTGCTCGAGTCGCTGAGAAACACGGCCTCGCTGGAGCTGGCCGGCACCGAAATCATCGCCATCGTGGTCAATGAGACGGGGTTGGAGCGGGCGCTGGCCGCCGCCGGCGTGCGCACCGTCGGCTGCCCCTATTCGGTGTCGGCTCAGTTCACGCGCGCCAACGCCAACATGAGCGTTGAGGAATCGCGCGCGCTGGTGGAGAGATTACGGCAGGCAACTCAGTCGGCGGGACGGAACCTGGTCATCTATGTATCCATGGCCTTCGGCAACCCCTACGGCGAGCCGTGGTCGCCGGAACTGGTCGCCGCAGCGCTTGTTTGGCTAGAGAAGATCGGCGTGACCACCGTGTCGCTGGCCGACACAGTTGGCGCCGCCAGGCCGGAAGACGTGGGCAGGCTGTTGGAGTCTGTGCGCGGCACGGCGGAAGGCATGGAGTTGGGTGTACACCTGCACAGCCGCCCGGACAGCGCCGCGGAAAAAGTCGTGGCCGCGTATGAGGCGGGCTGCCGCCGCTTCGACGGCGTGCTGACCGGCCTCGGCGGCTGTCCCTTCGCCTCCGACTATCTGGTCGGCAACATCCCGACCGAAATCGTCGTGGAAGCTCTGGCAGCCCGCGGCGTGGAAACCGGCATTCAGCCGGCAGCGCTGGCATCCGCGCTGGCAGCCACGCGGGCTATTCGCGCCAAGTACGCTGGATAATCTGCGCAATCTGCGGCTAAGGTTTTTATGAGCGTTCACGAAACACTCAAGCTGGAATTCGAGGAAGACCTGGCCACGGTCACGCTGAACCGGCCGGAAAAACGCAATGCCATCTCGCGGCGCATGATCGAGGAGCTGCTGGCCGCGCTGGAGCAGGCCGAATCGGCGCCGGCGCGCGCCGTCATTCTCACCGGCGCCGGCAAGGCGTTTTGCTCCGGGATGGACCTGGAGGCGCTGCGGGCCATTGCCGGGCAGCCGCCGGAAGGCAACCTGGAGGACTCGCGGCTGATGGCGCGGATGTTCTACCGGGTCTACAGCTACCCCAAGCCGCTGATTGCCGCCGTCAACGGAGCGGCGCTGGCCGGCGGCTGCGGCCTGGCCACGCTGTGTGACTTCACCCTGGCCGTGCCCGGCGCGCAGTTCGGCTACCCGGAGGTGCGCATCGGCTTTCTCCCGGCGATTGTCGCGGTGTTTCTGGTGCGGCAGGTGGGCGAGAAGCGGGCCCGGGATCTGCTGCTGACCGGCCGCACGTTCCAGGCCCAGGAAGGCCTCAGCTTTGGCCTGGTCACCGAGGTTGTGCCGGCCGAGCGCCTGCTGGAGCGCGCCCGCGAGCTGGCCGCCTCGCTGGCCGCCTGCAGCTCCACCAGCCTCTTCCGAACCAAGCGCCTGCTGCTGGACCTGGACCGCCCGCAGCTCGAAAGCGAACTGGAGCTGGCCGTGCGCGAGAACGCGGACATCCGCTCCACCGCCGACTTCCGTGAAGGCCTGGCCGCGTTCCTGGAAAAACGCAAGCCTGCCTGGACGGGGAAGTAACTCACCACAAAGACACAAAGCACACAAAGGGCACGAAGAAAGACCTCCTTTATGGGAAACCGCGGCTTTGTGCATTTGTGGACAGTATTCGCTACAATGGCAATATGGACCTAGGGCGGAGAGGGTTTGTGGCTTCACTGCTGGCCGGTGTCTCCGTAAGCAGGGCGCCGGCGGCAACGGCGGGCAAGCTGGGCATTCCGGGGCCGTATCGCGGGCGGGTAGTGGCCGTCGAGCATCCGGGCAGCATCGTCTCCGGCCAGTACCAGGCGGCGGCGGTGCGGCAGATGATGGACCAGGGCATGACGCAGTTGACGGGTGCGCCCACCGCCACCGAGGCCTGGCGCGCGTTCTTCGAGCCGGGCGAAGTGGTGGGCATCAAGGTCAATCCCGTCGGGCAGCCCTACTTGATCTCCGCTCCCGAAGTGCTGCACGCCATCATCGACGGGCTGAAGTCGGCCGGAATCAAGGCGCCCGACATGGTGGTGTACGACCGCTACCGGCGCGAGTTCCTCAGCGCCGGCTTCGATAAGTGGCTGCCGGAGGGTGTGCGCTGGACGTTTGCCACCGAGGTTTCGCAGGAATACCAGCTCGACATGGATGGATACGATGCGGACCACTACATGGAAATGGCCCTGGTCTCGTCCAAGGGGGACCCGCAAGACCGCCACCAGCGCCGCTCCTACGTCGCCAAGTTCCTGACCCAGCAGATCGACAAGCTGGTGAACCTGTGCGTGCTCAAACACCACCAGTCGGCGGGCGTCACGCTGGCGCTGAAAAACCTGTCGCACGGGCTGGTGAACAACGTGTCGCGCAGCCATATCAGCCGCAGCCTCAACGTCTGCGGAGCGTTCATTCCGGCGGTTGTCGAAGTCCCCATCATCCGCCGCAAGGTGGTGCTCAACATCCTCGACGGCATCCAGGGCGCCTACCACGGCGGGCCGGGGCGCAAGGTGGGCAAGTACCTCTGGGACCACAAAACCATGTACTTCTCCACCGACCCGGTGGCCATGGACAAAGTCTGCTGGCAGGTGATCGACGAACAGCGGGGCCGGATGGGCATGCTGCCGGTAGCCGACGGCAAGCCCGACGACGACAGCGTCTTCGTCAGCATGCAGCCGGAACACATCGAGCTGGCGGGCGTGCTCGGCCTGGGCGAGTACCACGACGACAAAATCGATTTGAAAAAGATAAAGATCTAGCCGCAGATTTCGCAGATTACACAGATAAAACAAATGGGACGCAGATAAACGCAGATCAGATCCAACTTCCCCATCTGCGTTTTTCTAGGTTTGTCCGCGTCCCGTTCTTGATCTGTAGAATCTGCGCAATCTGCGGCTACGGGGTCTGGGCGCTTCGGCCGGCCTGGGGCTTGGCGGCGTAAGCGCGCTGGGCGGCGGCGACGCCCTTGCCTTCGGCCTTGATGACTCCCTGTTCGTCGAGCAGGGTCTCCAGCGCCGCCAGGACCAGGAGCACGTTGCATTCCGTGCAGGAGTTGCCCATCAACCCGATGCGCCACAGCTTGCCGCGGAACTTGCCCAGCCCGCCGGCGATCTCGATGTTGTAGCGGGAGAGCAGGCGGGAGCGGATGGCGGCGTCGTCGACGCCCTGGGGCGTCAGCACGGCGGCCAGCGTCGGCATGCGGACGCTGGCGGGCGGCAACGATTGCAACCCCAGCGCCTCCAGGCCGGCCAGCAGGGCGGCCATGTTGTGGGCGTGGCGCTCCCAGCGCGCTTCCAGCCCCTCTTCCAGCACCACCCGCAGCGCCTCGTCGAGCGCATAGACCATGGAGATGGGGGCGGTGTGGTGGTAAGTGCGCTCGCGTCCCCAGTATTTCTCCACCATGGAGAGGTCCAGGTACCAGCTCTGCACCTTGGTGCGGCGCGAGCAGACAACCTCGTTGGCGCGCGCCGACAGGGTGATGGGGGCCAGGCCCGGCGGGCAGCTCAGGCACTTCTGCGACCCGCTGTAGCAGACGTCGATGGCCAGGGCGTCCACGTCCAGCGGGGCGCCGGCCAGCGTGGCCACCGCATCCACCACGAACAGCGCGCCCGCCTCGCGCGCCAGGCGGCCGAGCGGCTCCAGCGGCTGGAGCACGCCGGTGGAAGTCTCGCCGTGCACCACGGCCAGCAGCTTGACCGCTCCGGGGGCCTCCCGCAGCGCCGCCTGCACCTCGTCGGGATCGACCGCGCGGCCCCATTCCGCCGCCACCTTGATCAGCCGCGCCCCGGCCCGCTCGACGATGTCGCACATGCGGTCGGCGAAAACGCCGCCGGTGCAGATCAGGGCCAGATCGCCCGGCTCCAGGAAGTTCACCAGCGCGGCCTCCATCCCCGCGCTGCCGGTTCCGGAAACCGGTATGGTGACGGCATTGGCGGTGCGGAACACGGAACGGAGTCTGGCCTCCACTCCGTCCATGATCTTCATGAACTCGGGGTCCATGTGCCCGACGATGGGCGTGGTCAGCGCGCGGTAGACCCGGTAATCCACGTTGCTCGGTCCGGGTCCCATCAGAATGCGTTGCGGCGGTTCAAGGGTCATCATGGTTCGGTCGCAATCCTCAAGCGGGCCTCCGGAGCCAGCAGCTTGTGCCCCCTCAGCCATCGTTCCAACTCCTGGCGCAGAATTTGCAAGTCTACATCAAAGCCGGCCTCCATGCAGCCATCGGAAACCGGCAGCGTGCTATCCAAGGCACGCAGGCCGGTGAAATTGCGCATGAAAAAGCGGTCCAGCCAGTCTACCGGGCAGGGCCGCAGCCCGCCCGCTTCCTCGATCTCGACGCGCAGCTTCCTGGCGAACATGAAGCAGGTTCCAGGTTTCAGGTGTCAGGGAATACCCAGAACAGAGACACGTCCGAGTATAACCCGGATTGTATGGGACACAGACGAACACTGATCGACACAGATCGGTGGCGGTCCCGCCAAGCGGGACCGCCGCTACAAGCAGCGCGGCGTTGTGCCTTTGTGGTGGAATAAAAAGAGGGTAGAATGAAGATGCGGTTATGAGGTCAGGCCGGGTTTTGCTTCTGTCGATTCTCATGGTGGTCGCCGTGGCGCGCGTGCCGGCGATGGCACAAGCGCCGCCGGGCCAAGCGCCGTCCCCTCCGCAAGCGACGATCAAGGTCCCCGTGGTACGCGTGAACGTCCCCTTCACCGTGACCGACAGCAAAGACCGCTTCGTCAGCGACCTGGAGAAGAAGAACTTCACCGTCTACGAGGATGGCAAGAAGGTTCAGATCGACTTCTTTACTCCCGTGACCCAGCTCCCGCTGCGGGTGGGCCTGTTGCTGGACACCAGCAACAGCGTGCGCCTGCAGTTCAAGGGTGAGCAGGAAGCGGCCATCGACTTCGTCCATAATCTTCTGGAAAGCAGGACCAAGCACAAGATCTTCCTGATGACCTTCGACACCACCAAGGACATCGTCAAGGACTTCACCGACGACCCGAACGACCTTTCCGAGGCGGTGCGCAAGCTGAAGGTGGGCGGGGGCACGACGCTGTTCGACGCCATTCACCAGGCCTGCCAGGAGAAGCTGATCACGCAGCAGGAGCCGGGCGGGGTGCGCCGCGTGCTGCTGCTGATCACCGACGGCGAAGACGACGCCAGCAAGCATTCCATCGAGCAGGTGATCGACATGGCCCGCCGCGCCGAAGTCACCATTTACTCCATCAGCACCGTCGGCTACGGCGCCACCAGCCCCGGCGACAAGATATTGGAGCGGCTCAGCGAGGAAACCGGCGGCGCGGTTGTCTTCCCGTGGAAGAAGCCGCCCTCGGCCGAGTACGCCACCGGCTACCTGTCGCGCACCCAGATCGGCGACCAGAACGCCGTGTATGAGGTGGGCATGGGCAAGTACGCCGGGGAAGCGGCCGCCAACCTGGCCCTGGCGCTGGCCCAGATCAACAAGGAACTGCAGATGCAGTACACCATCGGCTACCGCCCGGCCAATCCCACCGCCGACGGAAAATTCCGCGAAATCCGCGTAGTCGTGAACCAGAGGGGGTTGAAGATTCGCGCGCGCAAGGGCTACTACGCCCTCCCGCCTTTGTAGAACCGGCCGGCGGCTGACGACCGACGGCTGGCGGCCCTCGCCTCCTGCCTACTGCCTACTGCCTACTGCTCCTGCTCACTGCCTGCTGCTTCCTGCCTCCTGCCTCAACGGGCCGGAAATGCAGTACGATTAGCGACTATGATCGTGATGCTTGCTGCTGTTTTGCTTGCGTTGGCTACCGTCCAGCCCGCCACGGCCGCGTCGGCTTCCTCGCGGGTGGACCTGGCCGGCACCTGGGACTTCCGCTTTGACCCTGATTCGCGCGGCGAGGAGCAGGGCTGGCACAAGTCCACCGACAGTCGCGGCTGGGTCAAGATTCAGGTGCCCGGCTCTTACGACCAGTCGCGATTCAACAATCTGCTGTACCAGGGACAGGCGTGGTACCGCACCACCTTCCAGGCGCCGCCCGCCAACGCCAACGGCCGCGTGTTCCTGAAATTTGAAGGCGTCACCATTCGCTCGAAAGTATGGGTGAACGGCCAGCTCATCGGGAAGCACCTGTTCCCGTACACGCGCTTTGAAATGGACATCAGCGATGCCGTGCGGCGGGATTCGCCCAACCTGCTTGCCGTGCTGGTTGACAACGCCATCCTGGAACGGGCGATTCCAGACAAGGGCTGGCGGGGATGGTGGAACTATGGCGGCATCAACCGCGGCGTGTCGGTCGAGAGCCGCCCGCCGGTTTACACCGAGAACGTCGCTGTCACCACGCGCCTGGCCGGCGCCGCCGTCGGCTCCGGCGCCTGGGAGCTGCGGCTGCAACTGCGCACCCGGAACCACGCGGCCGCCGTGGACGGCTCCATCGAAGCGCGCGTGGAAGACTCGCGGGGCCGCACGCTGTGGTCCGCGGTCGAACGCCGCAGCTTCGCGTCGGGCGTCACCGAGACGTTGATGACCACGACGCTGAAACAGGCCGCCGCCTGGTCGCCCGAGTCGCCCGCGCTTCACGTGCTGAAAGTCCGCACCGTGGCGCCCGGCCAGACGCACGAAAGAACCATGCGCTTCGGCCTGCGGCAAATCGAAGCGAAAGGCAACCAGATCCTTCTCAACGGCAAGCCGGTTTTCCTGAAGGGTGTCAACCGGCACGAAATGTTCCCGGGGGAGGGCATGACGGTTTCCCGCGAACAGACCCGCAAGGACCTGGAGGACATCAAGGCCCTGGGCTGCAACATGGTGCGCACCACCCACTACACGCAGGACACCAGCTTCTATGAGTTGGCCGATGAAATGGGCCTGCTGGTGTGGACCGAGATTCCCGCCTGGCAGACCCGCGCCGAAACGCTGGAAGACGAAAACGTCTGGAAACAGTATGGCGAGCCGCAGCTTCGCGAGATGGTCGAGGGCTACCGCGACTATACCAGCATCGTGATCTGGTCGGTGGGCAACGAGTTCCCGTCGGAAAAGGAGCCAGTGGCGAAGTATGTCGAGCGGGGTTGCGCGCTGGTGCGCAAGCTGGACCCCAGCCGCCTGGTGACCTTCGCCTCCGACCGGCACGACCGGGACATTTCCTTCGCTCCCGTCGATTTCCTGGCCATCAACGAATACTACGGCTGGTATTACGGCAAGCTTGATGATCTCGGGCCGGTGCTCGACAAGCTGCACGCCAAGTGGCCGGACAAGCCCATCGTGGTCGCCGAATTCGGCTCGGAGGCCATCCCCGGCTGGCGCAACCCGTCGCCCGGCGATTCCGGCACCTCGGACTACAGTGAGGATTACCAGGTGAAGCTGCTGACCAGCCACATGGAGCAGATTTTCGCGCCGTCGCGGCGGGGTTTCATGGCCGGGGCCATCATCTGGCTCTATAACGATTTTCCGAACCCCAGTTCCTTCGGCCGCCTGCATCCTCCGGTTATCAGCCATACGAATGCCAAGGGACTGGTTACGCAGGACCGCCAGCGAAAGCGCTCCTGGTACGAAGTGCAGAAAGCTTTCCGGGCCGCCAGGTAGTGAACCACGGTGACACAGAAGCTCTCCTTTGTGGACCTTTGTGTTCTTCGTGTCTCTGTGGTTCAGCGATGCTACCGGTCGGCGTAGTAGCCTTCGCGGGCCTGCACGACCAGGCCCTTCTGGCTGGTTGTCAGGCGGATCTTGTGGTATCCGGGCGGCGCGTCCGGCCGCTCGGGCGAATAGCCCAGGTTGTACTGGCTGCGCAGCTCCTCTTGAATGCGGTCGTAGGTTTCTTCCAGCGGGTGCTTCTTGGAGACTTCGAAGAAGCCGCCGCCGCTGGACTTGGAGAGCCGCTCCAGGATCCTCTTGCCGTTCGGCGCCTGGGTGGGCATGGGCTGCGGGTAGCCACCACGGCGGCGGCCCATGCCCGGGCCGGGCCGCATCGGCACCCGGTAGGCTTCCTCGTCGAAGAACAGGATGGAGTAGATCAGCGTGTCGGCGCGCTGCGCGGCCTCGAGAGCCTCGGCGACGCCCACCTTGCTGGCGTTGTCCACGCCGTCGGAGAGCACGATGAGGGCTTTGCGGCCCGCCTGTTTCTTCATCAACTCGTCGGAGGCCAGCAGGACCGCGTCATACAGCGAGGTCCCGCCCTGACGGCGGCCGCCCGGGGCAGGGAAGTTGCGCGGGTTCACGCGCTGCGGTTGCGGCGCCTCCAGCAAGGCCAGCGCCGCACGCAATTCCCGGCGCGAGGAAGTCAAATCCTGAAGCAGCTCCACCTCCCTCTCGAACTGGATCAGGAAGGCCAGGTCCTTCTTCTCGTCCAGCACCTGGTCCAGGAAGCGATAGCTGGCCTGGCGCTCCTCGGCGAGAACGCGCCGCTGGCTTCCGCTGATGTCAACCAGCAGGCCAAGCGTCAAGGGCAGGTTCGTTTCGCGGGAGAAATAGCGAATGGTCTGCGGGCGGCCGTCCTCCTCCAACTGAAAATCGTTCTGGTTCAGGTCGCGGACGATCTCTCCCTTGCGGCTCCGCACCGTGGCCAGCACGTTCACCACCTTGACCTCGGCGGAGAAGGTCCGTTCCTGCGCGCCGTGCAGCAAGCGGCCCGCCGGCAGAAGGGAAGCCACCGAAGCCAGAAAGGCGCGCCTCGAACGCGGCGCCCCGAACGGGCCGGCCCGATCTGCGTTTTGCCCACACTTATCCATCTCTGATTCTGATAAACCCGCCGAGCCGCCAAGAGTTCCAAATCCATGCTATACCAGAAGCCCGGACGCAGGGCCGCACCCGGGTGTGCGGCCCAACATTCTCTCCTGAGGTGCAAAGGTGACCGGAGTCAAGACTGGAATCAAACGCGCGCTGGCCGTGGCGGCTGTTGGGTTGTTGTTCGCGGCGCTCACTGTGGCCCAGCAGGAGCGCTCCGCCGCGTCCTGGGGCGGGCTGGAGTTCCTGATCGGCGAATGGACGGGCGGCGGCAGCGGCCAACCCGGCCAGGGCAGCGGCTGGTTCTCGTTTCGCCCGGAATTGAACGCCACCGTCCTGGTTCGTAAGAATCACGCCGAGTATCCGGCGACAAAAGACCGGCCGGAATTCACTCATGACGATCTCATGTACGTGTATCACGACCCGGCGGACAAGTCGCTGCGCGCCATCTACTTCGATATGGAGGGCCACGTGATCGAGTACCGGGTCACGGTTGCTGCCGACCGGCAGACGGCGGTCTTTTTAAGCGATGCGGTTCCAGCGCTGCCGCGTTACCGGCTGAGCTATGCACAGAAGGGACCGAACGAGGCGACGCTGAAGTTTGAAATTGCGCCGCCGGGCAAATCGAACGAGTTCAAGACCTACATCGAAGCCTCAGCCGGCCGAAAGTGAGCCGGGCCGGCGCTATGGCCGGCGACCGGCATCCAACTCCACCGCCTGTCCGGTGGCCGCCGACTGGTAGCAGGCCGCCATGGCGGCCATGGTCTTCAAGTACTCGCGCCCTTCCGACTCGCACGGCTGCCCACTGTGCAGACAGGTCAGCGCGTGCTCCTGGAACGCCCGGACGCTGTCGCCGCGGTAGCCGAGCTGCGGGATGGCATAGTCGTGCGCGGATTCCTGGCCCCCGTGTTCGGTGACGAACAGGCGGCCGTCGGGCGCCATCCGAACCATGCCGCGCTCGCCCTCCAGGCGAAACGTGCCGAATGCCGGGTCCGGCTGCGGCGCGCCGCTGATCCGGTTGGCGTCAATCAGGCCTTGCGCGCCCGAGCCGAAAACCATTTGGATGAGCGCGCAATCTTCGCCGCGGATCACGGGATTCACCCGCGCCGTCCGGCAGAAGACCGAGCGCAACTCGCCCGCCAGGAAGCGGAACGTGTCCAGGAAATGGATGAGCGTTTCGTAGACCAGCAGGCGCTCCATGTCCCGGAAATAGGGCTGCGCCGGATAGGGCTGCGGGCCGCGGCCGTCTCCACAGCGCAGGCGGAACCCCAGGTAGAAGATCCGGCCGAAGCGGCCCACATCGAGGAGGCGCTTGATCTCCCGATACCAGGGCTGCCAGCGCCAGTTTTCGTGGACCAGGAGACGGACCCCGGCCTTCTCGCAGACCTCGACCATCGCCAGGCATTGCTCGGGCGCGGGCGCCATCGCCTTCTGGCAGATGACGTTCACCCCGGCGGCAGCGGCCATTCCCGTTAGCGCCGGGTGAGTCGCCGGCGGGGTCACGATGTCGAGAAACGCGGGGCGTTCGCGGGCCAGCATATCCGCGACGCCGGTGTAAACGGCCGGGATGCCCCAGCGCGCGGCGAACTGGCGGGCGCGCGCTTCGTCGGCGTCGGCCACCGCGGCAATGTTCATCCCCGGGAGCCGATTCCAGGCTTCGGCGTGGAATGCGGCAAAGTAGCCGGCGCCGGCCATAACGCATTTAGAAACAGGTGGTTCCAAGCACGTTCTCAGGTATTACTTTGAAGCGTTCGGGGGCCCCGTTATCCTTTCTTTCTCTTGCGGGCGCCGCCGGCCGGCCGCCGCCCGCCCTCGTCCTCCTCCGCCTCACCGGGGCCTGGCTTGCGGATGCGGGGCGCCATCTGTTTTCTCCAATTGTCGAACGAGGCGCGGAGCCGCTGGACGACGTCCGGGCGCTCGGCGGCCAGATCGTTTTTCTCGCCGAGGTCCGCTTCGAGGTCAAACAGCTCGATCTTGCCGGCGTTATCGACCAGCTTCCAGCGGCCGGCGCGGACGGCCCGCTTAAGGTCGTCGCCATCCCAGAACAGCTCCGGGTGCAGCGGACCGGATGCTTTGCCGCCAAGCGCCGGCAGAATGTCCTTCCCATCGTAGATCCGGCCGGCGGGGAGCGGAACGCTGGCCACGGCGCAGACCGTGGGAAGCACGTCCAGGCAGATGACCGTCTCGCGCGAGACGGCATCCTGCGGCAGCCGCCCCGGCCAGCTCAGCATGAACGGGACGCGGATGCCGCCTTCGTATACGCTCTGCTTGAAATCGCGCAACGCGCCGTTGCTGGAAGAGTTGGCGCGGGCGCCGCCGTTGTCGGAGAAGAAGACCAGCAGAGTATTGCGGTCCAGGCCGCGGCGCTGCAGCTCATCGAGCACCCGGCCCACCGCCACGTCCTCGCGCTC
>Ga0315293_10005294_pt1 | contig 12140 bp, 5 predicted proteins | sample YL17G13_20_MG_FD_203071 | JGI IMG/M metagenome (GOLD analysis project Ga0315293, IMG submission 203071) | Sediment microbial communities from Yellowstone Lake, YNP, Wyoming, USA - YL17G13_20 | ecosystem: Environmental > Aquatic > Freshwater > Lake > Sediment | place: USA: Wyoming | collected... | reverse complement strand
GGGCGGGTGCCCGCCATCAACGGCCAGGATATTCTGCGTTGGACTCAAAAGATTCTAAACTACGAACAGAATCCGGGAAATGGCGATTACGGATACCTTTCAGAAGCTTATTGGTCTCTGGCGGATCAGCCGCAGAACGGCAATGAAGAGGATAATAACCAACCGCGTTTCCCGGCATTTTTCTCTCACCACGAACAGAAGGAAGTACCCAATGGTTATGACTTGTCGCCGAGCCAACCAACTAGCGACCAAGTGATTGCACAGATGAGTCAATGGCCGGCCTTCGCAAACTGGCACCATCATGGAGACGTGCATGTGGCCCGGATCAGGACGAGCGGCTACAATGTATCGGTGCTGAGCCAGCTAAATTCGGTATCGTATCTCGGCTGCGAGGGCGGCGAGCAGAATTGTGGTATGGAGTATCTGACCAATACCGACAAACCAGGGTTCACGTATGCGGTCGATTGCGCTGTAGCCGATTTCGGTTGTGCATATGAGCCCGGCATAAGGGAAAGGTGCATTGGATGCAATTATATCCTCGCCGAAAATGGAGGGGCCGGGTTTATCGGCACATCCAGGTATGGCCTCGTCAGCACCTCAAGTGGCTGGAAGAACCACTTCCTCAATTACATCTTTGGTAATCCGTGTAATAGGATTGGGCCTGCAAAGCAATACATGATGCCAATCGTAAATGATGTCCGACATACGACGAACTTGACTATGCTGGGTTCTCCTGAGCAGCCTATATGGTCCGATACCCCGAGTCGTTTTGAAGTCGTAGTAGACTATCAATATGACCGGATTAGGGTCTTAGACGGTATCTCTGCCCTTCCTATCGTAGGCGCCCAAGTATGTTTTGCCTCAAGAGATCTTTCCAGATATTATGTTGACGTTACTAACGCGGAGGGCTATGCGCAAATTGACCCTTCCTACGATTTCGATGTCACGGCAGCGACGGATATTGCCGTTACAAAAAAGAACTACATTCCCTACCAGATTATCGGCTCGGGGCCTGTCGACAGGAATTTCTTCTGGCGCGGGGATATCGCGTTTTATGGGGATATCACGGTGCCTGCGGACAAGACCCTGACCATCAAGCCGGGCACGACTATTAAAACGGTCGGGACGGTGTTAGCCGTGAATGGTACGCTTAAGATTGAGGGGACAAGTCAAAACCGTATCACGATGACATCGATCGAAGCCGATCCGCATGCGGACGATTGGGTTGGTATCTCGGTCTACACTGGCGGTACCCTCGATATGGATTACTACGATATCTCGTATGTCAAGTGGGGCGTGGAAGCCCAGGCGGGTACGACGATCCGGGCTAACCAATGCGACATCACCCACTTCGTATTTTTTGGGATCACTATCAACGGCTACTGCGCAACCGATCCTTACATCGGGAGTTGCCGATTCGAATATGGGGGAGAAGGGTTGCATGGTTGCGACCCACTGGCGATAAATGTTTGCGGGGGAAATCCGGTAATTGACGGCAACCTAATTTCCGGAATGGATGGGATTGCCTTTTCGGGCGACCCGTCGGATTTCCCAATTATCTGCAACAACCAAATGGCCGGGCCGGGTAGCTATGGAATCTATGTCACCCGGAACGGAGTGGAATTAGGGCCCCGCCCTCAGATTGAGTTTAATATCGACAGCCTTTACAACTATGGCATACGGTTAAGCTATTGTTATGGGGAAGGGACTTCCGTACGGGGCAACCGCTGTGCTAGGAGTTATATCGCTGGCCTATTAGTGGATAACGGCAGCCCGTCCATTATCGGTGGTGATAGTTATTCGATTTTCGTCAACAAATTCTGCGACAATTACGGCAGCGGCGTCTGGATTGGAAACTACAGCCAATCCGAAATTCGCAGCAACGCCATCAAGCGCAATGCCCAGTATGGGATTAGGGCCTCTGGTTTGGGGAGCGCGCCATCTTTCGGGAACGCCCAAAATCCTGGCAACAACTCAATTGGAGGAACCATTTTCGATGCGCATAATTCAACGGTCAATACCATAATGGCCCAAGGCAATTACTGGAGCAGCGGCTGCCCGCCCATAGAAATTTATGGTTCCTGGAATGTGAGTAATTGTCTGACATCCGATCCTCATCCAACCGAGAAGCACGGGGTCGGCCAAGATCAACTTCCGAAGGAGTTTGTTCTTGGCAATGGCTACCCCAACCCATTCAACTCTTCGATATCCGTTTCTATTGAACTTCCTCGGGAGCAGCATGTAAAGCTTATGGTTTACAATATCCTTGGTCAGAACGTGAGGACCCTGGCTAATTCGGCCTTCGCACCCGGCATCTATAACATTGCTTGGGATGGCCGATCAGACGCCGGCGATGAAGTCGGCAGCGGCGTTTACTTTTTCGTTCTGAAATCAGATGACTACCACGCCTCCAACAAAATGGCCTTGATACGATAGAAAGGTTAGGTGATCGAGATGAAAATATCTGAAATTATCGTGATTGGGGCCGCGGCCCTTATTCTCTGCGCCACTGCTGGCGCCGTGACCGAGTTAAACATTCCAGTAACGGACTTTGCCGTAATCGCCCCGCCGGGGCATTCTGAGGAGGGCTTGGTGCTTCTATCGTTTTCCTTGCCCGATTCGTTTCCTCATGGGAATATTCTCCGTGCCCAACTAGTATGCAACGCACGCCCGGTGGACGAGGTGGATTCCGTCTTTGAAATCACCGCGGCCCCGATCGGCATCGCGTGGAATCAGCAGGATGTCCACTGGAGCGATTCCTGGGGGGAAGGCGGAGGAAACCTCGTCGACTCGATGTTTACCTATGCCGGCGTAGTTGTAGGCGAAAATCGAACAAGGGTGGAGATCACCGACATGGTCAGGGCGTGGGCGGCCGGAAGTCGCCCCAACTACGGTATAGTCATCAAGGCGCCGAATGATTGGCGAGTGCGATTTCGGCTAGAGCTCCCGGACCCCAATAGGCAGGAGATTGCCTATATAAAAATCCTCATGGGTGATTAGACGATAGGCTGCGGCTCCGCATGGCGGATGGAAGGCTCCCGGTAATTGCAGGAGCCTTCCATCCTTAGCCCAAGCGTAGGTACATCATTACACGTATGTATTGTCGGGAGAGGAACTGATTTACGATGGCAGAGTTGTGAAACCTCCGACTTCGGTTGATGCTTTGTCACACATCCAGCCGATTTTCCCGGCTTGAGGGGTTGGCAACAAGAACAGTCCTGGCTATCCAGGCGGCGATAAGGATTTTGATCGTGTCGCCGAGAACGAAGGGCAAAGTCCCCAGCTTGAGCAGATCAGTGACCGCAGACAGCGAGCCTTGGGTCATGGAATAATATATCCCCAGAACCATCAGGCCGGGAATGTGAAACAATATGAGGTCGGCAATGAACATCAACACGATGATCGGAATGGCGCTCTTTGCCCCGCAATATCTGTCTCTGCAATAGCCGACGTCAAACCGCATGAATGCTCTCCGGGAAATCCGATCCTGCCGGCGTTCTCCCGTCAAAAGATGTTGGAAACTGAATTCAGTCATCACATTATGGCAATTGTCACTCAAAGATCTACAGCGCTGCGGCCGATGCTTTAGCCCTCCCGATCCCATAATTCCTGACAATCTTCAGAACTAAAATCCCCAAAATGCCCCAAGGTCGAGGGTTCAAAGCGGGCGCCTGCGATTTAACGGTAGCCACCTGATTCCTTAAAATCCATACGATTTCAACTTCGATGTCGAGACATAAAATCACCATTATGGCAGCCGATTAATAAATTCCTTTGTCAAATTTGATAGCATTGCTATATTTATCGTGCGTCTTTGATCTGACATCTTTGAGCGCGATAGTGCTGCATTAATACTTAAAGGCGAATAATACCTTTTAAGCCATTAGTGGATTGCGACAAGGAGCTCCCCATGAAGTACCCTGTGATCCTTTTACTTATCGTAATGCTTGCCTCAGTATCTGATGCACGCGCCTTTGAACCCCTCTTTGACGCCAGAATTGACTATGACGTAGGAAGTAGTCTCAAGTCGGTTTTTGCCTGTGATCTTGACGGCGATGGGGATAACGACCTGGCGGTGGCAAATGGAGAATCCAACCGTGTCTCCGTACTAAGGAACAACGGCGATGGTTCTTTTCTAGCGGCGGTCAACTATGTGGTAGGGAGTAACCCCGGATCGGTTATTGCCTGCGATCTTGACGGCGATGGGGATAAGGACCTGGCGACGGCAAATACCAATACCGACAACGTCTCCATATTAAAGAACAACGGCAATGGGACTTTTCAGGCGGCTGTCAACTACGGGGTGGGGGACTGGCCCAATTCCATCTTTGCCTCCGATCTTGACGGAGATGGTGATAGCGACTTGGCGGTGGCAAATTATTCCTCCGACAACGTCTCTGTCCTGAAAAACAACGGCAATGGGACATATCTGGCAGCGGTCAATTACGGGGTGGGAGACTCTCCTCGGTCCGTCTTTGCTTCCGACCTTGACGGCGATGGGGATAATGACCTGGCGGTGGCAAATACCAATTCCGACAACGTCTCCATATTGAGGAACAACGGCAACGGGACATATCAGCCGGCGCTCAATTACGCGGCGGGAGACGCTCCCTTTTCCGTTTATGCTTCCGATCTTGACGACGATGGGGATAACGACCTGGCCATGGCAAATTATATTTCCGATGACGTCTCCATATTGAAGAACAACGGCGATGGTACTTTTGAAGCAGCTGTCAACTATGGTGCGGGAATTGATCCCAATACGGTTTTTGCTTGCGATCTTGACGGCGATGGGGATCACGACCTGGCCGCGGCAAATGGGCCCGGCAACGTCTCCATATTGAGGGGCAACGGCAATGGGACTTTTCAGGCAGCTGTCAACTACGGGGTGGGGAGTGGTCCCGCGTCGGTTTTTGCCTGCGATCTTGACGGCGATGGGGATAGGGACCTGGCGACGGCCAATTACGGTTCCTACGACGTCTCGATCCTTTTAAACAACGGCGACGGCACTTTCCAGGTGGCGGTCAACTATGGAGTGGGGAGCGGCCCCGCGTCGGTTTTTGCCTGCGATCTTGATGGCGACGGGGATAATGACCTTGCGGTGGCTAATACCAATTCCGATAACGTCTCCATATTGAGAAACAACGGCAATGGGACTTTTCAGGCAGCTGTCAACTACAGTGTGGGGAGTTATCCCTGGTCAGTTTTTGCCCGCGATTTAGACGGCGATGGTGATAACGACCTGGCGGTGGCAAATGAGTATTCCGACAACGTCTCGGTGCTGAAGAACAACGGCAACGCGACTTTTCAGGCGGCGGTCAACTATGGAGTGGGGAGCGGTCCCGCGTCGGTTTTTGCCTGCGATCTTGATGGCGACGGGGATTATGACCTTGCGGTGGCAAATTTCAATTCCGACAACGTCTCCATATTGGCTAACAACGGTGATGGTACTTTTCAAGCGGCGGGCAACTATGGGGTGGGGGACCAGCCCTTTTCGGTTTTTGCCAGCGACCTTGACGGCGATGGGGATAACGACCTAGCCACGGCGAATTATAATTCAAGCAATGTTTCTATATTGAAGAACAATGGCGATGGGACTTTTCCGCCCGCGGTCAACTACGGTGTAGGGTACTACTCCTATTCAGTTTTTGCCTGCGATCTTGACCGCGATGGGGATAACGACTTGGCTGTGGCAAATAATTATTCCGTTTCCATCATGCGTAACAACGGCGATGGTTCTTTTCAAACGGCGGTCAACTATAGGGCAGGGTACTGGTCCTGGTGGGTTTTTGCCATTGATCTTGATGGCGATGGGTATAACGACCTGGCCGTGGCAAATCAAGGTTCCAACAATGTCTCCATATGGAGGAACAACGGTGATGGTACTTTTCAAGCGGCGGGCAACTATGGGGTGGGGGACCAGCCCTTTTCGGTTTTTGCCAGCGACCTTGACGGCGATGGGGATAACGACCTAGCTGCGGCAAATTGGGATTCCGACAACATATCAATTTTAAAGAATTTGAGTAATATCGCGCCGCCGCTGCCATTCTGTCAGAATTTCTCTGGCCTATTTTGTGATGACTTTGAGGACGGTTTGATAACCAATTGGCAAAGCCTCCGTAATGAAGGCTGTACATGGAGTGAAACTGGCGGTGTAATATCGACTTCGAATTCCGGCCCGCAAAAATGGTGTATTCAATCTGTCGGTAACCAGATCTGGGATAATTACACCCTTGAGGGCAAAGTGCGCGGTAATGTTGGCGTCGACAAGGTTTTTACATTCAGGATCAAAGACGCAAATAACTTCTATGCGGTTAACCTTCGATCTGATTACCCAACTCCCGGAATAGATAAAGTAACATTTGACAAGATGGAAAATGGGGTTTATCAGGCGGACATCGCCACCGCCGATTATACCTCGGAGAATGGAGTTTGGTATCAGGTAAAAGTTGAGTGCATTAATAGGACATATACTATATATGTGAATAACAACCAAGTTCTGCAATATACTGATAATCAGAATGTATATTTTACCGGCGGCATAGGAATTGCATGCTGGACCGGTGAAGCCGGAACCTGTAATATCGGTTTTGATGATATCAAGGTGACCGAATTTTCGACTCATCAGGCAATTTTGCAAGGCCATGTTAATACGGCCCAAGCGCTACCGCAAACGATTGAAGGAGCAGCGGTTGAAATCCGCCAGAGCGGCCATCTTCTGGCTACTACAACGACGAATTCCGAAGGTTATTATTCGATTACTCTACCTGTCGGATTATACGATGTTAGCGTAAGCAAACAGAATTATGAAATGGCCAATCTATCAGGAGTATCAGTTCCACAACAAGGAGCCACGCAGGATTTTGAATTGTTACAAAGCGATTATGCAAATTTAGATTTGTCAGTAATAATTGCACCAGAAATGTTTACCGAAAATTCAGCAAGTAATGAAACCAATATATTCACTATTAAGGCGTCAATTCACAATGGCGAGAACCGGCCGTTTAGCATAGTGACCGTGGCCTTTATAGTCGATGGGGAATTCGAACAATTAAAAACCTTTAGCATTGATCCGGGAATATCAGTCAATCAAACCCATAGTATTAATATTCCTACGCCCTGGCCAAATAAAACCGTTAGGGTTCGGCTGGAATATGTAAATGGATGGAAGGCCACTTATTCGCATCCGCGTGAAGTGTCGAGTACAGTTTCAGTTGTTTATCTGAGTAACGGCAGTGCCTTTAGGCTTAATCCTGATGCTTATCAGTTTTCGAATCCTTATGGTTGGCCATTAATAAAAAAATATTTCCAGACAACCTCTCCAACAATTGGTAGGCTTCTCTCTCTCTTACCCGCAATCGTGCAAAGTGTAAACGGGGTTTGTTTCGGCATGGCGGGTTCCAGTAGCGCTTATTTCTTGAACCCATTAGAAAAGCCGCTTAATGTCCCAACTCATTCAATGACATTGGATATGCAAGGAGTTTCGGATCGCTTGGTGCAGTACCATTTATCCCAATTGCTGCAACCCGAAGATTTCCTGGATCCACAGATACCATCTGAGATGGGAAACAGCATAAGAAACGCGCTTCTGCAGCAGCACAATGTAGTCATTGCTTTATTTGATAATGATCTGTGTAGTGGTCATGCCATAAGCGCGTACAAAACCATTATCGACCATGGGCAAAATGACGAATATGTCACAATCTATGATAATGAATCTCCTTGGATTACCACGCCGCAAATTATGAAAGTAGGTCTTAATGGCAATGGATATATGGCATATCCTCCTGAAGATCCGCGATGGCAACAAGCAAGGGCTTTTGAAAATGTCACCCGTTTCACTGATAAACAAATTTTAAAGTTGGCATGGAATGCGATTAAAAAAATTCCCAGAAACCTCGCATGCGGTATTACCGGCATATCAAAAAAGCTGCAGATAATGTGTCCTGTGCACCCGCTGATAATTGCCAATAATGGCCAGGGGTTGGGGTTCATCAATGATTCTACCTGGGTTAGCGAAATTGATTCGGCGTATTATGCCATTTGGCAAGCGGACAGTACTGACTCGTGCTATTATTTCGAATTGCCAATGAACCTTCAGTATGACGTTACATTTGCAGGTGTTGGACAAGGAAATGCTGAAATCCTCTACTTTGCACCTGCAACTGACAGTTCCGGAGTATTTTCGTGTTTTGATAGCATTCAGATATCTCAGAATACAAATGGGTATTTTCATGTTGGCGCAGGAGTCGCAGGTATTGATACTCTTTATTTAGATATCAATGGCGACCAAATTCCCGATACTTCAATGTTGCCTATCGTCAATACTGCGCCGGGAAGTTTCGAATTGATAAATCCCGATCCTGGACAATGTGTTTATCATCCGGTCAATTTTTCGTGGCAGCCAGCCATCAATCTTGATTGGATGGACACTATTAATTATGCTGTTTTTGTGTCGAGCGATTCTACATTCACAGCATATGATTCATCTCAATATACGATCGATACCTCATTTATATGGTTGCCGTATATGAGTGATTCTACAACTTATTATTGGAAAGTTAAAGCAATCGACAAAGGCGGTCTTGCTGCTGATAGTTGGGAAGTGGGATCGTTTCTATATCGTTTTCATTTAAATGTTATTCGAGGATTCGTGTTTGATCAAGATTCCAATCCAATTGAAGATGTGAGTATTGAGGCTACAGGTACTGTCGCTAAAAGTTGCTCAACAGGATTGGACGGAGCATATATTCTCGATAGCCTAAAAGCCGGCACTTACTCCATCTCCTTTTCGCATCGGATTTACCGAGATACCGTGATTATGGGGTTGTCGCTAATATCTGCAGATACAATTATCCTGAATATGATTTTGAGTCCGTCATGCAGATATCTCCCCGGTGACATCAACGGCAACGGTCAGGCCAACGGTATTGACGTCACTTATGGGGTTTCGTATCTCAAGGGAGGCAATCCGCCTCCGAATGAGTGCAATCCGCCATGCATGAATCAACCCGATCCATTCTACGCTGCCATGGATGTCAACGGCAACTGCACCGCTAATGGTATTGATATTACCTATTTCGTGAGCTACTTAAAAGGGCAACAGCCGGCTTTACTCTACTGTCAGGATTGCCCGCCAGCCGACCACGGTCCAGCAGTATCACGGCAAATCGAAGGTAAAGAGGCGCCCGATAAAGTCATTTCGCAACCTATCAAGGAGGAAATGCCAATAGCTCCGATTCACCACCCGGAATTGAAACAAAGAGGCAAGACCGAGGCCTCTGACTGAAAATTGTCGATACCGGGTAATGGGGCCGCTCTCAAGGAACGTGCGGCCCTTTTTATCTTACAGGGGTTCCACTAACCCCGACTTAGTGGCGGCAGCCGTCTAATAAATTCCTTTGTCTAATTTGATAGCAATGTTATATTTATCCCGCATCTTTGAACTCGCATCTTTGGCGCGACTGGGATTCAAAGTGATAATATTTATTTTTTAATGGGCGGGAGGCTTACCCTGTTTGATCATCTGTTTGGCGAAAAGGGGCTGACATAACAAGACTTAATAACGCACCGGAGTGTCTATCAACTAAAGGGGTAATCTATTCATATTTGTTTGAAGACAACAATGATCCATCAAAAATATCTTGACAAGTCCATCGCCGTTATCCTATATATTAATAGATTTGGATTTTTGCGTCTTAGTAAATACCTTTATGGTCTAAGGCCATTAACTTTGGAAACGGGTTTTGAATATAAGACGCACATCTCGCCTCTCTTCTTTCGCCAAAATCAACGGCTATAAAATAGGACTGCTTTTAAAATCGACCATAGTATTTCTGCCCGTTTTGTGTTTGGTCATTTATTCATTTGCCTTGGCTCAGCCCGACACCACCTGGCAGCAGGTGCTCCCAGCCTGGCTGGACGCGGTCTACTACCCCAACTTCTTCCTGGGGGGTAACTACATCACCAAGGTTTCTCTGGCCGATATCGATGGGGACGGAGATCTGGATATGTTCTACGGCGGTGGGGACACCGGCAGCTTGACCTATTTCGAGAACGTGGGAACCGCCCAGGCCCCCCGGTTCGAGCTTGCCATGGAAGAATTTCCCGGCCTAAGGCGTTTAGGCCGGGAGACGGGCATCGCCGATGCCGACTTTGGCGACCTGGACGCCGACGGGGACTTTGATGCTGTGTTCGCCCGCAAAATCGATGGTGGAAGTGTCCTCCACTGGAACGACGGGACTCCTCATGAGGCAGTTTTCGTTATCCGCCCTCCCGTGGGTCCAATCGGCATCCAGAGCAATGCTACCTTGATCGACATCGACGCCGACGGTGACCTCGACTGCTTCTCGGGGGCCGGCTACCACATTTTTCAGTTGGAGTTCGCCGAAAACACCGGGGACGACACCTTGCCAAATTTCGTGATCCGCAGCCGCAATTACCAAGGCCTAGACTTCGGGGTGCCCTTCAATTTCGACATGGGGGACCTGGATGGGGACGGAGATTACGACCTCCTGGTCTGCAAGTACCCCGGTCCGGTGGCCTACTATGAGAACACTGGCACCCCCGATTCAGCCTTTTTCACTCACGTCACCGACGACTTCCTGTCCGGGCGGGACACCACCGACTGGATGGAGACTCCAGAACTTGCGGATATAGATGCCGATGGCGATCTCGACCTCTTCCTGGCAGGAGGCTACGCCCACCTGTACTTTTTCGAAAACACCGGCAACGCCACGATGCCACAGTTTATACAGAGGCAGGACACATCCTATTTCTATTTGATCCAGGGGCAGATGGGGACATGGCTTTCGAATGCGGTCGATATCGATGGCGACGGCCTGCAGGACATCAATTCCGGGCGCTGTTTTCTCTTAAATCAGAGCTCTGGGGGCGTGTTCAGATTTAATAGAGTCGATGATTTGGGCCCTTCATATCATGGGGCTTATGCCGATATCGATGCCGACGGCGACTTTGACTTCCTCACTGCAGGGCATAGCGACGTGGTCGGCTTAGGGGAAAATATCGGGGACCGCTTCTGGCCCATCTGGGCGTCTTGGAGGCAGCTTTTCCCGCCCCAGGACGATATTCGAGATATCTATTCTGTGGCTGCTGGTGACCTGGACGCCGATGGTGACCTTGATCTTCTCATAGGCATGGGCGGCTCCATCTGGCCGGCCCTGATAAGAAACGACGGCACACCGCAACAGGGAAGTTTCAGCTATGTTGGCGACATTTTTCTTCCCGAGTATGCCTATTGGGGCATGGTCCACCTGGCCTTGGCCGATATGGACCGCGACGGCGACCTAGACCTGCTCCTGAGTGACCTGATTTCCGACTCCGACCGCACGGGCGTCGGGGTCCGCCTCTTCTATTACCGCAACGACGGTACCCCACAGGTGCCCACCTGGACCTTCATGACCAGCGATTTCCAGAACATCATCTTAGACCACCGGCAGGGCGGGATCAGCGTCTGCCCGATCGACATCGAAAACGACGGGGACTACGACCTGGCATTTTCGGCCTGCTTCGGCCTGCAGCTTTATATGAACCCGGAAAATCCTGTAAGCATTGTAGATAATGGACATCCAATGAATGCAGATGATGAGCCGGTTTCCTGTTACCCAAATCCCACCAATTCATTGGTGCTGATATCTATTGATTTGACTGAAAACTCCGTCGTGACTGTAGAAATTTTTAATATTCTCGGACAACACTTGGCGATAATCGAGAATAAAAGAGTAGCCGCCGGCTTTCACAGGTTTATTTGGAAAGTTGATCGTATTCCAAGCGGAATTTACCTGGTTAAGGTTTCGCTTGGGGAGAGGATTTATCATAAGAGGTTAACGGTTTTGAAATGAATATGCAAGTGCAGGGAGCCTATTATGCTAAGACGAAATTTGTTGCCGTTAAAATTTGCAGTATTCCTTTGTGCATTGCTTTTGTACTATCCCCACCTTAATTTAATGGCTGAGCCCGAACTTTGTCTGACCAGGCTGTCCATTAAGTTCGTTAATGGGGCAAGGGTCTATAGTGTATGTCTTCAAACAAATTTGGACACTTTGTATCTTAACTTAAGAGACACTTTTTTGATTAGCAAGTCCTTTCGATTTTAGCATTCTCATTTCTGACAACTGACA
>Ga0315293_10005292_pt1 | contig 12141 bp, 14 predicted proteins | sample YL17G13_20_MG_FD_203071 | JGI IMG/M metagenome (GOLD analysis project Ga0315293, IMG submission 203071) | Sediment microbial communities from Yellowstone Lake, YNP, Wyoming, USA - YL17G13_20 | ecosystem: Environmental > Aquatic > Freshwater > Lake > Sediment | place: USA: Wyoming | collected... | reverse complement strand
TCCCTTTTCTCGGGAATATTGGGAATCACATCGAATATTAATTCTCGTACATTATCCACATTTTTTGCAAAAACAGCTAAAAAGTCTTTTGTGTTCACCGGAGGAATTGATGGGTCGTCATGCAGCCCAACATCATAGTCAGTGACAATTGATATGGTAGAATAACACATCTCCAGTTCGCGAGCCAGAATCATCTCAGGATACTGCGACATGTTTATGATATCAAAACCCTGCCTTGAGAAAAACCTACTCTCCGCTTTCGATGAAAATCTCGGTCCCTGTATCATAACCACGGTTCCGGACGGGTGAACGCTAAGACCCCTCTTCTTCGCATTTTCAAAGAGAAGTCTCCTTAGCTCAGGACAGTAGGGCTCATCCATAGCCACGTGTATGGTCTCCGGCCCATCGTAAAACGTATCATCCCGCCTCGTGAAATTCACAAACTGGTCGGGTATCACGAAATCGCCTGGCTTGATTTCTCTTTTTAATGAACCGCACGCTGTTGTCGTGAGAATTCTTTTCACGCCCAATTCTTTCATGGCCCAGATGTTTGCTTTGAACGGGACCTTATGTGGAGGATACACATGCCCCTCAGCATGTCTTGGGAGAAATGCAACATCACGATTGCCTATTTTACCAATCCTGATAAACGTGCTGGGCTTGCCGTATGGCGTGGACACTTCCCTTTCTTCCATATCCTCCAGCAGCGAGTAGAACCCACTGCCACCAAATACACCTATCATTTTCAAAACGCCTCACAAACTTCTGTTTTGAATTGAGATGCTGAAATATATTTCACTGGGCATCTCATGTCAGCCATGCCAATAAATTAGAAATAATCTTTAAAAACAGTTATTCTCTTACAACAACAGCTTCTTTTCCATTGCTGAACAGCCTGACCTTATCGCCGCTCGATATATCTTCAAAAAGCGGATGTATTAATATAACATCCTCTAAAACAGTGTATTTCGCTTTCTTTAGTAATCTTACTAAACCATGCACTAAATAACGATCACTATCTCCAGATACAAATGCTCGCATACTGGGAACGCTCAAATCAACAGGATAGCCTTCTCTACCTGCGCAAGATGTCATGAAACAGTAAGGCTCCCCCAACATTTTTTCCGTTCATGACAATGTTCTTGCAAGTAATTCTCCATAATATGTCTTCCTGATAATTTGGCGTCAAGCGATGCGGCGGCAATGGCATTGCATGCATTTAAGCCCAGATGCACATCTAGTCCTCTGAGCACTGAGTCCATCTTGCTGGAATCTCTACTTATGTTTGCACTAAGTGCTATTCCTAAAAGATCCATAGTGCCAAAACTTTTCAATACAGGCAAAACCACACCGTCCGGAGGCGTTATTCCAAAACATGTGTCAGAACGGATTACATTTCGGCATTCTTGTATTGTATGACCACCCCTCCTTTCATCATTTTGGGTTTTTTTGTCAAAAACTTTGAACAAGGTCTTGTACTTGCTTGAATCCCTTCTAGGAACCTCGAAATCAGCTGTTTCTATTCTCTTGAAAGGGCGAGCTTGCAGTATCGCAAATGGTTCATAAGCAAATTCTACGAACAGAGAGTAACCCGGAGCAATTCCGCATCCTTCTATTTGTTCATAAGATTGTATTAGTCTTCTAGTAAGTTCATCAGGTATATCATGAGATATTTCGTACTCATCTTCGGCGCATAATTCTTTTTTCCTAGCTTCGCGTAGTTTGTAATTTCTTCCGATGTTGGAGCCAGCAAGAGCGGGCATGTCTACATCATCAAAGCATTGTGCTATGAACATATATGGATTGTTAGGGTGTCTTATCATCGCCCCAATCCATTCCGACGGCGACTGCTCATGTATTATCACCTGCATTTTTTCATCTATTTTGAAACCATTCTGCCTTGCATATTCCTGCGCGAGTTCGCTTTGCGCACTTTCCTCCACTGTGCGCACGGCACGTTCCAAAGTCCCCCTGTCATAGACATTCCTGACAGAAGCAAAAATGCCCTCAAAATCACCATATTCATGAGGAGAAGAAGACCTCACAACAACTGGCTTTTTCAATCTCTCGAAAGCCTGCAGAGCAGCGTCCATGCCGTCTTCGTAATGCTTGTATTCATATGGAGGCACCAAACTAGGACATCTCTCAGAAATTCTGTTTAATATAGCGCCTTTTCCGCCATAGCGTTGAACATCATCACTGCTTATCGTGCCAAGCATTCGTTTTTTATTGCAGGAGTCTTTTTAAGAACAATTAAGGTTGCAGAAACCTATTTTTTATATTTACTATAATATACATTCTTGGGAGATATCATGTCTTACGATCATGAAGAACATTGGTGTATTGACAATGAACATTATTTACCATATTTATTGAAAAAAGAGCCACCAAACCCAGATAACATATGGAGTATGACAGATGCCGTATATGCACGATTCTATCCTTGGGCACATATTGACAATAGGTGTGAAGGTTTTTCATCATTCCAAGGATTAAGAAACGGCAAACCGGTGTACTTGCTTGGTATCGACACAACTGATAAAACAGAAGACGAACAGAAAAATACTCTAATACATGAATTGATTCATATATATTGTAGAACGAGAAAACCTCTGAGTCATGAAGAGACAAGACAACTTCACCCGGTTTTTGGTCAAGAACTAGAAGACTTGGTCGAAAGCGAAGCACGACATCTTCGGAAAACATACCCACATTTGATTGATGAACTGTTCACCCATTTCATCAGCAGACAGAAGGAAATAACAGCGTTCCTAAGAATTACGTTCCCTCATCCCATGATTCAAGGTATTTCTTCTGCTCAGGCGTGAGCGAATCTATCTTTACACCCAGAGCATCTAACTGCATTTTAGCTATTTCGCGGTCGGTTTCCTCTGGCAGCAGGTGCACACCCGGCTTTAGCTTGCCCTTGTTTTTTATCAGGTATTCTACAGCAAGCGCCTGGTTGCAGAACGACATGGCCATCACCGTGCTTGGATGACCCTCAGCCACAGCTAAATTAACCAAACGGCCCTCGCCAAGAACAAAAATCTTTTTCCCAGCCAATGCGTATTCGTCCATGCCAGGCCTGATATTCTTCCTCTGGCTTAATTTTTCCAGACCACCCACGTCTATTTCGACATTGAAGTGACCAGCATTCGCAAGTATAACCCCATCCTTCATCTTTTTCATGTCATCCACTCTTATGACATGCTTGTTTCCAGTGACTGTTACAAAGATGTCCCCGATGGGAATGGCTTCTTTTAGAGGCATGACACGATATCCATCCATTAATGCTTGCAATGCCCTGACAGGATCAACTTCAGTCACGATGACATTAGATCCCATACCCTTTGCACGCATTGCTAATCCCCTGCCACAATCCCCATATCCACAGACCACAAAGATTTTTCCAGCGAGTAAGATGTTTGTAGCCCTCAGTATTCCATCTAGTGTACTTTGCGACGTTCCATAGAAATTGTCAAAGAGATGCTTTGTCTTCGATTCGTTCACAGCAATCATCGGGCACTTCAGCGCGCCATCCTTCTCCATCGCCTTCAGGCGGATTATCCCGGTCGTGGTCTCTTCTGCCCCGCCTATCACACTTTTCAATAAGTCAGCGCGCTTTGTGTGTATCATCGTGACCAGGTCGCAGCCGTCGTCTATTGTTATTTGCGGTTTTGTATCAAGCACAGCATTCAAGTTGGCGTAGTACTCCTCATTGGTCTCGCCTTTCCACCCAAACACCGCGTAACCCTCTGCAGCAAGCGCTGCCGCAACATCGTCCTGAGTGCTCAGTGGATTGCACCCTGTTATCGCAACAGTCGCGCCTCCGGCTGCCAACGTGCGAACAAGCACAGCAGTCTCCTTCGTGATGTGCAGGCACATGCCGATATGATATCCCTTCAGCGGCTTTTCCTTGGAAAAGCGCTTCTTCACTTCAAGCAGAGCACCCATCTGCATCTCTGCCCATTCTATCTGCTTTCTGCCCTGCTCTGTCAAAGCTGGTTTTTTTACCTTGCTGATATAAATCACGACCATCAGAAATTCACAAGCTCTTTGAGTTCCTCGCATCTACCCTCTATATCTTCGTATGATATTTTTTTCAGATTGTCGACACCAAACCCTTCTGCGTTGTAGGAAGCCACTGCAGTCGCGCATATCATCGCTCTTTTCAGGTTGTCGAAGGAAAGATCATCGGTTTTTGCGAGCCACCCCATGAATCCGCCTGCGAATGAGTCGCCCGCACCAGTGGGGTCTTTCACGTCGTCAAGCGGGAAAGCAGGCGCGGAAAAGACGCCTTCTTTCGTGAACAGTAACGCCCCATGCTCGCCTTTCTTAATTACCACAGCCTTCAGCCCCATCTTGAGCAGCAGTTTCCCAGCCTTTATGGTGTTATGAGTATCAAGCAGCTTCTTTGCTTCATCGCTGTTTATCAGCAGCACGTCGCACATTTCTATGACATCAAATACTTTTTGTTTGTCCTTTTCTATCCAGTGGTTCATGGTGTCCATTGCTATCAGCTTCGGGTTCTCCATCTGTTTTATCACGCGCATCTGCAGCTCTGGGTCGATGTTCGCGAGAAAAACATATTTCGCTTTTTTGTATTCATCCGGCAGCTCCGGGTCGAATGTCGCAAACGCATTCAGCTCTGTTTTCAGGGTGGTGGCATTGTTCATATCACCCTCGTAGTGACCATGCCACCTGAATGTCCTCCCGTTGCTCGTGCACAACCCCTTGGTGCATATCCCGCGCTCAAGAAGAAATTCGACGTAATCATTAGGAAAATCCTTGCCTATGACACCAACCACGCCCACATCAGTCAGGAAGCTGGCTGCAACCGAAGAGTAAACAGCCGCGCCGCCCAATGCCTCGCTGACCTCGCCGAGCGGGGTCTTTATATTATCTAGCGCAACCGAGCCAACCACCACAAGTTCAACCATAGGATATCAAGATATCTTTAGCAGAAAGAAATAAATGCTTATTCGATACTAATACGATAGTGATATTCATGCAATACGAATCCCACGATACACATATTTACGCAAGGGAGCTTGGATTGAACAGGAATTACAAGAGCGCTAGCGTAACTCAAGGATATCCATCATATTTTCCAGGCGTGACAGTCGTTGATTTAGATCCAAAATATATGCCAGATGATAGAATTCTGGGAATGACAGATTTGCGCTTCATCTGGCTTAGGAATGATTTAGGAGCGAACCGGAGTGAAGTTCTACATCACGAGCATGTTCATGTGAGATATCCAGCTGCATCAGAGTATTGCGTGAGGCAGATTACAAGGGCAGAAAGGATATCGCGCGGGCAAGCATGTCGTTTGCATTGAATTTAATAAATGTAGTCATCCATATGTAGTTAAAAAGTTTTCTGCCGAAGAATAATATGATAATTATGCCATATTGGGAACACAATCTTATGTATGTCCCTGCTCTGGTCGAAAATGGTAGCATTATAGTTCCAGAGCTTCATCTTGGCGCAAGACTAGAATTCATGATAGGTGTCAAACAACTCACAGCAGCAGAGGCTCAAAAATTCCCTACACCAACATTGGCAGAGTTATCTCATGCCTTTTTTGGTAAATACCCGGATGGAAGATGGGTCTCTCCTGATTACAGGGGTAGCATCATTTTTTCTCCTATGCATTACTCTGAATTCACGTCCACTTTCAAGCAACCAAGAGAACCCAGCAGAGGCGAGGTTATTCCGAAGGGATACGCCCCGATAATAATAATAAACAGACCGCAACGCATTTTTTGCCACGAAGAAGACCGCTGGGTTGCTGAATATGAGTCTGGTATTGATTTTCACGAACCTCCTCGAGGATATATCTTAAAAATTGATAAGCAAACAGGATTCCCGATAGAAACTTCTCCGGAGAAAGAAGACGCCGAAAAAATATTCGGTAATGATGCCTCATATTTCTATCCGGCGCCATATGGTTTAAGGACGATAATTCGGTGTTCAGGTTATGGTCCTTTCGATATCGATGCGACTCTCCACCCCGGCGAATCACACTTTCAGACTGGTGCGCGTTCCGTGTGCAGATAAGGACACCGTCGTGCATATAATCCGATTTAATAATCTTTCCCACAATTTCTAGTCATGACAAACATCTACATCGAGACATACGGCTGCGCTTCTAACCAGAGTGACAGCGAAATCATGTCCGGTCTTTTGATTCGCGCCGGATTCTTTTTGGTGAACGACATCAAACATGCAGATATGGTCATCATCAATACCTGCATCGTGAAAACGCCGACTGAGCAGAAGATTGTTCACAGAATAAAGGAGATTCAGAAAAACTTCCCAAAGAAAAGACTCATCATAGCTGGGTGCATGCCGCAGGCACAGTACGAATTGGTTAAGGAGAGTGCACCCAGCAGCAGTCTCATTGGCCCGCGGGCGATTACAAAAATCACGAATGTCGTGAAAAAAGTGGTGGAAGGCCATCTTGTCGAAGAACTGGGCGAAGGCGCTGAGAAGATTTGTCAGCCAAAGTCAAGTAAAAACCTTGCTGTTAATATAATACAAATCGCAGAGGGCTGCAAAGGCGCGTGCTCATTCTGCATCACAAAGCATGCCCGCGGAAGCCTGCACTCCTACCCAGAAGATAAAATCCTTAAGGAAATTTCATCAGCCAAATCAGCCGGCTGCAAGGAGTTCTGGCTTACATCGCAGGACTGCGGCTGCTATGGCTTTGACAACGGAACAAACCTGGCAGAGCTTTTGGCAAAAATAACCAAGGGCGTTGGCGGAAAATATTTTTTGCGCGTTGGCATGCTCAATCCGCTCCATCTGAAAAAAATCTACCCGCAGCTCATAGAGGTCTACAAGGATGATAGAATTTTCAAGTTCCTGCACCTGCCTGTCCAGAGCGGTTCGGATAAAATCCTTGACAAAATGAACCGGGGCTATTCAGTCGCTGATTTCGGGAAGATGGTTGCAGCGTTCAGAAAAGAGATACCAGGCCTTCAGGTCTGGACAGATATCATCGTTGGATTCCCAGGCGAGACAGACGAAGATTTTGCTGCAAGCTATGAGCTAATCAAAGAAATTCAGCCGGATTTTGTAAACGTATCAAAATACGGGGCGCGGCCTGGCACATTGGCAGCAAAAATGCAGCAGGTTGATGCAGATATCATAAAGGAGCGCAGCACAAAAATATCAAAATTAGTTGATGAGCTTGCGATCGAACAGAACAAGAAATGGCTCGGATGGTCGGGCATTGCCATCGTAGATGAATTCAACCGCGAGAAGCAGAGCTGGATTGCCAGGAATTTCGCCTACAAGCCAATCGTAATCAAAACGACCAAAAAACTGCGGTTGGGCGACATCGTTAACGTGAAAATTGTTGCTTCTGAACGCATACTTCTCGGCGAGTTATTGTAGCATATATAAACAGAATAAACAGACCCCGACCGCAATCTTTAAATACTAATTAGTCACTATATAGTGGTTACTATGGATGGTGTGGGAATTATGAGCGGTACTAAGATTCCGAGCAGAGCAACCCGGAGAGATATTCTAGAAGCGGTAAGAGCGGAAGACGTGAATGGGGAGTTAGATGGAACAGACAGAGATGTCTACTCCAGGCTGTTGACTAGAGTAGGTGTGTACTTAGCGAGAGCGGAAAATACAACAGGAAGAGAGTATAATGTTCAAATAGCGTTTCGCTGCGTTCACAAACCAACGAAACATTAATTAAATCGAGGTGAAAAATATGGGATTAAAACCAAGATATGGGAGAATTGGTGCTTTGTTAGCAATACCTGTCCTGGCTGTTGGACTTGCAAGATATGACGGCATTGACAGAGCAAGGCAGAGCATAAGACTTCATACAGCACCTGTTCTACAATACACTCCTAAGGCAGGTGACACGCTGGCAGCCTGTGCAAGAGCAGAGGAGCTGACAAAGGAGAGGGATGTCGGGAGATATTACACTCTTGAGACCCAAATCAATGATGACTATGTCAACAGCGCTATGACGCGGGTTTCAGCTGACGGCAATCTTTATGTAGGTATACCTGTGAAACTGCTTGACGTTGACAGAAACGGCAGAGTCGGCTGTAAATAAATGGTGTTTTCATGAGAATGGATTCAAATCCAGATGACGGCGCAGAGGATGGAAGCTACAGAGGGTTATCACCAGAAGAGGCTCGACAACTGTATTACGATCTCTCTATTGCTGAGGCTTACAAGCCAGGAAGGGACCCGACACCAGCGGAATGGGAAGCATTCAAGAGAATGATGGATTTTTGCAATCGTTATGCAGAAAACGTCGGAATGTATGGTGTTCGGGAAGAAGCAGAATATTCATCCAGTATTCCCGTGTCCTTCAACGACGAAAAACGCTGGGTAGATTTTTCGCGATATACAGCAAATAGGCAATTGCAGGCAAGGAGCCAGCCATCTGGGATGAACCCTGAGCTATACTATGTTGCTGGAAATCTGGCAGAGCTGGTAAGAAACATGCCAGAAGCAGCAGATTATGATAGTTTTGGTTGTCATGAAGGATTGACGCCTGGATATCCACCTCAGCAAGAAAGTCATTTTATAGGACAAAGGCTGGACATGCTTGCGGGGCGGGGTCGTGGTCTTACGCCGCAAGAACTCGCAAGGTTTGAAGCATTGGGCCCGATAACGCCGGCTGAAAAGATAGATTTTCATTATGCTCTGGAGGAACTTTAAGTAATTCCTATAACAAGCTGTTTGTGATTCTATGGCAACACCTGACTGGGCGAGACAAGTTGGTTTGGATTTTCTGCGATTCTACGATGCTAGTCCAAGAGCCCCGCTCACAGATGAGCAAATATGGACATATCAGGATTTTGTTGAAACGTTGGAAGCAGACAAAAGAGCCCGTGGTTGTAGCGAATACGAAATACAGGAATTTTTAGATAACGCATATGGAGATGACATGAGACGGGGAATAATAGAAACCCCATATTTTCATGGTTATATGCACGCACTCTTAAATTTTCCAGAGGAAATTATTAGAAGAACTACACATTTTTATAATCAGAGAGGGGTTATCATGGACTACTACGATGGATTTGTTGCTGTTGGTAACAAACCAGGGGATGACGCAATACGCGAAGCCATCGGAAAATTAGAGCGGTCATTGCAAAGTATAGGACCTATCAATTACTGAGTTGACGTTAAAATGAGCAATTCACCCCAAATCCTGAAAGAGATTGTTGCTGCCTATGAGAGAAACCAAAGGCCGCGCTCACAGTCCTTTGAAGACCTGCCTCGAAGAGAGCGGGAGATGTACAGCGCCTTCACAACAGCCGCGTTGAGAGATTTTTTCACAAATGAACAAATTTGGGGCGAGGCTGATGGTCTTTCCGAAGAAATGACCCAAAGAATTCTTCGTGATGGAAGCATTCTCTCTACTGCAATGCAAAGCCCTGTCTATCTCGGGTTCAGGCATGCCCGGACCACGGCATCGCCAGAGATTTTGGAAAGAACAGTTTATTTTTATGGAAGCAGGGGCGTGCTGTTCAGCTATCTGCGCGGCTACAGGTATGGTCTGAAGGCGCATAGAAGATATAGAGAAGCACGAATAGCATCTTCCAACATGGTAAGCGTCCTCCCGGAAGAATACGTGCGAGTGATCGATTGCGCCAAACAGGTCGGCTAAAACGGTATATACTGCGAAAGCGTCTGCGGTATCCCGCTGTATATTCCTGCGTACATGACAATCAGGTAAGCAATCCACGCAACAAAGGCAAGCTCTATCTTTGTCTTATGGTCAGTGCTTCCAAGGAACACCTCTGCCAGTATTATCCACACCAGCAGCGGCAGGCCGTTTATGATGATTGTCATGAACATGTAATCTATCTGTACTATCGAGAACACAGCATTCATGAGAAATGGTATCGCAAAAAACGCGGCAATCGATACCGCAACAGCATGTTTCATCTCCATCTCATGAGCAATTATCCTGTCTGCGATAACCACAACAATCGCTACAATAATAGATTCTATGAACATCCAGATTGCGCCAGAGACGCTAGCTACTGGCAGCAGCGAAAAGACATCTACCATTTGTTCACCTAACACCACGTAATGCATTCGTAATTAATTCTTTGTCAGAGTGGTATATAAAATTGTTTTTAAAGATTCGTGTCAAATACTTTGGTATGGGAACAAAGCTGGGAATAGCAATTGCTCTCGGTGCTGCAGCCTGCGTTGTTGGCGCAGTACTCTATAATGCAAATAAGGATATCAGGACAATCACAGCCTATGTGCAGCAGTTGGGGGAAACGCCCACTCATTCGTTCTACTGCCATGCAAACAATGACAGTTATTCTGACATAATAGTTCAGACGCGAGACGGCGATCAATACGTTTTTCTGGGTAGCGGGGGCGGGCATTTCAGATTGGCTGATGTTGAAAAGGCCGATGATAAATAGGTGAATTCTTATTTCTTATGATGTGCAAATCTTTCTATTTACTTCTTCATCTCCCGCAGAGTCCGCATCACGAGCTCGCCAGGCGCCCTGCCGCGAACATGCTTCATCACCAGGCCCATCAAAGCGGGTTCATTGGCGCCTGGATGTGCTTGAACCACATCGCTGACGATTTTTTTTAGTTCGCTCTCGCTGAGCATGCCAAATTTTCCCTCAATATTATCAAAGTTCTGACCTTCTATCCGCATTATAAGCGCCGAAGGCAGCGAATCTTTTGGTATCCGGCCTTCCTTTATCAATGCGAAAATATTCTCGAGGTCAAATGCCGCCAGCTTGTTGGTATCATGACCCTGTCTGCTGATGTCCTTTATTATTGTTGTAAAAGCCGATGCGACAAGCACAGGATCGAAACGCTGGCTGAGCTCTTCATACATCGGGAAGTAGCGCGATGTTATGATCTGGTTTGCCAGTTCCTCTGGCAGTTGTTTCTTTATCTCCTCTTTCTTTTCAATAAGCGTTTTTGGCACAGTGATTTTCGTTAAATATTCGTTTGTTATTCGAATCGGCGGGATGTCTGTTTCCGGGTACATGCGCTCTGCTCCAGGCAACGGCCGCGTGTATTTTGAGTCAACACCGTCGCTAACACGTGTCTCTTCAGGCACCCCAATCAGGCAATGCTTGGCACGCTCCAGCACGTTGCTGATTGCTTTTTCCACTGCAGGCGGATGGCCTGCTGTTATGAACACCAAGTCTTCTTTCTCAGCTTTCGTCATTCTTCTGAGCTCGCTGAATTCCCAGGTCAGGTTGTATTTTTCCATGTCCTCATCGCTGTGGATTATACCCAACCCATAAGATTCAGCGTACATTGAGAGCTCTGAACCGAAAGTGCGGTCGCCGCACTGTTTTTTCAGCATACCTGCAAATTTCGGCAGCCTCAATGCATATATTCTCCCATTTTCAATAATAATTTTTCTCAAGAAATTATTCTTTGTGTTTTTGAATATTTCAGTGGCGTCATGCGGCATCTCCTTTATCTCTCTCAACCCACGTTTTTTCAATTCATCTTTTATTTCCAGCAGTGTCAATTGGCGTGCAGCCTCGTTTTCAATCAGCCTCGGAATTTTATCGAGCTCCTGAAATCCCTTTATTTCGATTCTTGCGCCATCTTTTATCGAAATATTAACATCCTGGCGGATGCTTCCAATACCCCTTTGAACTTTAGTGCTGCGCAGAATCATCCCGATTTTTTCAGCCACTTCCTTGCCCTGCTCAGGCGTGTGAATATCAGGCGATGTTGCTATCTCAATCAGCGGAATACCTAATCCGCTCAGCTTATACACAACCTTCCCATCACTGCGCTGCTCGATTCTTGCAGCCTCCTCTTCAAGCGCGATGGACGTTATAGTGATATCGCCAAAGCTCGTATCCAGAAACCCGTTCATGCCCACTACCGCTGTGCGCTGGAACCCGCCCGTGTTTGAGCCGTCTATCACAGTCTTTCGCATCACATGTATCTCTTCTGCAACATCGCAGCGCAGCAGCTTGCATATCTGTAGCGTGATGTCAAGCGCATCCCTGTTCAGAGCATGCGGGGGTTCGCAATCCATTTCAACCAGGCATGATTCGCCAGGCGAGATTTTATACACAAACTCACGATTTCTGAGGAATTCAAACGCCGCGGCAGGATCGACATCGCCCAGCTCGCCTGCAA
>Ga0315293_10005291_pt1 | contig 12142 bp, 8 predicted proteins | sample YL17G13_20_MG_FD_203071 | JGI IMG/M metagenome (GOLD analysis project Ga0315293, IMG submission 203071) | Sediment microbial communities from Yellowstone Lake, YNP, Wyoming, USA - YL17G13_20 | ecosystem: Environmental > Aquatic > Freshwater > Lake > Sediment | place: USA: Wyoming | collected... | reverse complement strand
CATTTTTTAGTCGCAGCAATCGCAGAGCGGTTGTGGTTGCCGTGTTGGTCTTTGCACTATTGCCGATACCAGCTTATGCTCTGACACCAGCTTTTGCGAAAAGGACATATAAAGCCCTTGGCCAGAGGCGACAAAGGCCCTATCGCGATGAATACACGTACTTTCTTCAGCCATGGAAGACAGGTTACAGGGGTGCAGAGAGATTCGCCAATGAGGCTCTGGATATAGTGGAGGAAAACGCAATAATTTACGCCTGCTTCACTGATGTGCACCCGCTTTTGTATGTCCAGGAGGTCAAAGGCAAACGCCCGGACGTTAAAATAGTCTCAGAGTATGACAGCAGTAAAGGTGCCCCGGCCTTTAATCAAGAAACGATTACTCAACTAATGAATGATTTGGCTGTGTATGTGTCTTCACCAGTTAAAGGTTACTGCCCGGAATTTCTTCTTGACAATTATAACTTTGTTCAGGCAGGTGTTTTGTGGAGAGTGGTCGAGAGAAAGTAAATTACACTTGACGTGAGCCCACAGAACCGTAGATAGTTACGTTCCGTTAAAAGTAGACAGAAATAAATAAACGATGTCGGAGATTATGCAATGCAGGTACCTCTGCTGGATTTGAAGGCACAGTACGCAACAATCAAGGACGAAATTTTGGCTGCGGTTTCCGAGGTTCTCGAAACTCAAGTTTGCATAGGCGGGCCAAAAATCGATGAACTGGAAAAGAAAATAGCTGCCGTAAGCGATTGTAAATTCGCTGTAGGTGTATCCAGTGGCACCGATGCTATTTTGAACAGCCTGATGAGTCTGGATATCAGTGCAGGTGATGAGGTTATTACAACTACCTTTACATTTTTTGCTACAGCAGGTTGTATCGCCCGCACGGGTGCGAAGCCGGTATTTGTTGATATCGACCCACAAACTTACAATATCGACCCGGAGCAGATAGAGGCAGTGATAACCGATAAGACTAAGGCGATTATGCCGGTCCATTTATTCGGTCAGATGGCTGATATGGACCCCATTATGGAAATTGCAAATAAACATAACTTTGCGGTCGTAGAAGACGCCGCCCAGTCGATTACAAGTACTTATAAAGGTAGAAAAGCTGGAAGTATTGGCACTATCGGCTGCTTTAGTTTCTTCCCAAGTAAGAACCTCGGCGGTGTTGGTGACGGTGGCATGGTAGTTACGAATGACGAGCGACTTTATGAGCGTCTGGTTATGATGCGCAATCACGGCCAAAATCCGAAATATTTTTATAAGTATATCGGTGGTAATTTTCGTCTTGACCCGATACAAGCAGCAGTTCTTTTGGTGAAGCTGCCGTATTTGGACGAATGGTCACAGGCCCGGCGTCGCAACGCAGACTATTACAGCAGGAGGTTCGCAGCAACGCCTGTGACCACACCTTATGTGAATCCGGATTGCGTGAGCATTTATAACCAGTATGTGATTCGGGTGCCTAAACGCGATGAGTTTGTCGCACATTTGAGAAAAAACAATATCGGTTGTGAGATATATTATCCTTTGCCTATGCATTTGCAGGAGTGTTTTGCATATCTGGGATATAAACGGGGTGATTTTCCGCAGGCGGAAAAGGCAGCTAACGAGGTGCTGGCCCTTCCGGTTTATCCGGAGCTGACTGATGATATGAAAGATTTTGTAGTCAAGGCGGTTTTGAGACTAATAGAATAATATCGATGTTACATGCCTTCGTTTTTTTACGGTTTATGGGCCGGGACAGCAGCCCGATTTGGCAATTCATAAATTTGCCAAGCTAATCGAACAAGGTAAGCCGATACCGGTATTCGGCGATGGTTCGATTTGACCGGTTTGGCGAAGTTTGTGAAGTGGTCTCGCAGTCTATAAATACCCTAAATGAGAACATATACTTGACATTTTTCTTAGATTTGGTACACTACCGGTATGGAGTAGGGTTACAGACTATGAATAAATGGCTTATTTTCTGGGGTATGGGACTGTTCTGTCTCTGTCAAGAGCATATTGCCTTAGCTTTGCCAGCTTCGCCTGGCTCTGGATATGCGCTGGACTTTGACGGTATCGATGACTTCGTGTCCTGTGGTCATAGTTCACGGTTTGATGTAACAGATCAACTCACCCTCGCAGCATGGTTCAATCCTGCAACATGTTCTGCTCCATACTTTCAGATGATAGCGAGAAAAGGAGATAGTTATTATTTAGGCCTTTACGGTAACAAACCATATTGTCGTATTTATACGACCGCCTGGAAAGAGGTCACAAGCAGTTTTGTCCTCCTTCCCAATACCTGGTATTATCTGACAATGACATATAACAGGTATTTGGGTGGTGGTATAACTCAAAACCTGGAGGACTTTAATAATGTTTTAATACGGGATACTGTATTAATACCAATTGGGACTGGCAGCGATTGGGATACTCATATGCGCGAAATTGGCAACATTCTATATGAACCAAACGATTCCGACCCAAACAAAAAATATAAGGCTTTTTATAGCGGACACAGTGGTGCATACTGGGGGAATAACGTCTATATCGGCTATGCTTATTCGGCAGACGGAAATAACTGGACTAAAGTCGGTAAGGTAATCTCACGTTCGGCAGAAGACCCCTATGTAGTTAATAATAATGGAGTCTACTATTTGTATGCCGAAGATAAAGAGGATGTTCCCTTCAGAAATATTCGGCTTTACACTTCCGATGACTGTATAACGTGGACTGATATGGGAGATGTTTTTGACATACTAGGGGGCGGAAATCCGCCAGAATGGCAGGCGAAAGATGTTAGTTCTCCTCTTGTGTGGATTGATGATAATGATGTGTGGTATCTTATGTATGAGGGCAGGGGACCTATGACCGGCGGAATGATTGGACTTGCTTATTCGACAGATGGCATAAATTGGACGCGCGATGGCAATGCCCCTGTATTAACTGGTGCAGGGCCGGGAATGTGGGATGCAAATCAGGTTGTGCCTGATGATATTATGAAAATCAATAGTGTATATTACCTTATATATCACGGCGCTGGACTATATCCACCCACGGGATTCTGGCCGGGACTGGCAACTTCTACCGACCTTCATACATGGAACAGGTGCAGCTGGAATCCAATCTTGAGAGGTACCGACACCCTTATGTTTGCTCATGATGAGCATTATAACATGGTTGGTGAGTTGGAAGAGACTTACCCCCCAAAAGGCATTTACCGTTACCTTGCATACATAGCTTCATCGCCTCGTCTCTATGTAAATGGGGTTGAATACCCCTATATCACCAGAAACTACTGCGATAATGCCCCGAACCGTCCGGACAAGAAAGACTTTATTATCGGCAAATCACCGACAGGGGCAACATATTGTTATGATGGCTTAATCGATGACGTCAGCGTATGGAATAAGGCGTTGGACCAAGAGGAGATTACAAACAGCATGTACGGGGTCATAGATTACCTCGACCCCAACCTTATCGCCTACTGGCCGTTTAATGAATCAAGTGGATATATCGCTTACGATTCTTCTGCAAACGGCATTAACGGTTGCCTCGGTGGGAACTGTTATGCCCAGCAAAGCGCCACCCCTGAACGCGTTTTTATTGGCTGTGAATCAGTGCCTCAATGCACAACGTTTGAAGACCTTGCAGAAATGGCCGGCAACTGGTTAAGAGAAGTAGCCGCCTGCTCAGAAGGAGACAGAGATGGAGATGGTATGGTGAACTTCTCGGACTTTGCAATGTTGGCTGGCAATTGGTTTTCAGGAGAATGCCCGTAGAAATCAGCAAACCAGCATAAACTGGGGTAAAATGGCTAAAAAGAGAAGGGAAACGCATAAAGAAACTATCTTTTTTATTGGGGTGTTTCCGGTGTATAAATAGTACAGTCAGCCTTCTCGCCAAAAAAGTTTTTAGTAACGAACCCCTCAGAAAAAATACTTTCAGCCTTCAACAATTATTTTGCTGTATGCCGGTATCATGAAGACCGCTTCCAGGATACTGTCTCTTAAAAAGGGTTGGGAACACAAATCGCTTTCGTGGAAAGCACACATAAAAATATTTTTTACGTGAGCAATAATGAGAAAATTCAGATTTTTTAAGATTTTTTAAGGACAAGTGAAAATAAAAGCATTAATTACCAAGTGATGCTTAAAGATACAAAATTATCTTTATGGGCCAACCTCGTTCGGACCTTTTAGCCCGGGTTGAAAGAATTCGATGAGCCAGGCAAAACGAATCGCGTTTAATACATTTTCAAACTGGATCGCTATGTTCACCATTGCAGGGGCGATGATATTCCTGACGAAATTCCTCCTGCACAGACTCGGATTAGAACTTTTTGGGATATTTCGGTATGTTGCAACAATCCAGGGCTCACTTATGTTTTTGGACTTAGGTCTTGGGGCAACACTCAACAGATTTACTTCCCAACTTTTGACAGTTAAGGATTATAAGCGTTTGAATTCAACGGCTTCTTTTGGTTTCTTGATGTTTCTTTGCCTGGGGGTATTGGCAGGGCTTGTCATGGTTGGGATTGGTCTTTTCTTGCCGAGTCTGATAAGGGGGGCAACAGCAACGGCATACTCAAGAGGATTTCTTCTGATGTGCTGCTTTGCAGGTATGATAGCAATGAGGTTTTGGGGTTACTCAGCAAGGGGTTTGTTGTTCGGTGCGCAGCGGTATGACCTCGTAAATGCGATTCAGGCAGGCGGGGCTGTTCTGAGGGCAGGGCTGGTGGTGGCTATGTTTCTTATGGTACCGTCATCGGGTCTTGTCACGATTGGCCTGTGCTATATCTTGAGTGCAATATTTGAGGCTTCATCAATGTGGATATTTGCGAAACGCCAGATTCCTGCTTTGCGATTAGATATTAGAACCATTGAAATGGACACGGTAAAGGAAGTCATGAACTTCAGCGTATTTGTTCTGATTATGGCAGTGACCACCATGTTGATATGGAACATACCGGTGTTTCTTACAGGCAGACTTTACGGCGCCGAAGCCGTGGCTTTTCTTTCATTAGCTCTACTTCTTTTGGACCAGGTTCAACAAGTTGCAGGAGGTTTCGGTTTTTCGCTAATACCTGTTGCGGGCAAATACGGCGCTTTAGGGGAAGCAGAGATGTTGCGTATGCTCACCATTAAAGGTACAAAATACTGTGCCATACTGTGTTTTCCGATTGGTGTGCTTGCTGTGATTTTCGGGCACCCGATTCTTGAGTGGTTCAGACATGGTTTTGGGTGGACATGGGCTCTGCTTGGGATTCTGATGATACCGTACTTGATCAGGATGACGCAAACACCAGCGATTTCGGTTTTGATAGGGGCAAAGTCAGTTCGACAATTTGCATTGGGGCAAATCGTAGTGGTTGTCGTAATCGGCCTGCTTGCTTGGCTGTTTGGAGAGTATTTGAGAATGGGGCTGTATGGTGTCGCTCTCGGAGCAGCAATACCAATCTTTTTTTTCAGTTTCATTTTTCAAGCGAATTATGCTTGCCGCCAGATTGGTCTCAAGTGGTCAAACTATATGATTCAATCTTACGGCCGTGTTAGCATCGGGACAATCCCAGCAGCAGGAGTTGGCATTATTTTACTTCGATACTTTTATCCGAATAGTTTACTCATGATTGCTGCTGAAGGTTTGGTTTGCATACTGATATTTGCTGTATCGGCTTGGTACTTTGAGCTGGCTGCGGACGACCGAGAGCAGATATATGCTGTTTTCGGACGGAAAGGGAACATCGTAATTAAAGACGGGCAGAAAAGTTATGGCGGCGATTTGTAAGGGAGAGTACAGGGTTTTTAGCCCCTGTCACACCTTAATATTATACTCAAACGGTTCTCCTTTGACAAGGTGTGAAATTCGGTCTATATAAGAAATATTGAGTCTCAATTATGATAAATGAGCTATTGTCATCGATAGAGTTATGCTCGGGTTATTGTTCCGAATTTCCTTTTGCTCCCAGTGAAACTTATCCGGAATACCCTTTTTCTGATTATAGCAAGACTCCAAATCCTTTATATCGTGCCGTCCGCAACCATTTGAGGAACTTGGAATTGGATATAAGTAATTTTGGCACTTCTGTGTGGAACCCATTGGGCGAGTTCGACCTTATCAACAAAAGGATAGTTGTTAAGCCTAACTGGGTTATTCACTATCACGCCTTGGGCGAGAGTATTTGGAGTGTTATTACTCATCCCTCCTTAATAAGGGTCATTTTGGACTATATTTATATTGCCACAAAAGGAAATTGCGAGGTAACAATAGGTGACAGTCCCTTGCAGAGAGCAGACTTCGACAAACTGGTCGAGGCCAGTAGAATAAAGGAGCTTCAATCGTATTTTCGTGATAGAGGGTTGCATTTTGAGATCGAAGATTTTCGCCTCGAGAGGGCCATACGCAACAAGATGGGGGGTATAAAGACAATAATCTTGTCAGAAGATCCCAATAAGTCCTGTCCTATTAATTTGTCAGATAAAAGTCTGCACCGTGAAGTTGACCGATCCTATAAAAGGTATAGAGTAACAAGTTATGATAGAAGAGAGATGATTAAGCATCACAGGCTGGGACACCATGAATATTTGATTTCCACTACCGTTCTAAAGAGTGATTTCTTTATAAACCTCCCTAAAATGAAGACTCATCGTAAAGCAGGCATAACGCTATCTCTTAAGAATCTGGTAGGAATTAACTGCTCTAAGGATTGGTTACCTCATCATAGACGAGGCAAAAAATCAATGAATTCTGATGAGTACGAGAAATTTTACTTATTCCAGTGGTTAGGAGTGGTTTTTTTTGAATGGGGGGAGATGTATAAAAGTGTCTTGCTTCGCGTCCCCCTGATTCTTGTTAGCAAGGTATTCTGGTGTGCACATATATTAGTCCGTAAGATTTTGCGTCAGCAGTATTATCAAGAAGGCAATTGGTATGGAAATGACACCATTTGGCGTACTTGCTTGGATATAAATCGGATATTTTTCCACTCAGATCAAAGTGGGAAGATAGCTGATGGGAAGTCACCAAGAAGGTACCTGACAATAATTGACGGTGTAATAGGAGGCGAAAAGGAAGGACCGCTTCAACCTACATCAATAGCTGCTGGGTTTACCGTGGCTGCATTCAATCCAGCAGTCTCAGATTTTGTAGCAGCAAGAGCTATGGGATTGGACCCGGATAAAATACCCATAATTAAGAATGGCTTCTCAAGGGGCCCGTTATCAATATTCGATAAAAAACCAGAAGAGATAATTGTTAAGAGTTCGGAGGAATCGTTGAATACAAATGGAATTCATGTTAAGACGATAAGAAAATTTGAGCCTTCCTCGGGCTGGAAGGTCATCTTGCATAAAAGCCGTGAAAGGTAATCAATGTTGGTGGGTATACATAGAAACTCTCCTAAGGGGTATACTTCATACGTCCGCTGTTTCGAGACTATTTTGGATTACAACGGGATTAAGCATATGCGATTGGAGGTTAGTGACCCTAATTTTTGGAGTCAGGTTCGGAAGTTGGACCTTTTCATTTATTGGTGGGGACATGTATATAATGAGCGGCAGCTCGCATTGACAATTATTCCTGTTGTGGAAGATGAAATAGGTATAACATGTCTCCCCAACATGAGAACGTGCTGGTTATATGATGATAAGATAAGAGAATATTATCTCTTAAAATACCGTGGTTTTCCCATTGTCCCGTCCTGGGTTTTCTGGGACCAGAAACAATCGCTGGACTGGTTGGAAAGTGCCCCTTTGCCGGTTGTATTCAAGCTGAGGGGCGGGGCTGGCTCCTCAAATGTCATTCTCGTTGATAATAAGCCATTGGGGAAAAAGCTAATCAGGAAAATGTTCCGTTCAGGTATGAAATCCGGGGCTGTTCCCTGGGGTACCGTGCGATGGAAGGATTTCAATCTGAAGATGGCGATTCGTCACTGGGGAGGGACTTTTATCAGGGCAGTCGTTCCCAGTATGACTATACCAGGCTGGGAGCTTCATAAGAACTACGTTCTCTTCCAAAAATTCCTGCCTGGTAATGACTACGATACGAGGGTAACTGTAATCGGTGACCGGGCATTTGCTTTTCGGAGACTGAACAGGCTAAATGACTTCAGGTCTTCTGGCAGTGGGAGAATCGACCACGACATAAGTAAGATAGATATGAAGTTTGTTGATAAGGCCTTTGAGGTATCTAAAGAGATGGATTTTCAGTCGATGGCCTATGATTGTCTGTATGACGAAAAAGGCGAGGTTGCTTTTTGTGAGATTAGCTATACATACCTTGATACCGCTATTTACAACTGTCCGGGTTACTGGGATAGCTCGCTTAACTGGCACGAGGGCCATTTCCGGCCTCAATATTGTCTACTTATAGACGCACTGAACATACCTGATTTGCAGCAACCGAAATTAGAATAATTTTATCTTCGGGATAAAAGACGGGCATCGCCGATGATTCGCGTATTGCAAGTTGTGGGTAAACTGGCCTTGGGTGGGGCTGAGACGCGTCTTCTTGAACTGGCAAAAGCTACAGACAAGTCGAAGTTTTATTTTGACTTCTGCGTGTTTGAAGACGGCGATTATGATGAAGAGATTCGTCGACTTGGCTATGGAATTGTCAAATGTCGATTAACGAAGAACATTTTTAGGTATTCTCAGCGGTTTAGTAGCCTGCTGCGTCAGGGGCGATATGATGTTATTCATTGCCATATTTACCAGTTTTCCGGCCTGCCCTTACGAATAGCCGCAAAGATAGGTATCCCGGATCGTATAATGCATCTGCGAATTACGAAAGGTTTTTATCGAAACAGCTTTTATCGGCTTTGCTATAACAAGCTGATGACCTCGTGGATACTCAAATATGCCACGAAAATCGCAGCAGTTTCGGAATCTGCGATGACTGCGTACATGGGCTCACAATGGCAGGCCGACCCTCGGACCACGGTCATTTATAACGGCGTTAATGTGGCGCCTTTCCTGGTGGCTTACGACCGGTTGAAAACTTTGTCGGAGTTTGGTATACCACGTTCGGCCCAAGTGGTTACTCATGTGGGTAATTTTCTCCCGCCGAAAGATCACGAGACTTTAGTACAAAGCGCGGCAGAGTTGATTAGCAGAAAAGAGAATGTCCACCTTTTGTTGGTTGGTGACGGTGCGCTGATGCCAAAAATTCGAAAGCTGGTCGCGGCGAAAGGCTTGAAGAACCATATACACTTTGCTGGAAGCAGAAGAGATGTGCCGCGTTTGCTGCTGGCCAGCGATGCATTTCTGTTTCCTTCCAGATGGGAAGGACTTCCTGGAGCTGTACTTGAGGCCCTTGCGGCCGGCCTGCCGGTAGTTGCCAGTGATATCGGCTCTATACGTGAAATTGCTGGCCAATCAGACAGTATGTATTTAGTACCGGCTGGAGATGCCTCAGGTTTTGCTCAAAAGCTACAGGAGATTCTTGCCGATTTACAAAAATATAGAAAGAAACCAGGGCAGATACCAGAAAGATTCCGTTTTGAAACATATACCCGGAAAATGTTGTCTCTTTACGATAATACAGAATAACGATGCAGGTTATTTATGAAGACAATTGAAGGACCATATACTGATACTGGTTTAGTAGAGGACCCATATTACGCAAAAGCATTAGAGCAACCTTTTTTTGCCAGCCGGCTCCAACTTTTTGCGGTAATTGTTTATGTTTTAAGCCAAGGTTTTACAATTCCCATATTGCCTATAGGACCTTCTTGGGCAGTTTGGCCGAGATTGGATGATTTTGCAACGGCGTTTCTTGTGACTGTTTACCTTTTTACCCGTGCGAATATCCGCCCGATGAATAAATTGGAGCGTACCATTTCTGCATTGATTATTGGGGGAGCTGTATTGTCGCTTCCTAGTACGGCAATTGGCGTGATAATACATCCGGAGACAATTAAGGGTACCAGTTACGGTATTTTTCAAACGTACCGTACTGTTGAGTACTTTATGGTCTGGTATTGCATCCGCGGGATGACCTTTTCTTCGAGACAGTTTGACAAGATTTCCTACGCAGTGTTTTTTGTAGTAGTTTTTGTTGTAATTATCGCTCTTGGTAATGCCACCGGTGCAATTCCTCCTGCACGTCTTTTAACCCATTTACCCTATGAAGGTCCGTGGGGGGAGTTGAAGAGGTATGCGACGAGGGCCGGTATACCCAGAGGCCCGTACGGCTGGAATCCCGGGGATATGGTGGACCAACTGGTTTTTTTGACAATGATTCTCCTGGCCAGCAGGAGACCACTAGCGGTATTCCGGATACCGCTGATGGTTGTTGTTGCCGGAGTAATATTTTTGACGGGCTCACGTGCTGCAACACTTGCCTGGTGTCTTGCTTTGATTATCTGGGCTCATAAAAGTATCAAACAACTGATTATAATGCTAATTGTAGTTTCTTTGCTCTTTGTGTTTTTGTATATGTTTAGCAGTTCCTTCGAGTATAAAGTGGTAGAACGTGCAACATACAGGGTTGGAACACTCATTCATCGTGAAGAGGACCCTACAATGTCCGGTCGGACTGTACAATGGGAGGCAGCTTTGAGGTATATCGCCTCGCATCCAGGCGCGCTTGTTATAGGGGCGGGATGGGGATTCAGCGGCCATGTGCTCACGCCTGAGACTGGGGTTGTCTACGCTCATAGTATGTATCTGGATGTTTTGCTGGAAGTGGGTATTTTCGGTGCAGTTATGTATTATATACTTTTATTCAATCTGTATCGCTTATTGCAGGGAAAGGACCGTCTTCTGGCCGCGTTACGTGCGGGGTTTCTGGCTCTTTTGGTAGCGGGCATCACCGGTTCAGTTTTTTATCCTATTGCCGGCGGTGGCAGTTTTTTGGGCTTTGTGGGCGCGGTTTTTGGCATAGGTACAGCCACCTACAGGGGTAGACTCTTGGAAGAGCAATTATACAGTGAATATGAACCTTCGGAAGAAGGAGATTTCAGTTACGAGTATTCGGTATGAGTTAACTGCAATGAGGTTTCTTGGATGAGTACACCCTTGGTAACTGTAGGGATTCCTTTTTACAACAACGAAAAAACACTGTTAAATGCCATAAGATCCATTTTCTCCCAGACCTTCGAGGACTGGGAGCTTATTTTAGTAGATGACGGCAGTACAGACGGCAGTCTGGAGATTGCCCGTTCGGTTGATGACCGGCGGGTCCGGCTTTTACCGCGGGACGGCCGGAATCTACGACTTTCAGCCCGACTTAACCAGATAAATACTGCTGCGAGGGGAGAGTTTATTGCCCGGATGGACGCCGACGATATGTCGCATCCGCAGCGTTTTGCCAGGCAGTTGGAGTTTCTCGATACCCATAAGAATGTAAATGTAGTAGGCACTTCCATGTATATCCTCAACCGGCAGATACAGCCGACGCGCAAAATTACTGTACCTGAGAGGCATGAGGTAATCGTCCAAAACAAGTTCAAAAGTGTTCTAATAGCTCATGCCTCCGTTATGGCAAAGGCTGAGTGGTTTCGCCGATGGCCTTATAATGAAAAATGTCCCATTACACAAGATCAGGAATTATGGATACGTTCGACGTCGCAAAGCATCTTGGCTAATATTTCCGAACCGCTTTATCTATGTAATGAATTTGCCGCCACTTCTTTGTCCAAATATCTGAGAGGAACACACATAATAACAAAGAACATCATGAGATATGGCCCGTCGGAAATCGGTTATCTGCGTTCCCTTTATTACGCCGGCATAAGATACGCGAAAGCTGCGGCGTATATGGCTTCAACATCGCTGGGATTACGCAAATTGTTGGTGCAAAGTCGGTACAGTAATCTATCTCAAGATGACCGTGATAAAGCAAAGAGCGCAATTGAAACCGTTATGAAAACCGAAGTGCCCCTTCGAAGAATAAGTAGAAGGTGAAGATGCACCTTTTATTGCTTGGGTAAGTAGGTATGATACCTGAGGTGGACAATACAGTACCAACCAAAGATGTCTCTATTTTGGTGGTCATAAAGGGCTCGTCTCTTTTGACACCAGTATACGAAGTGTTTTCTTTGTGGCGTTTTATGCCTTATTACCTTTTGCCATTGGGAATGGTTTTGGGCTTAAAAAATGGGCGTGATTGTAGAAAAACTACCACGCATAATTTTTGTTTAACTGATAAAGAAA
>Ga0315293_10005289_pt1 | contig 12143 bp, 22 predicted proteins | sample YL17G13_20_MG_FD_203071 | JGI IMG/M metagenome (GOLD analysis project Ga0315293, IMG submission 203071) | Sediment microbial communities from Yellowstone Lake, YNP, Wyoming, USA - YL17G13_20 | ecosystem: Environmental > Aquatic > Freshwater > Lake > Sediment | place: USA: Wyoming | collected... | reverse complement strand
AAATGTTTTAGTAGTAGCCGTTTGCCTGCTTCTGGTTGGTGTGGATCCAAGTTCATTGCTGTTAACGCCCGTGGAATAGAAGTATATATGTGGTAGAAGTGAGCGAACTTACAGCATTCTTCCATTTTGTTGATGTCTACTTTTTTATTCATACTGAATTCTGCAAGGTCTTTGCTGCTATGTTGAATTGAAGTTTTAGGTAAATCGGTAAGAAAATAACAGTCATTGTTGAAGTAATCAACGACTTTGGCAATCGTCAGAGATAACTTTGATATTTTCGCGTCTAAAATATCAGTATTTAAGAAACCACTATCTATTCTCTTCTGGCTAGGTGCTATGCCTATGAAGCCACCGTCATAGTGCCGGATCAGCTGTAGCATATCCATAAAACTTTTGTTTTGGCTAGTCATGAAGGCCATTCGAGCGATGTGTTTGCCACTTTCGTCTAGAATAAACAGTTTTTTTCCGTTGCGTTTTTTAAGCCATTCTTCCAAGTCGGGATAAGTAGTTATTTGCTCGACAAAGAATGACTCACATTTTATGTTGGTTGCGATATGTGGTCGGTAGTTGTAAGCTTTGCAGATCTCAGCTATGAGCAGTGCAAAATTAGTCTTTCCTCTGCCTTTTCGGCCTTCAATAAAGAAAATAAAGCCGTCAAGGTTGAGGAGATTTATAAATTCTTGCGGTAAGCTCATCTTTTAATCCCTTCAAACTAGAAGTTTTTCTTGTGTCGCCCATGATCGCAGATAACTTTGTTAATTCGCTACTATTGTTAATGAATTCTATTTGTCCAGTAACATAAATTATATCTTGGATTTTTTCAGCGGCAGATTTCTTTTTCCATTCTGGATTCCGTGAAGTTTTTAGAAACCACCATATAAAGCCGCTAGATGATAGCTGCGCTAAGTCCTGGTAAACTGGATGTTTGCCGCTGATCTGGCCGCCTAGAAAAATGTTTTCTTCAGCGTTTAGGTTATCACTCATTGTTTATGTCCGTTCCTTCTACATTCTTTAATTGCTTCTAGATGCTTCATACACTCGGGGCATCCGTGGACTGCGTTGACGGCGTCAAGTCCCTTCTTAACGTCACTTAATGATGGTTTTTTCATTATATTTTTTCTCTAATTTTTTTGATAATGACCATACAGCGACATTATAAACAATAACAAATATGAAAAAAGGAATAGCAAAAAAGGTAAACGATAAAGTTAAAATTAAGGTTATAACAAAAACTAAACTAGCAGCGACCGAAATAACCATACCGACACCTAGCAACATCATTAACCAAGCGGTTCTTTTACTATAAGGATCTAGAGCTAGCTTCATACTTCTTTTAATCTCCATGTATTCCATAATATACTAAATAAGCATAAAGCTTCTAAAATTGGCAATATTAACCAGGGCAACCAAACGCTATTAGTCCACCAATCTTTAGGTTCAGTTAAAGCCTTACTGATGAACATATAGGGAAATAGAATTAACAGAGCTTGTGAAAACCCGATTATAGCGCATCGAATTTCACAGTATTTTTTCAACGGTGTAGCACCCTATTGAGTAAACCTTTTTTTTGTGGTGGCGGGTTCGCTTGGGCCTGCTCGGTTTGTGCTATACCGCCGGCGGTATTAGGCATATTCAAAATTAGGTTAGCGTCTAGCTTGCTTCTAGCCTGTTGTAGTAGTATGCCTTCTTTTCGGCCTTCTCCATCTTCGCTGATATAATATGGATCTTCCATATCCGCGATTTTTTCAAACATGTTGAATTCGGGCCAGTACTTAGCTGCAACTCGCATTGCAGAGTGGCTAAGTAAATTAGTTTCGTCTAGACGTGTGCGTTCTCTAATGTCTTTAGCATTGATTAACCCAAGAAAAACGTCGTCGTCTACACCGAGGCCCTTCATGGCTCTCTGTATAACACGGATTATCTCGGCGAGCTTCTTCATTTCCTCATATGGATCGTTAGCGTGGATGATCTCGTTTTGGAGATCTAGTATTTTTTGGGTGAGTTCTTTTAATACTGTTTCAGGAAGTTTTGGCCTTCCAACTGGCCGTTTTTCCTCTTGAACTACTATAGTTTCGGTCAACCAATCACAACCGGAGGCGTTGGCGTTGGTTGAATTGGTATGCCAATAGAGGGAATCTTTGAAAGTGTCCAGGCGTTGTATCCTCCTACTGCAATAGAAATTATGACTACAACAGCTAGAACAATGAGGTAAGGCTTTATTGCAGCAATCAAGTCGCCCAGGAGCTTTCCGTAGTGGGCTTTGAAGATTTTCTGGTTTACGAAATCTTGCATCTGGTCATTAGTTAATTTTGAAAAAGTGTATTCTTTGTTTTCCACGTCTATTTTTATTGCTTTTGTGGCTCCTCTTATGGCCTCAACATATAGCCCAGCTTTAGAAGGCCGTATGCATCCGGTAACATCAAGTTTCCATCCTGCTTTTTTCTCAGTTTCTTCTTCTATTGTTACCCATGCTTTTGTGCCGTCGCTGCTTAACTCGATTGGACATTTTACAGCGATGTCGATAGGTTCCTGCTTAATAAAAACGATGATTTTAGGGTTAGTATTTTTATTGTGGCCAAACATTTAATCAATCCAACTGTCTTTTTTTAGCTCTTGAACAATGAAGGCGTAGGCTTCTTCTTTAGTCTTAAAATAATGAGCTTTTCCAACTGGCCGAGAATATCCCAAAAAACCTTTCCAACATTGTACAGCATATTTGCCCTGATATTTTCTGTTAAAGGCTTTACGAAAACTAAAATAAATATCTCTTCGTGGCAAAAACTTCCAATTAATCATAGTTTCTATATGTGTCGTTAACTGGATATATATTTTTCCATAAAACTTAAAATACATGTAAATATTACATTAATTAACTGAAAATATGAATAAATTACTGGTTTTACTTAGACGCAAAGCCAAGAGTCCAGAGTACACGCGGCAACAATGGATTATGAAGGGCGCTCAAATCTACATTTGTGCCGTCGGCATGGACTTAAGCGGTGCTAAACTGTATTGGTACGAAGCAGAACTACACTATAACCGTATGACGCCTCAAGAGGCGTATGGCCCTTACTACGCTTACTTATGCGGTATACATGGACTTCTTATAGCTTTAGCGCTCTGGCGCCTCTTGGAAATGTATTGGTGGGGAAAAGACCATGTGGAAAAACTACGTAGTCTAGACTGTGAAGGAGAAGTTATAACACTTCACAAAAGTATAGATGGAATCATGACAGAACATATAGAACCGGAACCGAGGTGAAAATAATGGCTAAAGGCTCAGGCGATATAATGGAAATGGTCTTCGAATTATTTCTCATCGGCTCCGTTGGAGTAGTTGGGCTCCAGTACCTCGTTTCCGCTAACATGGATGGAATAGGCTCTGCCACCACAACTATTCTAACCGTCGTGATTCCAATCATGTTCGGCATCGTGATAGTTTATCGCTGGTACCACCGCGTCAAGAATTAAACGCTTTGACTTTCTTCTCTATTTCCCCTTTTTTAGTCCAAGAAACAACGTAATAGGTCCCAAAAATGCAGCAGAACACCCTAAAACCAAATAGTGTATGCAGTTTGTCAGGGTCAACCCTGAACTTTTTTAAGGCGTTTCTGGTGTTGCAGGGCCTTAATTACCTGGATTTTTTCACCACAAAAGGCGTTTTGGTTTTGCCTGGGAGCTTCGAAGTTAATCCTATTTATGGTGTACCTCTGGTTTTAGTCAAGTGCGCGGTCTTATCTATTCTCATGTTTTGGACCATGACACATCCAGTTAGCCTGAAATGGCGCTTAACCCTATACGGCGTCTGTGGGTTTGTCGGCGCCGTCTGGTTCATGTGCATAGCGAACAACTTGAGCATAATTTGGAGAATTTGAAGCCATGAAAAACAAAAGAATGTTTGCGTCAATAGTTCTTATAGTCATTTTTTGTTCAGCGCTTCTTATGCTAAAAGCAAATGCCTATACAGAATACGAGTTTTACACCTATACGGGAGTTAATGCTGGATTAAGTTTAGCAAAAGCGCCTCACCCCGCAAATGACGGCACCAAATATTCTGCTCTTGCTACGCTTTTTACCATTAGTATCGGAGATGGTTTTTACGTTACTAAGGTTGAATTGAAGCTATGCAAAAACACTAATACCGGCTTCGCTTATGGCGTAAAAGTTGGAATATGGGAGAGGAACGTAACTAATAACGAACCCAATTCAACCATGCCAGTAGCATACTCAACCACAACCATAACGTCAGGCATACCTTATTCTGATGGAAATCCTATTGCTAATGCCATAGCTATGAATTTTACTTTTTCAGGAACAGATCATTTAAACGGAGGACAAACGTATTATGTTGGTCTTTACTCCGTTTCAGGCGATTTAACCGCTACTGATTTTATAACAAGTTTAACCAGTAATTCAGGTGGCACAACTTGGACCTGGTGGGGAAATGATTGGGTAACATCTAACTTTGTTCAATATACACGAATGTTCGGGTTTCAAATACCTGATCCAACTCCAACGCCAACGCCAACGCCAACGCCAACACCAAACCCTGATCTTTTAAGTTATAGCTTCGATTTTTACCCAACAGTATCTTACAATTTTTGGAGTTGGGGAACATCGGCTATTTTGACTCAAGAGATCCAATATACTTATTCTGGTCATGTAACTAATAACGCGGTTCCTTATGTAAACGGCAACTATAAACTGTATAAAACGGCGCTTTTCGTAGGAGGTATAAACGGTTCTAATATTGACATGGCCCGTTATGCTCTTGGAAACAACACCGTTACTCTAGACCATTCGGGAACAATTAGCAACGGCGTTTTAGATTTTGATTTTGTACAAGACTACTATTATAACTCGACACTTACGTTTCAAGGTTTCCGGGTAAACGGAACTATTCCGGCAACAGGTGAAACATTCTCTAGCGACGTTGTCATTGTAGCAACTGAACCGGCATATATTTTCATTGGTTTATTGTCGGGTGACATTTACAACAAGTTTAATATTTATGAGTATCCTGCAGAAATACCTTTAAAACAAGGTTTTGCCGGTTACTTTTTTGAAGGTTGGCTCTATATGGGAAATGCCATTAACGGAACTGGAAACTTTACGCTTGAAACAACTAGTTTAAGACTTACGCCAACGTGGCCCGCTAACGCTTGGACCCCGTCGGCCATAGGCACTTTAGCAAATGGAACTATGCGTTTTAATTTTGCGATTAGATCGGCGGGTTCTTTGGTTTATGAAGGATTACGCCTAAACATAACAACTGATACGGGTATTCAATTTACAGTTTACTATCTTTTAGGGTGGTATAGACTAGGCGATCAAGGCCCAACGGGAACCCCGCCTTATCCATCAGTAACTATGGCGCCAACAGGGCAACCGGGAATAATAGATCAGGATCTAACATCTACCGGAATGAACATGATAATTAATTTTCTTATTTTGTTTCTTCTCATTGGAGGCCCTGCTTTTCTACTAGGAGTTAAAGCTGGTATGCCCGGACTCATGATCGGCGCTACTTTTGGCGTAGCCATCGCGGTTTTAGCCAATTTAATTCCATATTGGTTTGTTTTCCTCATAGGATCCGCGATAGTAGCAGGTTTCTTGATGTGGAGAAAAAACAATGGCCAATGAAAACGACATGTTCCTAGTGGGTTTTCCCTTAGCTATGGCCATTTTTGCGGCGCTCCTTAACGATGGCGCCATATTATCAATTTTCGCAGCTATTGGAAGTTTAGCGACTGCGTTAGCAGCTGCAGCAGCTATTTCGATAGCAGGAGGCATCCAGCTCTTCGGATCTGGAGTAGAAATCAAAGACTTCACAATAAAACTCACATTCATCACCACGTTCCTGACTGCTTTTTTCGCTTCAAACGTTCTAATTGGTTTAAACCTTATTTTAGCTATGCCTTTAGGGATAGGTATAATCTTTTTTGGCGTACTAGCTACACTTTACGTTTTCGGAATGTTTGGTATGGTGGGAAACTAAAATGCTTGATATCGTCGTTTTTTTAGCTGTAAACTTCGGGTTATTCGTAGCTTTCGTCGCGGCCATAGAATACTATTGGTATATAGGGCCTATCGCCGGAATATTCGGTGCTTTATTCAGCGTTGAAATGTATAATCAAGGCCCCGACCTGATTCTCAGAACATTCATAGATGCTGACGGCGCCCTAGTTTACAGTACGCAACCGTTAGGCTACTTCTTTTACGTTCCCATAATCCTGAGCGTATTGTGCTTTTTGGCGGCATTAAAACGTAAGAAGTGATTTTATGGGGAAAGGCTTAGTTTTAATCGCGGTTTGTTTAGGCGCATTCAGCTTATTTATCGCGTTATTGTCGCTGGGCGGTTCAGCTCCCGGCGGAGGCGCAGCTATTGGAGAACCAGGCCCCACCGGAACAACAGGCCCAACTGGCCCAACAGGAGCAGTGGGACCAACCGGATCCACAGGGCCGACGGGCTCACCAGGCCCAACGGGAACACAGGGACCACAAGGCGATAAAGGCTTAACAGGTGATACGGGACCAACAGGGGAACCGGGACCAACAGGTACAACAGGGCCTACGGGAACAACAGGGCCGCAAGGCACTCAGGGACCCCAAGGAACACAAGGCCCAACTGGAACAACCGGGCCGACGGGGCCGACGGGGACGACAGGACCACAGGGAACGATCGGACCACAAGGTACAACGGGGCCAACTGGAACTACTGGACCAACAGGGACACAAGGCCCTATAGGAACAACGGGACCAACAGGAACGACAGGCCCTACCGGAACCACAGGACCTACTGGTACAACAGGGCCAACAGGTATTCCTTGTGGCGTAACAGTTTACGGCGCTTCTTACGATCTTGAAGCTACAAAAAGCAACATAGGCACATCATATATTGACATTTACACAGCAACCGCCGGTTCCCGCATGGTAAATTTCACACAATACTTACAATATAGAGTCCTCTATTACGTTAATAAAATTGGGTCGGGAACCCAAAATTGGCAACTTATGCTAGCCAACGCAACGGCTATATGTAATGTCAGTGACGCCGCCGGATCAGGCGAAAAAACACTTGACACAGGTTGGATAAACAATTCCGGCGCCACACTTCTAGCGGGTGAACTAAGTTTTCATCCTGAAGGAAAAAGCACGACGGCGGGCGACGACCCTGTTTTCCACGGGTACCAAATGCTCCTAAAATAGCTTAAGAAAACTTAAACTTGAACACGGTTTCGGTACAATACCTAAAGTGTTATATATCCAGTACTATAATGTACCGAATAGGAGAATTGAAGAAATGCCACGAAAAGGCTACCGAAGCTTAACAGTTAAAGAAAAGGTTTTTGAAAGGCTACAAAAAATAGCGGAAGAAACACACCGCACAATTCCCGAAATGATTGAGCATCTCACTGAAAACCAACAAACCAACGGTCAAGCATTGGGAAAGCTAGCTAACATAGAGCAGGAGGCGTAAGCGTAGATGTGCAAATATTTCAGCGGCATCATAACAGAAGACGGCCAGGTCCTCTGGCTACCCGAAAACCCACTAAACCACGAAGCCATCATAACAGCAAACAACCTCCAAGACACCGAACTAAAAAACAGAAAATTTGTCCGCTTCGAAATCACCCCAAAAAGCACATCTGAACTTCTTAAGGTGAAGCAACGCAGCGAGTTAACCCACGACCTATTCGTATTCAGGTGGGATGAAGAAGGAACTCTCCCAGAATGGGTAGAAAAAGACTGCGCAACATTGATTGCTAAAGCGTGGAGTGCAGCTGAGGAAAGCTGGAAGATCCATCTACTCTTTGACAACGAATTTTTGCAGGAACTCAGAGAAAAAGGCTATATTCACATGATGTGGGGAACATCCAAAGTCGGCGTGATGAGGGAAACATCCAAAGTCGGCGTGATGAGGGGAACATCCAAAGTCGGCGTGATGTATGGAACATCCCAAGTCGGCGAGATGTGGGAAACATCCCAAGTCGGCGAGATGTGGGAAACATCCCAAGTCGGCGTGATGAGGGGAACATCCCAAGTCGGCGAGATGAGGGAAACATCCAAAGTCGGCGTGATGTATGGAACATCCCAAGTCGGCGTGATGAGGGAAACATCCAAAGTCGGCGAGATGTATGGAACATCCCAAGTCGGCGTGATGAGGGGAACATCCAAAGTCGGCGAGATGTATGGAACATCCCAAGTCGGCGTGATCAACTCCTTTGCCTCCGCTGTGAAAAACGGTATATTATACTTAGCTAAAGATGTAACAGTTGAGAAATCCGGCAAAGTATCCGCTGAGGCCTAAGCTATGTCAGAACGCGACGCTATCCTAGACTTCGCCAACGCCCTCGAAGCCGCCGCCGTCAACCTAAAACATAGTTTAGGCGTCGACTGCACCGCTAACCCTAAACTAACAGAACCCAAATCCTGGACGTGGGACCCCGCCAAAATCAAATGGGCCAAAGAAGTCGGCTTAAAAGGCGAATACGAAAAAAGTGACGACATCAACAGCGTAGACTTCAAAACAATGCTCAAAGACTTGCAGGAGCACCAGGGCAAACTCAACCGCGACACCCAATTCTACTGGATCTTCCAAAATGGCGCCATAGTCGGGAGAACCCTACCCAAATGACAACAAACGAGTTAGCTTCCCGGGGAAAAGAAATTACTGACACACCTCCTTCTCCCAAACGAGAAGCAACCCAACAAAAAAGAATACCCAGCGGCATCATCTTCGGCGAAATCCCTTTAGAAGCATGCAAAGCTTACCCAATCCACATCTGGCAAGGCCTAAACCAAGAACCCAGAATCGCATACGCCGACTTCAACACCCACCAGGAAAAAACCATTCTCTCAGTGAAGCTACTGCCAAATGGTGGAAAAACAGCGCCTCACCCACAAATAGTTTTTTTTGTCAACGGACCCTACCACGTCGAAACCTTAAGGTATAATTGTAGTAACGCCTGGAACTGGACCACGTGGATGGAGTTCCACTTAGACACCAAGTTCCTAAAACAATTAATATCCACCCTAACCAACGTAAAATTATACATGGAGTACGCAAAAACATGACTAAAAATAGATATCCCCCATTCTGTCCCACACACCAACAAAAACCCAAAACTTTCTGCCTAAGAAAACAAACCTGCCAAGAGTGCCAAACACAAAACGTAGACTCCAACATCAACCCCAAACAGGAACCAAAATAATTTTTTGAAGGTGACTGACCAAAAAAAGAAGGAATGAATTGAATGAATGAATTGAATGAATGTAACTATCTATATACATCGCTTCCATCCCTACAAACAATCTTTCATGAGGTGTGTTTTAATGGAAAATGGACATAGCGTCACGCTCCATTTAGCCCCGGAGCTCCGGAGTGCTCTCATCAAGTATATGGGAGCTAACGACCAAGACAAACAATATGCAGCTCTAACATTACTCCTAAAATCCATGCGAAGTGAAAACCTCATCACCCAGGAAGTGTATGAATTTTATCGTTCTCGGTACGGAAAAACGATTTCTTCACATCCAAGTAATATGAACCAGACGCCAAAGTTGTTTTCTAAAGAGGAGTTGCAGAATAAACAGTGGCTTGATGAGAAGGCTAGATATTTTAGTATGGTGTTGGATCAGTGGCGGATCCACGGCGTCGACTGGCGCCAAAAGAAAGTGGTTGAAGCTGAACAGTGGAAAGACCAAGTGCCAAACGCTAAGCTAGTCATAGACTTAGGAGCTGGCCAGAAATGAAGGCCCTCAGAATCCTTAACGAGTTTGAAGTTACAAGTTTTTACGCTGCTGGAAGTGATCAATGGATAAAGCGTATGCGTGAAGTTTTAGAGGAGGAACCACAAAAATGAAAACCCTAACAAACAAAGACCTATTTGACCAATCTATCCATAGATGGGGAATAGGGTTTCAACTGCAAATGCTTGCAGAAGAAGCAAGCGAATTAGCTGTTGCAGCACTACATCTAAATCGAACCACCAAAGACAAAACAAAAGCTATCCTTAGTTTTGCTGAAGAACTCGCAGATGCCCAGTTTATGATTGATGAATTTATGTACTATTTTAAAGAAAACGATGTTCAGGGGAAACGATTTTTTGATTTAGTGCAGCAATTTCGGGCATGTAAAGAATTAAAACTTGAGGCTTTACTTTTGAAAGAGAGGGAACCACAAAAATGAAGTGCCCTGACTGCGGAAAAAGACTTCATGGTATTCTGCCACTATCACGTGAAGAATGGGTATGTGATAATGAATGCCCAGCTAACAAAGGCAAAATTGTTCTAACAGAATATTATGGATATACTCAAGCAGAAGTTAATAAAATGAAGGAACCACAAAAATGAGTCATTATGATTGCTTTGGAAAAGATGCTTGGGAAATCAAATGCGTTGATTGCAAAAAGAAAGCACGCCGCGAAGGATCCTTCTGGATATGCAGCTGCGGCTTTAAGGAGATGGCCTAAATGAAAAGACTATTCAAATTACTGCTACCGTTACCGCTGCTGTTTCTATGGTTGATGTTTCTACTAGGTTATTTGCTCTATACTCTGGGAGATCGCAAGATTATTTATACGTCTAAACACGTCCATACACGTGGGGAGAAGGTTGAAGGTTAAAGTGACAGTTAACATAGACCAAGACGTCTACGAAAAGAGCCATAGTTTAGGCATAAATGTTTCTAAAGCCTGCGAAAACTACCTCAAAATGCTAAACCAAACCATAGAAAACACTGGAAACCCAAAACCTGTTTTTGGTGAAGCTTTTTCCACAGAAAAAGGTTCAGTGGTGCGGTCGCCGGGATTTGAACCCGGGTCATCAACGTGGCAGCGGGTGGATTGGATTGGTTTTAAGGCTTTTTTGGGGAAGGATCACCGGCCCAGGGTAGCGGATCAACTATCTGCTAACGCCGAAAAGTATCGAGACTGCCTGTTCAAACGGGATTTTGGGGTTATACGTGATCTTGATGATACAGTTCGAAGGGGGGCAATGTGTAGTCTTTCTGCGCTGTCGAAGTATCTTGGATGTTACGATGATTTCCGTCAGCTTGTAAAGAGTTACGGTCTTAAGTGGACGGGGAAAAGCAGCGACGATATATTCATTGAGCGGTTAACTCGGGATTCGGATCCTGAGAAGATTTGGAACTGGATTCGTGATGTTAAACATAATCGTCCCGAGCTCTCGGTATTCATGGATTTCCTAGCAGTCAGCGGCCTGCGCTTTAGCGAGGGCGTCAACAGTTTCAATCTTCAGATTCAGCTTAACGAGGAAGGAAAACTAAATAGTAATTACTACGTTGCCGACAAGAGCACCCTGGAACACTTCCGTTTTAAAGAATTGTTTATCCGAAAGAGTAAGAAAGCCTTTATCAGTTTTGTTCCCGGCGAACTTGTTAAAGAGATTGTTGAGTCGCAGCTATTGAATAGTGAATCTATCAAGACTGTAGTTCGCAGAAAGCATCTTCCATTGAGGTTTGGAGACATCCGCGAGGCACATGGAACATTTATGATCCGGTACCTCAAGAAGGAAGAGATTGATTTTCTACATGGCCGCGTTACGAGCGGAGTTTTCATGCAGCACTACTTCAACCCAGCGTTGATTACGGATCTAGAGTCTAGGGTTTTTCAAGGTATTAAGGAAATACAGGAGAAGGTGAAACTTTGACCTGTGACAAATCACCTACTGGCCAATGCATCTGGCAGTACGAAGAGATCCATGTTCCCTGTTCTCAATGCGAGTATCAAAAGCACTAAGTTTTTTTATTCAATTACCCCCCCTTTTTTGTGTAATAATTACAACATCCTGATGAAACCATTTAAAATTTTTACAGAAAAAATGGTCAAGCAAACCAGAAAACCTCAGTGTCAAAGACTGATGTTTTTTCCATGCAAAATAACACTGTTATGCCTGCCTAAGTAGAGTTTACGGTGGTATTTACCACAACAGGGATAGTGAAACGTGAATTCTCTGTATGCTTCAAATGTTTTAGTAGTAGCCGTTTGCCTGCCTCTGGTTGGTGTGGATCCAAGTTCATTGCTGTTAACGCCCGTGGAATAGAAGTATATATGTGGTAGAAGTGAGCGAACTTACAGCATTCTTCCATTTTGTTGATGTCTACTTTTTTATTCATACTG
>Ga0315293_10005288_pt1 | contig 12145 bp, 5 predicted proteins | sample YL17G13_20_MG_FD_203071 | JGI IMG/M metagenome (GOLD analysis project Ga0315293, IMG submission 203071) | Sediment microbial communities from Yellowstone Lake, YNP, Wyoming, USA - YL17G13_20 | ecosystem: Environmental > Aquatic > Freshwater > Lake > Sediment | place: USA: Wyoming | collected... | reverse complement strand
CTACATTCAAGAACAAAAGGACATCGGAAACACCTATTAGTTTAGTTGTTTCCGATGTCCTTTTGTTCTTGAATTCTTAAGTTAATGACATTGTTATTTATAAGGGTTTTAGAAAATAATGGGGACAGGCTTTACTTTTTGTCTTGCGCTAAATGCGGGAGGACAAAAGAAGACTGTCCCCATTATTTATTGAAAGAAAGAAAAATTACCCCTTCAGGAATGCCCTTTAAACGCACGTAGAGTGCCTTTTTTTGCATTTCAATTTTCGAAAAATCAGCAATTACGACCCCTATTTTTGGCCTATTTTTACCTCCCCAAAATCACGAAACCCTTATAAATAGCCACTTTCAGATTTTGAAGGGGTAAAAATTTAGCTAAAAAAAGCCATTTTCGAGGGGTAAAACCATAGCTCGACTTAAAATAATGCAAAAAAAGAACGTTTTTCGCATTCTGCTCTCAAAACCCTTATAATATAAGCCTTTCCTCTTACTATAAATTAGCGAAAATCATAAACTTTAAGCTCCTACCCGCCCTTGGTGTTTCAGTATAATAAAATAGGGGTAGTTTTCATTTTTAAATATAGATGTTTCTGATAAATTATATCTTTGATTAGTAACCAATTTATATATATTTATAAAAAGTTTTATCAAAAAGAAGGATTTTTAATAATAATGTAGTATAGAATAAATAATAGTAAGATGAATAATCATGTAGATAATGGAGTAGAGTTTTATCTAGCATGATCTGGTTAAACCTAAGATGGTATCCTGGATGAAGGTAACAGAAGAGACTTTTTCTTGATCAAGAAGAAGCGCCGAAGAGGCAAGATACTAAAGGTATCGAAACTTTCAGGCTAAAGGACTGTTACCGGACAGAACTCTGGAGAGCTTTATAAAAAAAGCACCGACGGGGCAATTCCTAATCTTTAGGAAAACCTATACAGAGTTTACTAAAAGAACTATTTCCTAATCACATAGGAAGAATCTTTCAGGTAAAAAGACAGAGTAGGAAAGTAAGATATTTATTTTCTTATCCTGTCTTTTTTATTTTACTAAAAAATATGATGTATATATTTTTAACGAAGTAGATTTTTTCTAAAAAGTAAAATAAACATTATAGGAATGATTTAATATTAAATTTTAAAAAGATATCTAATTTATCCATCAGGGAGATAGTTGAAATATTGGGCACTAATTGGGGTATAGTAGCGAAGGTTAAAGTGTGACAAAGAACCGTCCCCTGACACACTCAGAAGGAGTGAATATGGAAAGGGAAAGGTTGCCTTCATTCAAAAGTGGTCAAGAAGCACTCAGTTATGCGCATCAGTGCCGTTATAAACATTTAGCGGAATTAGCAATTTCCGCCTTCAAGGAAGCCGCCCGTCTATTTGAAAAAGACGGTAACCGAAAAGAGGTTATGAAGGCTTTTTCTTGGCAACTTACTATCAAAAGAAAATTGGCTAATAACCAGACTGAAGAATATGAACAAGATTTATTGCTATTTTTAGAGAGCTATAGGGATTTTATCAACGAGAAGGGCTACCTCTTGTGCAAATATAATTACCTTATTATCCAGATCAGCAAACATTCAAAACAAATCGAAAATTATCCAATTATGGAAGGCGTCTTGCAAGAACTTGCTAAAGTAGTGGAAAACAATAGAGATATTTTCCCCTGGGTTCCAATAGAGCAGATTAACATATGGAAAGCCCAAGCTAAAATTGCGGCCTCAAATAACACTCCCGATATAATGAAGCGTAGCCAACTTTACCGTGAGGCTGCAGCCCTTTCTTTACTTCCAGAGGGTTCAAGTTCTACTTTAGCGCAAGAAATGAACGTTAGAAGAGTTGCATTTTTATCTGAAGCTGAAAAATTCATGGCATTTTGGTGTATTAGGCGAGAGCGGAATGACCTTAGTGGTGCGATTGCTCACATGAAACAGGCAATTGAGCATGCACAGCTTGCAAAGCAATTAGATCATCAAAATTTTGATCTACAGCCTCATTACTTATCTTATTGGTTTAATGTTTTTTCTGCGCGAAAGAGCGTAGAAAACAACGACTTTCAAGGAGCTCTACAATACTTAGATCAAGCAGTTACAGAAGCAAATCACTTTAACGAAGACGACCTATTCCCTAATTACTTTGCCAACAAGACCGATTTACTTCAAGAGAGATTGCTTGTTGAGGCCTATATTGCTTTTTCCGAAAAACGGTTTGTGGATACAAGTATGCGGTTGAATACATGGCTCGAGACAATGAAAGAAGACTTAAAAGGCTCATGGAAGTATTCAAATGTCGCAGTTCGTAAAATTCTTGCTGATGTTTTATCTAAAGAGCTTTCTCCACCATCTGCCAATGATGTTAAGGACAGTATAAAAAAAGCAGGGAGTTCAATAAGGTTTGGGAAAGCTTGTAATAAATTAGCCGATTTTGTTGCATATGTTGCATATAACGCCGAAGGTGGCATTCTTACCAAAAATCTATATGATGAGATTGTCAATAAATGCATTCCTTTATTTCCCTTATCATCCCAAACTGAAAGTCGATTTTCGTCCTGCTTCTTCAATCGCGAGCCCTATGATGAGTTGCCAGTTTATTTCAAAGAATGGATAAGAGAAGCAGAGTATCTTAAAGCAGAAGCCTCGGTTAGGGAACTATACCGTGGGTTAAAAACGTATCTGATTGTAATATGTGATTACTATTATCAAAAGAGGGCGGCGCTTCAGCTTAAAGATGTGCAAGTTAAACCATTGCCAACCGATTTTCAGAATAATTTTTTGAATATGGATATAGATAATCTTGCTGTGGCTGTTATATTATTACTAAAGAGCATCGGTAAAATGCCTAAGGGCAGACCGAAATTAGTTGACTGGTTTCAAGGATGGCTGGAGGAATACATTCAATTGTATAGCCAATTTTCTAAAAAGCAAGACGCTGAAGTTGTAAAAAAAATGATACAACTAGTAAAAGATAAACTCATTAGACAAACTTACATTGATATATTCCCCCTAGTAATAAACATCGCGCGCCTGATTACTTCCGAAAACAAACTCTTTGAGTACGAGGCTCAAGTTCTATGGCAACGTCCTGATGCTGAGAAAATGGTTCTAAAGGGGAAAAGAGTTTTTGATGTTAACGAGTATTATTATCTAAAGCCTCACTGGAAAAACTTCTATCATGGAGTTCAAGACTCAGACCATCATTCTTTTGAGACATACAAAGCTTCGATGTTCGAAGGGAGTGTAATTACGGAACATCATGAACTCCTAAAACGTCGTAGTATTCACGAACTTCAATGGAGGTATTTTGAGTTTCCCGCGAAAATTACAGAATTTGAAAATATCGTGGCTTCATCTCCACGTGAACTTCAAATCAAATATTTTTTACAGGAAAATAAATGGTTATTGAGCCCATACTATAAAGAATTGCATGTCGAAAAACATCTTCAAGAAGGTTCTCGTCTTGATATCTTTTGCACGCGATATGATGGTGGACAAGATATCTGGGAAATAAAATTACCTTCAGTGAGATTATTCAATGCAGACCTCAGCAAGACCAGTGAGCTTAATAAATGTCTTGAGCAACTTGGAAATTACCAAAGGAAATTGCAGGAGAATGCCCCTCTTATCTTCTGGCAAACACAAACACGAATTTATAATCCATGGGGGTTCTTATTAATCGGCAGGGATGTCGAGTTTAGTAATGATGAACATCAAAAGCTTTTTAATTTAAATAGTGAAATTAAATCTCTCCTGCGCGCTGTGTTGACCTATGACGACTTGATTCGCCAAGCAAAAGGTCTCATTAAAACCTTGCGGGGGACAGAGGGTCTTGCCAATTGATAGTCATATAGGGTAATATAAAAAATGAAACAATCAAAAATCAAAGAAACATCCAAGCGATATGCTGTAATTGACATAGGGACAAGAGGAGTTCGCCTGTTAATCGCGGACGCTTCACCTCAGGGAATTGATCGGGTGGTGTACTCTATTGGTGAAATGGGAGGACTTGGACGTGGCGTAACATCCACTGGGCGTCTAAGTGCTGCGTCCATGGCTAATGTAAAAGATATTGTTAGCAAATACATGGATATTTGCCAGAAACATCAGGTTGATAAAATAGCCGCTATTGGCACTGAAGTTCTTAGAGTGGCAAAGAATCAAGGTGCGTTCCTTAAAAAGTTAGCCCCCATAGTTGAAATTAAAGTACTTAAACTCCAGGAAGAAGCCTTATTCTCCTTTCTTGCTGCTGCTAATGCTTTCTCTGATGGTCTTCGGCCGGGCGATATGGTGCTGGTGATTGATCAAGGTGGTGGGAGCGTCGAATTATCTTGCGGTTCTATTGAAAAAGATGTCTCTTACGTACTACGAGGCTTTGATTCATTGGGGATCGGCACCGTTGCCCTGAGCAAAATTTTTACCGAAGCTAAAACACTTAATGATGGATATATTAGAGTTATGGACTCTGTTAAATGTGCGATAAAGGATCACAGGAAGTTTAGCATTTTGAAAGAGAAAGAGCCCACCATTATTATCGCTTTGGGTAGTGCTATTTCGACATTAGCTATGCAACTTAACGGCAGAGGGAAAAATACTCTTAAACAGATGCATGGCTACTTCATTGCCAAAAAAGACATAGAAAAGGTTATCTCCCGGACAAAAAACGTATTAGTCCAGTTGAGCCACGCACCTAAATCAAATCACAAGAATCCGGAGTTAGCGGTGGATAGCAATTATGCCACCATGTTTTGCGGTATTCTCACGTATTATTGCGTTCTTCAAAAATATGGTGGTAAAGGTGTAATTGTCAGTCGCCATGGTCTTAGTTATGGAGCTCTACTTTGGCTTGCGGGTAAAACTGTGCAAATAAATCTTGCGATCGAGTAGGAGGTAGATGATTATTTCATCTACCGTCCCCTCACACCACCGTACGTACTGTTCGGTATACGGCGGTTCACAAAGCACTGCGAATTTCATAATAACGGTTTGTCAGGCTCATAAGCCCAAGGTTAATCCAGTAAACATTTGGTAGGAAAATAAATGGGGACAGGACTTCACATTTGACTTGACATAACTATTTTTTGACTACTAAAAGAAAAATGTGTACACTAATATTTACTAATATAGACTAATGAAGGTAAATAATTACAATATTATGAGGATGGCAAAATGGAAGAGCTTTTAACGATTGAAGAATTGGCAGAGTATTTGAAGATAAGCAAACATACCTTATACAAAATGGTTGAAAAAGGAAAGATTCCAGCTTTGAAGATAGCCAATCGGTGGAGATTCAAGAAGAGAAAGATAGAAAAGTGGCTAGAAGAGCATGAAAATCACTACCCAAATAGAAGAGACAAAAGATGAAACATAAAAATTCTTCAGAAATTAAGATTATTACAATAGATTTAAAAATAGATCTCCCTAGTGATCACCTCTGTATGATAATGGCACAACCACTCCTAAAACTTCAGGCAACAAGTAATGGCTTTAAGCTTGACAGAAGCATTTTAGAAATACATAAGAGAACAATTCTATCCACACTCGAATTAGCATGCAATCCGCCGTTTGGAAATTCCTCATATAATACGAATTTTGTAGTATTCCCTGAACTTTCCTTGCCATATGATATGATATTAGAAATAAGGGATAGAATTATTTCAAACCCTTGGCCGCGGAATTCAATTTTAATAGCTGGGATAGAAGGTATAGATAAAGAAAAATACAGTATTCTTCTTAAGAATTCTAATAACCCACAAAACTTAGGGGGTAATTTACCTGAAGCGAGCAATTATATAAACTCTGGAATAATCTTTTTGAAGGAAAAAGACGATAGGGTTAAAATATATCTACAACCAAAAATAAAAGCAAGTGAAGATGAACAAGCCATCGGTATGATAGAAGGAGAACATATATTTTTGTTTAAGACTACTAATTATAATTTCTTGTGTTTAATCTGTTTTGATTTTATTGGCAGAGATCGAACTTCTCCTGTATCACTTGTCCAAGATATCATTGGAAAATTAAGCAGTGATGCACCTTCTGGATATTGCTTGAATTTGGATCTAGTCTTTATACTCCAATACAATAAATGTCCCAGTCATCGCTGTTTTCAAGAAAGTGCCAGAATTCTGCTACATGAGGGTAGGGGGAAGATTGAAACTAGGAGTCTAGTTTTTGTTAATACTGCTTCCGAATGCTTTGGTGATTCTGTACAATACGGGGAGAGTGCTTTCTATTTCCCAAGTGGGACATGGACTATTCCAGATAAGGGGAAATATCCTGTAAACCGTACTTATACCTTAGAAAGAACAAATTATAGATGTGAAAGGGCAAGATTCCGCGAGGATGGACCATGCATTCATAGTATAGTTTATATGCCTAGGAAAGCTTCGGGTGGTGATTCTGGGGACATACGTTACCCTTTAGTGCCTCCCCCTCTATGTCATAAGATTATGCCCGATGGTTCCTTAGAGGTAGGGAAGGATGTGCCAGCATTAGAAAAAATCGTTTTAGATAATTTACCATTAAACCTCGCTGCTAATGATAATCGCTGGAATGCTCCCAATGACACGTCTCTCAGAGATGAAATGAAACAAAAATACCACGAAACAAGAGAAAATCTTATGAATGTGAGAATAGAAAGGATGAAGGAACTTACTGATCTTCTTTTGCTTTGTCACTACCCTGAAGATAATCGAATAGAAAATCCTGATTACTGGGAAACACGAAAAGAAGGTGAAGCTATCAAGGAATTGGCATCAACTTTATCAATATTAGATTTGATCGGTAAAGTGATTCTTGACCTTTCTTGTAAAGTACTTATGGGGCTCTTGAAGCAGAAATTTTATGTTGCAGTTATTGATGGCAAAGCAACCGAGACACCAGGGGTCTTACAAAAGGTGTATAAAGAACATGTAGAAACAAATGCAGGTCTAAATATTGGCCTAAATATTGATGTAGAAAAGAACATCCTTTTGGTCTTATGTCGTCATAGAGGAGAACAGCCCCTTAATGGAATTGCGCAAGAGATAATAGGTTTCACATTGATTTCGAGAGTCGAGGATTTGACCATGCCACAAGAACTTCAAGAGGAAAATAAATTTACCTCGATAAGTGGAGGTAGAGTATTCTGGCATAGTCGGGAGTCTTTGCAAGGAATTTTGGAACAAAATGACTTAAATGCAGCAAGAAATAAATTGGAGGAGAAACTTGCACCACTTACAAATTAAAGATCAAATAAGAGAGATAGTGCTAGCAAAGGGATTTGAACTTATCAAAGAGATACCCGTTAAAAAGTGTGATTTTGTAATTAGACATCCTAAATTTGTATTGAATGCCTTTTTTAAACTATTTATTGCAGGCAAGGATTTGGTAGAGCACTGGATAGAAGTTCAAGAAGAAGTTAGAGAGGATTTGGAGTTACATGCTGAGATTCTAAATCGTTATAACACATATCTTGTATTTATGTTACCGATTGAGGAACTTCCTCCAATTAGAGACTTACAACCCATTATTTCTAACGAGTATGTATGCCGAAAACTGATTGCCCCAATCGAAGACAAAAATATTCAGAAAAGTTTATCTCGATTACCATTCTACCCTTTTGAGATTCCTGGGTTGCCAAAGGAGGTAATACCCAAAAATGTAATAGAGACATTGGTCGACAGTGATTTTCCGTACGAGCTAATATCAGATCTTGCAGGACGAGTATCCGAAAGAACTATTTTGCAAAAGCTCAAAGATAGTCTTTACAAATATGAAAAGCTTAAGCTCCAAAAGATCCAAAAAGAATCTCTTCGAAAAGACTATCCTGTTTATCCGATAAAAGTCAAGAACATATCTATAAGAAACTTTAGAGGAATTGGTAAGAAACTCGACTTAGATATAGATGCTGACATTGCGATTATTTACGGCCCAAATGGAACGGGTAAAACATCAATAATTGATGCGATAGAATGGACTATTACGGGAGAGGTAGAGAGGCTATGGGGAAGAAATTATGATAAACCAGTGAATACAAATGAATCTCTGGTTAATTTGTTTTCGAAAGAACGACTTGCTAATGTACAAGTAGAGTTTAATAAATATGGTAAATCCATCTTTGAAAGAAGATACATAGACCTTTCTAAGAGTAGACGATCTTATGCAGAAATCGATAAAAGAAATGTAAACGATAAGACAATGATAAGAGAGATTGTGGGTATGCAGATGCCTCAGGTGGATGTTCGCAGATTGAGAAGAATTTTTTTGCGATCTCATTTTTTGGGGCAGAATACTATTTTGGAATTCATAACGCAAAAACCTGAGAGTAGATATGATGCATTTTCGCATATGGTTGGTACTCAAGATTATATATTATTTAATGAAAAAATTAACTCAGTAATTAGAGCTTTGGAGAGGGAACTGGAAGTTAAGTCAAAGCACAAAAATGAGTTAAAAGAGGAAATAAGAAATATTTCCGTTCGGGTTGATGCAAAGAAACAGGCTCTTGGAAGATTAAAAAGAGGTATCAAAGAGGAAGTATCGACTCAAACGCTCATGAATGAAATACAAATACTGATACAGGAATTGAATATCGAAGTACCAAAATTTTTATTTCCAAGGAAAAAAGAACTGCCTGGAATTGAAGAATTAGACAAAATGATAGAGATAGTCTCAACTTATCCAAAGGGAGCAAGCATTAAGATAAACACTCTAAATAACTTACTAATTGAGACGAAAAATGAAGAAATTAGAGTCCAAGAAATAGAAAAAGTAATGTCCAGTATGGACGGATTCACCAGAAATATAAATAAACTTCAGAAATTATACAGTAGTAAGGAATCTATTTTAAAGGTTCTCCAAAAGGAATTAAAAGAATATTCGAGACAAAAAGAAAGTTATGACAAGCAGATTATTAACAATAAATGGCTCATAGAGATATTACCAAAATATCGTAGAACGCAAGAAGCCTTAGCAGAAGAGCGTAACCATATAAAGGAACTGTCAAAAGAGAGAGACTCAATTCAGACGAAAGCCAAAGCATATAAAGAAAAATTATCTGAAGTCGAGAAGAATTTACAGAAGTTTCAGAAAGAAATTGAAGATATTAACGTGACTGTAGGATATCTATTGCAAATAAAAGAATACTTACCGGCTTGGAAGGAAAACTCAAGAAAAATCTCTCAGATTATGGACTTTAAACGACAGTTGAACAAAGAAACCGCTCAGTTACAGCAAAAGAAATCAGAACTCGAGGAAGAACTAAAGCATGCTACTGATATGCTTAGGTCAATAGAATACAAGCTTGATACAGAGAAAGAAAAGCAAAACCGAAAACTTCAACTTATTACTAAACTAAAAGAGTATTTAGATTCTCCAGAGTGTCCGTTTTGTGGCCATAACTGGGAAAAAGTAGAGGACTTAAGCAAGAAAGTGGAAGAAAGGTTATTATATTTGGCATCTATGCTCCATGATCTGGGAGATTATTTTGAAAAAGCAGAGGACTTCAAACCACCGTTAAAATCACTACTAGTTCTTGCATCAGAGCATGAAACCCTCCTGAAAAAGGGAAATCAAATTAGAAGGCAAATCAAGGTATTATTTGAGGATATTGAGTCGAGAATGAAAAAGAGTCAACAACTTGAAAGCGAAAAGGTTCAATTAAACAAAAAGGTTGAAGATTGGAGGAATATAATTACATATCTAAAAGACAAACACCCAGAACTTGAAGTTCAGATAGTTCCTGATCAAACTCAAGTATTGACGCTTTTACAAGGTTATCAAACCCAGTCGGATGCCATCAAAGTAAATCAGGAAGAGGTAAAAAAGAAAGTGAATGACTTGGATAAGGAGATTAAAAGCATTGAGAATACGCGAAAAGATATAGAAGAGCAAATCATTTCACACCAAAAGAAAGAAAACTATTACATACAGACTTTAGAGCAAATAAACAAAGAAATAACAGAAAGGGAAGTGACAAGCTTGTTGAGTCAGGATGTGAATACTTTATATATCTCTATAGAAAAACTACTTCGCAAAATAGAGGTAATGAGGAAGGAAATAGATAAGAGGCAGTCTGAATGTGAAAAAATTGAAGCTGGATTATTGGATATGGAAAACAATTTAAAGAAATTGATTGAAAAAGGGGGCTCGCTCGGTGAACGCCTTAGAGAACTTAAAGATGCTTCAGAAACTTTTAGAACTAACTTGCGGAAGGAAGAAATTTCGCCAAGCAAAAAACTACAAGAAATTATAAACGAAATAGAGAATAAGAAGGAAAGAGAGATTAAATATTTTCGAAAATGTGAGCATCTACAAGTATTATCTGGGCAATTAAAGTCAATAGTGACTTTCTCTCGAATAAAGCAGGAGATAAATATGATGCAAGAAGAAAAAATAGAAAAAGAAAAGATTTTTAATAATATTACAGCAGATTATCAGAATTTATCGAAATGGATTACTAGCTTAAAGAGATTGAAAAAACTTGCCGAGGACAAACGGAAAGAACAAGAAAAAAGTCATTTCAAAATGTATAGCCCCACTGCAAATCTGGTATATTCTCGATTAAATACACATCCTCTTTTTAACCAAATAATATTAAAAGTGGGCGAAAATGAATTAAAAGTACTTGCTCAATCATCGGAAAGTGAACAGTTGACATCTGAAAAAACAAGTCAAATTTCACCGAGACAATTTTTTAGTGAGGCGCAGTTAAATATAGCAGCTCTCAGTATTTTCTTAGCTACTGCTTTGCATCAAAAATGGTCTGGGTTTAACACTATAATAATTGACGATCCTGTTCAAAATATGGATGATTTTAATGTATATGCTTTCTTAGATTTGGTTCGTGGATTGATTATGAATGGACACCAGTTCATTCTAACTACCTGCAATCGTGACCTGTATAAACTTATGCTTGTCAAATTTAGAGATTTAAATGAAGCAAATCAAAATCGATTTAAGGCGTATCGCCTTAAAGGCATCTATGCAGAAGGACCCGAATTGATAAGAGATTGCTGAATGCCTAGTTATAGTTATGTATAGGAGTTTGACATAATACATTGTGCTATTTATGTCAGGGTATCAAATGAAGAATAGGCCAATAAAAAGATAAGTTCACTGGATAGTTAGACTCATCTCCTTCAGAGATATATTGAGCAGAGAAAGAAAGATGGTTATAGAATTATTGCCATATATTTAGAAGAAGTTCTATATGGAACCAATATCAAAAACCGTCCTCAATTGAAAAAATTCCTTCTTAATGACAGGCAGGGTAAATTTGGCCTTGTACTTGTAACCGACCTTGACAGAATTGGAAGGAACTTAAGGAATTTCCTTAACATCTAGGAAATCTTCAAGGAGAATAATATCAAATTCATTGCCATCAATCAAAACATTGATATTTATACCATTACTGGCAAGGTGTTAATTCAGTAATTGATGATCTTTGTATAAATAAAGGGGACGGTTGTTCCTGCTCAATAATTTGGTAATTTTTTTAAATGGTTAATGGGGTCTAAAATCACAAACTGTTTTTTAATTATAGACTCTAGATATTATGCTGTTAGTGGGGGAAATGTGCAGGATTAATTAGAAGAATCGAATATAATTTGTCAACAATAGAGATTAACCCCAGTAGCATCTATTTCATAATGTAACATATAAAAAATGAAAAGGAGGAAAGAAATGAACGAAAAAAGACAACTCTCAGAAGCTGAAAAACAAAAGATTCTCGCTCAACATGGACGAAGATGCTTTGTAGATGGAGAACCTATCCCTAAAGATGAGCCCATTGAATTTCATCACATTAAACCATTTTCCTCAGGAGGCCCTACTAGTTTAAATAATATTGCTCCAGTTTGTAAGCATCACCATCTTACAATTGGTACAATGAGTCTTCAAGAGTACCGTGACAAGATAGAACTTGCAAAATTTTTCGAAAGTGAGGAGCCAAAATACCTTGACGATTTAATTCGTTATAAGAATAAACATTGCGGAGAACGACTTAACTACGAAATCAAAGAAGGGCACATTAGTCTCTATTACAAGGATTCAAAACATGACTTTCCACTTTATACATGCCCAACGACCAATTGGAAATATTTTTATGGAACATTACCAGTTGAATTTATCGGAAATGACAGAGAATTACAACCTAGACCTC
>Ga0315293_10005287_pt1 | contig 12146 bp, 10 predicted proteins | sample YL17G13_20_MG_FD_203071 | JGI IMG/M metagenome (GOLD analysis project Ga0315293, IMG submission 203071) | Sediment microbial communities from Yellowstone Lake, YNP, Wyoming, USA - YL17G13_20 | ecosystem: Environmental > Aquatic > Freshwater > Lake > Sediment | place: USA: Wyoming | collected... | reverse complement strand
GTCCTAGAATCGGTGTGCTGGTGGCGTCGCGCGGGTCCGGGGGGACCGCTTGCGCCGGGAAGTGAATCCACAGGGGAAGGGGCCGCAGGCCGGCGCATTCTTCAGCCGCCTGATCCGCCTGCCATCGCACCCGTCACACCGCACGCCGTTTCCCCTTTGCCGCGGAGGTATGTTGCGTTGTCATGCGGTCGTCGGCTGGTAGTGCTCCGGTAGATACGGTGTCGATCCAAAGAACCGCCAGTCTGGGCTCGGCCTCCGTCCCCGGGTCAGCATCGTGTTTCTGCCCTTCCGGCATCGCTGCCATCATCGCGCCCTGTGCCTGCAAGTAGCAAAGGAGTAGGGAGATGAACAAGGAGTCGGCCATTCGTGTGGGCGCCCTGCTGATCGTCGTGGCGCTCTTCGCGTCTGCCTGCAACGCCGGCGATCAGTTGAAAGCCGTGGGGCTCGAGGCAACTCAGGAGCTCCAGGCCGCCGAGCCGCAGGGGCTTCCCGGGACCGTGCAAGTAGGCCAGCAGCCGGCTTCGCTGACGCTCGTGCCGGTGACCCCCTCGGGGCCGAAGGTCTCGTGCTCCGAGAGCGAACTCGTGGGACCGGCGCTCTCCGAGCCTTTTGCGGACGAGATGGTGACCGGCATTCGTACGTACTTCGCGTGGAGCGAATTGGAGTGCTCTGTCTGGGGGTGGGACTTCCAGCTGTGCACCCTGCAGGACTGTCAGAATCCGGTGTTCGAGGCCTACCTGTCCAACTACGCCAACGTGATTCCAGGCCAGGCGCTCGAACCCGGTTCGACCTACTACTGGAGAGTGGCCGCCTTCCTCACTGAGCCCCCGGCCGGACCGAGTGGTCCGTGGTCGGAAACACGACGTCTTGGGATTGCGCACGCGTGCTCGGACCCCGGCGAGCTCGCGGCGCCCTTCCTCCAATACCCTGATGATGGTTCGACGCAGTATGCGGTGGACAGCCTCGCCGGCCACCGTCCGCGGTTTGTCTGGACTCCCGGCGGAGCCTGCCAGCCGTCGGAGTTCCTGGTCGAGCTCTTCATTGATCCCGAGTCCGGACCCGTCCTGATCAGCCACCGCACCGGAGATCCTGTAGCCGACTGGCAGATCGATCAGGACCTGCAGATCGGTGTGACGTACTTCTGGCGCGTGGCCGCGATGGTGGGCGAAACCGTTGGCCCCTTCTCGTCGCCGTGGACCTTCACCACCATCGGCATCCCCGAGGGTCAGCCCGGGACGGTCACGGGACGCGTGTGGAGCGATGTGTGTGCGCGCCCTCCCGGCTGGGACTGGGGAGACCCGACGCCAGCGGGGTGCGAGTTCCGCGAGGGGGGCCTCTCTGCCGATGGCGAGATGGATGCGGGTGAGTCCGGTTTGGCCGGTGTGACGGTGAACTACACCCTCGGGGCCTGCCCACCTGGGACGGGTGCGGTGCAAGCATCTCTCACCGACGCGAGCGCCGACTACGTGATCTACCTGCCCCCGGGTTCGTACTGTGTGTGGCTCGATTCTTCTGCCGGGAACAATGCTGCCGTTCTGGGAGGCGGCCGCCCCACCTACCCGGCGTGCTTCTATGACACGATGGACGCATGCACGGTCGAGCTGTCCGACGGTGAGATCCTCACCGGCTTCAACTTCGGATGGGAGCTTCCGGCTGCCGAGACCGGTGCCCTTGGATCAATCAGCGGCACGGTCTGGAGAGACACCAACAGCGATGGAACGCGGGGCGCCTTCGAGCCCGGGCTCGAAGGGGTCGAGGTCCGGCTGGCGTGCGTCGGCTGTCCAGGCGCGGGGACTCCCATGTTCACGTCCACCGACTCCCAGGGCAACTACACCTTTGGCTCGCTGGCCTCCGCAACCTACAGCGTCGAGGTCGCCAAGGAGTTCCCCGCCAACTCGGGGATCTTGACCTCCGGCGGGTGGACGCGCCCACCCGTGTCGGGCACCTGGGCCGCCATCCGGATTGTGTTGGCCGGCGGAGAGGACCGTGGCGGCGTGGACTTCGGTTGGAGCTCCCTGACGCTGCTCAGGCCGCTCTTCCGCTTGCTCCCCACACTGCAGTTCTTCCTGCCGATCAAGACGATCCAGTCCTATCGCGCTTCCACGCCCACGCCCACCCCGCGGACGATATCCATCCGGCCGACGCAGCTGCCACTGATCGCCTTGCCGACGGCCACGAGAGTCTTCATCCCGGCGCCGAAGCCGACGCTGTCCATCAAGCCGGCGGCGGCGTCCCCCACCTTGCAGTCCAAGTAGGGCCGAGGGCCCTCGGAGTCGGCACGTGTGTCCTGAGGAAGGCCATCGAAGGCAAGCGGCTGCGGAACCGGATCGGTAGAGAAGCGTGAGTGTGGCAACAGGCAGGAGGCGGCAGGGATGCCCGCTAGACAGACGCCTCCACCGAAGTCGGCGGATCGTGTTCGGTACACTGGGAGGCCATCTAGATGCAAGACCGATCTCACCGACAGGCTGTGGCGCCACCCGAAGTCCAAGGGTCAAGGACAATGCCCGCGCGGAGATGGGCGTTGGGGACGAGGGCCGGTGATGGCGCCCTTGGGGGCAGGTATCGACCGTAAGACCGTGGGCCGGGATCAGGTCCAGGATGGGCGCGACCCCGTCGACTCATGATTGCAGGTCCATGTCGTGGCGGTCGAGGCCTCCGGCCAGGCCCTTGCACCCAGTGCCGTCTGCAGCGAGGTGTCCCTGTAACCCTGCGGGCCATGGAGCGCTGTCCGGGCGGCTGGCCCGAAGGCTCAGCCTCGGCGGGGAATTGATCTCGGGCCTTCTCTGCACTAATCCCATCGAAGGCCCGAGGGGTCATTCATCGGGAAGTCGGCAGACGATCCCGGCATTGGGGCGGAAACTGCCGCGACGGTACCGGAGTTGGCCTCACCCGCATCCGCCAAAGACCAGCAACATCAGACTGTCGTCGGTCCTCACCCGCGAAAGCAGCGGCTCTTAGGCCGCGCGGCGCGAGCGTAGCCGGCGCGCGACCCCCACACCCGCTCCCATGACCAGAACCGCGCCGGCGGCGATCAAGACCCAAACGAGCGGCGGCGTGGTTGGGCCGGCTGGGGCGGACGGCTCGACAGCCGGCGGCGGTTCGACGACGATGTGCACCTGATAGCGCCCGATCTGGCCCTGGCTGTCCATTGCCTCGACGGCAAGGGCATGCTCACCGACGGTCAGGCTGGAGTTGGTCAGGAAGTTACCCTGGCCCAGCGCTCCATCTCGGTCCGACGTCCACTTGAAGGCCTTGCCATCGACAGGTCCATCCTCGGGGTCGGACCCAGCGGCGAGCAGGATCAGCGGGGCCCCCTGTGTCACCCGCTGTCCCTCGTCGATCGACGTGATGTGCACGTCGGGCGCCTTGTCCGACACCAAGAATGAGGTGTCCGAGTCATCAAAGCTAGTCCGCAGTCCGTCACTGACCAGGACGTGGATCCGCGCCTTGCTGCTCCCCGGGAGGTAGGAAGGATCCAAGGTGAGGGAGGTCGCCTCGTGTGTCCTGCCGATCGGCTGCCACGTCCGGCCATCATCCAGGCTGTACTCGACGAGAGTCCGCAGAGGATCACCGTCTGAATCGGTCGCTTCCCATTGGATGGTCTGAGACCCGGCGCCCCAGGCTTCGCCCCCATTTGGGCCGAGCAGTTTCACCGCAGGTGCATGAGCGCTCAGGGCGCGCCGGGCGAGGACGGTGTCATGATAGCGAACCACGACGGCCGTCGTCCCGTCAGATGCCTCCATGGGCAGAAGAGCGACCGTGCGATGCGTTCTTGGCGTCCATCCGTGCCCCCGGGCCCGGATCCATCAAGCCTAGGGCCCCCGGCAGGTACTTAATGAGGGGATGAAGGCGGTCCAGGAGCCATCGACTGAGACCAAGTAGAGCAAATATACCCCAGAAGTCCATTTCCGGCCCGGAAGGTAGTGCGTCTCCCGGACTCATGGGAAGAAGGCCGCCCAACCAGATCTCGCCGTAGGTCACTCATCAAGCAGCCAACGCTCGTTGGTTCAATGGCCGCGCCAATCGATCCCGGCGCCTGGAGCCCGGCAGGTCACCAACGACGCATCTTGTCCCAGTCGCGAGCAGCCTCCAGCCGTGCTATCCTGCGAGGCGGCCCAATCCGAGATCGACCGATCGCTGCCGAACGCGCCTCCTTTGCAGGTCCGTTTCGTTGCATAATCAGGCCACGCGGTGCCCAAGCCTCGGGCACCGACAAATCCCCCAACATATGTGGAGGTGGAGATGACCGCGATCCCCATGGCCGTTCAGGACGTGCCGGTCAACGACAGGCGCGAGATCCGCGGCTGGGCGTTCTACGATTGGGCCAACTCGGCCTTCAGCACGACCGTCGGGACGGTGTTCCTGGGCCCCTACCTGGCCTCGCTCACGGCCGAGGCAGCCAAGGCCTACTCGGATGGCATGGCGCGCCTGGCGGGCATCCCCATCGCCCCCGACTCATTCCTGCCCTACTGTGTCTCGATCTCGGTCGGCTTGCAGGTCCTCTTCCTCCCGATCCTGGGGGCCATCGCCGACTACTCCCATCTGCGCAAGGAGATGATGCGCCTGTTCGCCACGATCGGCGGCGTAGCCACCGTGCTCCTGTTCTTCACAACGGCCAACGTGTGGTGGTTGGGTGGGCTGCTGTTCATCCTGGCCAACCTGGCCTTCGGTGCGGCCATGGTGTTCTACAACTCCTACCTCCCCGACATCGCCAGCGAGGACAAGCGCGACAGCGTCTCGTCCTACGGTTGGGCGATGGGGTACCTGGGCGGCGGGCTGCTCCTGGTCCTCAACCTGGCCTTCTACCAGTTTCGCGACGCGCTGGGGGTGCCCACCGATTTGGCGGTGCGCATCAATCTGGCGTCGGCCGGTGTGTGGTGGCTGGGATGGTCGCTCTACACCTGGGCCCGCTTGCGCGCCCGCCACGCCCGCCGCGCGCTGCCCGCCGGTGGGACCTACGTCAGCGTCGGCTTCAAGCAACTGGCCGGCACCTTGCGTGAGTTGCGGCACTTCCCCGAGACGCTCAAGTTCCTGCTGGCCTACTTCCTGTACAACGACGGCATCCAGACGGTGATCGCCGTATCGGCCACCTTCGCCGCCGCGCCGGTGATTCGCGGCGGCCTGGAGATCGATCAGTCGACGCTGATCATCATCATCCTGATGATCCAGTTCGTCGCCTTCGGTGGCGCGTTGTTCTGGGGCAAGCTCGCCGGCTGGGTGGGCGCCAAGCAGTCGATCCTGATCAGCCTGGTCATCTGGGCCGCGGTGGTGATCTTCGCCTACGCCGGGCTGCAGGGCGATACCCGCGTCCTTCAGTTCTGGATCCTGGGCGCCTTCATCGCTGTCGTCATGGGCGGAAGCCAGGCGATCAGCCGCAGCCTGTTCGCCCAGATGATCCCGGCCGGCAAGGAAGCCGAGTTCTACTCGTTCTACGAGGTGAGCGAGCGCGGCACGTCGTGGACCGGGCCGCTGCTGTTCGGGGTGATGAACCAGGTGTTCGGCAGCCTGCGCCCGGCCCTCTTGTCGCTGATCTTCTTCTTCGTCATGGGCTTGATCCTGCTGCCCTTCGTCAACGTGAAGAAGGCCATCGAGGACGCGCGGCGGGCCCCGGCAGCATAGACCGACGCGGCCCCGCCGCGCTCGCTGTCCGCGCCACGGGTGTGGGGGCGAAGCGACGCGCTCTGTTGCTTCGCCCCTACTTTGTACGACGGACAGAGTCGCGGCCAAGCCGGGACGCAGCCCAAAGGCTGCGACTGCGTGCGTTGTGAGGCGAACCCGTAGTTGTGAGGCGAATGGCCACCGCGGGCAGGTGGCGCAGGCTTCAGCCAGCGTGAATCGAACACCAGGCTGCGTTCGGGCGAGGCGGGACGCAGCCTAGAGGCTGCGGCTACGGGTGTGGTGAAGGAAGCCTACGTTGGTGGGGCGGGTTGCCATTGTGGGCTGGTGGTCGCAGGCATCAGCCTGCGTATATCGACCGCCAGGTTACGCCTCGGGCGAGGCGGGACGCAGCTTGGGGGCCGAGTCAAGGCCGGGGCAGAGCGACGCCCAACGCTTGCGACCACGGGCGCCATGTGGGAGCCCGATTGCGGAGCCGTAGGGGCACGGCATGCCGTACTCCTACGAGGGCTCGAATCGCGCCGTGAAGTGCCGCATCAGGCGCGGCTGGTAGGTGATGTGGTAGCCGCGGATCGCCTCGCGGCGTGCGGCGATACGCCCCATCGTCTCGGCGACGCAGTCGAGATGAGCCTGCGTGTACGTCCGGCGCGGCAAGGCTAGCCGCACCAGCTCCATCAACGGATAGACCATCTCGCCGCTGTGCTCGTCCTGGCGCGCGAACATGACCGAGCCCAGATCGCCTGATCGCACGCCGCCCTCCAGGTACAGCTCAACCACCAGCGCCTGCCCGGGGAACGCGTCGCGGGGGATGTGCGGCAGGAACGCGCCGGCGTCGATGTAGACCGCATGGCCTCCGGACGGCTGGATCACCGGCACTCCCAGGTCGAGCAGCCGCTGCGCCAGGTAGTCAACTTGCCCTACCCTGTACGCCAGGTAGGCCTCGTCAAGCCCCTCCCACAGGCCGACGGCCATGGCGTCCAGGTCGCGCCCCGACAGCCCGCCGTAGGTGGGGAACCCTTCCCGCAGGATCAACTCGTTGCACACGCGTTGGTGCAGCTCATCATCGTTCGTGGCCAGGAAGCCACCCATGTTGACAAGGGCGTCTTTCTTGGCCGACATCGTCGCCCCGTCCGCCAGTGCGAACATCTGTCGGACGATCTCGCGCACGGTCATCTGGGCGCAGGCCGGCTCGCGCTGCCGGATGAAGAACGCGTTCTCAGCGTAGCGGCAGGCGTCGATGAAGAACGGGATGCCGTGCCGCCGGTAGATGGCGCTGACCTGGCGCAGGTTCTCCAGCGACACCGGCTGGCCGCCGACGCCGTTGTTGGTGACGGTCATCATCCCCAGCGGAACGTTCCCCGCGCCGACACGCTCGATGAACGCCTCCAGCTTGGCAATGTCCATGTTGCCCTTGAAGGGGTGCGGGTTGGATGCCTCGGCCGCCTCCGGGATCGCCAGGTTCGTCGGACGGCCGCCGCGGTCGATTATGTTGCCTTCGGTGGTGTCGAAATGCGTGTTCGACGGGATGAACTGACCGGGCTGGATAAGAACCTTGGTCAGGATGTTCTCAGCGGCGCGCCCCTGGTGGGTGGGCACGAAGTGGCGGAACCCGAAGATCGAGTCCATGGCCTCCTTCAGACGGTAGAAGGACCGAGCCCCGGCATACGACTCGTCGCCCAGCATCATCGCCGCCCACTGCCGGTCGCTCATGGCGCCCGTCCCGGAGTCGGTCAGCAGGTCGACGTAAATGTCGTCGGACCGCAGGCCGAAGACGTTGTAGCCGGCAGCCTTCAGCGCTGCCTGGCGCTGCGACCGATCGAGGCTGCGGATGGACTCTACGACCTTGATGCGGAAGGGCTCCGCCGGATAGGATCGCATGCCCGCCTCCATGCACGAACAAAGATGCCCTCCAGTCTACCATCGCCGCGCGGAAGGGCAAAGCGGCGCGGTATACTGCGCGCATGCGCCGGCGAAGGACGCGTCTCAAGGGACTGGGAGTCGGCGGGCTGGCGATTGCTGGCCTGCTTGGGCTGTGGCTTGTCTGGCCGTCCGCCCGCGAGATTGCTGAGGTCGTGATCGCCCCCGTCCCTGTCGGAGACGGATCGGCTATGGCATCGACCGATGCAGACCGAAATGCTGACCTGCTGCCGCAAGTGACGGTGCGTCTCGACATGCCGGCCTCCGTGCTGCGCGGGCGGCGGGAGCGCCTTGGCATGTCGATCGCCTCCGACCCTGTGATCACGGCGTTCACGCTGGCGGCCGGGATCGTCTCATCGGACATGATGGCCACCCCGCCGGGCGAGTCCGGGCAGGCCTTCCGACCTGGAGCGGCCTTCGCGTGGACCCTTATCGCCTGGCGTGGGCCCGAGGCTTCTGCCACGATGGTGCTGCGAGTGCGCCGCCACGCCGCAGACGGTTCACCGGTGGCCGAGCGCCTGCTGCTGGCGCGTGACCTCCAATTCCGGGTGCGAACCGTCGCGGGTTTCTCGGCGCCGGTGGCCGCCTGGGTCGCCGGAGGCCTGGCGTTTGGCGGCGGGCTGGCCGTGCTCATCTCGCGTCGACTGCGGGAAGGCTGAGGAGATCGGATGGATATGGCATCACTAGCTGTCGTCACGCTCGTACTGGGCCCGGTGCAAACGAACGCCTTCCTGGTCGCCGACCCGGTCGGCCGCGTGGCGGCGGTGATCGACCCGGCATGGGATGGGGCGGCGATTGTTCGCCAGGCGGATCTGCGCGGTTGGCGCATCACCGACGTGTGGCTGACCCACGCGCACTTCGATCACTTCGGCGGGGCGGCCGAAGTCTGTGATCGTGTGCAACCACCGCCGCGGGTCGCGCTGCATCCGCTGGACCAGCCGCTCTGGCGCGTCAACGGCGGTGCGGCGTGGTTCGGCATGCAGGACTTCGATCCAGGACCCGAGCCGACGATCGATCTGGCGGCCGGCATGACGCTCAACCTGGGCTCGTTCCGATTCAAGGTGTGCCACGCGCCCGGCCACACCCCCGGACATGTCGTCTTCTACTGCGCCGAGGCGTCCCAGCTGTTCTGCGGCGACGTGATCTTCGACGGCGGGGTCGGCCGCACCGACCTGCCAGGCGGCGATTGGGACGAGCTCCTGGCAAGCATCCAGGCTCAGGTGCTGTCCCTCCCCGATGACGTAACCCTCCAACCCGGACACGGGCCATCCACAACGGTGGGCATCCAGCGCCGCACGAATCCGTTTCTCGTGGGGTGAGGGGAAGCGGGCAGCGGTCAGCAATCAGCAATCGGCAATCAGCAGTCAGCAGCCAGCGACTAGCTACAGGCCATAGGCAATTAGGTATCAGCAGTCAGCGGTTGGCGGCAAGCGATTCGCGAACCGGATCAGGCGGGCAGCAACCCGCCACGTGCTACTGGCATGTGTCAACCTCATAAGTCTGCCACATGCTACTTGCCACCCTCTACCTGCTACCCGCTCCCTGCCACCTGCTACTCGGTGCCCCCAATGGCTGAAGGCTGAGGGCTGAACGCCAAGAGCTAAGAGCGAAAAGCTGAAAGCTGAAAACTGAGAGCTGAAAGCCGACCGCTGAAGGCTTGCCGCTTCCCCGGCCTACGGAAGCTGCCTGGATTGCACCCAGGCGAGCCAGTCGCGCACGGGGCCAACCGGCTCCTGCGGCGCGATGGCAGCCAGCGTCGCCACCAGGGGATAGCCCGCTGTGTTGGAGGAGTCGGTCGGGGGCAGGCTGCCATCGATCGGGAGCGGGGTCAGGCCGTCGGGCAGCGCGCTCATCGGCAGGATGACCAGCCCGCCCGATTCGGAATCCAACAGGTCGAGCGCCTGCTCTGGAGTGGCCGTCAGCCGCGCCGCACTGGCGAACGGCGCCCCTTGCATCAACGCTACTTCGATTCGGGAGCGAACGTCGTCGCCGGGCAGTGGCAGGATTGGCTGTACGGCCTGGTCCCGCCCCCCGAGCGCCGACCAGTTGGCCGTCCGTCCGGCGAGCAGCGCGAGCAGCTGCTCGCGCGTCACCTGGCGCACACCCGCTCCGCTCCCGGTCACCACCCCCAGCGCTTCCTCGCCCAGCAGTGTGCCGAACCAGCCCGCGGCAGGTTCCAGCGCGCCGATGGCCAGGACGTACACTCCTCGCTGAAGCCCGTCGATCGCCGCCGCGGCGTGCACGACCTCGAGATCGAAGGGCAGCGGGCCGAAGGTCGCGTGGTACGTCTGGGCCCATGCCAGGACGCGCGGGGCAAACCACGGCGTGACGGCTATGCGCGGCACGGGCCCGGGTGTCGGGGCGGGGGTCGCTGCTGGAGCGCAGGCAGCCAAGAGCAGGCTGACGGCCAGGAGCGCGGCCATCCACCGGCCCGGGCGAGCGGTGGGGTCGGCGCGCGTCCAGGCGGGAGTCGGGGGGTGCATCCTCAGCCCCTCAGCCATGCGACGAGGAGGCCGAGCAGGCCGACCAGCGCGCAGTAGGCGCTGAAGACGTCCAGCGAATGCCGGGCGACGAACCTGAGCATCCAGCGGATCGACAGGTAGCCCATGATGGCCGCCGCGGCAAACCCCATGAGCAGGGTCGGAATCAGAGTCGCGGCGGAGGGCAGGGCAGCCAGATCGCGGACCGCAAGCAGGCCGGCGCCGATCATTACCGGGATCGAGAGTAAGAAGGAGAAGCGCGCCGCCGCCGGCCGCTGCAGGCCGCGCACCAGGCCGGCGGCGATGGTCGAGCCGGAGCGCGAGATGCCCGGGAAGAGCGCCAGGGCCTGGGCCAGCCCGATCCAGACAGCGTCGGCCCACGTCGTGGCCTCGAGCGGCTTGAGGCGCTTCCCCAGTCGCTCAGCGATGAACAACAGGCCGGCCGTCACCAGGAGGAAGCCGGACACCGCCAGCGGGCTCCCGAAGGCCTGTTCGACCAGCGTCTTGAGGAAGACGCCGGCCACGACCGCCGGCAGCGTCGCCAGCACGATCAGCCACGCCAGCCGAACATAGGCATCGTCGGTGCGTTTCCTCAGGATCACGGCGCGCAGCGTGCCGCGTACGATGTGGGTGAGGTCATCCCAGAAGTAGGCGACGACGGCGACGAGCGTCCCCAGCTGCACCAGTACATCGAAGACGAAGGCCGCATCCGGCTCCAATGTCCACCCCAGAGCCCAAGGGACGAGCACCAGGTGCGCCGACGACGACACCGGAAGGAACTCGGTGAGGCCCTGCACGACCCCCAGGATCAACGCCTGAAACCAGGTCAATGCTTAGTCCTCCTCCACGCGGTGCTTGCGATACCCGTCACGGAAGTCGGCCGCGAAATCGGACAGTGTGCCGCTGATGACGGCGGCGCGCAGGTCGGCGGCGAGCGACACCAGGCAGCGCAGGTTGTGGATCGACAGCAGCGTCGCCGAGAGCATCTCCCCGGCGACGATCAAGTGACGCAGGTAGGCCCGGGTGAAGGTGCGGCAGGTGTAGCAATCGCAGCCGGCGTCGATCGGGCGCTCATCGTCGGCGTACCCGGCGTTGCGCAGGTTGAGACGGCCGCGGCGCGTGAGCACGGCGTGGTTGCGCGCCATGCGCGTCGGCAGGACGCAATCAAACAGGTCGATCCCGCGCACCACGCCCTCGACCAGGTCCTCGGGCGAGCCGACGCCCATCAGGTAGCGCGGGCGGTCTTCGGGGAGCACAGGCTCAACGGTCTCGAGCATCGCCAGCATGTCATCCTTGGTCTCGCCCACCGACAGCCCGCCGATGGCTATGCCGGGAAACCCCAGACCGGCGATGAACGCCGCAGACTGTCTGCGCAAGTCGGGGAAGATACCGCCCTGAACGATGCCGAACAGCGCCTGATCGCTGCGCCGCTTGGCCTTCAAGCATCGCTCGGCCCAGGCATGCGTCCGGCGCAGAGCCTGCTCGTTGTATGCCCGGTCGTGAGGCTCGGCGCACTCGTCCAGCACCATGATGATGTCGGCGCCCAGGTCCTCCTCAATGGCCATCACCGATTCGGGCGTGAAGCGGTGCGTCGAGCCGTCGAGGTGCGATTGGAAGGTGACGCCATCGTCGTCGACCGTGCGGCGGTTGGCGAGTGAGAAGACCTGGAACCCGCCCGAGTCGGTCAGGATCGGGGCGTCCCAGGCCATGAAGGAATGCAGCCCGCCGCGATCGGCCACTCGTCGCGCACCGGGCCGCAGATACAGATGATAGGTGTTGGCCAGGACGAGCGACGCTCCCAGGTCGCGCAGCTGTACGGGAGTGAGCGCCTTGACGCTGGCCTGCGTGCCGACCGGCGCGAAGACCGGCGTGTGCAGGTCGCCGTGCGGGGTGTGGAAGACTCCCGCCCGGCCGCGGCCGTCACGGGCGGTCAGATCAAAGGTGAAGTCAGACATCGGTCACAGGTTCCAGAACAGGTGCAGCCCGGCCAGGATCAGCGGCAGCGTAACCAGCAGCAGCAGACCGCCCACACGCACGAAGTCGCGCGACGAGTAGCCGCCGGGGCCCATCACCAGCGTGTTGACCGGATGGCCGACCGGCGTCAGAAACCCGAGCGACGAGCCCAGTGCTACG
>Ga0315293_10005285_pt1 | contig 12148 bp, 9 predicted proteins | sample YL17G13_20_MG_FD_203071 | JGI IMG/M metagenome (GOLD analysis project Ga0315293, IMG submission 203071) | Sediment microbial communities from Yellowstone Lake, YNP, Wyoming, USA - YL17G13_20 | ecosystem: Environmental > Aquatic > Freshwater > Lake > Sediment | place: USA: Wyoming | collected... | reverse complement strand
GTGATGTTGCGCAATGGTATCTGTAAATGTGTGTATACATGTTTAATTTTTCAATTTATTTTTTAAGTTTTCAAAAATTATTTAAAAATATATTTATTAATAATAAATAATAAATAATAAATATTTTCTTATACATATATAAATATAAATACACACGTATATCACAATTATATAATGTTCGGCGTTGTAAACAAATTATATTTATGCAATCAAGAAAGGTCTAGAGAGCTAAATGACCGAATCACCGTTCGAAATGTGCCATCTGCACCTCTTCAGCCGCAATACAGCATGCGACCGGTTCTAAGCAAGTATTCAATCATGCCAATTTTAGACCAACGCGCGACTCCCACTGTCGCCATGGGTGAGTATCCGCGGTTCAATCCTGAAACCACATTTAATCCAGGAAATGCACAAGCACCGTGGTCCGGTTTTTCTTCAAATATTAACACAGAATCTTCGCTCAGAAATCAATTCTTTGCACTTCAAAATTGCGAACAAGCCGAGTATGTGCCGTCTTCAAAAAGCGACCTCTATAATGTGCGCGTTCCAGAAAATTATGTTAAACAGCCGTACCCTGACCTTTTCAATCGTCAGCAGTTTTGTCCTCATAATCCAAACGAACACAATATTGCAAATAAGTTTTTCAATAATTCAACTCGAACTGATATTAAAAATTTATAGGGAGGGGAACCAAAGTTCCCCTCTGACCCCTCCTAATAATTTTTTATTTTTTACACCTTTTCTCATTTTACTCTTGAAAATGAAAACGAGAGAATAATTATATTCAAATAATTTGAATATAATTTGAAAAGCTTGACGAACAAATTGCATCAGCTTCCCGCCCGGGTTTAATTTAAATGATAAAAGGTGTAAAGAGGAGAGGGGTCCTAGGGGAACCTGGGTTCCCCTTTTAGAAAACAATATTTTCGTCAATCCATTTTTTAATTCGTATATTGACCGGTTGTAATATCATGTTCAATCCGTCTGCATAGTACATGTAATTATTTTCATCATTTTTCATTGCAATAAGTGTGTGATGGATTATTTTGAACATTTCATCCGTGTACAATTCAGAAATTTTAATAAATATGTCATCCATATCGATTTCAGATGATGCGGTAGATGAAGATGAAGAAGGCGAAGGCGAAGAAGTACCTGTTAAATGAATTGGCGCGTTTGGCGGAACAATGTGATGGTTATTGTTTCCATCCAACATATTTTTATACATTTGAAGCGTGTGTAAAACATGCGTCTTTTCCGTCTGGTTATAAGTTCGAATCAAATTATTAATTCCATTTTTCGCCAATTCAATTAAAAGTAAAAATAATTCGCTATACTCGGTTTTTTCATCCGTATAAAACTTTTTAAATCTACAAAAAATATTGAATAAATAAAATAAATCTTCTTGGGTATCATTATTATACCATCGCGTCACAGATTGGCTGTATGTAGGCGCCTGTATATATAAAATATTATTCTGAATTGTTAATTTTGTTCCAATTGGATAATACGATAGAAATCCAATTTGAATAAGTGCCTGTAAAGGTTCAAGAATTGTTTCAAACCTTTCTTTTTTTTTACTTCCACTTATTGTTTTATATAATAATTGTATTGTTGTTTGCATGCTAATTATATTCATGATATATATTTAAATTATAATTATATAGATTTTATAACAATCTATATAATTCTAGCGAATATTATTCTCTCTAAAAAAATCAACCAAATGGTAAAAAAATATTAACTGTTTGAATAACTTTGTAATGTGAAATATCATGCTTTTCACACCATTGTATACACTTTTGTACATTTGACTTTTTCAAATTTTCATTTTTTTCTGTACTTTTATTCATGATTAAATTTAATGTATTTACAATATTTTCTATTTGATTCTCTCCAAATATTGCATTAATTTCTTCAATTCTTGTTAAATATACGCGGTCATGTTTAAATCTAAAAAATGATTCAATATTGAAATCTGAAATCAAATTGTGAAAATTTTCATGAAATTTATGAATAAAACTTTTAAGGTTGGTTTCATTTTTATTAATATTGAAGTCTTTGCATACAACATATTTTTCCGAGTTAGCGTATCGGCTTGTTTTGGGTTTCATGATGTATACTTCCTTGTACAATGATGAAAGCAAATACAATACATCAACCGTCGCATTAGAGAAAATGTCAAAAACTTTCAGTACAAAATTTCCACCGTTTGACTGCATTGAAATTGCATAAATAACTTGGGCAATAATTAATTTTGTTGCAGTATGTTCTTGATTATTAAAATTTTCAGAAAAATCAACTCCTCCATCTGCTGTAATTAAATCTATTTTTCCTCCGTATTTTTTATAACAATATTCAAAATTTTCCACTGACAATAAATTTCCAGTCTCATCAATTCCTTTTTCAATAATTACATTTCGATTTTCTTCTAAAAAATTCTTGCTTTTTTTCCATCCAGGACATTTTGAATCATTATTAACAAGCGTCATTCCATAGTACACGTCGTTGGGATTTTTTCTAATGTGACAAACCGCTTCAATAAATCCTCCTGGACCTTCGGCAAGATGAAATGATGACATTGATGGTTCAGAATGTCTAGGAAATGATGATTCGGGAATTATAACAGACTGCATAAATGCATTATGATTGTAACCATTTCCAGAATTTCCAATGCTAAAAACATCATTGTCATGATTGCTATTATTGCTATTACTTTTTTCACGATTGCACAAGTTGAACTGCATACAAATTTCAACCATTTTATAAAATGAACGTGAAAGCGGTTTCATTCGACTCACCTGGGTTTTACAACCTGGAACAACTGTATGAATAAACTCATATGGATTTGTTAGTTTTTTATAATTGTCCCAACTATTTTCCATCGGCTCAATTTGAAGTTTTGTTTTACTCAACATTTCACATAATGAATTTGAAATGAATGCATCTGGAGTCGAGTCAACCATTTTAAATCCAATGTCTTCACCTTGAATTATATATGCAATTTTTGGTAACAAAAAAATACTCATATGTTAATTATTTATCTAATCTATTTATTCAGACTAATTTATATTAAATTAAATATCTAAATTGTTTTTCATAAATTTGTAATAATAAGGGAACCAATGGTTCCCTTAGGAACCCTCCTTTTTTCTTAGTGTATATAGATGTTTATCCATAATTATAATTATTATACTTCTTCAGGCGTTGGCTTTTTTTTAACTGTTTTATTTTTTTCAAATACTATTTTCTTTCTTGGAATTGGAACTTTACTTTTTTCTGGAACTGATTTTTCATCGGCGACCTTTTCAACTTTTTCAACCTTTTCGACAACCTCTTTGGTTTCTAGCGGTGCCGATGAACCATTTGTTTTTTGCCAAACCCAATTCGGTTTATATCTTCCGCCTGTAGTTACACGCGACAAGATGCCTTTAAATTCGGCATCCTTTTGTTTTTCCACATGTTCTTTTATCATGTGTTCACCAATGTAGTCGTATCTTACACTCTGAAACACAATGAATCCTCCGACTCGAAGACGGCTCCACAGAACTTCAATAGACGCGTGTAAAAACTCCTTCAACCACATTTTTTCATTATTAAACATATTGATGGACTGACCCTTGACCGTTTCATCATTGTACACTTCTTTTCCCCACATAGGAGGACTAAACATTACAATGTCTGCCCATCCAAAAGGCAAATTTTCTACACCGACTGCACTAGGAAGTCCATCTTCCAGCATTTTCTGTTTTTCTGATGAACCAAACATTTCAATCATTTTAGAAAATCCCGGAGTAGAAAGCGGATTCGGTTCCACGCCAACATAACTGGCATTCAGCATAATTGCTGCCATCAAACGACTGCCGTATCCTCCAGCTCCATCAAGAATCTTCACACTGGAAAAATCATCGGATGACATTTCAGGGAATAACAGTTTCCACATAATAACATACACATACGCATTCTCTGCACTCGACAAGTACACTTTTTTGTCTTTACCGTCCACCACCGACATCTTCATATTTATTCTTGACTCTTGGCTTTCAGCGCGCTCATCTGATTGGTGCACAATAATATCGTGCAACGACTCATCTGTTGCTTCTATTGATTTTCGTTTCAATAAACGCAGCGCCTTTTCAACGAGTGTGCCGTTTTTGAAATGGTCTTCCAACGACGGCTCGCCTTTTGCCAATCGAACAGTTATTTTCGAAGGTTCTGTAAAATAATCAACCAGCAAATAATCCTTATCTAACAAGGTTTCATCAGGAGACTTGATTGATATAAATTCGCCATTTTTAAATTTAAGGTTATCGTTTGCACCCACGTATTCTCTAATAAATTTATTTACTTCTTCCGTTTCTTTATTTCCTGTTAAAATGTTATAAGAAGTTTCATCAATATAATTTTCTTTCTTGAGAGTTGACAAAGGAACATCAGCCACCTTTGTTTTAATAAGCGCGTATGCGGCTTCAACATCATCTTTTGTCCAAAAACGCTCTACAAAAGGAAATCCTTTTTCTATTACCGCAACCACGCGTTCATGTTCAGATTCATATTTTTCAGCTTGTTCGACGTTACTCAAAAACATGGGTTCAACTGCATTTTTATAAATCCATTCACTAAAGTCCCCGCAAAATCGCTCATAAATTTCCGGATTTTCCTTTTCAATGTCATTTACTCCGTAATCGTGTCTTGCATTAATTTCCAAGAGTTTAACGCTGCCATCACTTGTAACCATAAAATCGCATCCAAATACTTCAAATCCATATTTTGATTCAGCGGTAGTTGCAATGTGGGGTTTATAAACATCATAAGCACACCGCAGCACTTCGCGCATTTGTTGCATTATTTTTTTTGATTCCTTATCATCTAATCCCAATTCTCTTGATTCCGGAAACAATCGATTCTTTTTCGTTGACTTGAAATGCGTATCGTGAATTTTTTTATTTTTATAGTCTGCATCTTTATAAGGTAACTCGGCTGTAATTATTTTGCCCTCATCAAACAAAAACCAGTCCGATTTTTTATTCGGTCGCATGCAAACCATAAAATACATGCGCAGGTGAAATTTTTTACCCTCGATTAGCATGGGATTTCTAATATATTTTGAAACCAAATATTGTTTCTTTTTATGCGTCGATACAAATTCCTTAAGGTCTTCTTTGCTCGTAATGTATTCAATTCCTTCTCCACCTCCAGCGCCAACACCCAGCGGTTTTATTATTAAAACGCCTTCGCCTTCTTTGTATTCGGATGTGCGCTTTTCGTCGCTCAACAACCAAGATTCTGCCATGTATTTTTTACAAATTTCGGGGCATTTTTTATTTAATTCAATGTAAAGTTGCGCCTTGTCTGTAATCACATTTTTAGTGTAAGGATAGTCTGCATCAGATGTGCTGTATCCTTTTACACCATTTCCCTTGAGTAAACTCTTAACCATTGTTTTGATATTGTATATGCTTTCTTCGTATCTTAGAAACCCCGTTTTTTTTTCATCGCTTGTTGCTCCAACCCATGCGAAATCGGCACTCGGGCTGTTGATGTCAACCTGTTTCCACTTTCGGTCAACCAACATGTCAACAAGGCGAGTCAACATTAACCCTTGTTTATCATAAACGGCAAATGTTTTTGAAAAGCCAGAAGGAACAACAGCAACAACCGCGGAATGTTTCAAATGCGCGCAGTCAACATCCCTCACTTTTTTATATATAAAATAGTCATTCAAAAATGAAAGCGATTTTTCTTCATTCGACATGGTCAACGCTTTCGAGTATGCAAAGTTCTTGGAATGGTACTGTTTCATTATTCTAAATAACTCTTCGAATGATGCCCTGCTTTTACTGAAAATGCCACCATCCCTATTTTCCAAGAAGAAGGGTTCAAACCCATATTTTGACATGATGCCGTCAAAGTATTCAAAATTTACCAGAAATTCTGAAATGTATTGGTTGATTGACTCCTGCCAGACACCTATTTCATATCCAAGACTGTTTTCATCCGGAGGAAATCGCAGGTCATCATCATATTTTTTAACAATTTCAATAATTTTTTTTGACTTGTCTCCACCCTTGAAAATTGCAAAACTTTCCCCTTTTTTAATTCCGTTCCTTTTTAAAAGGTCAAATACTTTTTTACCGTTGAATGTTGTGCCGATGAACATTCCCCCTTTTTTTGTGCATTCGCAAATGTTTCTGGCAAATCCTTCGAGCGTTTCTTCATTTTCAAACATGTAATGAACTGCGAATTGTATAGATGATATATCAAATCCTTGTTCCCCTTTTCCATAATTTGCCACTACGCCAGTTAATCCTGCTTTTTTTAATGTATCAACGCTTCCTTTTCCGAAAACTGAATTAGATATTTCCAGAGTCAGTTGGCTCGAATTTGAAAATGCGCTTCCATCTTTTATGTTTCTACTACTATTTCCGACAACAAACATTGCATCCATTTTTCCAGAATTCTCCCTAACAAAGTTGACATACCTTGCGCACGCTCCGTTGACCGGATTTTCGATATTGTCTCTTGACACGTCAATTCCATATACAAACGATAATCGAGACTCTTTCCATTTTGGCAAGTCGCCACCCTTACCAACAGCAAAATCAATCAGAGTGTCACCTGATTTAGACAGTTCATAAATAAGAGCAGACTTTACAAATTTATTATGAAAATCGCGTAACCCGCTCGTAAGTTCTTCTTTTCTGCCGTCACTAGATTTGTAGTATACTTCTGTTATATCCGACGCTTCAGCAGCAAGCTCCTCATATGTGATTGTTTTATCGACGCCTTTAATAATATTTTCAGTTACAGGATAATGAATGGAGTACCAAACACTATCTGCCGTTTTATAATCATTACCGAAATTTTTGCCCGTTTTTCTAAGGTCGGCTGTTTTATCATAACGAATCCTTAATGGAATCCATTTCTTGTATTGTAAATCATATCTAAATTCAACAATTGTCAAATCTTCAAATACTTCGGCTCCTTCTTCGGTAACCATGTCTCCTTCATTATTTAATTTTATTTCCATTGTTCCCGCATTTACATCATACGGATTTGATGGCAAAAACTGTATGGGCTTATACTCACCCGACCCTCCAAACATTTTTTCAATGGCGCCTTCGTAGATTAACGCACACGCATTTGGAATTATTTTATTTGAACGATTAGATGGGTCAAAACCGACTTTTAAAATAAGCTCTTTATAAGACTCTACTTGTTTTTGCGCCAGCATGTTTGTCGCATTTATTCCTCCTGTTCCAAATTTATCAACCACTTTATCTCGGTTGGTTTTATCGTCTTTCACGGTGTTTACCAGAAAATCAACAGTGTTGAAATGCGGCGGCTTCCATTTGAATGAAAGCGCCCATGTAGATTTTCGGTCAAGAGGTCCAACTTGTCCGGGCGCAGACCCCCCAACACCAGTATTGCACGGTGTAAAAATCAAACCATCCGTCACATACTTGTAGTCGGCTTCTAAACACTGTTTGCACAGCATGAATATTTTATCCGAAGAGGCGTCGCTTTCTTCTTCCACACCAAACCCTCCTCCGTCATCAAAATAGAATCGCTTTGCTTGAATTGCAAATGGATTTTGAACCACTTTTATAATCGGCTTTGCATCTACACTTCCAATGTATTTAACCATTTCCGAATATCGCGATTTATCTGCGTGTTCTTTACTGCTTGTGTAAAAACTTCGCTCGCGAACGCTTTCACCTTTCATAAAATAAATATCAAATGCTAAATACAGATTGATAAAATTTCCATCCTTGTCATGTAAAACATGCTCTCCATCAATGAGCGTATTGTGAAACGCCTTTATTTCTGCTTCAAGACCGGTAAATTGAACATTCATTAGTGGGTCAATCAAATATATTCTACCCTTATTTGAAACATATAACAACTTTCGAAGTCCGTCCGCTTTATCTGTTACAGAATAATTTTTACGAATGCTCGGCATTTTATACATGCCGGCAGGCGCTATATTTTTTATTTGAAGTGTTACGGATGACGGTCCGACAAACGCCAGGCGCGACGGAAGCTTAACATCTCCCCTATAAATTAATTTCGAATACTCATCAAGCACCTGGCGCTTCTCATCATTTGATATTGGAAAGTTACTTGATTGTATTCCAGAGAGAATCAATTTAATGGATTCTCTCAACCGTTTCAATAAAACTTCCAGAGAAAATCCTGAATCCGCAACAACTCTATTATCCACCTCAATCTCAACTTCATATTTTTCTTCACCTTTCATAATATTTGACGTTTTGAAATCACCGTATGACTTCCTAGATGATGAAAATGTATCCTTTACAACACTAACATCGATTTTTACCGGACTATCAGGGTGTGTAAATGTGGTTCGCCTAATGTACCTAAAATTTTTACCGGTTGATTTCCAGTTGGAAATAATTTTGTCGCGCTCATCCTTTCCAATATTTCGTTCTGATTGAAGACTAACCCTAAAATCAAAATCCAAATTATCAACGGGTTTAACGTCTGTTTTATATTCTGAGCCATCTTCACGCGCAACGCTGTGTTCCATATTCTTTTTAGTAATCATTTTTGCATTCTTCTTGTCATCAATTGTATTGTCAATGCAAAAATTCTGTATGATTGAAAATCCGTCAATTTGAATTCGGACATCAGAGTCATTCAAAAATATTCTTAAACTATACTCTTCAGAAGACTGTGTAAATTGCAACGATTTTAATTTTTTAATAATATTTGTAACATTATCTTTTGTTAAAGGCGCAGATTGTTTCATTGTTCCAAAACGCACCTCCAATTCCGGATAAATCGCCGAATCAACCTCTTTTTTTTGTTCCTTTTTAACTGCATCTAAATATAGTTTTACAATTTTATCGAATTTTTCTTTGTCTTCATTTTGTTTTTCTTGTAATTTAGATTTTGTTCCAGAAAGGGAAGCAGACATTGTTATATAATTTATATATATAATTCTATATTTGTTCAATTTTATAATAATTAAAATATTATAAAATAATATTATAAAATTCAATATGAATTAATAATAATTTTAATAAACTTATGTAAATTGCTTGCATATGTAATCATATAAATATTGTTTGGTTTTCTTTTCCTTGACATGCTGCTGGGACTCTTTGGATTCTTTTGACATTGACATTACTTTATTGTAAATTTCAAGTAGTTCAGAGTGAGTATATGACGATATAGATTTAATTGGCGCAAGGACATTTTCCATTTTCCATTTTGTTTTTCTAACATCACTCGCCATTTCACCCGACAACTCTTTATTTTTAAACACGTGTATGCCGATTCTATTCTCAACTTCTTCAATCAAGTATGGGTTATCTGAATCTCCAACACCATACAGTTCACAATAACAATTCCTTTTTATAAATAGTGCAGAGAGATTATGAATAATGCATAATCCAAAAAATCCTTCCAACGTTAATAAAGCATCGCTCGATAGTTCTGCTTCAATTCTTCCCTTATTTAATTTATGCTGTTTGAATACATTTGACATTTTATGCAATTTCTCAACCGACTTTATTCTAACTTCTTTATCTGCAACAAATTTTGCTTTCAAATACTTATACGCGTCTTCGCCGTTCAACATTATGTAAAATGCCCAAAGCAACTTATCTTTTTCTTTAATGTTGAATAAATATGATTTTTCTTTTTCTTTTTGTTTATCAACTTTCACATTGGTTTCAGTTCCAACTACATGCATTTGTAACGAAGAAATTAACTCTTCCAAAGTTTCCAAAGTTATTGCTGTTGCTGCTGTTGCTGCTGTCGCTGTTATCATTTTTTTTTCTTGCATTTATTTCGATTTATTTTTTGCTATTATATTAAATGAGCTTATTTTTAAACCTTATTTAAAATATTGATTTGATAAAACTATTTTTTTCTCTTCAATTTCATTAAGCTGTGATTCTTGTTTGTATACATAAATAATATACTCATTAATTGCATCAATTACGTCTGTATTAACATAGGTCAAATTTACAAAAATGCCATTTTTATTTTCACTAAATGTAACTTTGTTTGTTTGTAAAATTCTCAATACTTCAGTCTGATGAAACACGGTTAGTGATTCTACTTTATCTCTCAAAAATTTTAATGAATCAATGTTTATATTTTTTACATCTTTATTTTTACATTGTTGTTGTTGTTGTTGTTGTTGTTGTTGTTGTTGTTGTTGTTGTTGTTGTTGTTGTTGTTGTTGTTGTTGTTGTTGTTGTTGTTGTTGACCCGCCGATTGCATTGACGACGACTGTTCTACTTCAATTTGCATTTGCATTTAAATTAATTATATTTAACTGACTATAAGTTATTAATTGTTAGTTTTTATATCTTATTAACAATTATAATATTATTAGTATTATTTATTTTTTTCATTTCATTCTTAGTATCAACATATTTATTATCAACATATTTTTCAACAATTGAATTATACATCATCACCCATCCAAGTCCAATCATTTTATATCGTAAGTAAATGTTATATGTTATTATGGTTATGTATTTATATGTTTTATATTGTTTTATATGATATGTATACTACAATATATATTTATTTATTATAATAAATAAACATATTATTCAATCTTTTTCATTCTATTTATCGAGTTATCAACGAACATTACTTGTATTATTTGTATTCTTCAATCCGAAGTTCACTTCGAAGAAATTCTAAATATTTTATAACTTTGAATTCGTCTAGTTGAATGTAATCATAACCGATAATTTCCCTCATTCTATCATTCGCATGCGTTTCAAATTGAGAAAACAAACTGCCATCTTCAAAAAGCAAAAGGTCCGAGTAAAAAAGCGTAATGGAATAGTCTGTTCTATTCTTTTTAAAATCCAAAATTTCATCTAAATACAAATAAGTTGAATGTTCACCAATAAATGAAGTATGAAAAATAGTATTCTTGTTAAAATCTCTCATTCCAAAAACGTGAAACATATTATTATAATATTTTACAAAAATTGACCATTTATTGTGCTGTCTTACGTGAAAAACTAGGCGAGGCATTAGAAACTGTTGTTGTTATTTGGTTGATGATTATATTGTGCGGATTATATGTTTATATAGAATTGCATTCAAGTACCTTTTTAATATAATATAAAATAATTCAGTTATAATCCAAATTGGCTGAAATCTGACATCACCGGCTGTGGTAAATAAGAGTCATTTTGTCCTGAATAATTTGGAACTTTTTTGCATTCAAATGCCGGCTCTGGACATCTTGCGCACGGTGGGCACGGCGGGCATTTTTCTTTTGTGCTGGGACAAGTTGTAACAGCGGGACATGCAGGACAAACGGGAGGAACAATTTCGGATTTCAACATGTACAAGTCTTCACTTCCTTTTGGTATTTGAGAACCTGGAACGGAAGACCCATCACCACCACCGCCACCCTTGTTATGTTTCCCTTTTTTACCGGCCATCAACATATTATCATTTTCAACATTCGGATACTTATTTACATTTCCATAACTATTGATATTATTACTTTCATCGTCATCGTCATTTTTGTCATTATTGTCGTCATCCTTGCTTTTATGCGGGCCTATTTTTTTATTTCTGGAAAGTTTTGAATTAGAATATGCAACTGTCTCTCTATCTAAAGTATTGTACATGTTGTCATAGTTTGAATATTTGGCATTTGTCATTTTTGAAGGGTCTTCGGGGTCTAGATTTTGGTTATCTGTTTCAACATTTGGATACTTATTATTATCATCATTATCATTTTCATAACCTTCGCGCATAAAACTTCCTAAACACGAAGAACATATCAACGCCAACATTAATATTATAAATATATGAATTCTATCAAGGTTCATTGCGAGAAATTATTTATTACGACGTATATAAATATATATATATAAATATAAATATAAATATCTATTGTAAAAAATATAATTATTATTAATTTTATAATATTATTGATTATTATTTACTTGTATAAAAAAAAATTGATAAATAAAATGTAAGGATAACATAACATAACATAACATAACATCAGATATAGTAACCAAACCAAACCAATGCGCGTAATTTGTTTTGATACCGAGACAACCGGATTGCCTGAAAATAGAAATACATCCATTTATGAAACGTCAAAATGGCCACACATTGTTCAGTTGA
>Ga0315293_10005284_pt1 | contig 12150 bp, 10 predicted proteins | sample YL17G13_20_MG_FD_203071 | JGI IMG/M metagenome (GOLD analysis project Ga0315293, IMG submission 203071) | Sediment microbial communities from Yellowstone Lake, YNP, Wyoming, USA - YL17G13_20 | ecosystem: Environmental > Aquatic > Freshwater > Lake > Sediment | place: USA: Wyoming | collected... | reverse complement strand
TTTTAAAGGATAAGCCCATCGGCGAGAGGATTGCCTTCTGGGCGGAGAAATTTATAGGCGTTCCTTATGATATGGACCCGTTAGGGGAGTATGTCTCAAAGGCAACCATCGTAGCAGATGAGAGGGTGGATTGTATGTATTTGACCTTCAGGGCAGTGGAACTTGCCCTGAGCTATACCCCTGAGGAGGCCATCCAAGTAGCCTTGGAAAAAAGATTCCATTCAAAAGGTATTCTAAAGGATGGTAAGGTCATCAACTATGATGACCGTTTTGAATATGGTGAAGATATGTTTGAGAGCGGGAAGTGGGGTAGGGATATAACCTCAGAAGTTGGAAGGACCCTGAGAATAAAAGGTTCAAGGGGGAAGGATTTTGCAGAGATCCTCTCCACCGATACACTCCTCAAGGGAATGAAGAAATTTAAAAGTGGTGACATACTCTTTTTCATAAAAAAACCCGAAGTAAGGAAGAGGGAAGAAATTGTTGGGCACATTGGAGTTCTCAAGGTGGAAAAGAATCCAATGAATAGGGAAGGCAAAGAGATCTATCTCATTCATGCCAGTGGTATTAAACAGAAAGGCGGTGCGGTGAAAAAGGTTTTGTTAAAGGAGTATCTCTCCAAAATGCTTTTCGTCGGCGTCAGAATCACCCGATTTTAATAAAAGTTTCTTTACCCTGTTAGAAAGCCCCAGCATTTATGCTGGGGATAGTGGAAATTGAAAGCATCAGCTCTTTATTCCTGCCTGCCGGCAGGCAGGGAGGGCAGGGTCAAAGCCCCGCCCTTTCTAACGGGGTTTATCCGATCTCCGTAGCTTCCAACTCCCCCCAATATTTTTATTGTCCGTAAGGGAGAAGGAATGTATAATGTTTTAAGGTAAATTAAAAATTTAATAGGAGGCGAGAATCATTTTATGATCCGGGCGTTCAATAAACACTATCATAAAGCCATCGATCTTATAGAGAGCTCCTCCACCAGCGAGAAGATGGAAATCGCCGAGAAGGTAATCGAATGGTTCCGGGAATTACCCGAAGAGTATGTCATTTCCTTAGCCATGTTTTTTAATGAGGTGATCGACGACCTTGGGGACGATAGTTTAGAAAAGATCAATTTAAGAATAAAGCGAAAGAAAAAAGAGGAAAAGGAAGAAGAGGAGGATGACGACGAAGAGGATTTAGAAGAGGACGAGTTCGAAGAGGAGGATGACGACGACGAGGATAAAGAGGATTACTGAGCTTAAATAACCAAATCCCAAACCTTTCCCAAACCTTCTGAGTGATTAAGTCACTATGTCATTTAATGATAATGACTTATTGACCTCATTACATAATTACTTTGTTATTTGGTATGTGGCATTTTTTACTTGGAGGCTGGAATGGCTCGATTATAGGCCCAGCGTTCCATCCTTCCAATCTCTTCCCTCATGGTTGTGGAAAGGGGGACCATATTCCCCGCTGAGATCACCAGATCCTGTTCGTTAATAGGTCGGCCTGAATTAAAGGCTTCAATCATTGCTCCGTTGACCGCCTGCTCAATTTCTGCACCATTAAACCCTTCAGTCACCTTCACCAACATATCTAAATTGATCTGGGATAAATCCGCGCCGTTTTTCCTCAGGTGGATGGAGAAAATGGACTTTCTTTCTTGAGCATTGGGTAAGGTGACAAAAAAGATTTGGTCAAAACGACCCTTTCTTAAAACTTCTGGGGGAAGGAGTTCGATGACATTGGCTGTCGCTGCAATAAAGACGAAGGCGCTTTTCTCTTGCATCCAGGTAAGGAAGGAGGCAAAGACCCGAGATTGAGCTCCGCCACCGGCTTTTTGGCTTTGAATGCTGATGCCTGCTTCAATCTCGTCAATCCAGAGCACACAGGGTGCCACAGATTCCGCGGTTCGAAGGGAAATCTGTAATGCCTCTTCGGGTTCTCCAATTGTTCCATCATAGAGCCTGGCCATGTCAAGGTGGAGCAAAGGGACTTGCCAGAAAGAGGCAAATACTTTAGCGCAGAGACTTTTACCACATCCTGAAAGACCGGTGATCAGAACCCCCTTTGGAAGTGAGAGACCGAAGGACTTTCCTTCGCTACTTAAAACTTGGGACCTTTTCCTCAGCCAACCTTTGAGGTTTTCCAACCCACCGATATCCTCCAGGGCAGGCCGATTGATCACCAAATTGAGGATCCCTGATTTTCTAATCAACTGTCCTTTTTCCTCAATCACTGCATCAATCAAAGAGGAATCGACTGTCGTCCTTCCAATCAGGGCACTCCGAAAGGCCCGGGCCACCTGGTCGAGAGAAAGGCCAAGAGCTGACTTCACCATCCGATCCTTCAACTCCGGTGTCAGGAATTCCGTTAATTTAGCAGCCTGGGGACTTGTGGAGATGATTTCCATCAGGGTACGCTCTACTTCAATCGCATCCGGCATGGGAAGTTCATAGACCACCATATCTCGCTTAAGTTCTTCTGGGACGACCAGAACAGGGGCGACAATAAAAAGGGTAGCATATCGATTCCGGAGAGCACGATGGAGATCCTTTAATTTTCTTGGAAGGGAATGGTCTGTCTTTAAAAAAGAGTGAAGTCCCTCAAAGAGATAAAGAGCTTGTTCCGTCCGCTGGATTACATTGTCCAGGGCCTCGATAGGATTCTTCGAATCATCAATCTTTTCATTCTCTCCGGTCAATCCCTGGAAAGGATTCCAGATGTAGAATTTGGGCTTGGGTTGAAAGGTGGAAGTAAGTTCCTTAAGCAGACCCTCTACCCGGTCTTCTTCATCCGATAAGATATAAACAATGGAGGCCTTGGAAAGAATGAATTTCTTTAGATCCTGTAGAATTTGCTGTTTTTTAGAGGGTTCTTCCATTGGTTTGTTACGATTATACAGGAATTATTTTTCAACGTCAATTTAAACAACAGGTCCTCCTCTTGTTAAAGGGGGGGCGGGGGAGAATTGTTCAAAATGCTTGAATTTTTACTCGTTCTCCAATAAAATTGGAATATCAGGAGATAATCATGACTGTCAATATTGACCCGATTTTGATTGAACTCGGTCCCATTCGAGTAGGTTGGTATGGATTAATGTATGTTTTGGGGTTCTTTGCCTCCTATCTGCTCGTCCGGTATCAAATGAAGAGAAAAGATTTTTGTATTTCGAAACTGGAGGTGGAAAATTTCTATTTTTATCTCATACTCGGATTAATCATCGGGGCTCGTTTAGGATATGTTCTATTCTATGACATTAAGATGTACCTCGCCGATCCCCTTGAGGTCTTTGCCATCTGGCATGGTGGGATGTCCTTTCATGGAGGGTTGATCGGCGTCCTCATCGTTGGGATTCTTTTTTCCTGGAAGAATAAAAAGTCTTTCTGGAAGATTGCTGACCTTTTCATCGTCACCGCTCCCATTGGATTGGGTTTAGGGAGGATTGGTAATTTCATCAACGGGGAACTCTATGGTCGAGTCACTCAAGTCCCCTGGGGAATGATCTTCCCCAAAGGAGGTCCTCTTCCTCGGCATCCCTCTCAACTTTATGAAAGTGCCTTGGAAGGAGGCGTTCTTTTTTTGATCCTCTGGTTTCTCAAAGGCAGAAAACTTCCCAACGGCGGGCTCTTAGCAGCATTTCTTTCTCTTTATGGGGTATTTCGATTTTTTGTGGAATTATTTAGGGAACCGGACCCCCAACTCGGATTCATCTTGGGACCTTTCACCATGGGACAGACGCTTTCAGCCTTTATGATTTTCGGAGGGATTATTCTACTCCTCTATTTGAGAAGGAGATAGAGGAACCCGGAGGTCGTTTTTGAGACAGTGGAGGTTACCTTTTCTTTTTGGTCGGTTTCACCGGAGCAATCATAGATTGGGGATCGAGCAGGCGATTTAACTCCGGCGTTGAAAAAAATCCTTCCTCTTTCACCACCTCATGGATTGTCTTATTCTGAACGTATGCCTTTTTTGCGATTCGCGCTGCTTCCTCATATCCGATTTTGGGGGTTAACGCTGTTGCCAGGGCTAAGCTTTTCTCAATCATCTCTTCGCATCGCTTGCGATCTGCCTTCAGACCCTTCACACATCTTTTCGAAAAATTATTCACCGCATTGGCAAGGAGGTGAATGGATTGGTGTAAATTGTAAGCAATCAATGGCATCATGACATTGAGTTCAAAATTGCCGCTGAGTCCAGCCAGGGTAATGGCCGAGTCATTTCCAATGACTTGAGCGCCTACCTGGATGAGGGATTCAGGGATGACAGGATTGACTTTCCCAGGCATGATCGAAGAGCCGGGTTGAGTATCTTGGAGATGAATTTCCCCAATGCCACAACGAGGACCTGAACCCAGCCATCGGATGTCGTTAGCGATTTTAATCAGACTCGTCGCCACTGTTTTCAACGTTCCACTCATTTCTACCAGAGCATCTTTGGCACCTTGAGCCTCAAAATGGTCAACGGCTTCAGAAAAACGATAGCCTACATTTTTATTCATGATGGTGATGGCTTTCTTGGCAAAAAGGGGATGCGTGTTGATCCCTGTTCCCACCGCCGTCCCTCCTAAGGGAAGCTCAGAGAGAGACTTCATCGCATTCTGAATTCTGTGAATCCCCAATTCGACCTGACGGGCATACCCTCCAAATTCCTGACCCAGTCGAATCGGTGTGGCATCTTGGAGATGAGTTCTTCCAATTTTAAGAATGGAATGGAATTCTCTTCCTTTGCCCTTTAAAGCCTTATGAAGATCTTTTAGGGCTGGCAGGAGTTTTTGTTGGAGGAGGATGACAGAGGCGATATGGATGGCGGAAGGAAAGACATCATTGCTCGATTGACCCAGATTCACATGGTCATTGGGATGGACGGGCCGGTAAGTTCCTTTTTTGTTTCCCAGAATTTCATTGGCACGATTGGCAATCACCTCGTTTCCATTCATGTTGGTGGAAGTCCCAGAGCCGGTTTGAAAGATATCCACCACAAATTGTTCATCCCATCTTCCCTCCATCACTTCTTGAGAAGCCTGTTCGATGGCCCTGGCGATTTTCTTTTCCAGGAGACCCAATTCAAAATTCGTCTTTGCCGAAGCATATTTGATGAGTCCTAGGGCATAAAGCAATTCCCTTCCGAATCGCCAGCCACTGATGGGAAAATTTTCAACCGCCCTCTGCGTCTGGGCACCGTAATAGGCTTCTTTGGGGACCTTGACCGGACCCATCGAATCTTTTTCTATCCTATATTTCCTGTTTAAATCAGCCATATTCTTCCTCCCTCTTTTCAAAGCAATTTCCCATGAAGGCTTCCTCACTCACAAACAATGAAAATGGTCTTTAGGTTAAGGTTAGGATGCCCGTATGGTTTATGGTCAAAGGGTTACGGCTAAAAGAATTTAAAGACGAACGACATAACCCTTCGACAAAACCAGCATCTTTGCCCTAACCTTTGGCCAGTGACTTTTATTTTTCTAAACATTCTATGATGATCTCGTAAAAAGTCATATTCCGTATGTCGTTCATGCTTCGACAAGCTCAGCACGAACGGAATATCAATAGGTTACACCGTTCACCCTGAGCCTGTCGAAGGGTGATGCTGACTTTTTACGAGACCATCATTCTATTGGAAAAGTGTTGAATTATCAATAACCCAATTTGATTGACAAATTGGAAAAGTATCGATTATCATTTCTGAAATCCCCCCTTTCCCCCCTTTAACAAAGGGGGGTGTCGGGGGGATTAAATGTTATTTGTCGGAGCAATTTATGGGAAAAAATCTCGTGCAAAATATTTTTGAAACGCACCTGGTCAGCGGGAGATGTGTGCCTCGCGAAGATATCGCTATTGCCATTGACCAGACCCTCACCCAGGACGCTACAGGGACAATGGCTTACCTTCAATTTGAGGCTTTAGGAATTTCAAAGGTCAGGACCAAACTCTCAATCAGTTATGTCGACCACAATATGCTTCAGACTGGGTTTGAGAATGCGGATGACCATCGATTTCTACAAACCTTTGCTGCAAAATATGGGATCTTCTTTTCCAAACCCGGAAATGGCATCTGCCATCAGGTCCATTTAGAACGATTTGCGAAGCCTGGGCAGATCCTTCTCGGTTCTGACAGCCATACTCCTAATGCCGGTGCCATGGGAATGATTGCGATTGGTGTGGGAGGACTTGATGTCGCCCTTGCCATGGCAGGTGAGCCTTACTACCTCAAGATGCCAAAGATCGTCTTAGTGAGACTGAAAGGGAAGCTTCCGCCTTGGGTGGCTTCGAAGGATATCATGCTGGAGCTATTGAGACGATTAACTGTCAGAGGGGGAGTGGGGAAGATTTTTGAATTTGGAGGGCCGGGGGTAAAGGCGCTCTCCATCCCAGAGAGGGCTACCATTGCCAATTTAGGAGCAGAACTGGGAGCCACCACCACGATCTTCCCAAGCGATGCAAAAACCCTCGAATTTCTGAAGGCGCAAGGGAGAAAGAAGGATTGGATTCATCTCGAGCCGGATAAAGATGCAGAATACGATGAAGTCATTGAACTTGATCTCCGCGAGTTAGAACCCCTCATTGCTCAACCCTCCAGTCCGGACAAGGTCTGCTCGGTCAGAGAGGTGGCCGGAAAAGCAGTGAAACAGGTCTGCATCGGGAGTTGCAACAATTCCTCCTATTTCGATTTGATGAGTGTCGCTAAGATTCTAAGAAGAAAAAAGATTCATTCAGAGGTCAGCCTCACCATCACCCCTGGGTCGAAACAGGTCTTTGAGATGATCGCCAGCAATGGAGCTATGGCCGACCTCGTCAGCGCAGGCGCTCGCATTCTGGAGTCAGGCTGTGGTCCATGCATTGGAATGGGCCAGGCTCCTTCCTCTCATACCATTTCCATTCGGACGATGAATCGGAACTTTCCAGGCCGAAGCGGGACACCTGAGGATCAGGTCTATCTGGCCAGTCCCTATGTGGCAATTGCCTGTGCCTTAAGAGGGTCCATCACTGATCCCAGAAAATTGGGTTCAAGACCGCCTCGTATCTTCATGCCCAAAAAATTTTTAATTGATGACAGTCTCATTCTTCCTCCCTCTTCAAAGCCAGAAAAAGTGGTGATTGAACGGGGTCCGAATATTAAACCATTGCCTCTCCGGGGTTCTTTGGAGGATTCTATAGAAGGTTCAGTGATTTTGAAAGTGGGAGACAATATTACCACCGACGATATCCTTCCTGCCGGAGCAAAGATTCTTCCCCTACGATCCAATATCCCTGCGATTTCGGATTACCTCTTCGAAAGGATAGATGCCCATTTTGCGGAGAGGACAAAACAGTTGGGAGGTGGATTTGTAGTGGGAGGCGAAAATTATGGGCAGGGTTCAAGTCGCGAACACGCTGCCTTGGCGCCCATGTACCTCGGGATCAAAGCTATCCTCACAAAGTCCTATGCCCGCATCCATCGCTCGAATCTGATCAACTTTGGAGTTCTTCCTTTGACCTTTCAAGACCCTGATGATTTTTCAAAGATTCAACCGGGGGACCATCTGCAAATGACTCATCTCCGAAGCGCACTTCAAGAAGAGGGTCTTCTCAAGATTGAAAATGTCACACAAAAGAGAATTTTTGAAGTGTCCCATGGTCTAAACTCGAGGGAGAGAGAAATCCTGCTTGCCGGGGGCCTATTAAACTACACCCGAAATCACGGAAAGGACAAGTAGCGCCTCAAAAGTCCTGCCACTGAATCATAGATAATCCGCTATAAAAGAATAACTTCCCGCCTGACGGACAGCAAAAAAATGGTTGATTATCGACAGGCTTGTGTATATCTTAAATTTAGAGGTTTGTATCCCCTTTATCATTGTTTGGAGGACAGGATTATGAAAGAGACACTGGAAACCAAAAACATCGGTCTCCGTGGAGTAAAGGTAGCAGATACCCGGATCTCAGATGTGGATGGAGAGAAAGGGATTCTGATTTATCGGGGGTTCAATATTGTTGACCTTGCCCAATCCTCTACTTTTGAAGAAGTTTCCTTCCTCCTTCTCAACGACCATCTCCCCACCCAAGAAGAATTAAAAAAGTTTCAATCAGAGCTTGCTTCGGAAAGAAGGATCCCTCAAGCCGTTTTAGAGTATATGAAAAAGCTACTCCAGTCAGCCAATCCCATGGATATATTACAATCGGCTGTTCCTGTTTTAGGGAGTTATGATTCCCAGTTACACGAAGAAACCAAGGAAGCGAATTTGAGAAAGGCCCTCCGGCTCATTGCAAAACTGCCCAGTATGGTTGCTGCGTGGGATCGTATTCGGAAAGGGAAAGAACCTGTCCTTCCTCATCCTGACCTCACCCATGCCGGAAACTTCTTATATATGTTATCCGGCTCTCTTCCTGACCCCGATACGGCAAGAGATTTTGATATCTGTTTGATCCTTCATGCCGAGCACTCTTTCAATGCCTCCACGTTCGCAGGGAGGGAAGTGGCCTCAACGCATGCTCATTTCTATGCCTCCATCGCGGCTGCCATCGGAGCCCTTTCCGGAGAGCTCCATGGAGGAGCGAATAGTGAAGTGATGAAGATGCTACTGGAGATCGGAGAAGTGAGTCGTGTCAAATCCTGGGTTTCCGAGAGACTCCAAAAAGGGGGAAAGGTGATGGGCATGGGACATGCGGTTTACCACACTGAAGACCCCAGGGCCACTATCCTTCGTAAGATATGTGAAAAATTGGCAGAGCGCACCGGAGATCGGAGAGGGTATGAAATGACCAAGGCGATTGAGGCGGCGACAAAAGAAGAATTCAGGAAGATAAAAGGGAAAGAAATCTACGCGAATGTCGATTTCTACAGTGCCCCGGTCTATCATATGATGAAAATCCCTGTTGACCTCTTCACTCCTGTATTTGCCATCTCGCGGATCTCAGGGTGGGCAGCCCATGTCATCGAAGAGAAATTTGCTGAAGCCCAACCCAAACCCGAACTCTATCGCCCTGATGCCGATTATGTGGGGACTTATTGTGGTACCCAGGCATGTCCATATATTCCCATCAAAGAGCGATCATCTTAATGTGGTATAGACGAAATAGACAGGTATGCCTCTAAAGCTTTACAAAGCGGTCATGATAAGATTTTTAGGGGTATCGTTTATTATCATAAAGATGAAAATTGTTCTAACATTCGTAGAGGCGGCCCACTGCGGCCGCCCGATCCAGGAGCCCGCAGAGGGGCTCCCCTACGGTAACTGGGTTAGTTTACTCTATAGGTAAATGATGGGCTCAGTATGAACTTCACACACGATATCGTCATTGTGGGAACCGGCTTGGCAGGACTTCGGGCAGCGGTCGAGTGTGTGGACCAGGCTGATGTGGCGGTGGTGAGCAAGGTTTTCCCCACGCGTTCTCATTCAGGGGCAGCCCAGGGAGGGATTACAGCTTCTCTTGGTAATGAGGAAGAGGACCACTGGGAGTGGCATCTCTTCGATACAGTCAAGGGGAGCGATTACCTCGGTGATCAGGATGCCATCGAAATCATGGTCAAGGATGCCCCACGGGTCATTTATGAATTGGAGCATATGGGCGTTCCTTTCAGCCGTACCGCAGAGGGAAAGATTGCCCAACGGAACTTCGGGGGCCATACCCGAGATTATGGGAAAAGGCCTGTGAAGAGGGCCTGTTATGCAGCGGACCGAACAGGGAGGGTGGTTCTCGATACCCTCTACGACCAATGCCTGCGTCATCAGGTAAAATTCTATTCAGAAAACTATGTCCTCTCTCTCGTCTTTGACGGGAAGAGATGTGCGGGTGTGGTGACCTATGATCTGGCCACCGGTGAACTTCATCTTCTTCAAGCGAAGGCTATCCTTTTAGCCACAGGAGGATGCGGGAGAATCTATAAAACTACTTCTAATGGTTTTGCTTCCACAGGAGATGGTATCCACTTGGCCTATCAATCAGGAATTCCATTAGAGGATATGGAATTTATCCAGTTTCATCCCACGGGACTTTACCCCTTAGGAATTTTGGTGAGCGAGGCAGCCAGAGGGGAAGGTGGTTTTTTGCGGAACCGATTGGCTGAGAGATTCATGGAGCGATATGCTCCCACGGTAAAAGATCTGGCAGCGAGAGATGTGGTTTCTCGTGCCATTCTTACTGAGATCCGAGAAGGGAAGGGGATTTCTGGAAAGGATTATGTCCATCTCGATCTCACCCATCTTGGAGAGGAGAAGATTCTGGAAAGGCTCTGGGAGATTGCTTCCTTTGTGAGGATTTATTTAGGCATTGATCCCGTCTACGATCCCATTCCTGTACAACCCACTTGTCATTATGTCATGGGAGGCATCCCCACTGATGTGGATGGAAGAGTCCTGATGGATCAAAAGGGTTCGATCGCCCATGGATTATTTGCCGCAGGGGAATGTGCCTGTGTATCGGTCCACGGTGCAAACCGACTTGGCTGCAATTCTCTCCTCGACTTGCTTGTGTTTGGACGGAGAAGCGGATTGGCGATGAAGCAGGCCATTTCAAAAGTTGATCATGGGACTCTCTCAAACGAATCATTAAGAATCGTGGAGGAGAAGATCAAAAATTTATTCAACGCTAAAGGGAAAGAGAAGATTGGTGAAATTCGACAAAGGATGCAATCTCTGATGATGGAGAAGGGTTCAGTATTTCGAAATGAGGAAGGGTTGAAGGAGGGGATTGAAGAAATTCGATCCCTGAAAGAGCGTTATAAAAACATTGGGGTCACGGATAAAAGAAAGGCTTTCAATTTTGAGTTGATGGAAGCGATGGAATTGGACCATCAACTCGCCCTATCCGAGGTAATTCTCTTTAGTGCCCTTCATCGAAGAGAAAGCCGGGGAGCCCACTTCAGGGAAGATTTCCCAAATCGGGCAGATCGATACTTTTTGAAGCATACTCTTGTTTTTCAAACCCCGAAAGGTCCGGAAGTAAAATATAAACCTGTGAAGATTACACGCTTCCAACCCGAGGCAAGGGTCTATTGATTTAAGAATAATTTCACCCCCACCCCTGCCTACCGGCCCCGGTCCCGACCGAGGGCGGGGCAGGCAGGCTTACCCTCCCCTCTCCGAGCTAGAGGCTCTCCCGAGCCGGAGGCCATCAAAGAGGGAGGGGATCTGTAGACATGAATCATCATACCCTCTCCCCTGGCGGGAGAGGGATAGGGTGAGGGGGATTATGGGGTGATGGATGCTCATCAAGTTAAAGATTTTTCGCTTTGATCCAAATAAAGACGAAAAGCCTTACTATCAAACCTTTGAAATAGAGGCTGATCCCATGGACCGACTTCTCGATTGCCTCAACCGGATCCGTTGGGAACAAGACCCGACGTTGTCCTTTCGAATGTCCTGCGGCCATGGAGTCTGTGGATCTGATGGAATGAGGATCAATGGGATTTGTGGTCTGGCTTGCCAAAAATTGGTCAAAAGTTTTAAGGAAGAAGTTCTCATCGAACCCCTCCCTGTGTTTAAAGTGGTCAAGGATTTGGTTGTGGATCTCGATCTTTTTTTTGAAAAATATAACTCCATCAAACCCTATCTCATCACAAAAACTCCTCCGCCCGATCAGGAACGAAGGCAATCTCCAGAGGAACACAAAATATTTGAAGAGGCGATTCGTTGTATCCTCTGCGCCTGCTGTACGGCATCCTGTCCAGTCAATCAGAATAAAGAGACCGAGAACTATGTCGGCCCTGCCGCCTTGGTCCGGGCCTTTCGATATCTCTTTGATTCAAGGGATGAAGCCTCAGAGGAGAGGGTGGCTCTCTTGGATCAAAAAGACGGTGCATGGGGGTGTCAGACCTTGTGGAAGTGCACAGAGGTCTGTCCAAAAGAGATTCCCGTTACTAAACAGATTGGCCGTATTAAAAAACGTATCTACGATACCAAACATTCAGAAGAGTAGGTGAGAAATTGGCCCTACCAAAAATCAAAGACGGCTATATAGCGATTCATGGTCATTTTTATCAACCTCCACGGGAGAACCCTTGGTTTGAAGCGATTGAGACCGAGGAGAGCGCTCATCCTTTTCATGACTGGAATGAACGAATCGCCTTGGAGTGCTATCGGCCCAATGCTCATGCCCGGCTCGTTGATGATAAAGGGAAGATCTTAGAGATCATCAATAATTATTCCTCTATCAGTTTCAATTTCGGTCCAACGCTCCTCCCCTGGCTGGA
>Ga0315293_10005282_pt1 | contig 12152 bp, 17 predicted proteins | sample YL17G13_20_MG_FD_203071 | JGI IMG/M metagenome (GOLD analysis project Ga0315293, IMG submission 203071) | Sediment microbial communities from Yellowstone Lake, YNP, Wyoming, USA - YL17G13_20 | ecosystem: Environmental > Aquatic > Freshwater > Lake > Sediment | place: USA: Wyoming | collected... | reverse complement strand
CAATTTCAAGTAAATGATAGAATAAAAGAGTTAGATGTTGAAATTAAAATATTAGAAGAAAAATTAGGTAAAAATAATGATATTATTAATAGAGCAGAAGAGTTTAGAAAAGACATTCAATATAAATTATCTTTGCTAGACGATCAAAATCTAGATCTAAAATCAAAAGTCCTAGAAAAGTTAGGAAGTGAGTTATGAGATTAGTCGAAACTTCAATCCCTGATATTAATGAAATGAATATAGATCAATCTAAACTCTTATTAGCGCAAGATATAGTTAATAATATATCACCTTTACTTGATGAAGCTTATAGTACTAAAATAAATCATAAAAGAAAATTACAAGAGGAAGTCAAGACATCTAAAAAAAGAATTAACGATGAAAAAGTTGAGGTTGAACGAATTTTAAAAGATTATAATCGAAAGAAAAAGGTAGCAAGAATCCTAGATCGTATAGGAAAGTTAGTTGAATCTGGGCTTGTACATGATAGTCAGTTAAAGAATGAAACAGTTATCCTTTTGAAAATATTAGATAAATTGCCAGAAGATAAACTGGATATGCAATTAAATAGAACCATTGAGGTGTTGAATAAGAGATTTTCAAGGAGTTGAAGGTTGGCATCTCATATCATTATATTTACAACCTTCTTTTTGATGAACTTCTAAATGACAAGTTTCACATAATGTTATAACTTTGTCAACATCTGCTGATTCTATAGGTTCCCATCTTATACCTTCTAAATGGTGGCAATGGAGAGGAACGATTAAATTATCCTTGTGTATTTTACATCGTTGGCAAGTGTAATTATCAACTTCAAATCTTATTTTTCTAAGCTCTGCTTGTACTTCTCTTGATGTTTCTGGTTTATGATCTTTGGGATACAAAATTTGATGATAAAGTGTGCATGAGTGTTTGCATAAATCAGAACAATATAATCTTTGTTCTCCATAATTTTTTCCGTTTAAAGCTCTTATTCTTTCATACACTTCTCTTACGGTCGGTATAAACCAGATTCCACAATAAGTACATTTAGTTTCTAGAATTTTACTATCTTTTTCATTTCTTCTTATTTCTTCACCAAAATAAAGTTGAATAGAATAAGTGTCATATAAAGGAACACTTTTGTTATAATATCCACCGTTCCATCTATGATGTTTTTCTCCAGTTAAAAATTTTTCTTTTTTTCGTAATTTTTCTTTAACATCTTCTCTTTTCATCCCTAATTTTGTTGTTTCACTTATCTTCTTTTTTTCTTCCTCAGTTCTTTCAATACCTAAATTCCAAGGAATTTTTCCTTTATTTCTTTTACTAACTAATAATTTTGATTCCGATGTATGCTTCTTTCTATAAAATGGGTTATTAGATCCTTCTTGCTTAATTCTTTGATTTGGGCATTTTAACCAATGATTTTGACAGCAGTGTCTGTTATTTTTAAATTGATATTTCGCTTCTTCACCACATCCATATTCACAAAGAGGCATTGTTATATCTCCCTAAACATTTATTGTTTGTTCTTAATATGTGAGTTAGTTTCTTAAAATTTAAGAAACTAACTAAAAATGACAGATAAATTAAACGTAACTAATTCTTCAGAAACATTAGAACAAAATACAAATCTATGCCTATAGTTCATCACTTTGGCAAACTTAATAATCCCTTAGGAGGAAATATAAAAAATGAAAGAACTACTTACAGAAGTATATAGATCTACTAAAAAGATTAGTGGTATTGATCCCTCAAAACCGGGCAACCTGAAAGCTGTTTTAGTAGATGACGTAGCATTTGATACTTATGTGTCTGCTCTTGCAGAATCAATTGAAAACAAGGCAGATCGTAAAAACTTCGTTCAATTAGCAGAAAACACAAGAATCAACCTATTAGAAAACTCAATGTTCCAGATCAACCCATATGAAACATTGACACTACCTATTCTTCGTGTATTCTATCCAAAATTGATCGCAAAAGAATTGGTAACTGTTTCACCAATGGATAAGCCAGAAACAGTAAAAGCGTTTATTAAAGCAACATTTACACCATCAAATAGCACCACAGCTTATAATGCACCTGTTACACAAGCAGACGTATCAAGAGGTGTGGCATTTGGAACCCCATATGCAGCTACTATTCCAGTACCATACAATCAATATGATGTTCTAGCACACGCATCACCATCACTAGATTCAACAAAGGCGCATCTAGAAAGAGATTTCGAGATCACTGGTGTTTCAGTTGATGGTACTGCATGGAATGATGTTTCAGTTATTCCTGCTGTTGAAGGTCACTTTTCTTCATCAGTACCCATTGGGTTGAATACAGATGTTATTTCTGGTAAAGTTGATTATCTAAATGGTAAAGTTGATGTTTCAAGCACAGCTGACCTTGTAAAGTTTATTAGATATCAAGTAACAACTTCACTAGAAGAAAACAGAATTAACCCAAAGGTAACTATCAGTGTAGACAAGATTCGTCTATATGCTAGAGACCGTCAGATTTCTGCAAACTGGACCATCAATATGGAGCAAGACATGAGAGCTCTATTTGATGTTTCTATGCAAGCTGAAATCGTAAACATTCTAGGTCAACAAATCGCTCTAGATATTGACCGTGAATTGATTAATGCTTTGATTACAGCAAACGTAAGATTGAATGATGCTTCGCACACTGATTCATTCACAAAGAATCCACCAACTGGATATACATGGGGAACCAAGTATTGGCATGAGAACATCATCCCAGTATTGAATAACCTATCAGCGCAAGTATATGCAGACACCAACATTGAAGCTGCTAACACAGTAGCTTGCAACCCTCTAGATGCAGCTATTCTAGAAGATTTGCAAACATTCAATTATACTGGTACTTCAAGTGTTGATGGTGATCTAGGTTACAGAAGTGCGACAGTTGCGGGCGGAAAATGGAAGATCTTGACTTCAGCTATCGTTCCACAAGGGACAATGGTCATGATCTATAAGCCAGCGGAAGAACTAAAGAGCGTTTACTTCTATGCTCCTTATGTGCCCGCGGTCCTTCACCCTTATCCTTTGTCATACACTCCAACCTTAACAATCTTGTCACGTTATGCGACAGCATTGGTAAGAAGTGCAGGTATTGCTTCATTGTCAATCACCTAATCAGTAATTAGTTAGAAAAAAATATCCCGAGTCTTGAGAAATCAGGCTCGGGATATTTTCCGCCAGAATTAGAAGCGCTTTAAGGATTTAAAATAATATTCTTACCTTGATGTAAATACCTTGCATAATATTTAAATAACCCTTCTCTTGTCATAGCCAAAATATGAAGATTATCATATTCATTTGTTAACTCAATAGATGGTTGTTCAAAATTACAGTCGAGTTTTCCTCTTTTCTTTTTTGTTTGAGGATTATCAATCCAGACACCACTAGTTAAAAGAGCCACTTTAGCAATAGAGTTTTTATTTTTTTGCTCAATAGCTAACTTTTCAACTTCTCTCCTAAAGGATTCTGAATCAACAACCCCCATAAGAACTTTACAGTTTCTAGTCGAACTATATGATTTCCAATCTCTTACTTTTCTTCTTGCTTTTTCTTCATCAATTCCGCTGCCTACAATTATAATCATTTGTTGATCTGTTGTTCTTATTAGACATATTGCAACTTCTTTATTATCATCCAGAATAACATCACATCTCGTTTCTTGATTTTCACACGCCGCTACTGCTGTAGGAGTTCCTATCAATAATGCTCTTCCTCCAAAAGGCAAAGTCCTTATTATAGCATTACACATAACGTCACATACATGTCTTTCAGTTTTTGGGGAACTTCTAATAAAGTCATTGTCAATACATATTTGATGTAAAGGAATAATGCTTGCTCTTTTTATCTCTACAAATTCATTCTTTGAAATACGGCAGTATTTTCCGGTTTGTTCTCTTAGACTTGTAATACCATTACCAAGTTTAGCTTTGGGAACATTTAGAGCTAAACATAGTTCTTCTTTTACTGAATCAGGAATTTCATCTGTTAATTTAATATTATTATCAGTAAGTAATTTTAATACAGAACTATTGAAACTATGACGATTTCTTAAACTAAATTTCCAGTCGTTTTGGAGAGCGAGCATTTTAATTCCTTAAGTAACTGGTTAACTAAAAATAAACTTTAAATCCCGCTTATTATTTTTCTATATCTGAAAATCCCCAATTGGATATCGTATCCATCGAACCCTCTTATATAACTTATCAATCTCACCTTCAAGTATGCTAGGGTATAATCCCCCAACCATTTCTGAAATAAGTTTTCGCCGAACATCAATTTGCTCAAATACTTCATTCTCAGTTTTTAATAGTAATGATTCTTGGATACTCATGTAGGGCGCCGTCATTTCCATACTCCTGCCCCATTTAAAGTTAGTTTACTTCGCATTATTCTTTCTAAGCTTATCATAGGATTTAGATTACTTTTGTGAACTTTCCAGTTTGTAGGGTATTCCACACCATTCCATTTTATTTTATCACCAGATATCCACCCAAGAAATTCATTTTCATATGTTAGTCTATTAACTCGGCATAATACATAATAATATTTTGGATTAGTATAAAGTCTAGTTTTCTTAACAGATAATTTATCTTGAGTTTCCGTGCTTTTAATATCTATTTCCAGATCTCTTAATTTAAAATCATAAGGGTCTTTTACACCAATTCTTTTATCCATTGGAATTCCAGTTAGAATTTCAAATGCTAGTTCTCCTAAAACTCCAATCTCTTCGTAATTTGCATTTGTTACACTTTGAGGATTATGATTATATATGTTACTTTTAGTTCTTTCGGCAGCATGACTTATAACAAATATTTCATAATATTTTTCAACTTGAACTTTAATAGTTAGATAACCTTTAGGTTTAATGTTTTGATTTAAAGATTGTAAACTAGTTGGCAGATTCATATTTTTCTCCTTTCAACGAAAAAAATTGGCAGACGTAAATCTTCCGGTCTGCCAGCGGAGTAAGTTAGAAATTAATCTCTGGGTCCACTTCGTGCTTCGTCTCCTTCCTTTTGACTAGGAGTACGATCTGAGCCTTTGTTATAAGTGTGATTATGACTTCCATCATTCTTTTGAGATCCATACCCGATTGAGTTCTTTCTAGAACCATTTGGTGAATCTTTAAGAACTTCAAAAATACTATCAATAAGTCCCATTCTTTTTTTCACCTCCTTTTTTCTAAAGATTAAATTTATTTACTTATGTATTAATATATATAGAACTTAGAACAAATAATAAATTATCTTAGGAGACAACTCAATGATTTTTCTTGATAGGTATCTTTATTTTATACAAGAACTAGTATCTATTCCGGGTGGTAGTGAAGAAGTAGTTCTATATGGTAAAACTTTTTATACTAGTCAATCAATAAAAAATAATATAAAGAAAATTTCTAAAGATAATTTTCCATCTAGTATTTCATCTATAATAAGTAAACTAGTTGATGAAGAAAGATTGATCCCATTATTTATTTCTAAAAATTTATTTCAGCATTTATTTAATAAATCTAAATATGACAAACTAGGGCATACTCTTAATAATAAAGCATATGTATTTTTAGATCCAAAAATTATTTTTATTAATGAGAAACAGATTCTGATAGTAATAGTACATGAATTAATACATTTGGCAGAACATTCAAAACCTAAAGATTTTGCTAAAATAAATCATGATATTTATATTAGTTTTTATAAAGAATTTTTCTTTGATTATCTACAGATTAAAGAAAGAAATAAAGTTAAAGAACAAATTTTTGAGAATATTCTTTCAGATCAGAATAATATGAGAAAAAAAGAAAATATTAACTATTATAAGTTATATCTTCCAGTTTTTAAAAGTTTAGAATCTTTTACTTCTCTATCTGATGATGATTATTCAAAACGATTTAATATATTAATTGATTATCTAGATGAAAGTCATGAAAAATTTATTGAAATAGTTCCTGGTGAAATTTTTATAACATCTAAAAAAGTATATACTAAATTAACTGGTAAAAAAAATGAAACAGTTGGACAAGAATTTAGAAATCCTGATGAAATAATAGCAGTTATTTCTGAACTAAATATCAAACACCCAAATATAATCAAAACACTAGAATTAATATAAGGCAGACGTAAAGCGTCCGGTCTGCCAGCGGAGTAATAATTAGTGAGAACAACCAAACTCATTTATGTTTGGAGGAGTTCCCGCCTTGTGCAGTTCAATCAGTTTCCCTTCCAATTCAGAACTATGACGTGATCTTGTTCTGAGATAGGCCACATCAGATGCGCAATTCTCGCTAACTCCTAATTCTTTAGCAAGATGCTTCACATATGCAATGTGTTCATCCTGCATAAAGTCCATAAGTTTATGGAAGGAATCCCATGAAGCATCATCTGGATCACCTGGAAGGTCAATAGAAAAAACTGGCATCTGCGTTTACTCCTTCTTGGTTAAGGGTTAAATTTCTTTGTCTAGAAAGGACATGTCCATCGGTTCCAGAGCTGTTCTGGTTCGAAGTTGACTGGTTAAAGTCTGAACCTCATCAATCAATGAAGAAACTTGCTTCCGAAGATTTTTGATGGTTCCTTGCTGTGATTCAAACTTCTGTTGAATTATCTGGCGATTCGTTGGGGTAATAAACCACTTTGCCTTATCTGCGGCGATCTCATCAGAAGAGGGAAGATGAACAAGAGGAGCCTTTTCCATAGATCTTATCCTTTTTTTCTTCTCCTTCGATTTTTTGAAATTTTCAATTCTTATCTGAGTCGTATCCAAATGTGTATCACAAACTTTCTTGAAAATGTAAGGTTTACTTCCTTGCCTGATCTGAACTGCTTCGGTTTCGATTCCGGTGGTTTCCTTCAAGCAGTATATCGCCTTCATGCGATCATAACTATTCAACTTCTCCTTCGTCATCTCCTCATACATCTCAACGAAGGTTCTAATGTGAAACTCAGCTCCATTTTCGATTTTATTGAACACATCAGGAAAATTCAAATCAATAGTCATACTTTTTACTCCTTCTTGGTTAGGGTTATTCTTCTTTCTGTCATTAGTTGTTGATATGTTTCAGGAAACATATTTTTTAAGCATCTTATGAATCCAGAGTCATGTGCATTATGAATAGTTAGAGCTTGGCGACAAAAAACCATACACTCTAATTTTCTTTGGCAGATCATTTTTATAAGACAAGTAGTACATACACATTCAGCAGATTTTTCTAGAAGGCAACTCGTAGAATCCCCTGCAAATGTACTATGGTATGTTGCACACCCTATACATTTTGTCATATCACTCCTTTTGAGAGAAAAATGAACCCGAGGACTTATGAGACCCCGGGTTCATTCTACGCTACCCTCACATCTATATGAAATTGCTGATCAAAGACCCAATTGAGTATGTTGGGTCTTTCTTATTCTTTTCGTACATTCTGCAAATGGTTTCTTTCTTTATGTCGAGTAGTTCAGACGCTCGGTGAAGATGCCTGCTGGCGGTATCCATTGCATCTTTTGTTAATTCATCAGGAGTTAATAGTTTGTCACCGCCTTTGGTAATATGTCTTTGAGTTGCAACTCCAGTGATGGCCATTGCTTCCCAATACTTTGCCCACCCTAAACAGATGGCAATATCTGCATCAATTGTTTGGATGACCATCAAATCATTCATTAGTGCTCCCTAACTCCAAATCCTGAAAGGTATGAAAACAGATCAATAGCAACAAGTTTATTAGGAGGATCTTTGGTTATAGTAATCTCCATCTTTTCAATGGGGTTTTTCTTACATGAATACTTTACTCCCATCATTTTTAAAGACCCATTTGCATCTTCAAATTTCTTTTCAAAATTCCAGTCAGAATCTTTCTCTAAAGCTTGGGTCATCCGTATAAAAGCATCACCTATTTTTTTTATATTTTCTGGAACTTCATCACCCGTCATTACAATACTTAATCCGACTAATTTATTCTGACGAAAGAAACAACCATAGTTTTTCCCATCCTTCATCCATGTTGTAAACCCATCTTTTTTAAGACTCATTTGTCCATAGTCTCGACTCATAATTGTTTCAACATATTCTCGAGTAGAGAAAAATGTCATTCCTAAAGGTTTGTCACAGAACTCATCTGCCAATACAAAACCAGAAAAAACCAGAACCATAACAATTACTGCAATTAATCTTTTGATCATTGTCTTCTCCTTTTTTAAATAGTTAAAAAATTGGATTGGTTATTGATTAGTTATTAATATATATAGAGCTAGAGGGAGAAAAATATCAAGAAAAGATCTTGATATTTTTCTGAAACTATATATTACTTTTTCATTGTAAAATCATATAGTTTTTTACCTTGGAAGAAACGAACTTTTGTTCCGTCTTTGCATAGGCGCATAGATGAATTTATTTGAGGGTCTGAAACTTTCTTTATATCATCCTTATCAAACTTATTGAAAAATATTTCAACTGTATCTGCATAGATAAGAATACAAACTCCTTGAGCTAAACAGATAAAGTTTATTGACTCATAATCTAAATTATCTTCAAATCTAATCTTGTATTTATTGAATGTGTCATTAAACTTTACTACACATCTGCTATAAACACCTTTACAGTTTAACATTAAGATACAAATTTGATTATCATATTTTGCATCAATTATTTTATATTTGTCTAGTTCAGGTATGGCAGCAACATGAAAAGTTCCTTTTAAAGGAATTGGAATAGCAAAATATGTTTTCCCTAAAATACTTTGCACAACCATATTGCTAAACAACTGACTTGATAAAGGTTCTATCGTCCAGACTGTTTTAATGGTTGGTATAATATTAGCGCCCATAACTGCAAAATCAAATTGAATTAACTTCTCTTCATTTCTTACATAAAGAGTATTTTCAATTATCATCTTATCAGTACAGTATAGATTCATTTCTTTGATTGTATATGTTTTATCAAGACTTTTCAAAGATAAAGATTTGTTTAATATTTTGGTAAGTATTGGAACTTGATATGTACTAGCAAGTAATAACTCTTCTCCTGTTTCAGTAGGATAGTCTGTTTTTCTTATCCATATTTTATTCTTAGTCTTTGTAATTTCAGTTAACCCATTATGATATAGAATATCTGAATCATATTCTTTAACTTCTGAAAATTCAAAATTGTTAGTACTTTTAACAAGTATTACTCTAACCTGAACCTTTCCAGCTTCACCAGGAAGGGCAGGGGGAGGAAGTCTTTTTCCACTTTCAAATAGATTATAATACCAATCTTTATATGCTCCAGGTATTGTATTAAAATCTCTTACAGTTGGAGGGAATGAAACTTGAGAATTAAAGACAGACATATTACTTAATATTCTGCCTTTAAAATCATTCATTCTAAAATCTTTATGTTTTCCTTTGAATGGATGTATTCCAGTGAATAATTGAAATGTAACAATAGCAAAAGAGAACCAGTCAGTTAATACACTAAATGCATCATTTGTCCAGTCTCTTATGGATGGCATTATTGCTGTAGCCTGGTAATTCTTTGTTTGCCATGAGTTTACATCAATGAAAAATGGAGTTACAAAGTCAGGAGAAACTAAATAATTAAGTTCATTACCATCTACTATTAGAAAATTATTTTCATGTATATATGAAGTTGTTTTCTTAATATTTTCAACTAAAGCTAAAGTCATTGCATCATTTACATTATTAGCTTCTCTAAAAGTATTAGTGAATAATTTACATAAGGCAAAATTATCATCTCCTACCCAGTCCATTGTAAAACCAACTACATGTTTCTTTTCATTATATAAAATGTCAATTGGTTTTACAATTTGTGGATGGGTTAATGCTTTTAATTCCTTTAATTTTTCAAGAGGAACCATTTTATTAAGGTCTTCATAAACCTTGTATGCAATTCCATTTCTTTTAAATATCGACCCTTCACCGCCTTTTGCGACAAAGTTTTTCTGGGTCAAGGAAACTTTTTGGCCACTTACAAAAACTTCCATTCATCTCTCCTAATTTGGCTGTATCGGTATTTTGCTCCACATGTCCCCAGTATATACGTCAAAAACAAATTTTCTGTTAAAGATAAGGATATCACCTACTTTATAATCATTGAATTTTAACTTGTAAAAAACTTTGCCATAAATTATCTCATGAAGTAATTTATCTAGAATGACCCAAAATGCTTCTTGGTTTCTTCTAATTTTAATGTAATGCCCTTCCTGCAAATTTCCTACATAACTCCTTGCCATTACTGGAGTGTTCATATAAGACATTTTTAAAACACAAGGATCTAATAAATCAGTTGGTGTATATGTTGCCATGGTTTACTCCTTTTGGGAGGGGATTGCTCCCCTCCCATGATCTGATAAAGCTACAGATAAGCGTCAGCGCCTACCGTTTGTGATTTTTCGTATTCACGTTCTAGAATAGAAATAGATTGAACCCCGACTGCAGGTTGAAAGAGTTTGAGTCTTTTCCATTTTGTTCTTCCTTTTGGTTTGACAAACCCATCTTCCCATACCACATTTTGCAACCAGGCAGGCATTGCTTTGGGGTTCAGATAGTGAGCGTATTCAGTTGCCCTCGTCATAAAACGAAGTTTAGAAATAGCTTTGTTTAGTACTTTTCGTTTTTCGTATGTTGCAATTAGATTTTCCTGATTAAACTCAATTTTGGGATAAGCTCCAGTAATCTCACATTCAGGAATGAAGATTTCGGCTTCATAAGCTTTGAACTTCATTTGCTTTGAATCCCCATATTCATGTTCATGAGATTCAGGGCCTTCTTCATGAGGAAATTTAATACCTGATTCTTTCATCTCTTTCATTACTGAATTGTAATATTTAGCTTCATCCTCTAGGCGATCAATCATGAGTTTGCTGATTACATAATATTGCCCAAAGAAACTTGTCCAGCGGTTTGGATGAACAAAGTTAGTGAAAATAATCTTGTATCCACTCCATAATTTGTTTTCTGTGATGAACCCATTTTCTTTCAGGGTTGGAACAAATTGAATTTCTTGCCACCCTTTGTGCCAGTTCCCTGTATAATCAGTTAAAGAAAATGTTCTTGGAGCACCGACATAGTCCTGGCCAATTACATTCTGGTCAAGGATTTTAATATTAAATGAAAAGAAGTTCTTATTGGCTCCAATACCAATAATCTTTCCATGACGATCTACCTTTGAGGTTAGAACCTCATCAGTTCTCGTTTTGGTTTTGGCCATACTCTTATAGATAGGAAGATTAATAACGGCATCACGTTCGGCTAATGCATAAAGAAAGCATGCCATGTCAAGATCGGTGCCTGTAAATATACCATCCTCACTATATGCAGGACTTGGTTTGCGAGATAGCAAGTCATAATCCCACCAGCTCAAAGCTTCATTCATAGAATTTATAATGTTGCTTGATCTGTCAAGAATATCAATTGTAATTGGGCGAATAAGAATGTTCATTAAACTTTGAGCTACTTTTTTCGGTTGTGTCATTTTGCCTCCTTTGGCATTGAGAAGTGTACTCTAACCATTCCTGTGTGTAAAATATTATTGTCTACGCTTATAATTCTAACTAGAGGTAATGAGTTAATATTTTGCTCTGCTTGAAATATAAGAAAACCTATTTCTTTTAAATCTGTATCAGTAGTTAACATAAATTTACATGGGATCTCATAAGTTTTCATTTCTTACCTTCCGGAAGCCACATCCACCACCGACTTCCCTCTGATGGGTGACTTAATCCCCACCATAAGGTTCCTTGATATCCGCCCTGAACAAAATGATGCCAGTGCCCGAAAAACCAAAGCTTTGGACGATATTTATTCCAAATATAACTTAATGCATCATTGCTAGGATCATGAAGTTTAAGGGGATTTAGATGTAACAATTTCTCTTTAATTTCATTTGAGCATGTGTGACTGATAAGAATATCTATTTTACAGTCTGGTAAGTTATAAATATCTTTTTGAGTAATAATTTCTTCTGGAAACCAATCGACCCCTAGTTTTCTATATTGCTTATCAATTGAGTCAGCTCCGCCCATGAAAAGAACTACCCTTCCATCTGGTAAAGTATAAGTAGACCCTCTGGGCATATAGATTACATTGGGAACTATTTCATCTGTAGTTCTATCTCTTAACGACCAGAGGTCCTCATGATTTCCTTCCA
>Ga0315293_10005280_pt1 | contig 12153 bp, 10 predicted proteins | sample YL17G13_20_MG_FD_203071 | JGI IMG/M metagenome (GOLD analysis project Ga0315293, IMG submission 203071) | Sediment microbial communities from Yellowstone Lake, YNP, Wyoming, USA - YL17G13_20 | ecosystem: Environmental > Aquatic > Freshwater > Lake > Sediment | place: USA: Wyoming | collected... | reverse complement strand
CGGCGAGATCGGCGCCGGTGTAGCTACACCAGTTGCACAAGAATCCGATTATGCGTGGTTCAAAACTCATGCCAGCATCCCTTCGATCTGAGCGTAGATCTGTTCATCGGTGAAATGGTGCGCTCTGATGGCACCGGACGGACAAGCCGCCACACACGTCCCGCACGCCTTACAGAGCGCGGCGTTGACTACACTCACCTTCTTTTCTTCATCAAACGATATCGCCGTATACGGGCACAGATCGTTGCACATTTTGCAGCCGGAGCAGTACTCCTCGCGGATCTCAGCGTAGGCAGCATCCATAAAGATCTCGCCCTGGCACATCAGCTTCATCGCCTGCGCGGCGGCGGCGCCTCCCTGCGCAACCGTGTCCGGAATATCCTTCGCCCCCTGGCAAGCTCCGGCGATAAAAACACCGTCGGTAGTGGTGGATACCGGCGCCAGTTTGGGGTGAGCCTCGATAATCCAGCCGTCGGCGCCGGTCGAGACATTGAACTTCCGCCCGAATTCTTTGGCATCGGCGCGCGCCTCAAGGGCGGTGCACAGAATCACCATGTCGACCGGCACTTCACGATACTTGCCGATCAGGGTATCCTCGCATTGCACGAGCAGTTGCCCTTCGTGACCGCGGCGATATCCCGCCGGGACAACTTCGGCCCCTTTGCCGCGAATGACGTTAACCCCCTCATGCAGAATTCGGCTATAGAACTCCTCGTATCCCTTGCCGAAACTGCGCATATCAATGTAGAACTGGTATACCTCGGCGGTCGTTTTCTCCTTAACCAGGTGTGCGAATTTCAGCGCGTACATGCAGCAGACACGGCTGCAGTATTTGTGATAGTTCTCGTCGCGGCTCCCCACGCAGTGAAGAATCCCTATGGCGCGCGGTTCCTCGCCGTTTTCCATGATGATCTTGCCGCCGGTCGGCCCGGCTGCGTTGTTCATCACTTCGAACTCCTCGGCGGTGATGACGTTCGGGTACTTGCCATAACCGTACTGTTTCATCGGTGTCGGATCAAAATTGTCAAAGCCCGTGGACAGCACAACTGCGCCGACTTCGATCTCTTCATATTGATCTCTGGCGTTGAAGTCGATGCACTGCTTCGGACAGACCTTTTCGCAGAGCGTACACCCGCCGGTCTTGAAGTGAATACAGTATTCCCGGTGAATGCGGGGAACGTTTGGAACGGCCTGTCGGAAATGCAGGGCAATGGCCGAATTCGGCCTGAGGCTCATATCCTGATGGCGGAGCGGACGGTTGTCGATCTCCTCCATCGAAATGTATCCGGTAGGACAGAGCATGGCGCAGGCGCCGCAGAGGATACAGTTCTCCGAGTCGGCGTTGAACGGCGTCGAGACATCCCGCTCGCTACCCCGATTCACGAATGACAGGGCGTGCGCCCCGACCACTTCATCACAGACTCGCACGCAGAGACCACACAGGATGCAGGTGTAATCTGCACCGGTGCTCCACCGCGGTTCGGTGATCCCCAGCCTTTCCGCCAGATCATGCAGTACGGGCGACGGCGTCACGTTAGCCATGAGCATCTCAAGATTGGTCCGGCGAGCATTGACCACACGCGGCGTGTCCGTATATATCTCAAGACCTTTCCATGCCGGATAGTTACAGGCGGTAACGATCTTAGCCCAGCCCTTGCCGTCGCGCGCCTCCACACAGCAAATGCGGCAGGCGGCATACGGCGTCATATGGGGGTAGTAGCAGAGAGTGGGGATGTCGATACCCAGCGTCCTCGCGGCTTCGAGGACGTACGATCCGTCCTCGACCTCGATGGGTTGATTATCAACTTTTATTGTCACTTTTTCCATAGTCCGTCGCTCCTAAGCCACCGTCGCAGGTTGTTTGCTCACGGGCTGCCACTTTTCTTTGGCGCGAATCTGCACCTTCTCCCCTTCGCCTCGCTTTACCCGCTTGATTGCGTTGTATCTGCAAATCTGATAGCAGGCGCCGCACTGGATGCATTTCACCTGGTCAATGACATGCAGTTCCTTTGCTTTCCCGATAATAGCGTCGGTGGGGCAAGGTTTGAAGCAAGCGTGACACCCGTTGCAGTTCTCCGCAATGGCGTGCGAGACCAGATCTTTGCAGACACCGGCCGGGCACATTTTGTGCCGCACATGCGCCACGTACTCCTGCCGGAAGTACCGAATAGTCGACAACACCGGGTTCGGTGCACTGCCGCCCAACTGGCAAAGGCTGGTGTCGATGATCACTTGAGACAATTGCTCAAGATATATAATGTCCTCCATCGTTCCTTCGCCGCCGCATATCCGGTTCAGGATGTTCAGCATCACGGAGATTCCCTCGCGACACGGAACACACTTGCCGCAGCTTTCCTCCTGTAGAAACTGCAGGAAGTAGCGAGCAACATCCACCATGCAGGAATCCTCGTCCATGACGATCATCCCGCCGGACCCCATCATCGAGCCGGCTCTGGTCAACTCGTCGAAATCAACCGGCAAGTCGAGCAGACTTATGGGCTGTTCCTCCTCTTGGACGTCGCCGTGAGCCACGAGGCTCTCGTGAATATCGAAGTCTCTGGTTTCGACGATGAGAGTTCCGCCGGAAGGACCGCCGGTTTGCACGGCCTTGAATCGTTTGCCGCCGGGGACGCCCCCGCCGATATCATACAGGATTTCGCGAAGGGTGATACCCATCGGCACTTCCACCAGACCGGTGTTATTGATCTTTCCAGTCAACGCGAAAACTTTGGTTCCTTTGGAATTCTCGGTACCGATTGAGGCGTACCAGTCGGCTCCTTTCTCAATTATGAGCGGGACATTGGCCCAGGTTTCAACGTTATTGAGATTGCTCGGTTTGTCCCAGAGTCCCTGATCTACAGTATGAATGTACTTGGCACGAGGCTCACCCATCTTGCCTTCGAGCGAAGCCATGAGGGCGGTCGATTCTCCGCACACAAAGGCGCCGCCGCCTCGCGAGATTTCGATATCGAAACTGAATCCGCTGCCGAGGATATTGTCACCCAATAATCCCATCTGGCGGGCAGCATTAATTGCGACGGTCAGGTTCTTGACGGCCAGGGGGTATTCGTTTCGCACGTAGACAAAGCCGTCCGTACTGCCGATCGCATATGCGCCGATCACCATTCCCTCAATCACCGAATGCGGATTCCCTTCGAGCAAGGAGCGATCCATGAACGCGCCCGGATCCCCTTCATCAGCATTGCAGATGACGTACTTCGGAGTTCCCTTGGCTTTGCGACACGAAGCCCACTTGCGTCCGGCCAGGAATCCGCCGCCGCCGCGACCGCGAAGCCCTGATTTCTTCACCTCGTCGATAATCTGCTCCGGCTGCATAGTCGTAAGAGCCTTAACCATCGACACATATCCTCCCAGACGGAGGTAATCGTCGATCGCGGTCGGGTCCATAAATCCGTTCTTGCCGAAAATCAGACGCATCTGCTTTTTGTAAAACGGAATGTCTTTCGCGTTTTGAATATGCTCGCCGGTCTGCGGGTCGCGGTAGAGCAGTTTGTTGACGATTCGTCCGCCCTTGATTGTCTGGTCAAGAATCAATTTGACGTCGGCCGGTTTCACCCGCTGATAGAAGATTCCTTGCGGCTCGATTACCACCAGCGGACCGCGTTCACAGAACCCGTGGCAACCGGTCGTCTTGACTGTTACGCTTTCGTCAAGTCGCTCTTCAAGGACCAGCTTTCTGATCGTGTCAGTGACCGCCTGGCACCCGCACGCCAGACAGCCCGTGCCCGCACAAATCGTGATAACCGTCCGGTTCGGATCGTAGTTGCGTTCGAGCTGCTCGCGGTACTGGAGAAGCTGCTTGGGAGAAGTCAATTTCACGGCGCTCATGCCACCTCTCCCACCGGCTCTTCGACCGGTTTTCTGGTCTTGATCTCCTGAAGCATCCGCTCGATCTTGGGCACCGTCATGTTGCCGTAGTACACTTCATTCGCAGTGACCAACGGTCCAAGAGCGCAGGCCCCCAGACAGTTGACACGTTCCAGGCTGAACTCATGGTCAGCGCTCGTCTCGCCGGCTTTGATCTTCAGGTCCCGCTCAAGCTGTTCGAGAATCACCCTAGACTGCCGCACGTGACAGGCCGTACCGGTGCAAACGCAAATGTGGTTGCGTCCTTTCGGCTCCAGACTAAACGACCGGTAGAACGTGGCGACACCGTAAATCTGAGCCAAGGGCAAGCGCATTTTCTTTGCAACCATCTCCATGGCTTCGCGGGGAAGATAGCGATAGTGCTTCTGCACATCCTGAAGGATCATAATCAGAGCCGACGGTTTGGCGCCGTAGCTCTTTACGATCTCCGATATCCGTTCCTCGAGATCATAATCTTTGTCCGGGCAAGTATTCATACCTGAATTCCTTCCTCTTCGGGCGTGAGCACATTCTCAGGCATCGGCTGGGCGCCGGTCAGAACGGTCAAGTCATGTTTTGGCCCGAGAATATACTTGTCGCGCACGTCAAGCAGACGCCCTTGGCGGTACACTCGTCCACCGAGTTTCATGCGGCGAAACTTGGGCAGCGGCCGACTTATGCAGACTTCCATGCAGGTGCCGCAGCTGTTGCAGACACTCACGTCGACATAGCGCGGTTTTTTGCGGATTTTCACTTTGAAATTCCCGACATACCCTTTGACCTCTTCCACCTCCGCCCAGGTAATGAGATGGATATTCGGGTGTTTGCCGACCGAGACCATCTTGGGCGTGAGAATGCAAGCGGCACAATCCAAGGTCGGAAAGGTCTTGTCGAATTGGGACATATGTCCGCCCACTGAGGCTTCCCTTTCCACCAGATACACTTCGAATCCGGCGTCCGCCATTTGCAGTGCAGCCTCAATACCGGCGATGCCGCCGCCGACCACCAACGCGCGACGTGTAATCGGGACACGACGCATCTCAAGCGGTTCGTGAAGGCTTACCCGTGCAACGGCCCCCCTAAGAATGGCGTGAGCTTTGCGGGTGGCTTCCTTTGGCTCGATTGTCACCCAGCTTACTTGCTCACGGATATTGGCCATCTCAAAGAAGTACCGGTTCAGCCCGGCAGTCTCGACCGCCTTGCGGAAAGTCGGTTCGTGCATCAACGGACTACAGGCTGCCACGACAATGCGGTTGAGTTTATGCTCTTCGATATCCTTCCGGATAAGTTCCTGACCGGGGTCCGAGCACATGAATTTATAGTCGCGGGCGATCACCACGCCGGGTAGCTTCCGGCAGGCCTCAGCGATATGTGCCACATCAACGGTTTTGACGATATTTGATCCGCAGTGGCATATATAGACGCCGATGCGAACTTCGCCGTTTGGGGAGATTGCTTTCATCTGTTCATTCATGCGTGTACCTCCTCAGCCTTGGCCGTCAGCTTGGTCGGAGGAATAATCAGCGAATCAATCCCCATGCTTTTCGGTGAAATACCAAGCGCCACGCCGACCAAGTGACTGAAGTATACGATAGGGATATTGAATTTCGTTCCGAACCGCTTATTGATTTTCCCCTGGTAAGCTTCCAGGTTCATCTCACACAGCGGACAGGCGGTCGCGATCATGTCCGCACCGTTGTCGGCGGCCGCCTGAAGAAGGCCGTTGTTGAGCTTGAGGGCGATATCCTCCTGTGTCGTCATCAGCATCCCGCCACAGCAGCGCACTTTGCTGGGATAGTAGGTCACTTGTGCGCCAAGAGCCGTCAGCAGATTGTCCATCGTGACCGGATCATCTTTGTCGTCAAAATGACCGTGCGGACGCACGATCTGGCAGCCGTAATACGGCGCGACCTTGATGCCGTCAAGTCGATGCACGACTTTCGCCTTGATTGCCTCGATCCCGACGTCATTCACGAGAATATCCAGCGGATGCTTGATCGCAACCGTTGTATCATAGGAAAGGTTAGCCGCCGCGAGCGCTTCGTTGATCTTATCTCGCTCTTTCGGCTCCCATTCGATATGGCGATTGGCCTTCCTTAGAATAGTGTAGCAACTGCTGCAGGGCGCGCAGATGTCCATTCCCATTTTCTGTGCCAGCGCCAGGTTGCGAGCCGAAATAGCGTAACCCACGATCTTCTTGACCGACATGTACATGGTCGCGCCGCAGCAATTCCAGTCCTCGATTTCCTTGAGGCCGATTCCGAGCACCTTGAACACCTCGCGAATCGACTTGTCGTACGACGCCGCAGTGCATTCAAGGCTGCAACCGGGATAATATGCGTATTCCAACATCAGATCTCCTCAAACTGGTTTGCGCGATTGATGATGGCGCGCACTTCACTAACGCGCTTTATTCGTTTTGGCAAGAGTCCGAGACGCCCGTGACGGATCATCTTGAGTCCGAAGCCCGACAACGTGAACAATTTCACAATGCTGGAGTTTAAAAAATACCGTATCCCGAGTCCGAGCTCATAATTGCGGCCATATTTGTACACATTTCTCACGAAGGCTTTTGACAGCGTGTGAACTGGAAAATGCGCAACATGAATCTTCTTTCCCATTGCCACCCGCTTTAGCGCGTACATCGTATCCGTAATTTTGATCCCCGAGGGACAACGTACCGTGCACGAGTAACACGAGGCGCAAAGCCATATTGTCCGGCTCCTTAGGATATCCTCAAGGTGACCGGCGCGAAACAAGGCTATCGTCTGACGCGGCGTGATATCCATCGCGTATGACACGGGACAAGTGCCGGTACACGTCCCGCACTGAATACAATTTGTGATCTTGTGACCGTCGGGAAAGCTGCTCACCTGTTCCCAAAACGCAGCTCGAAGCTCCGCTTCAGCTTTGGGAAACGGCGCAATGCGTTCAGCCATGCTTCCTCCAGGATTGAAAAATGGTGAATTTTCCGCTAACGCAGGTACCGGTGCTTTGTCGTAACAATCGATGTCTCAAAGTCCAATGCTGCCTTTTCATAAGCACAAGGTTAATTGTATATGGAACAAACAGCACCAACGTCCTGTCAAGGCCATTTTGGGAACATTGTGGCTTTTTTCGCCCTAACTGCCCATTATACAATTCCAACATGACCGAATTACTCCGTCTTGTACTTCATAATAGACGCGTGGGTTACGCTGTTTACCATAACCATTGGAATATTAGAAAATGCGGTCAATTTGTCCTCTTTATTCGCGGCGAGCCGCCTGTTTGCTGTACAAAGGTGGCCCTTCTCTTGTATCGGCTTGACTCCTAACATTATACACCTGTTTTCCGGGCTATGCAAGACATTTGACCATCATCCGAATGATTGACGTCTGTGCACCCTTGGTCTTGATACACTGTGGCGTGGCACTAGAGGTCTCGGCCCGATGCCTTGGCTGTCTTGCCAACCTGCGGGAAAAATCATAACTGATGGTACACCAGCAGGTTAGCGAGTCATCAGCTCCGTTCCTCGGGCTGGTCACCGCTGACGCGACCGTTCGATGGCAGACTATAGGATCGAGTCTAACAAGCCAAGTTGCCTCTCTTTTCGGTCTTGACAATTGTGAAAGAATTCACGATTGTAGCGGTCCGTTTGAGATTTTGACTGTTGATTTGAAAGTAGCAACAAAATCCGGCGCGACGGTTCAGGGTGGATCTGACTTTGGTTCCAACGGCTCCTCTCTGTCGCAGCTAAGCCGGTCAATTAGGAGGTTTCCGAGATGCAGAGCGGTTCGTTTAACCCATTCGCCATGGCGCAGGCTCAGTTTGACAAATGCGCCGACATCCTGAATCTGGATGAGGCGGCTCGTCAATTGCTCCGCGATCCAATGCGCGAGTATCACTTCAACATTCCGGTGCGCATGGATGACGGCAAGATGAAAGTCTTCCGCGGATTTCGGGTGCAGCACAACGATTCGCGCGGCCCGGGCAAAGGAGGGATTCGGTTCCATCCCGCTGAGACAATTGACACCGTGCGCGCGCTGTCCATGTGGATGACTTGGAAAACTGCCGTTGTCGATATTCCGCTTGGCGGCTCCAAGGGAGGCGTAATTTGCGATCCGCACAACCTAAGCCAGCGCGAACAGGAGCAGATCTGCCGGGGCTGGGTGCGTCAGCTGTCTCGTGATATCGGTCCCTTGATCGACGTCCCGGCTCCGGACGTCATGACCAACGCTCAGCACATGCTGTGGATGCTGGATGAGTATGAGACTATTCATCGTCAGCGAATGCCCGGCCTTATTACCGGCAAGCCGGTCGGGATGGGCGGATCGCTCGGTCGCACCGAAGCGACCGGTTACGGCCTGATATATACGGTGCGCGAAGCATTGAAGGAACTGGGCATGAAGCCGGAGAACTGCGTCGCCGCGGCGCAGGGGTTCGGAAACGTATCGCAGTATGCCATTCGTTTGTTCATCCAGATGGGCGGAAAGGTCATCTGTGTCTCCTGTTGGGATCAGGCGGACAGAGTGTCGTACACCTATCGCAAGATGAGCGGCGTCAATCCGGACGAACTGATGGGGATCACCGACCACTTTGGCGGGATCGACAAGCACAAGGCCAAAGGGCTTGGCTATGAAGTTCTTCCCGGTGACGCTTGGATCGAGCAGGATGTTGACATTCTACTGCCTGCGGCCATAGAGAATCAGATCACTGCGGACACGGTCAACAAGATCAAACCGCGAGTGCGCATCATTGGCGAGGGGGCCAACGGTCCGACGACGCCTGACGCTGACAAGGTGATTCACAGTCGGGGCATTCTCCTGATTCCCGACTTCCTGGCTAACGCCGGTGGCGTGACCTGCAGCTATTTCGAACAGGTTCAGAGCAACATGAACTACTATTGGGAAAAGGATGAAGTTCTCAGCAAGCTCGACCTCAAGATGACGTCCGCATATCACGGTGTCAGCGATTTGGCGCGTGAGCGCAAGCTGTACATGCGGGACGCCGCCTATGTGATAGCGGTTAGTCGAGTCGCGCAGGCCAGTCGCGACCGCGGATGGATTTAATCACATCGTCCTATCAGACCCTGACAACGCAGGAGCGACTTCGCTCCTGCGTTTCTTTTTTTGGCAGCCAACCGGAACAGGCGTCAAGAATCCGTTTGCCCGGAACGTGACCGGCTCATATGTTGATTCGCTGAACGTTTGAGTCAGGAGAACCGGCGAATGGAAATTCGATTCGCCTCGATAGCAGAGGCGGCAGCCTGTAATCGCTTCTACAACGAAGGTCACCGGAAACGCCGGACGCCGGCGCAATGGGAATGGGAATTTGTATCCAGAGATTTCCCCAGGCAGAGTCTTCTCTATGCGGTTGCCGAGGATCAGGGACAAGTGATCGGCACTCAGGCTCTGATACCCGTCAGAATGGTCGACGGAAACGGCGTATTCTGGACGGCCAAGTCGGAGGAAACGCTCGTGAATCCGGCGTATCGCGGCCAACAGGTTTTCGAGAGGATGTACGAGTTGCTCAAGCAATATGCGCGGAGTTCCGGCATTCGGTTCATTTGGGGATTTACACCTGCTACGAGGGCCTTCACCCGAATTGGTTTTGAAACGCCCGGGAAGACTTCGCAAATTTTCTTCCCATTCACGGGTCGCGCGATACCGGCACTTCTCGATCGTCAACCGGGCGGCGACATGCGAAGTCGGCCCGGCCAAATTCACCGAATAGCTTATCGAGCAGCCGGTACGGCCGCCGGATTTGTTTCCTCACTGAAATTCAAGCTGAAGTCAGGTGCCGTACGTATTGCATCTCAGGGGGACAGCAGAGCCGGAATCCAATTCCGGCTTCTAACGAGCGCCCCGGCGGAGGCAGGTGAAGTGTGCCGGAGCTTTATACAGCAGTGGGGTGGGTGCACTATCATGCGCGACACCGCTTACTTACAATGGCGGTTGTTTGACAATCCGTATGTGAAGGCGCTGTTTCGGGGAGCATATGTCGGAGACCGACTTTGCGGCTGGGTCGCGTATGCGCTTGGCGACGACGGGATGGGTTTTCTGGTCGACGTGATCGCCGTTGACGGGGAGAGACTGCGAGTCCCTGCGCGTGAAATCGTCAAGGGTCTTCTGAGCACTGCCGTAGATGATCTTCGGCACATGGGCGCTCTTGGAATAAGAGGATGGCACGTCAACAACCACCGGTTCGATAGTCTGGTGTTGCGTGAAGCCAAAGCTCTGGGATTCTGGCATGTCAGGCGCGGCCATGATGTTGTTGTCCTGTTGGTTCCCGGACCCGAAGCTGAATCCGGGCTAGAGGGTTTCGGCGAATGGTATGTTACCAGGATTTTTACTGAGGGACTCCTGGGGTGAATACTGTGCGGCGAACCGAGTATCTCTGGAGACAGATACTCCGTCATCTGTGGCTTTTCTTCGATCGGAAGGTCGTGGCAGGAGTGGACCGATCTCTGGTTATCTTAGGTCCATACGCCGATTTGACATCCCTTCGAAAACCGGTCATTGCCATTCCGAATGACATTCCCTACTCGATTGTCGCGGACGATGCCTACAAGGTACCCTTCAATGGGACTCATCTCACGGTCTGGAATCGACTGGCTCCCCCGGCCGGAGACGGCTGGCACACCCTGCCGAGCGAGTCCGCTCCCCTGTGGTATGTCCATAACAGCGGAACTCATCTTCCGGCGTGGAACCTGTTTGGCAATCTTTTTGGCCTGCTGACATTCCAGGAAGAGCGTCAGCTTACGGCGCGCGATAAACACGGCCGGTTTACCGGCGTGCATAGCCCAAGGACGCAGCGTGCCTTGCTTGAGATTCCAGCGTTCAATGAAGCCGTCGCGGCAATAGCCGGCGCATGCATGGGGTTGCGCCAGTCAGGACGAGCCGCATTCTCACTTGATGGTTTGGTCAAACCGCCCGTGATCGTATTGTCACACGACTGCGATATCCTGCGCGGCAATGACGGGTGGACACAGACCGTGCGCGCCGCCAGAATATTCCTGCCTATGCTCAACATGCGTCCGCCGCGTCTATCAAATGCCTGGTGGATTCTTCGCAACTACCTCCGCCCGAGAGAGTACTATTTCGACAACGTTCCCGGAATGATCAATCTCGAACGGCAGTTTGGTTTCACATCGACCTTCTATATTCTCAACGGCACGTCCGGCAGATTCGGAGCGCGCAGCCGTTCAACAATACTCCCCGAGTTAATGTCTGCGATTCCGCCTGAGTGGCCGATTGGCATCCACTACAACTACGACACGTTTCTGAATGCCTTACGGTTCACACAGCAGAAGCAGGAACTGGCGAACTTATCGGGGCACGAACCACTTCTTGGTCGTGCCCACTACTTGCGATTCGATGCCGAGAGATCGCCGGCATTCCTTTCCGCTCACGGACTCCGATGCGATGAATCCGCCGGATTCAGCGATCGAATTGGGTATCGCTGCGGCATAGCCGGTTGTTTCCAGCCTTACGATACCGCTGCGGAGTCCGCCGTTAACTTACTGGAATTGCCTCTGGTCATAATGGAGGATACTCTTCAACTCCAGTACGGTGATAAGGCAGTCTCGGTATTTGAGAAGATGCTCCTGCATCTGGGGCAAATTGGTGGCGCGTTGAGTTTGAATGTTCATCCGGGCGTATTCCACAATCCCGAGATCGCCCGAATGCTCGGGTTTTACCATCGCCTGCTTTGTACTTGTCGCGACTGCGGGGCGCGCGGCATGTCAACCGGCGCTCTTATCGACAGCATCCCGCCTGACCTGCAAAATCGTTAGGCCGCTGTTGAAAAGCGTCTCGGCAAATTTGAGGAAGAGGCTCGGCGTCCTTGCCAAGCCTTGAAAAGTACCTGTCCGGCAGAGCCGATCACACTCTGACTTTGAATCGCTCCACCATTTTCTGAAGCGACTCAGTGCGCGCCTGCAACTCGGAAGCTGCGGTAGTGGACTGTTCCGCCCCTTGCGCTGTCTCGCGCGTGACGGTCGAGATATGATCCACGTTTTTGGCGATCTTGTCGGCCGCCGTTGACTGTTCTTCGGAGGCCCGAGCAATCTGCTGAACCATTTCCATCACACGGCGAGTCATTTCCTCGATGACATGCAGGCTGTCGCCGGCTTTGTCCGCCAATGATCTCCCCTGATCAACCTCCTGAATACCGGTCTTCATTGAGTTGACCGCGTCGCCGGTTTCTTTCTGGATACCGCGTACCATAACGACGATCTCGTCGGTCGCCTTGCTTGTGCGCTCGGCCAGTTTGCGAATTTCATCGGCCACTACCGCGAATCCT
>Ga0315293_10005279_pt1 | contig 12154 bp, 9 predicted proteins | sample YL17G13_20_MG_FD_203071 | JGI IMG/M metagenome (GOLD analysis project Ga0315293, IMG submission 203071) | Sediment microbial communities from Yellowstone Lake, YNP, Wyoming, USA - YL17G13_20 | ecosystem: Environmental > Aquatic > Freshwater > Lake > Sediment | place: USA: Wyoming | collected... | reverse complement strand
CCGGGCAAGATCATCGTTGGCGCGGCGGATGTGGATGGCGACGGGAGCGCCGAGGTTTTTCTGCGAAACCGCGTGGAGAAGCACGATCCGATCACCGGGCCGGTGCAGGTCGCGCGCTGGAGGGATGGCAAGGGGCTGGAGATCGTCTGGTCCGCGCCGGAGGCGGGCGAGTTGGTGCGCGAGCCCAATGACCCCAGCCTGCACCTCAGCCGCCACCCCGATGAAGGGACGCGCATCAAACTGGCCCCAGGCTCCCGCGCAGGCTCGAGAACGTTCTTCATCAGGACCGCGGACGGGAAGACGCAGGCCTACGAAGCGGACGGGCCGGGGTTCCGGAGGGTCGCGGTGGAGCCTCCGGCCGACCGCGTCTTGCCTCTGGCCGGGCTGGGCGCCACCCAGGGCCAGCCCATGGAGCCCGCGCTGGCCGTGGACTTCGATGGCGATGGCGTCAACGAGGTGGTGCAGCGAAACAACGAGGGCGATTACGTGGTCTTGAAGCCGCCCGCGCGTGGTGCGACGGAGGCCAAAGTCATCGGCAGGATCAAGGGGGCGCTTGCGCCTCCCACCTTCGCCGACCTGGACGGGGACGGCAAAGTGGAAGTGATCGCCGTGCGCCTGGGCGACTCGGAAGGCCCCGAGGTGAAACGACAGCCCTTGCTGGAGGTGACGCGAAGCGACGGCTCGCTGGTCTGGCGCAGGGCGTGGCCGGCGGATTTCGTCAACAAGTACACGCTCGACCGGGGCGGCTTCGCCATCACGTACGCCACCGTGGGCCACTTCACGGGGAAGAATCCGCTGGACGTCGCGGTGAGTTTCACAGGCGAGAAGATCAAGGGCAACACCGCGGTGCTCGACGGCGCAACCGGCAAGACGGTCTGGAGCATCACTTCGCTCTACCCGGGAATGTACGGCGAATGCTGGGATGCCAACCCGCCCGTGGTGCTCGACTACGATGGTGACGGCCTCGATGATCTGGTGACCACCTGCCAGACCGTTCACTACGCGATCCTGCGCGGCAAGGACGGCAAGCAACTGCTCGACAAACCCAGGGACGCCAGCAGTCAAGACTTCGGCGGCGAGAAGCCGCTCTTCCCCGCCGCCTGGGCGGTGGCACCTCTGCTGGGCGCGGGCCGCGCCGGCGGCCCTTCGACAGGTCCCTGCGCCCCGACTTTGTCGGGGCCGGGATGGCGGCCCGAAGGGCGCAGCCACTCAGGGTCGCCCCACGACGCAAGGGAAGGGCCGCCCCGAGCGGGGTCGAGGGGCGATGGCCAGCCGGAGATCGCCGTGTTCGCGAGTCAGGCGGCGGTGGGGGTGACGCGGCTGAACGGCGAGGCGCTCTGGTTTCTCAACCTGCTGGTGGTCAACCGCGTTCCCTCGCCCGGTTGCTGGGCGGATGTGGACGGGGACGGGAAAGTCGAAGCGGCCTTCATCTTCACCGACGGCTGGCTGCGCGTCTATGACGGCATGACCGGGGCCGTGCGCTGGGAGGAGAACCTCGGGGCGACGGGTTCGCTGGTCGCCGCCGACGTGGACGGCGACGGCGCCGACGAGATCCTCTTCAGCAGCGAGAAGGGCGCGCTCGTCTGCCTCGGGGACAAGGCGAGGGCGAACGGCTCGCACATTCAATGGGCCAAGGAGTTTCCCGGCGTGCCGGCGCAGGCGATCTTCGCCGACATCAACGGCGACCCTTCAGGATCCCGAGGGGACCCCTCAGGGTCCCAGAGGGACGGCCTGGGCGAGATCCTCGTCCCCACCTCCGACGGCTACCTGAACTGCCTCTCAGCCGCGGGTGGGTGAGGGTTGGGCGCGCTGGAGCGCCTCGCGGCGGAGCCGGCGCGAGCGCTCGAAGTAATCCGCCCGCTTCTCCAGGCCAAACTCGCGGATGATGTCCTCGACGGAGAACTCGTCGCTCTCCGAGCCGATCGCCCAGACCGCCTCGGGCGTGAAGAAATCCATGGACACCTGCGGGCCGTACCGGGCCAGGATGTCGTCCATCTTGTTCCAGTTGTAGTCCATGTGCAGGAGCGTGCGGTCGAGGTTGATGCGCCGGGTGATGAGCGCCTCGTAAGTGGACTCCACTAGCGGCCGGCCCGAGAGATCCACGATCTGCCCGCCCTGGCCCAGGATGGCGCTGACGATGTAGGCGCCGGTGAGGAAGGCCCAGATGCACGCTTGCCGTCCGCCCCGGTAGGCCGAAGAGAAGAAGATCACCTCGGCCCCCGCGTCGGCGGTGCCCTGCATGATCTCGGGGAAATTCATGTCGAAGCAGATGGTCATCCCGAAGCGGCCCAGCGGCGTCTCGAACACGCGCGGCCCATCGCCGGGTGTGATCCCCGACTCGATCTCGCCGTCGGTCGGAAACATCTTGTGATAGACGCCGATGCGCTCGCCGCCGGGCCCCAGGAGCACCGAGGAGTTATAGATCCTGCCTTCCTCGCGCGTGTACAGCGGCCACACCAGGTGCACGCCGTGGCGCCTGGCTTCCCCGGCCATGCGGGTGAGCGAGGCGCCGTCCAGGGGCTGCGCCTGCTCCTCGCAGATTCCGGGCAGGCCGGTGTGGTGATAGGTCTCGGGAAAAGCGACCACCTGCGCGCCCAGCCGCGCCGCGCGCTGCAGCATCGCTGCGGCGTGATCGTGGCGGGACTCGAAGTCCGCGCCCACGGGCAACTCGGACACGCTGCCGACGGTGACGTAACGCGACACGCTTCACCTCCGTGAACTCCCGACCAGAGCCGGTTGAAGGTAGTTTTTCACGCCGGGGCCCGGCTCTCCTTTAGAGGAGGGTTCTCGCGGGCTGGCGGCCTGGGTCATCCCGGCCCTGGCGCCGGCCTGTTCGGCGGCTTCTTCGGGCGGTTGCCTTGGCGAAACAGGGAAATCCGGGAACGGGTGTAACTACGTGCGGGTCGGCCTGGTAGGCCAGGCCGGATGAAAACACATCGCGGCACGGGGGATCACATGGAGAGCGGTCATCAGAATCAGGCCGGCGCGGCGGCGCCGAGGTCGGTCGGGCGAAGGCTGATCGCCATACCGATCATCGTCGTGGTCGCGCTGGGCGTCTTCGCCTACCGGCTGACCACCCGCGGCTGGGAGGCCACCGAGGACGCGCAGGTGGAGGGCGACCTGGTGCCCATCAGCGCGCGGGTGAGCGGGTACGTTGATCAGATCCACGTGAAGGAGAACCAGCAGGTGTCGCCGGGCCAGGTGCTCGTTCAACTCGACTCCCGCGACCTCAGGGCCAGGCTGCGCAGTTCCGAGGCGACCCTCGCCTTGCAGCGGGCGCAGCGAGCGGCGGCGTCAACGCAGGTGTCGCTCGTCGCGCGCACCTCGGCGGCGGGCGAAGCGCAGGCCGGCGCATCGGTGGTGGCGGCCAATGCCGGGGTGGCCGCGTCGCTGAGCCAGATCGCCTCCGCCGAAGCCCAGGCCGTATCTGTGGAGGCGAACGCGCAGGCGGCTCGCGAGGCCATCTCCAGCGCCCGAAGCGACATCGCGACGGCAGAAGCCCAGGTCGAGGCGGCGCGCGCCGGCCTGCAGGCGGCGGAGGCCAATGTCTCCTCGGCGGAGGCGCAGGCGCGCAGGATCGGCGCCGATTTCATGCGGATGCGGCAGTTGTACTCGCAGGGGGCGGTCTCGAAGCAGCAACTCGACGCCGCCCAGGCAGCCGACACCAGCGCGCAGGCGGCGCTCGAGGCGGCGCGGCAGGGGGTCCGATCCGCCGAAGCCGCCCTCCGACAGGCAAGAGCGCGCAAGGCCGCCGCCGACGCCGGGCTGAAGCAGGCCGCTTCACGGGCGGCTTCGGCGCAGGCGGCGGCGCAGCAGGCGCGCGCGGCGGCGAAGACCGCCCGCACCGTGTTGGGCGAGGCCGAAGCCCGCTTGTCCGGCGCACGCGCCGCCGAATCCGGCGCCCGCACCGTGCCCCAGCAGATTTCCATCAGCAAGGCCCAGAACCAGGCCGCCGGGGCGCGGATCCGCCAGGCCGAAGCTGATATCCGGACCGCGCAACTGCTGCTGTCCTACACGCGGATCGCGGCGCCGGTAGCGGGCGTGGTGAGCCAGAAGTCGGTCCAGCCGGGGCAGTACCTGCAGCCCGGCCAACTGCTGATGGCCCTGGTTCCGCTGCGCAACGTGTGGGTGGTGGCCAACTTCAAGGAGACGCAAATCGGCGCGATACGCGTGGGCCAGCCCGCCGAGATCGAGGTGGATACCTACCCGGGGCGGACCTTCCGCGCGCACGTGGACAGCCTGGGCGCCGCCACCGGGGTGAAATTCAGCCTGCTGCCTCCCCAGAACGCCACCGGCAACTTCGTGAAAGTGGTGCAGCGGGTGCCGGTCAAGATCGTCTTCGAGGGGCCTCTCCCCGAGGGGGTGGTGCTGAGGCCGGGGCTCAACGTGGTAGCCCGTGTGCGCGTCGCCGGCCGAGGGTAGCGCCTTGGCCGCCCCGAGCCAGGCGCTCGCCGAGGAGGGCTGGAGCCCGCTGGCGCCGGCGGGCGTGGTGGCGATCTCGGTGATGCTCGCCACCTTCATGGAGGTGCTCGACACCACGGTGGTCAACGTGTCGCTGCCCCACATCGCGGGCGACCTCTCGGCGAGCATTGACGAAACCACCTGGGTGCTCACCTCCTACCTGGTCTCGAATGCGATCGTGCTGCCGGCGACGGGCTGGCTGAGCCGGGCCTTCGGGCGCAAGCGCTTCTACATGTCGTGCGTGGCGCTGTTCACGGTGGCGTCCTTGCTGTGCGGCTTGTCCCACTCGCTGATGGGGCTGGTCTTCTTTCGCGTGATCCAGGGGCTGGGCGGGGGCGCCATGCAGCCCATCTCCCAGGCCATCTTGCTGGAGACCTTTCCGGTCCGGCGCCGCGGGATCGGCATGGCGATCTTCGGCATCGGGGTTGTCTTCGCGCCGGTGATCGGGCCCACCCTGGGCGGCTGGATCACGGACGTTTACTCCTGGCACTGGGTGTTCTTCATCAACGTGCCGGTGGGCATGCTGTCGCTGCTGCTGGTGCAGATGAACGTGGCCGATCCCCCCTATCTGAAGCGAGGCGTGGGCCAAATTGACTACTTCGGCCTGGGCCTGCTGGCGGTGGGCATTGGCTCGCTGCAGGTGGTTCTGGACAAAGGGCAGCGCGCGGACTGGTTCCAGACCGCGTGGATCTTTCAGCTCAGCCTGGTCTGCGGGGCCTGCCTGATCGCGCTCATCCTCTGGGAACTCCGGGCGAGGCAGCCGATCATTGACCTGAGCGTGTTCCGGGTGCGCAACTACGCGCCGGGCGTCGTGCTCATGTTCACCCTGGGGATCGCTCTTTACGGGAGCCTGGTGCTGCTGCCCATCTTCCTCCAGAACCTGATCGGCTACACGGCCATGCAGAGCGGCATGGCGATCTCGCCTGGGGGCATCGCCACGCTCCTGTGCATGCCCCTGGTGGGTTACCTGGTGAGCCGGCGCGACGTGAGGCTGATGGTCCTCTTCGGGCTGAGCATGCTGGCGGTCTCCATGTTCATGGCGGCGGGCTACAACCTCAACATCAGTTTCTGGGACGCGGCTTACCCGCGCATGGTCATGGGCGTGGGACTCGCCTTCCTCTTCGTGCCCCTGGCGACGATCATGGCCTCGTTCATGCCGCGCGAGAAGATCGGCACCGCCACCGGCATTTTCAACCTGATGCGCAACATCGGCGGCAGTTTCGGGATCGCCATCGTCACCACCGCCCTGGCGCGGCGCGAGCAGTTCCACCAGGCCCGGCTGGTGGAGAGCCTCTCGCCCTACACCGTGCAGTTTCAGCAGGCCTCGCGGGCGATCGCCGCCAAGTTGGTGGCGGCCGGCCAGCCGGCGTGGGCGGCCCAGAAACAGGCCCTGGGGCTGGCCTATGGCGAGGTGCAGCGCCAGGCGGCGACCATGTCCTTTGTTGACTGCTTCTGGGGCCTGGGCGTGGCGATGATCGTGATCATGCCGTTGATCCTCATCATGCGCCGGCCGCCAACGGCGCAGTAGGCTTCGCCAACCTCACTCCCGAAGGGAGCCGCTGGGCTCGGGGTTGCCGGTGGCGCGGGGGACCGGCCGGCCTTTGGCTTGGGCGGTTTGTGGAAGGTTGGCGAGAGGTTGGGGGTGGCTTACCTTGCAGGAGGTTAGGTTGGGCAGCAGGGGGGCTGATGGGACCAGGGGAGGGCCGCGGCGAACCGCACCACGATCACGGGCGGGGCCGCATGCGCAGGGGCAGATGCCACGGCCAGCGGGGGCGAGGCGGGAGGCGCCGCAGCCCCCCGTGCGCGTCGAATCGAACCGGATGGACGACCTGGTTGACGAAGGTTCGGATGTTGTCATCCATCTGTTCGAGTTGCTCGATGAGCCGTTCGGGCTCGGAATCGAGGTGGCGCTCGCAGAAGCCGATGCCGAGTTTGAGGGCGGCGCAGAGATCGAAGAGGCTGCGGCGAAACTCGGCGGCTTCGCTCTGCGGCTTGGCTCGGACCGCGATCGGGGGCCGGTGCGGCCGGCTGGTGAACCGCAGGTACACCAGGGCGGCGGCCAGCACGGTGGCGACCGCCGCGTCGGCGAGCGTCAGGGTGGTCGGCCCCTGGGCGAATGCCAAGGCCCAGGCGGCGCCGGCGAGCAACGCGCAGACCAGGGTTGTCAAGGGGGGATTGAGTCTCATGGGGCGGTTTCCTTCAACAGATGTTCGTGGGTGGGCGACGCCGCCACGCTTGCCATCCGGAAGAGCCAGTGCTTGCCACGTGGAATGACAACGGAGAAGCGGTGATGGCACAATTCTTGCTCCTGCAACGCATACCTAGGCTAGGTAAGCGTACTGTCCGGAAGCGCTTGGTTGGGGAGGCGCGCCGCAGGGCGCTGGTCAAGGAGTTATGGACAAGAGCGGGAAGCGATCGCGATCCACGGTCCGCGTCCTCATCGCGGACGACTATCCATTTTTCCGACGCGGGCTGCGCACCTTCATCGAGGAGCAGCCCGATGTCGAGGTGGTCGGAGAGGCGGGCAACGCGGAGGACCTGGTTCGGCTCTGCGAGGAACTCCGCCCCGACATCGTGCTCCTCGACCTGAACCTGAACGGATCCGACGGGGTCGCGTTGATCGAGATGATGCGGCAGCGCCTGCCCCGGATCAAGCATATCGTGTTCACCAGCCCCGATGACGAGCAGGCCCTGGTCAGCTGCATCGAGAACGGCGTGGGCGGCTGCGTGATGAAGAACGCCGACCCGCCGGTGATCCTCAGCGCCATCCGCGCCGTGGGCAGCGGGGGCCACTGGCTCCAGCGCGAACTCACCGGCAGCCTCTTCAACGAGGTGCGTCGGGCGCGCCTCGGCGAGCGGGCGGCGGCGGTGCTCAGCGACCGCGAGACCGAAGTCCTCAAGTTGGTGGCGGAGGGCCTGCGCAACTACCAGATCGCGCAGCGGCTGTTCATCAGCGAGCGCACCGTGAAGGTGCACGTGGCCAACATCTTCACCAAGTTGCGGCTGCACGACCGCGTGCAGGCGGCCCGCTACGCTATCCGCAATGGCCTGGTCCGGCTCTGATCGCTTGTCCCCCCGCGCCCGCGCCTGACTTTTCCACAGCGCCATCAATTCATCTTCGCGCGTCGCCGCGCCCAGCCGCCTCATCGGGGTAGCCCCGCCAGCGGGTAGTAGCGCAGGAACTGCGACCAGTCGTGCAGCCCGTTGACGACGTTCAGGTTGTGCAGGCACGCCCAGCCCAGGTAAATGTTGGCGGCGAGCAGCGGCGCCAGCCCCGAATAGGGCGTGCGCGTCTCGACCCGCTCCACCAGTTTGAGCACCATGTAGGCCAGCGCCATCTTGAGCGGCACGGCCAGGAGCGGCTGGCGGATGAGGCGGGACATGAGGTGGTTCGCCTCGTAGGCGCCGCCCGCGGCCAGCCCGTCGTAGGTGACGAGCAGGTCGAAGACATTGAGCCACAGCCACAGCGCCATCACCACCACCATGGTCCAGCCCCTGAGATCGAAACCCGCGGTGAAGTAGCGGCGGCGCACCGCCCGCCAGGCCCGCCGGATCGCTGACCGTCCGCCAGTGTCCATCTCCCGTTACTTGCCAAGGATCTTGAACAGGTCGGCGAAGCGGATCGCGCCCGGCCCCAGGATGACCACGAAGAGCGCCGGGAAGATGAAGAACACCAGGGGGAAGAGCAGTTTCACGGGCAACTTGGCCGCCGCCTCGCGGGCGCGCTCGGCCCGGCGCTTGCGGGCGGCGTCGGCCTGGGCGCGGAGCACCTTGGCGATGCTCACGCCCATGGTCTCGGCCTGCTGCACCGCCGCCACGAAGGAGATCAGGTCGGAGACGTGGGTGCGCCGGCCCATCTCGCGCAGGGCCTCGGCGCGCGAGCGGCCCAGGCGCACCTGCTCCAGCACGCGTTGCAGTTCGTCGGAGAGCGGGCCGCGGCTCTTCTCCACCACCCGCTGCATCGCGCCGTCGAAGCCGATCCCCGCCTCGACGCTCACCACCAGCAGGTCGAGGACGTCGGGGAGGGCGCGGCGGATGGCGATCTGCCGGGCCTCGATGATGCGCTGCAGAATGATGTCGGGGAGCCAGATGCCGACCGCAATCACCACCCCCAGCGCGATCCAGGTCAAGAACCCGTTCAGGTCCACGTACCGCAGCCCGATCACGCCCCCGGGGATGATCAGGGCGATCGAGAGCACCTTGAGGCCGATGTACTCGGTGACGCCCAGGTGGCGGGGGTTGCCGGCCATGTCCAATTTGGCGCGGATCTTGGCCAGCGCCCCCATGGGCGTGAACCCGCTCACGGCCTGGCCCAAGGTCGAAAGGGCGGGGCGGACTACCCGCTCGAAGAACCCGGCCCCGGCGCCGGGCCGCCCCGGGCGCGCCGCGTCGGCCGACACCAGGAAATCCTCGATCCGCCCGCGGACCGCCGCGAACTGCGGGCGCAGGGCGCCGGCCACCAGGAGCGATACCGCCAGGAATATCAACGCGCTGATCAGCACTATCACCGTAATGGTCCTCCTCTAGAAATCAAACCGCAGCATGCGATGGATCACCAGCCCGCCTACGATCTGCATCGCCGCCCCCAACCCGATGAGGAAATGCCCCAGGCCGGTCTTGAAGAGCGCCGACATGTAGGCGGGGTTCAGGACGCCCAGGATCACCGCCATCCCCAGCGGCAGCGCGAACAGGATCACCCCCGAGAGCCGGCCCTCGGCGGTGAGGGTGTCCATCTCGGCGCGCAGCCGGTGGCGCTCCCGCACCGTGCCGGCGACGATCTCCAGCACCTCGGCCAGGTTCCCGCCGACCTCCAGTTGGATGAGGATGGCGGTGACGGCGATGTCGAGGTCCGGCAGCCGCACCCGCTCCGCCAGGTGCACCAGCGCCTCGGAGATCGGCACCCCCACGTTGGTTTCGTCGAGGGTCTTGCCGAACTCGAGGGAGATGGGCGGCTGCATCTCATCCCGCACCGCCTGCACCGCGCGCAGGATGCCGTAGCCGGAGCGCAGCGAGGAGGAGATGAGCATCAGGGCGTCGGCGAGTTGCTGGTCGAACTGCCGCAGCCGCCGCGCCTCGAGCGCCTTGAGGACCAGCAGGGGCGCCACCACCGCCACCACGATGCCGCCGGCCGCCGCCAGCGGCCCCAGGGCGAGCCACCCCAGGCCGCCCAGCACCACCACCAGAAGAAGGCCGGCGGCGGTGAGTTCGCTGGGGCGCCAGTTGAGGCCGGCGCGGTCCAGGTACTGCTCGATGGCGCTGTGCCGCCCGGCGCGCTGGAGCGCCGCGGTGAGGGTGGGGAAGTGATCGGGGCGCTCCTCGCGTTTGCGCCTGGGGGGCGCATCGCCTTGCTTGATCTCCTCCAGCCGACGGCCGAGGCGGCGCTCACTGGTGGTGAGCGCGTAGAAGAGGCCTCCGACCAGGAACGCGGCGGCGGTAAACGCCAGCGCGGGAATAATCCACGGGTTCATCGCTGACCTCCATGTGAAGCGAACATCTCGGGCGAGAGGTGAATGCCCTTGCTCGCCAGGAACCCCAGGAACTTGGGGCGCAGCCCGGTCGCGTCGTGCTCGCCGAGGACCTTGCCGTCGGCGTCCACGCCGCGCTGCCGGTAGAGGAAGATATCCTGCAGGATGATCACATCGCCCTCCATCCCCTGGACCTCGGAGATGTGGGTGATCTTGCGCGAGCCGTCGCTGAACCGGTGCTGGTGGACGATGAGTTGCATCGCCGAGGCGATCTGCTCGCGCACGGCGCGCGAGGGCAGGTCCATGCCGGCCATGAGCACCATCGTCTCCAGGCGGGCCAGGGTGTCGCGCGGGCTGTTGGTGTGGGCGGTGCTCAACGAGCCGTCGTGGCCGGTGTTCATGGCCTGGAGCATGTCCAGCGCCTCGCCGCCGCGGACCTCGCCCACGAGGATGCGATCGGGGCGCATGCGCAGGGAGTTGCGCACCAGCATGCGGATGGTGACCTCGCCGCCGCCCTCGAGGTTGGGGGGCCGGCTCTCCAGGGTGACCACGTGGTCCTGCTGCAACTGGAGTTCCGCCGCGTCCTCGATGGTGACGATGCGTTCGTTGTTGGGGATGAACGACGAGAGCACGTTGAGGGTGGTGGTCTTGCCGCTGCCGGTGCCGCCGGAGATGATCAGGTTGACCCGCCCCGCCACGCAGGCCTTCAAGAAGGCCGCCATCGCCGGGGTCATGGTGCCGAAGGCGATGAGGTCGTCGCCGGTGAAGGGGACGCGGGAGAACTTGCGGATGTTGATGCAGGGCCCCACCAGCGAGAGCGGCGGGATGATCGCGTTGACGCGGGAGCCGTCGGGCAGTCGCGCGTCCACCATGGGGCTGGCCTCGTCAATGCGCCGGCCGATGGGGCTGACGATGCGGTCAATGATCCGCAGCACGTGGGCGTCGTCGCGGAAACGCAGGTCGGTGAGGAAGAGTTTGCCGTCGCGCTCCGCCCAGACCTGCTCGGGGCCGTTGACCATGATCTCGGTGAGCGTGGGGTCCTCGATGAGGGGCTGGAGCGGGCCGTAGCCCTTGATCTCATCGTACACCTCGCGCAGCACGCGCACGCGGACGCGCCCCGAGAGCGCTTGCACCCCCGCGGCGGCGACTTTGTCCAGGGCGCCGCGGATTTCGTCCAGCATCCGCTCCCGGGGCAGGGCCGCCAGTTTCTTGGGTTCGACGTCGGCCAGGAGCGCGGCGTGGACGCGCGACACCAACTCCAGCCGCTCCTCCCGCGTGAGTCCCCCCGTGCCCTCGGCCTCGGGATCCACCTCCTGGCGGACCGGGACGCCGTCTTGTCTGGTCATCGCACACATGATGGGTCTCCTTAGGGTCGCTTCATCAGCCACTTGAACTTGGCAAGAGGGGTCCCCACGGCGGGGCCGCTGCCGTTCTGGCCGATCCGGATTACCTTCTCGGACAACTCCTGGATCGAGCGCGAGACGGGCGCGTCGGGATGGCTCAACACGAACGGGGTCCCCTCGTTCACCGAGGCGACCGCCAGCCCGGCCGCGTTGGGAATGTTGGCCACGGCCGCCTTGCCGAAGGTCTGTTCGATCTCCTCGGCTGCGAACCGGTTGCTGCGGGCCACGCGATTGAGCACCAGGTGGATCCGCTCCTTGGGCACGTAGTCCTGGGTGAGCAGGTGATAGAGCCGCCGGGTGTCGTTGAGGGTGGTGAGGTCAAACAGGTTCGCGACCAGCACCACCGCGGTGGCGTGGGTGAGGGCGAAGGTGGTGGCCTCGTAGAGCATGGGCGGCACGTCGAAGACGATGAAGCGGTAGGAGCGCTTGAGCGCGCTCAGCACGGCACTCAGGCACTTGGCCCCGACGATGGTGAGGTCCGCCTGGCCGTGGGAGCCGACCAGCACCTTCAGCCCCGAGTCGTGGAGCGTGAGATGCGCCTCGACCAGTTCCTGGTCTATCTCGTCCTCGAGCGGCACCAGGTCCACCAGGGTTCGCTTGGCTTTCAGGTTGAGCATGAGCGCCACGTCGCCGAACTGGGAATAGAGATCCACCAGCACCGCTTCCCCGGGGTGGCTCCGGGCCAGCGTCACGCCCAGATTCACGGCGAGGGTGGTCTTCCCCACGCCGCCCTTGGCGCCGGCGATGGCGATCACGCGGGGGATCAGTTCGGGGTCCACCAGGGCCCGGAACTCGCGGGTGTCGCGGCGCTCCCGGTCCCGCTGC